>JADGMW010000241.1_pt1 | contig 31674 bp, 29 predicted proteins | sample 8641801 | NCBI WGS metagenome assembly JADGMW01 (sample SAMN16272018, study PRJNA661076) | feces metagenome | isolation source: fecal sample from diarrhoea affected cattle A | host: Bos taurus | place: South Africa: Lokaleng Village, Mahikeng | collected 2019-09
CCTTCGCGCCGCCGGTCGGGCTCATGTACGTGCTGTGGGATACCGACGAACGTATCGAGCGGTGGCTGCGTCGCGAACCGACCCTGCCGGTGTCCGTCGATCGCGCACACCTGCGGCGCGTGATCGAGGAGTGCCGCCGCACCGGCTATCTCGTCGAGTCGCTCACCCGCGGCGGCCGGCGCCTCTACGCGCTGATGGCCGGCGTGGTGTCACACGACCTGGCCCCCGATCTGCGGGAGATGCTCGCAGAACTGGTGTCGAGTCCGGGCGAACGAGTGCTGCTGCCCGCCGATCTGGACACGGACCGCACACATCCCGTCAACCTGATCGCCGCGCCCGCCTTCGACCCGGACGGTCATCAGTCGCTCGTGCTGGCACTTCATCTCGAACGGGAGGTCGACCGCGCGGAGGTCGAGCGATGCGGATCGGCATTGCTGAGAGCCGCCGAGGCCGTCACGGTGGACCTCGGGGGCCGGCGTCCGTAGCGAGATCGGGCGTCGACAGCGAGATCGGGGCGTTGACCCGGAATTGAAACTCGTTCTATTCTGTGGCAGTCCTTTTCGACCGACTCGGTACAAATATGGACCGAGAACTCCGGGCTGGGAGCGCACGATGACGACGGTGCCGCCACGACGACCATCTCGGGACGGTGCACGTCGGGATCCCTCCTACGAGCTCAGCCTGCTCGGCGCGCTCGAAGCCGAGTCCGTGCACATCTTCCGCGAGGTCGCCGCGACCTTCGCGCGACCCGTGCTGTTGTTCTCCGGCGGCAAGGACTCCGCGGTGATGCTCCACCTCGCGACGAAGGCGTTCTGGCCGGCGCCGCCGCCGTTCCCCGTCCTGCACATCGACACCGGACACAACTTCGACGAGGTGATCGAGTTCCGCGACCGGACGGTCGCGCACCAGGGAGTTCGCCTGGTGACCGCCTCGGTCCAGGATGATCTCGATGCCGGACGGGCCGTGGAGGACGACGGGCCCCGCGCGAGTCGTAACCGGCTGCAGACCGGAACCCTTCTGCGGGCGTTGAGGGACGGAGGATTCGACGCCGTGTTCGGCGGCGCCCGCCGCGACGAGGAGAAGGCGCGCGCCAAAGAACGCGTCTTCAGCCTGCGCGACGAGTTCGGGCAGTGGGACCCGAAGGCCCAGCGCCCCGAACTGTGGCACCTCTACAACGGCCGGCACCGCGTGGGCGAGCATGTCCGGGTCTTCCCGCTGTCGAACTGGACCGAACTCGACATCTGGCGATACATCCGGGACGAGCGCGTCGACCTGCCGTCCCTGTACTACGCCCACCGGCGTCCGGTGGTCGAGCGAGACGGAATGCTGCTCGCGCACACCCGTTTCCTCACCCTGCTGCCCGGCGAAACCCCCCGCGACACCCTGGTGCGATTCCGGACGGTGGGCGATGCGACCTGCACCGGATGCGTCGAATCCGCGGCCACCACGGCCGACGAGGTGGTCACCGAAGTCGCGGCGAGCCGCGTCACCGAGCGAGGCGCGACCCGCGCCGACGACCGCATCTCCGAAGCCGGAATGGAAGACCGGAAGAAAGAGGGTTACTTCTGATGCCGGGTCCGCTGCGCATCGCCACCGCCGGCAGCGTCGACGACGGCAAATCCACCCTGATCGGACGGCTCCTGTTCGACTCGAAGGCGGTGTTCGAAGACCAGCTCGACGCGGTGACCCGCACCAGTCACGACCGCGGTGCCGACCGCGCCGACCTGTCGCTGCTCACCGACGGCCTGCGGGCGGAACGGGAGCAGGGCATCACGATCGACGTGGCCTACCGATACTTCGCCACGGCGAACCGGACGTTCGTCATCGCCGACACTCCGGGCCACGAGCAGTACACCCGGAACATGGTCACCGGCGCGTCCACCGCGGATCTCGCGCTCGTCCTCGTCGACGCCCGCAACGGCATCGTCCGCCAGACGCGCCGCCATGCCTTCCTCGCCGGTCTGCTCGGCGTGCGCCACGTGGTCCTGTGCATCAACAAGATGGACCTGGTGGACTGGTCGCAGCAGCGGTACGACGAACTGTGCGACGAATTCCGGCAGTTCGCGACAAAACTCGACATTCCCGATCTCACGTTCGTTCCCGTCTCCGCGCTGCACGGCGACAACGTCGTGTCCCGGACGGCGAACATGCCGTGGTACGAGGGAACTTCGCTGTTGCACCACCTCGAACAGGTGCACGTCGCGTCCGACACCAATCTCATCGATGCGCGCCTGCCCGTGCAGTACGTGATCCGGCCGGCACACAGCGGCGATCGCCCCGGCTTCCGCGGATACGCCGGGACCGTCGCGGGCGGCGGATTCGCGCCCGGAGACGAAGTCGTGGTGCTTCCCTCCGGCTTCGGCACGCACGTGCGCAACATCTGGGGACCGGGCGGCACCGCGCTCGATCACGCGTATGCGGGCGCCGCGGTGTGCATCGACCTCGAGGACGACCTCGATGTGGGCCGCGGGGACATGCTGTGCAGGCCCAACAACCGGCCACTCGCCGGACACGAGATAGACGCGATGGTGTGCTGGCTCGACGACCGCGCCGCGCTGGACCCGGACGCCCGCTACGTCCTGCTGCACACCACCCGGTCCGTCACCGCGCGGGTGGTGCGTCTGGACTACCGGCTCGACGTCGATACCCTGCACCGCGACGAGACAGCCACTTCCCTGGCTCTCAACGACATCGGGCGGGTGCAACTGCGAACGCAGCAACCCTTGTTGTTCGACCCGTACCGGCGCAACCGGACCACCGGCAGTTTCGTACTCGTCGACGACAGGACCGGCAACACCGTCGCAGCCGGGATGATCACCGGCCCGACTCTCGGTGAGGCCGGGGTGGTGTGGCACTCGGCGGAAGTCGCGCGCGCCGACCGGGGACGATCGGGTGCGACCGTGTGGCTCACCGGGCTGTCCGCGTCGGGCAAGTCCACGGTGGCCGTCGAACTCGAGCGCCGCCTGATCGCGCAGGGCATCCCCGCCTACCGCCTCGACGGTGACAACCTCCGGCACGGACTCAATTCCGATCTCGGGTTCGGCCCGGCCGACCGGGCGGAGAACGTCCGCCGCGTAGGAGCGGTCGCCCAGATGATGGCCGACGCCGGCCTGGTCGCGATCTGTGCGCTCATCAGTCCGTACCGCGCCGACCGCGAACGCATCCGGCAGCAGCACGAGGACGCCGGCATTCCGTTCGTCGAGGTGTTCGTCGATACACCGCTGGCGGAATGCGAAGCCCGCGACCCGAAAGGCATGTACGCGCGCGCCCGGGCGGGGGAGCTGACCGGGTTCACCGGAATCGACGACCCGTACGAACCGCCCCGTGCCCCGGAGCTGGTCCTGCGCCCCGATGACGGCACCGCGACAGCCCAGGCAGCGCTCGTCGTGCAATTGTTGACGGCATGACCGACGACGCCCACCACGAAGACGCCCGGCTCGCTGCCGAGATTGCCTCAGGCGCAGGAGAATTGTTGTTGACCGTGCGAGCGATCGAGGGCGATGCCCTCGGTGGTCGTGAGCTGGGCCGTCGCGGCGACCACGCCGCCGACACCTACATCCTAGAGCGGCTCGCCGCGGCGCGTCCGGGGGATGCGGTGCTCTCCGAGGAATCCGCCGACGATCCGTCCCGGGTGGACGCGGACCGCGTCTGGATCGTCGACCCCCTGGACGGCTCGAAGGAATACGGTATGCCCGGCCACAGCGACTGGGCGGTGCACGTCGCACTGTGGGAAGCCGGTAAGGGGCTCACCGCGGGAGCGGTCGCGCAACCGGCCATCGGCGTCGTACACAGCACCGACGATGCGGCGCCGGCACCGCGACCGATGCGCCGGCGCCCCCGCATCGTCATCAGCGGAAGCAGGCCACCCGCGTTCGTGTTCGACCTCGCACGCGACCTCGGTGCGGACCTGATCCGGATGGGATCGGCCGGCGCGAAGGCGATGGCGGTGGTCCGTGGAGAGGCCGACGCCTATATCCACGCGGGCGGCCAGTGGGAATGGGACTCGGCGGCACCGGTCGCGGTCGCGCAGGCCGCGGGCCTGCACTGTGCCCGGATCGACGGGAGCGCACTGGAATACAACCGCCCGCACCCGTACCTGCCCGACCTGGTGATCTGTCGCGCCGACTGGGCGCCGGCGGTGATGGCTGCGCTCGCCGAGCACGCCACCGCGCCCGGCGAGAGCCCGCGGGTGGCGATGGCCCGTGCGTACATCCGGTCCCTCATCCGGCACGACGCCACCGACGTGCGTCTCGCGGCAGATGCGTGGCGGGTGGAGAACGGGCAGCGCACCGGCGACAGCGGCGCGGAGATCCGTCACCGACTCGAACACGGCGCCGAGTACCTGCCCATTCGGAGGGTGCGCGACCTGCAGTTCCACGAGTGGCACCACAGCGTCGTCGCACGCTTCGTGCTCGATGTCGCAGCGGGTCCGACGTCCGAGACGTCCGTGTCGGTCACCGAGCACTTCGAGATTCCGGCGGGGGAGATCCGCTCGATCGTGGCGATCATCGAACCCCTTCCTCAAAATAGTTGAACCTTTTGTGTAGCTTCGATCGGAAGTCACACTTCTTTGGGAGGAATCACGGATGACCGAAGCGCGCGATATCGGAGACGGCATACATGTCGTACCGGTCCCGGTGGCAGACCTGCCCGTCGGAGACACCCAGGTCTACGTGATGGAATCGCCTGGCGGAGTGGTCCTCGTGGACGTCGGATGGGACGACGACAGGTCCTGGGCGGCCCTGCAGGCCGGGCTGGCGGTCGCCGGGTTGTCGGTGACCGACGTCGAAGGCGTGGTGGTCACCCACTTCCACCCCGATCACGTGGGCCTCACCGGCAGAATCCGTGAGGCGTCGGGGTGTTGGGTCGCCATGAACGAGGCCGATTTCGCGCACCTCGAGGCGATGACCTCCGGAGCCGACCGGAGCGCGGAGGAGGCGGAATTGCTGCGCCGCGCCGGGGCGCCCGAACCCGAGATCGAACGGCACAGGGAAACGGCGGTCTACCCGCCCGGCCGTCCGGACATCCTTCCCGACCGCAAACTCGCGGCGGACGAGGTGATCCCCCTGGCGGGCCGCTCGTTGCGCACCGTCCTGACTCCGGGGCACACGGCCGGCCACGCGTGTTTCCTTCTCGAGGACCACGGAGTGCTGTTCAGCGGAGACCATGTGCTGGCCACCACCACCCCGCACGTCGGTGAATTCGACTTCCCGCTCCCGGAGCGCGACGCGCTCGGCGAGTATCTGGACTCGCTGCGGGCCGTGTCGACACTGCCCGTCCGGCGGACCCTGCCCGCGCACCGTCAGGAGATCGACGATCTGCCCCGCCGGGCCGGGGAACTCATCGCGCACCACGACCAGCGCCTCGACGACCTCTACGACGCGTTCGGCGACGAAGAACTCACGCTCTGGGAGGCCACGTCGAGGATGCGCTGGTACCGCCCGTGGGACGAGACGCCCATGCAGGGCAAGAAGATGGCACTCGCGGAAGGGTCCGCACACGTGCGGCAGCTCATCGAGCGAGGCCGGGTCCGCCGACTGCCCGGCACCGAACCGGCCCGGTTCGCGCGCGCCTGACGAACACGCCGCCACCCGGCAGCAGAACGACGACGGCCCCGCTTCGAAAACGAAGCGGGGCCGTCGTGGTGGTGCCCTCGGCAGGATTCGAACCTGCGACTTCTTGCTCCGGAGGCAAGCGCTCTATCCCCTGAGCTACGAGGGCAATCCGGGCCCACCGGCTGACCGGCGGTGCGGAGCTAGCCTAGCGCATTGCGCGCTCAACTCCACATCCGCAGGTCAGCGCGATAATCCGGGCCCGAGGTGTCCACGATGATCAGTTCATCGGCAACGGTTGACCGCCGCGCTCGGTGAGCATGGACGTGATCAACTCGGATTCACCCGTCTGGGTGTCGACCATCTTCTGGGCGATGTTGCGCACCACATCCGTGCTCGCGTACTGAGCTCCGTACTCCATCATGGGCAGGCCGCCCTGGTGGTGGCGCAGCATCAGCTGGAGGAAGAGCACATCGAGTTCGGGGCCGCGTGCCGCGCGCAGTGCGGTGAGCTCCTCGGACGATGCCATGCCCGGCATCCTGCTCGCCCCGCCCGCCGCGTGCGCGGCGTCGTCCGACCCGTGGCTGTGTCCGTCACTCTCGGCCATCCACGTCATGTAGTCGCCGACCGGGAGCAGCGGGCGACCCCACAAGCTGAGCCAGCCCTGCATCTGACCGACCTGATTCTGCTGGGTGGTCAGGATGTCGTACGCGAGGCTGCGCACCCGGTCGTCCTCGGACTGCGTCACCGCGACCGCAGCCATCTCGATCGCCTGGTTGTGGTGCACCGACATGTCCTGCAAGAACCCCGCGTCGACCGAATCCGCTGCCGGTGTCGCAGGTGCCCGGTCCTCGAGCGGGATCCGTGCGAGGAACCCGGCGAGAAATCCCACGGCGACGGCAGCCACGGTCAGAAGCGCCAGAAACAAGCGCCCGTGCCCGCGGTCGGTGCTCTGCTCGGTCCGGTCGGCAGTGACGTCGCTCATGGTCAGCTCCCGGCCGGTACCTGCATGTCGGTGGGGAACTGTCCGGCACCACCGGCAGGGATCTGCTCGGTGCCGTCGACGGTGCCGCCATCCATCGGGACCGCATCCGGGCCGGGCTCGGACGCATCGAACGGCGGCGGGTTCGCGGGATCGAACGACGCGGGAAGCGTCGAGCAGCTGGCGCCGACCTCGGGGTAGGCGTACTGGTTCAAACGAAGCGACGCGATGAACTGGTCGATGCGCTCGTCGTCGGCGCTGTCGACCTTGAGCTGGTGACCCCACGACTGCAACGAGATCGGGGAATCGAGACCGGGGTACGGCGACATCATCGTGTAGGTGCGGCCGTCGACCTTGCCGGCGAGTGCGTCGCGCGCGGCGTCGTCGACCAGATCCGGGTTGTAGGCGATCCACACGGCGCCGTGCTCGAGCGAGTGCACCATGTTCTCGGTCCGGACGGGCTGGTCGTACACGGTGCCGGTGCAGGTTGCCCACACCGAGTCGTGCGGCCCACCGAACGGCGGCGAGTAGTCGTACGCCACCCGCTGCGCGGGATCGACGTGCTGGCCCGCCTCGTAGTCGACCGTGACGACACCGTCGATCGCCGAGGAAGGATCCTGATTGGACTCGGACGGCGACCACGCCGCCATCTCCTGCTGATTCTGGTATTTCGGCACGATGCTCACCGCGATGACCGCGATCAGGAGGACGACGAGAGCGACGCCTCCGATCATCACCCACGGGATCTGGCGTTGGGAAGGCACGCCGCGCGAACCGCGGCTCTGCTTCTTGGCGGCCTGGATGGCCTTCGACGACTTGGCTCCGGTTTTCTTGTTACCGGACCCACCACTGACAGAACCGCTGGGCATCGCTGGTTGCTCTTTCGACGGGCGGACAAAGAAGATGCGAGCCGCCGAAGCGCGCACGCAACGACAACTCTACGGGCGTCGCGGTGACAGCGGCCCCGGCGTCGGCTATGGGGGAGCGTCGGCGGCCCTTCGGACGAGCCAATAGGATGAATACCTGTGACTCCTTCCGACCTTGCCGAATTGCTCCACGGAACCGCCGCGACCGTCCTCGCCGATCGTGGTCTCGACGTGTCCGTCCTCCCCGAGACCCTTACCGTCGAACGCCCGCGCAACCCTGAGCACGGCGACTACGCGACCAATGTCGCCATGCAGGTCGCGAAGAAGGCCGGAGTCAACCCCCGTGAGCTCGCGACGTGGCTCGCCGAGGCGCTCACCGCCGCCGACGGCATCGACTCGGCCGAGGTCGCCGGTCCCGGCTTCCTCAATATCCGCCTCGCTGCCGACGCGCAGGGAGCGATCGTCGCGAAGGTCCTCGACGAGAACGACGCGTACGGCGCCGGGGACGACCTCGCCGGTAAGAAGATCAATCTCGAGTTCGTCTCGGCGAACCCCACCGGACCGATCCACCTCGGTGGCACCCGCTGGGCAGCCGTCGGTGACGCGCTCGGCCGGATCCTCACCGCACAGGGCGCGGAGGTCACGCGGGAGTACTACTTCAACGACCACGGCACCCAGATCGACCGCTTCACGCGGTCTCTGGTCGCATCGGCGCTCGGCGAGCCCGCCCCGGAGGACGGATACGCCGGTGCATACATCGTCGACATCGCCGACGAGGTGCTGAAGCAGCGCCCGGACGTGCTGGATCTGCCCGACGCGGAGCGCGACGAGGTCTTCCGCTCGATCGGGGTCGAGCTGATTTTCGCCCACATCAAGCAGACCCTCCACGAATTCGGTGTCGACTTCGACGTCTACTTCCACGAGAACTCGCTGTTCGAATCCGGAGCGGTCGAGAAGGCGGTCGAGACACTCAAGGCGTCCGGCAACCTGTACTTCTCGGACGGCGCGTGGTGGCTCAAGAGCACCGATTTCGGAGACGACAAGGATCGCGTCGTCATCAAGTCCGACGGCAACGCCGCCTACATCGCCGGCGACATCGCCTACTTCCAGGACAAGCGGTCGCGAGGCTTCGACCTGTGCATCTACATGCTCGGCGCCGACCATCACGGCTACATCGCGAGACTGAAGGCAGCCGCCGCCGCGTTCGGTGACGATCCCGACACCGTCGAGGTCCTCATCGGTCAGATGGTCAACCTGGTGCGCGGCGGCGAGACCGTCAAGATGAGCAAGCGGGCAGGCACCGTGATCAGCCTGGACGACCTCGTCGAGGCGATCGGTGTCGACGCTGCCCGCTACGCGCTCGTGCGTTCCTCGGTCGATCAGAGCATCGACATCGATCTCGAACTGTGGACGAGCACCACCAGCGAGAACCCGGTGTACTACGTGCAGTACGCGCACGCCCGGCTGTCGTCGATCGCACGCAACGCCGCCGACCTCGGGCTCGGCACCGAAGGCGCCGACCTGTCGCTGCTCACCCACGAGCGCGAGGGCGACCTCATCCGCACTATCGGCGAGTACCCCCGCGTCCTCGCCAAGGCCGCCGAACTGCGCGAACCGCACCGCGTGGCCCGCTACCTCGAGGAACTCGCCGGCACCTACCACCGGTTCTACGACGCCTGCCGCATCCTGCCCCAGGGCGACGAAGAACCCGGCGCCCTGCACACCGCGCGCCTGGCACTGTGTGCCGCCGCCCGCCAGGTGCTCGGCAACGGCCTCGGACTGCTCGGCGTCTCCGCTCCGGAGCGGATGTGAACGCGCACCCGGCCGGGCCCCGGCACGCAGAGATTCCCCACGCCCCGACCATCGCGGAACGCCCCCGCGACGCGGGTGAACTCAACAATCTCCATGCGCACGTGTGGCCCCGCAACGCGAGTCGCGGCGACGACGGTGTCCTGCAGATCGCGGGAGTGCCGGTCACCGACCTCGCCGAGAAGTACGGCACGCCGCTGTTCGTCGTCGACGAAGACGACTTCCGGTCGCGGTGCCGCGAGATAGCCGAGGCGTTCGGCCCGACTGCACGGGTGCATTACGCGTCGAAGGCATTCCTGTGCACCGAGATCGCGCGGTGGGTCCACCAGGAGGGGTTGTCGCTCGACGTGGCGTCCGGCGGCGAACTCGCGGTCGCGCTGCACGCCGGCTTCCCCGCCGACAAGATCGCCATGCACGGCAACAACAAGTCCGTGCACGAACTGCGCAGCGCCGTGAGCGCCGGTGTCGGGCACATCGTGCTCGACTCGATGGCCGAGATCGACCGCCTCGACGAGATCGCCGGTGAGCTGGGTGTCGTGCAGGACGTCCTCATCCGGGTCACCGTCGGTGTCGAGGCACACACCCACGAATTCATCTCCACGGCGCACGAAGACCAGAAGTTCGGTCTGTCGCTCGCCGGTGGCGCGGCCATGGCCGCCATCCGCCGCGTGTTCGCCACCGGCAACCTCCGGCTCGTCGGGCTGCACAGCCACATCGGCTCGCAGATCTTCGACGTCGACGGATTCGAACTGGCCGCGCATCGCGTGATCGGACTGCTACGCGACGCCGTCGCCGAGTTCGGACTCGACCGGACGGCGCAGATGAGCATCGTCGATCTCGGCGGTGGCCTCGGCATCTCGTACATCCCGAGCGACGACCCGCCGCCGGTCGCGGACCTTGCCGCGAAGCTCACCGACATCGTGCGCAACGAGTCGGCCCTCGTCGGCCTGCCCGAACCCACGATCGCCGTCGAACCCGGACGCGCGATCGCCGGACCGGGCACCGTGACTCTGTACGAGGTGGGCACCGTCAAGGACGTCGGAGTGGGGACGGGCCACACCCGCCGCTACATCAGCGTCGACGGCGGAATGAGCGACAACATCCGCACCTCGCTCTACCAGGCCGAGTACGAGTCGCGGCTCGTCTCGCGGGTCAGCGACGCGGAACCCGTCGTCGCCCGCGTCGTGGGCAAGCACTGTGAGAGCGGTGACATCGTGATTCGCGACGCGTGGATGCCGTCCGACGTGGGCGCCGGTGATTTACTGGCGGTAGCGGCGACGGGTGCATACTGCTACTCGATGTCCAGCAGGTACAACCTGCTGCCTCGTCCCGCCGTCGTGGCTGTCAAGGACGGCGTCTCGCGTGTCCTGCTACGTCGGGAAACCGTCGAAGATCTGCTCAGCTTGGAGGTTACGGAGTGACCAACTCAACGGTGACCGATGCACCGGGGCAGCGCCCCGTCGGTGTAGCGGTGCTCGGCCACGGCACGGTAGGAGCCGAGGTCGTGCGGATCATCCGTGATGATGCTTCGGACCTCCGTGAGCGCATCGGCGCCCCGCTCGAACTGCGCGGGATCGCGGTGCGGGACCTCTCCTACGACCGGGGCGTGCCGGCGGAACTTCTCACCACGGACGCCGAGGCGTTGATCACCCGCGACGACGTCGACATCGTCGTCGAACTGATCGGCGGAATCGAACTGCCCCGCACTCTGGTGCGTGCGGCACTCGACGCCGGCAAGTCGGTCGTCACCGCCAACAAGGCGCTGCTCGCCGCGTACACCGGTGAACTCGCCGAGGCTGCCGAGTCGCACAACGTCGATCTCTACTTCGAGGCCGCGGTGGCCGGTGCGATCCCCGTCATCCGTCCTCTGACCCAGTCGCTCGCGGGTGACCGGGTCGACCGTGTCGTCGGCATCGTCAACGGCACCACCAACTTCATCCTCTCCGCGATGGACGACACGGGCGCCGACTACGCCGAGACACTCGCCGAGGCCGGCCGCCTCGGGTATGCCGAAGCGGACCCCACCGCCGACGTCGAGGGCTACGACGCCGCGGCCAAGGCCGCGATTCTCGCGTCGATCGCCTTCCACACGAGGGTGACCGCCAGCGACGTGTACCGCGAAGGCATCTCGAACATCACGGCAGCGGACCTCACCTCTGCCCGCGCCCTGAACTGCACCATCAAACTGCTCGCACTCTGCGAACGGGTCTCCGATCCCGACGGCAAGGACCGCGTCTCGGCCCGGGTGTACCCCGCCCTCGTACCGCGTGAGCATCCCCTGTCGACGGTGAGCGGTGCGTTCAACGCGGTCGTGGTCGAAGCCCAGTCCGCGGGACGGCTCATGTTCTACGGCCAGGGAGCGGGCGGCGCCCCGACCGCGTCCGCAGTGATGGGCGACGTCGTGATGGCGGCCCGGAACCGTGTGCACGGTGGCCGCGGACCGCGCGAGTCCCGATACGCGAAGCTCGATATCGCCCCGATGAGCGACATCGTGACTCGGTATTACGTGAATCTGCAGGTCGCCGATCGTGCCGGTGTGCTCTCGGCCGTCGCTGCCGAGTTCGCGAACCGCGGCGTCAGCATCTCCGCTGTGCGACAGGAGGGTGCCGCAGAAAGCGCCCGCCTGGTGGTGCTCACGCATCGCGCCACCGATCGGGCGTTGGCGGACACCATCGCCGCGCTCGACAAACTCGAATCCGTTATTGCTGTGACCAGCGTCCTGAGACTGGAGGGATCCGCCGAATGAGTGCGGCCGAAAAAAACACTGCTCCCGTGCACACCCCGTGGCCCGGGCTGATCGAGGCGTACCGCAGTCGCCTCCCGATCGGTGACGGCTGGAAGACGGTGACGCTGTGCGAGGGCGGTACGCCGCTGCTCCCGGCCCCCCGGCTGTCGGAGATCACCGGGTGCGACGTCTACATCAAGGTCGAGGGCCTCAACCCCACGGGGTCGTTCAAGGACCGCGGCATGACGATGGCCGTCACCGAAGCACTCGCGACCGGTAAGCAGGCGGTGCTGTGTGCGTCCACCGGCAACACGTCGGCGTCGGCGGCGGCGTACGCGTCGCGCGCCGGGATCGGCTGCGCGGTGCTCGTGCCGCAGGGCAAGATCGCCATGGGCAAGCTCGCACAGGCGGTCATGCACGGCGCGAAGATCGTTCAGGTCGAGGGCAACTTCGACGACTGCCTCGAACTCGCCCGCAAGACCACCGCCGAGTTCCCGACCATCGGGCTCGTCAACTCCGTCAACCCGGTTCGCATCGAGGGCCAGAAGACCGCGGCGTTCGAGATCGTCGACGCACTCGGCGATGCACCCGACGTGCACGTGCTGCCGGTGGGCAACGCAGGCAACATCACCGCGTACTGGAAGGGTTACTCCGAGTACTTCGCGGACGGCCTGAGCTCGCGCAAGCCCCGGATGCTCGGTGTCCAGGCAGCCGGTGCCGCCCCGCTCGTGCTCGGACACCCGGTGAAGGATCCCGAGACGATCGCCACAGCCATCCGGATCGGTGCACCCGCGTCGTGGAACGGTGCGGTCACCGCGAAGGACGAGTCCGACGGCGCGTTCCGCGCGGCCACGGACGAGGAGATCCTGGAGGCCTACCACCTGCTCGCGAAGTCCGAGTCGATCTTCGTCGAGCCCGCCTCGGCAGCATCGATCGCCGGCTTGCTCGCGGCCTCCAAGGACGGATGGCTGCCGCGCGGACTGCGGGTGGTGTGCACGGTGACGGGCAACGGTCTCAAGGACCCGGACACCGCGCTGCGCGACGTTCCCGTCGTCGAGCCGATTTCGGTCGATCCCGTCGCAGTGGCGTCGGCGCTCGAGTTGGTCTGAGTTGACCGCCACGGCTTCCTCTGTTGGGAATCAGAACATGACGCAAACGCTGCCCGTAGGAATCTCGGTGACCGCCCGGGTTCCTGCTTCGAGTGCGAACCTGGGGGCCGGGTTCGACTGCCTCGGCCTCGCACTCGGGCTCTACGACGAGATCACCGTGACGACAACCGGTTCCGGTCTCGACGTGCGCGTCGAAGGGGAAGGCGCCCAAGAGGTCCCTTGGGGCCCGTCGCATCTCGTGGTTCGCGCCGTCGAGCGCGGTCTCGAAGCGGCGGGCATCTGGGCCGACGGTCTCGACGTGGTGTGCCGCAATGTGATTCCTCATTCCCGCGGCCTGGGGTCGTCGGCATCGGCTGCGGTCGGCGGACTCGCCGCCGCCAACGGTCTGGTGCGCAAAGTCGCGCCCGAGCGGGTGCTCGACGACGCCCAGCTCGTCCAGCTCGCCTCCGAGTTCGAGGGGCATCCCGACAATGCGTCGGCGAGTGTGCTCGGTGGTGCGGTGGTCTCGTGGAGCGAGGTGGACAGCGGCTGCGAACAACGGCGGTTCCGCGCGGTGTCGCTGAGCGTGCACCCCGGCATCAAGGCCGTCGCCCTGGTGCCGTCGGTTCGCTCGTCGACCGCGCACACGCGCGGGCTGCTGCCTGCGCTCGTCCCGCACCGCGACGCGGCGTTCAACGTGAGCCGCGCTGCCCTGGCGGTGGTCGCCCTGACCGAGCGGCCGGATCTGCTCATGGCGGCCACCGAGGATCTTCTGCACCAAGCCCAGCGCGCTCCCGCCCTGCCGCTGACCACCAAGTGGGTGACCACGCTGCGCGCTGCCGGGATTCCCGCCATGGTCTCGGGTGCCGGCCCCACTGTGCTCGCGCTGACCACAGAGCCGTTCCCCGACGAATTGCGGGCTGCGGCGGAGGCGGACGATCTCACTGTCCTTCCTCTCGATGTGGCCGAGGGAGTGCAGGTCGACTGACGCGGTTCGTGTCACACCGCACACCGCTGTGCGTGCGCGTCGATTCTTGCCCTGCGTCCAGTTCGTCGCTATCCTGTGGGAAGTCCGCACGTCGTGCGTCCGAAGTCGCCGGATTCTCCAGGACACTCACTCCAGCTCCATGGGGCGTCGATCCCGGGTCTATCCTCACCTGCTCCCGATTCAGGGGGAGGGCCAGGCCGCACCCACCGGATCGGTGTGGTGGCGGACGTGCCGACCGTTCGATTCATGAACTCGTACGGCAATCCCAGCTCAGTGCCAGGAACTGATCTGCGGAACGAACCCTCGGCTCTGTGTAGAGCAACGAGGGAAGGAAAGGATCTCCGTGACAGATACGGACCTGATCGCCACATCCGCTCCCGACACCACCGAGTCTGCCGGAGATTCCGCACAGTCTCCGGTTCGCGCCGGTCGGCGCGGCACCGGCCTGTCGGGCATGGTGCTCGCCGAGTTGCGGACTCTCGCCGCCGAACTCGGCATCAAGGGAACCTCGGGTATGCGCAAGGGCGATCTCATCGCTGCGATCAAGGAGCGGCAGGGCGCAGGCGCCAAGCCCGCCCCCGCTGCAGCACAGCCCGCGACCGAGACGCCCGACGAAGCCTCGGCTCGCCCCGCGCGTGCTCGCCGTGCCCGCGCCGCCGCGCAGGATGATGCTGCCGTGACTCCGGTCGCCGGCACCGAGCCTGCGAGCGACAAGCCTGCCGAGACCGGCGCTGTCGCCACCGACACGAAGCCGGAGCGCAACGCCGAGACCGGCGCAGATTCCGAAGGCGAATCCGACGGACCCCGGCGTGGACGCGGCCGACGCGGCCGTCGTGGCGCGGACCAGACCGACCAGGGTCAGACCGATGCCGGCGCACCGGCGTCCGAAGGCCACGACCGCGACTCTCAGGAGCGCGGCGACGGTCATTCTCGTGAGAAGTCGCAGGACCGCTCCGAGGGTGACGGTGGCAACCGGCGCGATCGCAACCAGGGTGATCGCAACCAGGGTGATCGCAACCAGGGTGATCGCAACCAGGGCGACCGCAACCGGAACGACCGCCATCAGGACCGTGACCGGAACGATCGTGACCAGGGTGATCGCAGCCAGGGCGACGGCAACAACGGTCCGCGCCAGGACAACCGGGCGGGCGACGACGAGGAAGGCGGCCGCGGCCGTCGTGGGCGTCGCTTCCGCGAGCGCCGTCGCGGACGCGAGCGCGGCGAGGGCGGCGGCAGTGCCGATCGTGAGCCCGAGATCCGCGAGGACGACGTGCTCCAGCCGGTCGCGGGCATCCTCGACGTGCTCGACAACTACGCGTTCGTCCGGACCTCCGGCTACCTGGCCGGCCCCAACGACGTCTACGTGTCGATGAACATGGTGCGGAAGAACGGCCTGCGCCGCGGCGACGCCATCACCGGTGCCGTGCGTGTGCCCCGCGAGGGTGAGCAGGCAGGCAGCCAGCGCCAGAAGTTCAATCCGCTCGTGCGTCTGGACACGGTCAACGGTGGGGACGTCGAGGCGGCCAAGCGCCGTCCCGAGTTCAACAAGCTCACACCGCTGTACCCGAACGAGCGACTGCGCCTCGAAACGCAGCAGAACATCCTCACCACTCGTGTGATCGACCTGGTCATGCCGATCGGCAAGGGACAGCGCGCGCTCATCGTCTCGCCGCCCAAGGCAGGTAAGACGACGGTCCTGCAGGACATCGCGAACGCGATCGCCGTCAACAACCCCGAGTGCTACCTCATGGTGGTGCTGGTCGACGAGCGTCCCGAAGAGGTCACCGACATGCAGCGTTCGGTGAAGGGCGAGGTCATCTCCTCGACCTTCGACCGTCCGCCGTCAGACCACACGTCCGTGGCCGAACTCGCGATCGAGCGCGCCAAGCGCCTCGTCGAAATGGGACGCGACGTCGTCGTGCTGCTCGACTCGATCACTCGCCTCGGCCGCGCGTACAACAACTCGTCGCCGGCGTCGGGACGCATCCTGTCGGGTGGTGTCGACTCGACCGCGCTGTACCCGCCGAAGCGGTTCCTGGGCGCGGCACGCAACATCGAGAACGGTGGATCGCTCACCATCATCGCCACCGCGATGGTGGAGACCGGCTCCACGGGCGACACTGTGATCTTCGAGGAGTTCAAGGGCACGGGTAACGCCGAGCTCAAGCTCGATCGCAAGATCGCCGAGCGTCGCGTGTTCCCGGCGGTGGACGTCAATCCGTCGGGCACTCGTAAGGACGAGCTCCTCATGAGCCCCGACGAGTTCGCGGTCGTGCACAAGCTGCGCCGCGTGCTCTCCGGCCTGGATTCTCATCAGGCGATCGATGTGCTCATCGATCGGCTCAAGAAGTCCAAGACGAACATCGAGTTCCTGATGACGGTCGCGAAGACCGCCCCGGGAGCTCTGGAAGACTGACATCGGGGCCCGGGAATTTTTCCCGGGGCCAGGTGTTTGGCATAATCGAACGGCTCAGTCCGGCTCCGGTTCACGTCTTCGATCCGCGAAGGCGACCCGGCGGCCACGAAAGGGACACCATGAAGGCAGGAATCCACCCCAACTACGTGGCGACAACCGTCGTCTGCGGTTGCGGCAACACGTTCGAAACGCACAGCACCAAGGAGTCGGGACGGATCACCGTCGAAGTCTGCTCCAAGTGCCACCCGTTCTACACCGGCAAGCAGAAGATCCTCGACACCGGCGGCCGCGTCGCCCGCTTCGAGGCTCGCTACGGCAAGCGTCCTTCCAAGAAGGCCGACGCCGACAGCTAGCTGTCACGCCGACGCCCGGTTCTGTCTTCGTCACAGGCCGGGCGTCGGCTTTTTTGTTCCACCGGTGTACCGGCGCGGCCGGGCACCCCTCGATACACACTCGTCGAGCGCCGCAGCACCCAAGCAGGCGCACGGCATCGAAGCACACAGCATCACAGAGCGGAGCGACCCATGGCGGGGCAGACCAAGCCGTCGGCCATCGACGACATCCTGGCCGAATACGCGGGTCTGGAACAGCAATTGTCCGACCCGGCGCTGCACAACGATCCGTCGATTGCGCGCAGGGTAGGGAAGCGGTTCGCCGAGCTCGCCCCGGTCATGGCCACGTACACCAAGCTGACGGCCGCGCGCGACGACCTCGGAGCCGCCCGTGAACTGGCCGCCGACGACTCCGCCTTCGCCGACGAGGTGAACAAGCTCGAAGAGCAGGTCGCCGAACTCGACCGCACGCTCACCGATCTCCTCGCGCCCCGCGATCCGCACGACGGGGACGACGTGGTGCTCGAAGTGAAGTCGGGGGAGGGCGGCGAGGAGTCCGCCCTGTTCGCGGCCGATCTCGCGCGCATGTACACCCGCAACGCCGAGAACTCCGGCTGGCGTGTGGAAGTCCTCGGCGCGACCTATTCGGATCTCGGTGGCTACAAGGACGTCACCCTGTCCATCAAGTCGAAGACCGACGTCCGGGACGGCGTATGGTCGCGGCTCAAGTTCGAGGGTGGGGTGCACCGGGTGCAGCGCGTCCCGGTGACCGAATCGCAGGGCCGCGTGCACACCTCCGCGGCCGGCGTCTTCGTCTATCCCGAACCCGACGAGGTGGAAGAGGTGCAGATCGACGAGGGCGATCTGCGCATCGACGTGTACCGCTCGTCCGGCAAGGGTGGGCAGGGCGTCAATACGACCGACTCCGCCGTCCGGATCACCCACCTGCCGACGGGGATCGTCGTCACGTGTCAGAACGAGCGGTCGCAGTTGCAGAACAAGGCCCGTGCGATGCAGGTTCTCGCCGCGCGTCTGCAGGCCGCAGCCGAAGAAGCAGCGGACGCGGAGGCCTCGGCGGGCCGTGCGAGCCAGGTGCGCACCGTCGACCGCTCCGAGCGCATCCGGACCTACAACTACCCCGAGAACCGCATCACCGACCACCGCATCGGCTACAAGGCGCACAATCTCGACGCTGTGCTCGACGGAGACATGGATGCGCTTCTCGACGCGCTCGCGGCCGCCGACCGGCAGGCCCGGCTCGCCGCCGAATAAGCGCGTGCCCCGCCGCGTCGGTGGCGAGTCCCCTGTGCGAGGTATGCGTGGGGGACCTCGTGGCATCGGAGCGGCCGTGGGCATGGCACGCTGTACTGCGTGAGTCGTCAACCCCTGCGCCTGGCCATCATCGAAGCAGCGTCGGTGCTCGAGGAAGCGGGTGTCGCGAGCCCGCGTGTCGACGCCGAACTGCTTGCCGCGCACCTGCTCGGAATCGAGCGAGGCCGGCTCGGGCTCGTGCCCCTCGTCGATTCGGCCATGATCGAGGCCTACCGCGCGATGGTGGACCAGCGCGCCAAGCGCATTCCCCTCCAATACATCCTCGGCACGTCGCCGATGGGCGAGATCGACCTCGCCGTCGGGCCCGGCGTGTTCGTGCCCCGGCCCGAGACGGAACTGCTTCTCGGTTGGGCGCTGGCATTTCTCGAACGCCACGGACGCCGCAATCCCGTCGTGCTCGATCTGTGTACGGGATCGGGCGCGCTCGCGCTCGCCATTGCCCATGCCCGGCCGGATGCCGTCGTGCACGCTGTCGAACTCGAGCCGCGGGCGCTCGCCTGGGCGCGGCAGAACGCCGAGACCCGTGCGAACGACGGCGACACGCCGATCGTGCTGCACCAGGGTGACGTGACCGACCGCACCCTGCTCGCCGCGCTCGAGGGCGCCGTCGACATCGTGGTGTCCAACCCGCCGTACATCCCCGAGGGAACCGCCCTCGAGCCCGAAGTCGCCGAGCACGACCCGCATTCTGCGTTGTTCGGCGGCCCGGACGGACTGTCCGTCATCAAACCGATGATCTCGAACATCGCGCGCTGGTTGCGAATCGGGGGAGCGGCGGCGGTGGAACACGACGACACCAACGGCATGCTCGTCGCCGAGCTGTTCGCGCAGCGCCGCGTCTTCGACGACGTCGTCGAGCATTACGACCTGGCGGGCAAGCCCCGATTCGTGGTCGCGCACCGGGTGCCGACCGACGTCGAAGCGAGTCGTGCGGCAGTCCGTTCCTCGGCTGGTGGTTAGCCCGGGCGCCGAGCCCCGCGACGGAATACTCGAGCGCTAGTGGAAGGATGAGTGCGTGAGCACCGTGTACGACTGCAACAAACCAGATTCGCGCGCCGCAGGATTGAACGCGGCGCGGGGCGCGCTCAAGGCAGGACGCCTCGTCGTCGTGCCCACCGACACGGTGTACGGCCTCGCAGCCGACGCATTCGACAGTTCCGCTGTCTCCGCGCTGCTGAGGGCGAAGGGACGCGGACGGGACATGCCGGTGCCCATCCTCGTCGGATCGTGGACGACGATCGACGGCCTCGTCAGCACCGTGCGCCCCGAAGCGCGCGAACTCATCCGTGCGTTCTGGCCCGGCGGCCTCAGCCTGGTGGTGCATCAGGCACCGTCGCTCGCGTGGGATCTCGGCGACACCCGCGGAACGGTGATGCTGCGCATGCCCCTGCACCCGGTGATCCTCGAGTTGCTGCGCGAGGTCGGACCGCTCGCAGTGTCGAGCGCCAACATTTCCGGTCGCCCGCCCGCCACCGACGCCGGTCAGGCGCGTGAACAGCTCGGGGAATCCGTCGGGGTGTATCTCGACGGTGGACCGGCCGAACACGGCGTCGCGTCGACGATCGTCGATCTCACCGGTGACCGCCCCCGGATCCTGCGCGAAGGCGCGGTGTCGGCCGAGGACGTCGCCGAGGTTCTCGGCGATGATCCCGAACGCCTGCGCTCCGGCGGGGAGTAGCGGGCGGAGGAACGGAGCACGTGACTTCAGCCGACTCGGTCGTACTGCTCGCGCAAGCGGGACGTGGCGCGGGCGTACCCATCAGGGAACTGCTTCTGGTGCTTCTCACCTCTGCGGTGGTGACCTTTCTCGCCACCGGAGTGGTCCGGATCCTGGCGATCAAGTTCGGTGCGGTGGCGATCCCTCGCGATCGTGACGTGCACGTCACTCCGACGCCGCGTCTGGGCGGGGTCGGGATGTACATCGGACTCGTGGCGGGCATCGTCTTCGCGCAGCATCTGCCGGCGTTGACCAGAGGTTTCGAGTACACCACCGAGATGGGTGCCGCGCTGGTGGCGGCGTCGATCATCGTGCTCGTGGGCATCATCGACGACCGGTGGGGACTCGACGCCCTCACCAAGTTCGTGGGGCAGGTGACCGCTGCCGGGGTGCTGGTGGTGATGGGCGTGAGCTGGATCGTGATCTACGACCCCTTCAGCGGTTCCACGCTCGTGCTCGACCAGCTGCAAGGGGGACTCATCACGGTCGCGGTGGCCGCCGTGATGATCAACGCGATGAACTTCGTCGACGGCCTCGACGGTCTCGCGGCCGGTCTCGGACTGATCGCCGCGGTCGCGATCTGTGTGTTCTCGGTGGGACTGCTGCTCGATCAGGGCGGTGACGTCTCGGCGTATCCGCCGGCGCTGATCGCGGCCGCGCTGGCGGGGGCGTGCCTGGGGTTCCTGCCGTTCAATTTCCAGCCCGCGAAGATTTTCATGGGGGACTCGGGCTCGATGTTGATCGGCCTGATGCTCGCGGCCATCTCGACCAGCGCGTCGGGTCGAATTCCCCTCAGTGCCTACGGGTCCCGCGACCTTCTCGGTCTCCTGTCGCCGCTCATCCTGATCGGCGCTGTCATGTTCATCCCGATTCTCGACCTCCTCCTCGCGATCGTCCGGCGCACGCGCGCCGGCGTGAGCCCGTTCAGCCCGGACAAGATGCACCTGCATCACCGGCTGTTGCAGATCGGCCATTCGCACCGGCGGGTGGTGCTGCTCCTCTACTTGTGGGTCGGAGTCCTGGCCTTCGGAGCCGTGGGTTCGTCGCTGCTCGACCGCAGGGTGGTCGTGCTGATGACCGCCGCCGGCCTGTTGTTCGCGCTCGTGGTGACCGCCGTCCCATCGCTGCGGCATCACGACGGTGACGGGGATGCACCGCCGAAGCGCTTCCGCCGGGTCCGTTAGGCTCGATTACTGTGACCTCCCCGGATCTTCCCGAACCCGAACACTCCCTGCCCACCCTGCCCGACGCGTCGGCACCCATGCGCGCGGCCGTCCGGTACGGCGTACTCGGATTGCTTGCACTGGCCGTCGTGGCGTCGATCGTGTCCGTGCTCGTCGCGGGAACGCCCGGCCTGTGGGGAGCGCTGATCGGTGCGGCCGTCGGTGGCGGGTTCATCCTGTTCACCGCGCTCGGCGTGCTGCTGACCGCGAAACTCCCGGCGATGACCGCGGGCGCGGTACTGCTCGGAACGTGGCTACTCAAGCTGATCCTCGCCATCGTGGTGATGGCGACGCTCGATCCGCTGGACTTCTACAACCGGAACGCGCTCGTCCTGACGATCGTGCTGGCGTTGGTGATCGTGCTCGGTGCGGAAACGTACGGCGTGGTGTCCCAGCGCGCGCTCTACGTCGATCCGGAGCCGTCGGCCGGCAGCGGAAACGACGATCAGTAGTAGATACGTGTGTCAATTACCCGCGGGTAGGGTACCCACCTACGCACTGTCGTAGAGCAGTTGGTAGTGTGGTTTTCACGAAGGTGACACTGCACGCGAGGGCCCTGGGCCGAGCACGCGGTTGTGACTTCATAGGCGGTCGTGTTCAATGACCGCCGAGTCGACGAGAGTCGCCGACACCGGCAGGACGCGGAACCGCTTCGGCGGTTCGGAACACTGGCGAATACGCGAGCCGACCTGGTCGACTTGTTGGATCGTCAATGTCCGATCGAACCGCAGACGGCAATGCCTGCGGCCGACTACGGGAGAGAGCGCTGAGCGTCACCACCTTGGCAGCCGGAGAATTCCACGCGCCGTCACTTGCTGATTTTTTCCCACCGCCAATCCTCTTCGAGGGCACCCCCTTCGAGATGGATCGACTGATGCTTATCCGCGTCGTCGTTGCACTGCTCGTCGCAGTCTTCTTCTTCTTCGCCATGCGGAGTCCGAAGATCGTGCCGCGAGGCGTGCAGAACGTCGCCGAGATCATGCTCGACTTTGTTCGTATCCACATTGCCGAGGACATCCTCGGCAAAGAGCAGGGGCGCCGGTTCCTGCCGGTGATCGTCACCATCTTCTTCTTGGTGGTCGGGCTCAACCTGACCTCGATCATCCCCTTCCTCAACATCTCGTCGAATGCGCGAATCGGCATGCCGATCGTCCTTGCTGCGCTCGCCTACATCGTCTTCAACTACGTAGGCATCAAGAAGTACGGATTCTTCCGCTACGTCAAGAGCAGCATCGTCATTCCGAACCTGCCGCCGGCTCTTCACCTTCTGGTGATCCCGATCGAGTTCGTCTCGACATTCCTGCTGCGGCCGTTCACCCTCACCATTCGTCTCATGGCGAACATGCTGGCCGGACATATCATGCTGGTGCTGTTCTTCAGCGCCACGCAGTTCTTCTTCTTCGACTCCGACGGCATCATGAGGTTCTTCGGTATCGGTTCGCTCATCGGCGGAGTCGCGTTCACCTTCTTCGAGCTTCTGGTGATCGTCCTGCAGGCCTACATTTTCGCGCTGCTCACAGCGGTGTACATCGATCTGGCGCTGCACGCCGAAGAGCATTAGCTCCCCGAACTGCACGACCTACATCTCTACACACAGACTGACTCGGTCGCCGATCCCCGGGGCCGGGCCACAAGAAAGGGAATGGAACACCAATGAGCGTTGCGCTTCAGGCAGCAGACGTCCTCGCCCAGTCGGAGACCACCATCAGTGGACTCGGTGCGGTCGGCTACGGCCTCGCTGCGATCGGCCCCGGCATCGGCATCGGCATCGTCGTCGGTAAGGCGATCGAGGGCATGGCTCGTCAGCCCGAGATGGCCGGTCAGCTGCGTACCACCATGTTCCTCGGTATCGCATTCACCGAGGCACTGGCGCTGATCGGTATCGTCGCCGGCTTCATCTTCTGATTCGACGACAACCATGGCTGACAGCATCCTGATTCTCGCGGCAGCGGAGGGGGAGACACCCAATCCCCTGCTGCCCGCGACATACGACATCGTTTGGTCGCTCGTCGCCCTGATCATCGTCGGCATCGTCTTCTGGAAGTTCGTACTTCCGATGTTCCAGAAGGTTCTCGACGAGCGTTCGGAGCTGATCGAAGGCGGCATCAAGAAGGCAGAGGAAGCTCAGGCAGAGGCTGCGGCCGCGCTCGAGCAGTATCGTGCCCAGCTCGCCGAAGCCCGTACCGAGGCGGCGCAGATCCGTGAAGAGGCCCGTACGCAGGGCCAGCAGATCATCGCCGACATGAAGGCACAGGCTCAGGAAGAGAGCGACCGCATCGTCGCTGCAGGTCACAACCAGCTGCAGGCCCAGCGCCAGCAGATCGTGGCCGAACTGCGCACCGATCTCGGACGTAGCTCGGTGGATCTCGCCGAGAAGATCATCGGCGAGACACTCGCCGACGATGTGAAGCGTGCCGGCTCGATCGATCGATTCCTCGACGAACTCGACTCCCTCAGCGCTGACTCTGCATCCGGAAAGTGAGCACCATGTACGCAGCAAGCCGTGAGGCACTCGCTCATACGCGTTCCGCGTTGCAGTCCGCCCTGGGCTCGGGTGCCGCGACTGCCGCTGCGGCTCAGGCCGGTTCCGAACTGTTCTCGGTGGTCGAGGCGCTCGACAACCAGCGGGCTCTCCGGAGCGCGCTGGCAGACGCCTCGGCCCCGGTCGCCGTTCGGGTGACGCTGGCCGAGCAGGTCTTCGGGGGGAAGGTTTCGGCCTCGACCCTCGCGACCGTCAAAGCCGCGGCGGGGCAGGACTGGTCGGCACAGTCCGACCTGACCAACTCTCTCGTCCAGCTCGGTCGTGAGGCGTTGCTGAAGGCGGCAGCGGAGCAGAACCAGCTCGACACCGTCGAGGACGAGCTTTTCCGCCTCGGACGCATCGTGGCCGGTAACCCGGACCTCGAGCGGACACTTTCCGACCGCAGCACCACGGTTACGGCCAAGCGGGAGCTGCTGTCGCGTCTGCTCTACGGCAAGGTGACCGCGATCACCGAAGCGTTGGCGGTTCATGCCGTCGGTCGGCTCCGCAAGCCGCCGGCCGAGACGCTCGACGAACTGTCGGCGCTCGCCGCAACACAGCGCGATCGTGCCGTTGCGCACGTCCGAAGCGCGGCACCCCTCGATGCGACGCAGGAAGAGCGGCTCGCCGCTACCCTGGGCCGTATCTACGGGAAGCCTGTGACGGTGCACGTCGAGGTCGATCCCGAGCTTCTCAGTGGATTGGTCGTCCGGGTGGGCGACGAGGTCATCGACGGCAGTGCTGCGGGTCGACTCGCGGCAGTGCGCAAGAGCCTCACGTAGTCCACTTCCGAACACACACATAGATCTTTCCGAAGACCTGATACCGAGAGCAGGAAGAACATGGCGGAGCTGACGATCTCCTCCGACGAGATCCGTAGCGCGATTGACAATTACACCGCGAGCTACTCCCCGGAGGCCTCCCGCGAAGAGGTCGGCGTGGTCGTCGACACCAGTGACGGCATCGCGCACATCAGCGGCCTCCCGTCGGCGATGTCCAACGAGCTGCTGGAATTCCCCGGCGGCGTTCTGGGCGTGGCCCTCAACCTCGAAGCCACCGAAATCGGTGCCGTGATCCTGGGTGACTTCCAGTCCATCCAGGAAGGCCAGGAAGTAAAGCGGACCGGCGACGTTCTGTCCGTCCCGGTCAGCGACAACTTCCTCGGACGCGTCGTGAACCCGCTCGGTCAGCCGATCGACGGCCTCGGCGACATCGAAGCCGACGAGACCCGTGCGCTCGAGCTGCAGGCCGCTTCCGTGCTGGAGCGCCAGCCGGTCGAGGAGCCGCTCCAGACGGGCATCAAGGCCATCGACGCGATGACCCCGATCGGGCGTGGCCAGCGCCAGCTCGTGATCGGCGACCGCAAGACCGGCAAGACCGCGGTCTGCATCGACGCGATCCTGAACCAGAAGGCCAACTGGGAGTCCGGCGACGCGTCGAAGCAGGTGCGCTGCATCTACGTCGCGATCGGCCAGAAGGGCTCCACCATCGCGGGCGTCAAGCAGGCCCTCGAGGAGAACGGCGCGATGGAGTACACCACCATCGTCGCAGCTCCGGCCTCCGACTCCGCCGGCTTCAAGTGGCTCGCCCCGTACACCGGTTCGGCCCTCGGCCAGCACTGGATGTACCAGGGCAAGCACGTCCTCATCGTGTTCGACGACCTGACCAAGCAGGCCGAGGCATACCGTGCCATCTCGCTGCTGCTGCGTCGCCCGCCGGGACGTGAGGCATACCCCGGTGACGTCTTCTACCTGCACTCGCGTCTGCTGGAGCGTTCGGCCAAGCTGTCCGACGCGCTCGGTGGCGGCTCGCTGACGGCACTGCCGATCATCGAGACCAAGGCGAACGACGTCTCGGCCTACATCCCGACCAACGTCATCTCCATCACCGACGGTCAGGTCTTCCTCGAGTCGGACCTCTTCAACAAGGGTGTCCGTCCCGCGATCAACGTCGGTATCTCGGTCTCCCGAGTCGGTGGCGCCGCGCAGACCAAGGGCATGAAGAAGGTCTCCGGCTCCCTGCGTCTGGAACTTGCTCAGTACCGCGAGCTCGAGGCATTCGCGACCTTCGCTTCCGATCTCGATGCCGCGTCGAAGGCGCAGCTCGAGCGCGGACAGCGGCTCGTCGAGCTCCTCAAGCAGGATCAGTACTCGCCGATCGCCGTCGAGGACCAGATCATCTCGATCTACCTTGCCGGTGAGGGTGTCTTCGACTCCGTTCCCGTCGGCGACGTCCGTCGTTTCGAGACCGAGCTTCTCGAGGATCTGCATCGCAACGCTTCGGGCGTCTACGAGCAGATCGCCGGTGGCAAGGCCCTGACCGACGAGTCGATCGAGGCACTGACCGCCGCGACCGCCAAGTTCAAGGAGGGCTTCCTCGCCTCCGACGGCAGCCGCGTCGTGAACGAGGCCGAAGCAGAGGCTCTCGGCGCCGACGAAGTGGCGCAGGAGCAGGTCTCCGTCAAGCGCACCTCCGTTCGCAAGTGAACGGGGCGGCCATGACCCAGCGTCCAGTGAAGGGAGTGTGATCGACGAATGGCGAACTTGCGTGAGCTGCGCTCGCGGATCAAGTCGGTCAACTCGACCAAGAAGATCACCAAGGCGCAGGAACTGATCGCGACGTCGCGTATCACGAAGGCTCAGGCCCGAGTGGCGGCATCGAAGCCCTACGCCGAGGAGATCACCAAGGTCCTCTCGGAGTTGGCCAGCGCGTCCTCGTCGCTGGATCACCCCCTGCTCAACGAGCGCGAGAACCCGAAGCGTGCGGCAGTGCTGGTCGTGACCAGCGACCGCGGTATGGCCGGTGGTTACAACTCCAACGTCTTGAAGGAGGCGGAGGAGCTGCGCCAGCTGCTCGTCAGCGAGGGCAAAGAGCCCGTGCTGTACGTGCTGGGCGGTAAGGGCCTGTCGTTCTACACCTTCCGTGAGCGTCCCGTCGCGGGTGCCTGGACAGGCTTCTCGCAGGAACCCCGTTACACGGATGCTGCGAAGGCGAGCCGGCACCTGGTCGAGCTGTTCATGGCCGGATCCGGTTCCGAGGTGCCTGCACCCAACGGCGAAGGCACCATCGAGGGCGTCGACGAGCTGCACATCGTCTACACCCGGTTCGTGTCCATGCTGACCCAGATCCCCGAGGTGCGTCGTATGGCGCCGCTCGAGGTGAGTGTCACCGAGGACGAGATCGAACTGGGTTCGGACATGCTGAGCGACGGTCATCGTGTATCCGAGGGACCCACGGCCGACTACAACTTCGAGCCCGAGGCGTCGACGCTTCTGTCCGCGCTTCTGCCGAAGTACGTCAGCACGCGGATCTTCGCGTCGCTGCTGGAGGCCGCAGCCTCCGAGTCGGCTGCCCGTCGTACCGCGATGAAGGCCGCGACGGACAATGCCACGGATCTGGTGAACACCCTCAGCCGTCAGGCGAATCAGGCCCGCCAGGCCCAGATCACCCAGGAAATCAGCGAGATCGTCGGCGGTGCCGGTGCGCTCGCCTCGAGTGCAGGAAGTGACTGAACCACAATGACCGCAGCAGTTACCGACAAAAACGCCGGTGCGGCGTCGGCCCTTGCCGGGCGCGTCGTCCGCGTCATCGGCGCCGTCGTCGACGTGGAGTTCCCGCGTGGCGCCGTACCCGAACTGTTCAACGCCCTGCACGCAGAGGTCACTCTGCCGTCCGTGGCGAAGACCCTGACCCTCGAGGTCGCGCAGCACCTGGGTGACAACCTGGTCCGCACGATCTCGATGCAGCCCACCGACGGTCTGGTGCGCGGCACCTCCGTCACCGACACCGGTCGCCCGATCTCCGTGCCGGTCGGCGATGTCGTGAAGGGCCACGTCTTCAACGCCCTGGGCGACTGCCTCGATGCACCCGGAACGGGTCGCGACGGCGAGCAGTGGGGCATCCACCGCAAGCCCCCGGCCTTCGACCAGCTCGAGGGCAAGACCGAAATCCTCGAGACCGGCATCAAGGTCATCGACCTGCTCACCCCGTACGTCAAGGGCGGCAAGATCGGTCTGTTCGGTGGTGCCGGTGTCGGCAAGACCGTTCTGATCCAGGAGATGATCACCCGTATCGCGCGTGAGTTCTCCGGTACGTCGGTGTTCGCCGGCGTCGGCGAGCGCACCCGTGAGGGCACCGACCTCCACCTCGAGATGGAAGAGATGGGCGTCCTCCAGGACACCGCCCTTGTCTTCGGCCAGATGGACGAGCCGCCGGGCACGCGTATGCGCGTCGCCCTGTCCGCACTGACCATGGCGGAGTACTTCCGCGATGTGCAGGGCCAGGACGTGCTGCTCTTCATCGACAACATCTTCCGGTTCACCCAGGCCGGTTCCGAGGTGTCGACCCTTCTCGGTCGTATGCCTTCGGCCGTGGGTTACCAGCCGACGCTGGCCGACGAGATGGGTGAGCTCCAGGAGCGCATCACCTCGACGCGTGGTCGCTCGATCACCTCGCTGCAGGCGATCTACGTTCCCGCCGACGACTACACCGACCCGGCGCCGGCCACGACGTTCGCGCACCTCGATGCGACCACCGAGCTCTCGCGTCCGATTTCGCAGATGGGTATCTACCCCGCTGTGGACCCGCTGACGTCGACCTCGCGCATCCTCGAGCCCGGCATCGTCGGCGCGGATCACTTCCGTGTCGCCAACGAGGTCAAGCGGATCCTTCAGAAGTACAAGGAACTGCAGGACATCATCGCCATCCTCGGTATGGACGAGCTTTCCGAAGAGGACAAGGTCACGGTCAACCGTGCCCGTCGTCTCCAGAAGTTCCTCGGCCAGAACTTCATCGTTGCCGAGAAGTTCACGGGTCAGCCCGGTTCGGTCGTGCCGCTCAGCGACACGATCGAGGCGTTCGACCGCGTCTGCAAGGGCGAGTTCGACCACCTTCCGGAGCAGGCCTTCAACAGCTGCGGTGGACTCGACGATGTCGAGGCCGCGGCCAAGAAGATCTCCGGGAAGTAGGCCGGCGTGGCTGAGATGCGCGTAGACATCGTTGCCGTCGAGGAACGTGTCTGGTCGGGAGAGGCGACTCTCGTCACCGCCCAGACCACCGAAGGCGAAATCGGCGTCATGCCCGGACACGAGCCGGTCCTCGGCCAGCTCGTCGAGGGCGGTGTCGTGTCGGTCAAGACCGCCGACGGGGAGCGTATCGTCATGGCAGTCGACGGCGGATTCCTCTCGGTGACCGCCACGACCGTGACGGTTCTTGCCGAAGCGGCCGTTCTTGCCGAAGACATCGACGTCGAGGCAGCGAAGTCGACCCTGGCCGAAAGTCAGGACGAGGCGGCAGTCGCAGCGGCCAAGGGCCGCCTGCGGGCCGTCGAACGGGCCTGATCGTCGGATACACAACGAAGAGCCGCGACGGAGCCGACAAGCAGTGTCACTCGGAATGATTGTTCTCATCATCCTTGTGGTTCTGCTTGCGGTTGCCGTCGCGGCTCTCGTTTATCGTGCCTTCTCCCTTCGGGGAGGGGGCACTGCTGCGATTCTGCGGGTTCTCCCGCGCAGTGACTGCGCCGGATGGCGCCACGGGATCATCCGCTACGGCGACGAGACGCTCGCCTTCTACAAGCTCTCGAGTCTGCGTCCCGGGCCGGATACGCGGATTTCCCGCCAGGGCATCGAGGTGCGTTCGCGCCGGTACGCCACTGCAGCGGAGACGGACATCATGACCGAGGACATCGTGATCCTCGAGATCGTCGACGGCGACGGATCCTACGAGATCGCTCTGGACAGCGGCGCGAAGACGGCGTTCCTGTCCTGGGTGGAGTCCAGGCCGTCGGGACGCTCGCAGCGCCGCCGTCCCTACTAGATCGACCTACCTACGCGCCCGCTCCGGGCTTCCACAGGACGTCGCCCTCCGGATTGGTGACCCTGCTGAGGATGAACAACAGATCCGACAGACGGTTGAGGTACTTCGCCGGCAAGACTGTCGTGGTCTCGGGTGCGGCGTCCACCGCAGCCCATGCCGAACGTTCCGCCCGGCGCGCCACCGTGCGAGCGGTGTGCAGCAGCGCCGCGGCCGGGGTTCCACCCGGAAGAATGAACGAATCGAGCGGTCCCAGCTCTTCGTTGAATTCGTCGCACCACGCCTCGAGCCGGTCGATGTACGGCTCGGTGATGCGCAGCGGCGGGTACTTCGGGTTCTCCGCGATCGGCGTCGACAGATCGGCGCCCGCATCGAACAGGTCGTTCTGGATCTGCTGCAGCACGGGAACGAGCCGCTCGGGGACGGAACCGAGTGCGAGCACCACCCCGATCGCCGCGTTCGTCTCGTCGCAATCGGCGTACGCGATCAATCGCGGGTCGTTCTTCGATACCCGGGAAAAATCACTGAGGCCCGTCGTACCGTCGTCTCCGGTACGGGTATAGATCCTGGTGAGATGCACTGCCATGGCCGCCACGGTACCGGTTCCGCTGTAGAGACAGACACGACGTTAGGCTGTGTCGCTGTGAGTGAACGCTTTCTTGTCACCGGGGGAAACCGGCTCGTTGGTGATGTCGTCGTCGGTGGTGCCAAGAACAGCGTGCTCAAGCTGATGGCTGCCGCGCTTCTCGCCGAGGGCACCACGACGATTACGAACTGTCCAGACATCCTCGACGTGCCCTTGATGGCGGAGGTCCTGCGGGGTCTCGGCTGCGAGGTCGAACTCGACGGTGACGAAGTACGGATCACGACCCCCGCGCAGCCGTCGTACCACGCGGACTTCGCTGCGGTGAAGCAGTTCCGTGCCTCCGTATGTGTCCTCGGACCCTTGGTCGCGAGATGCCGCCGCGCGGTGGTCGCCCTGCCGGGCGGAGACGCGATCGGCTCCCGCCCTCTCGACATGCACCAGTCCGGTCTCCGTCTGCTGGGGGCGCACAGCACCATCGAGCACGGCTGCGTCGTTGCCGAGGCGGACGAACTGCACGGCGCGACGATCCGGCTGGCCTTCCCATCGGTGGGTGCCACCGAGAACATCCTCATGGCTGCTGTCCTCGCAAAGGGCGACACCACTATCGACAATGCCGCGCGTGAACCGGAGATCGTGGACCTGTGCACCATGCTCGTCCAGATGGGCGCCCGGATCACGGGCGCCGGGAGCACGACTCTTCGGATCTCCGGCGTTCCTGCGCTCTCGCCCACGAGTCATCGCTGCATCGGTGACCGCATCGTGGCGGCGACGTGGGGGATCGCGGCGGCGATGACGCGCGGGGATCTGACCGTGCGCGGAGTCAATCCCAAGCACCTCGCACTCGTGCTCGACAAGCTGCGGGGAGCCGGCGCCGAAGTGGCTCCGCTCGTGGACGGGTTCCGCGTGGTCCAGAGGGAGCGTCCGCGGGCGGTCAACTTCGCGACACTTCCGTACCCCGGTTTCCCTACCGATCTTCAGCCGATGGCCATCGGGCTCGCGGCGGTGGCGGACGGCACGTCGATGATCACCGAAAACGTCTTCGAGGCGCGGTTCCGCTTCGTGGAGGAGATGGTGCGTCTGGGCGCCGACGCGCGGACGGACGGACACCATGCGGTGATCCGCGGCGTGGAGGAACTGTCGAGTGCTCCGGTATGGGCGTCGGATATCCGTGCAGGGGCCGGACTGGTGCTTGCCGGGCTGTGCGCAGACGGGGTGACCGAAGTGCACGACGTCTACCACATCGATCGCGGCTACCCGAGGTTCGTGGAAATCATCCAGGAGCTGGGCGGCAACATCGAGCGGGTCGGGGCCGGCGAGCCCACTCTCCTGCGCGGATGAGGCCCGGGGTGGCATGTGTGCGGCGTCACGATTGAAGATCCCGGTGCGCGGGGTAGACGCTGGGCCCGCTCACCTGGGGTTTCCTTCCCTGAATGGCTGCTGACCAGGGGATTTGCAGGGCAGTTCATCGTCGCGTAACTTAGTCCAAGTCAGAGCGACACGGACACCGACCCGGACCTGAGGGACTGGGACAACGAGGTTGGACGAAGGCGCCTGCACGTTTACACGACACACAATCTTCTGGTAAGGTTGGTGTTCGCCCCAGGGAGCCGATGAGGAACCCGGTGGGACAACAAACCCCGGATCGAACAAGTTGAGAAACTTGCGAGTGATGGTGTGTGCGTGTTCTTTGAGAACTCAACAGTGTGCCGATGAATGTCAGTGC
>JADGMW010000141.1_pt2 | contig 31621 bp, 27 predicted proteins | sample 8641801 | NCBI WGS metagenome assembly JADGMW01 (sample SAMN16272018, study PRJNA661076) | feces metagenome | isolation source: fecal sample from diarrhoea affected cattle A | host: Bos taurus | place: South Africa: Lokaleng Village, Mahikeng | collected 2019-09
GACCGCGACCATCGACGCGAAGATGGTGTCGCGGTTGGTCCGGACGGCTTCGAGTTCTCGGATGCCGTCCTCGCGAGCCTGAAGGAGGCCTTCGTTCTGGACGTCGAACAGGACTCTCAGCCGGTCGAAGGCGACACGGCCTGCTTCCACCGCAACCGGATCGACCGGGCGGGGATCACCCGGGACAACGGTCGACACGAGCGGTACGGCGTAGACGCGGCGCCAGTCCTCAGCGGCCGCTTCGACGGCATCGAGATCGGCGATGAGATCTTCTTCACCGCGCACCAGCCCCCGCAACGTCTCGACTGCCTGTTGCTCGTCCAGGCGACCGTCCTCGTAGGGCTGGAGGAAGGCAGGATCGGCGGCGAGGATATAGCCGCGCGCTCCCGTTTCCTGGTTCACCAGGGCTGCTTGCAGCCGGTACGCCTCGACTCGGGCGGGCTGGATGCGATCCCTCACGTAGTCGGACATGGCGGTCGTCTCGCGCAGATAGTGGCTGCCCACGATGGTGCCCAGCACGACCAGCACCCCCATGATGCTCAGCACGATCAGGAACCAGCCCTGCACGGTGGGACCCCCTCCGCGGTGGGTCACCGTGGAGGATCCTGTCCTGTTCTCTGCCGTGCCGTCGGGCACCGGAGTGTCGGTTGTCGTCATGCGGGTGCGTCCACTTCCTTCTTCCATTGCACGTACACCACTGCCACGTCGTCGGACAGTCCGCCATTGCTCTCGGCGAGTTCTTCCGCACGTGCGATGAGGGAGTCGGTGAAATCGTTGGGGCCCAGGTCGGCGCAGGCCCGTGCCAGAGCAAGCAGACCCTCCTCCCCGAGTCGTTCGCGGCCTTCGCCGCGATGACCTTCGAACAAGCCGTCGGTGAACAGCACGATCGCCGCCCCGGAGGGCAAGGTGATCTCGTGTACCGGCCAGGTCGACAGAGTCGGCAGCAGACCCAGTGCCGGTCCGCCCGGCGCCTCCAGCCAATCCACGCTACTACCGTTCCGGAGCAGCAGTCCCGGGTGGCCCGCGCGCATGACTTCGACGGTCCGCCGATCAGGGGACATCGAGAGGTTGGTCACAGATGCGAAGATCCGGTTCTCCGACCGTTCGGCTACCAGGATCTCCTCGAGTTTGTGCAGTCGGCGCGGTCCTGTGACTCCGGTGAGCACAAGAGTGCGCCACGCGATACGCAATCCGACGCCGAGAGCCGCTTCGTCCGGTCCGTGACCGGAGACGTCGCCGATGAGGACGTGCACGGTGCCGTCCTCGGTCTGCACGACATCGTAGAAGTCACCGCCGAGCAATGCCGAGGTACGGCCGGGCCGGTACCGCGCGACCACATCGAAATCTCCGGTGGCTTGCAACAAGGGCGACGGCAGCAAGCCGCGCTCCAGGCGTGCGTTCTCCTGCGCACGCAACTGGCCGGCTTGCAGGGCGGCCGAGGCCTGTTCCGCTTGCTTTCGCTGGATCGCATACCGGACGGCACGACCGAAGAGATCCGGCTCGACGCGGCCTTTGACCAGGTAGTCCTGGGCGCCGACCGACACCGCAGCGAGGCCGGTCTGCTCCTCCGCCAGACCGGTGAGCACGACAATCGGCACCGATTCGGCGATCTGCTTGACCTTGGCGACAGCCTCGAGACCGCTGGCATCCGGGAGGTGGAGGTCGAGGAGCACACAGTCCGGCATCCGGACGGCGAACTCCTCGCGGGCCGCAGCCAGTGACTGGACCCACACGACCTTCATCTCGGGAGCGCTGTCCGCAACCAACTCCTCGACGAGCAAGGCGTCGCCGGGGTCGTCCTCGATGAGGAGTAGCGACGGATGGTACGTCGAGTCATCCGGTCGGTACACGTCCACGTTGGTCGTCCTTCCCTGCTGCATTCGAACAATACAGACATCCGTTTGGGTCGGTCCCGACGGCTGGGACGGCGCAATCTTCAACCTGTTTCTCGCTTCTGTCGGCGCGATCTTGCATGATAGGGCGGTGAACGATCCACTTACCGCACATCCTCATATGACGTACTCGACCTCCAGGGAGGGATCCGTCGCCGTTCTCTCCATCAGCGGAGAGGTCGATATGACCAGCGCCCCCATGCTGGAAGAGCAGGCGCTCGCCCTCCTCGATACCGATGCCACCGGACTCGTCGTGGACCTCACCGCAGTCGACTTCCTCGCGTCCATGGGAATCGCCCTGCTGGTCGAACTGTCCAAGCGCGCCGGTGACGACCGCGGTTTCGCGGTGGTGGCACACGGCAGCGCGACCGCCCGGCCCCTGGAACTGCTCGGTCTCGGCGAGGTGCTCTCGGTTCATCCTCGCCTCGGCGACGCACTCGGCGCGCTGGGCGGTGGGGCGGAGGACTCCTCACCGCAGGCGTAACAGCATCGACGAACCGAGGAACCCATGTCGTCCGCCTATGACGAGCCCGCATCGTTCACCCCCGATGGCATCAGCCATCGGGGTGTGCGGGCCGATCCATCCGAGATCGCACTCCTCCGTGGCAGCATGCGTCGCTGGCTGGCGCAACTGCCCCTGAACGACGATTGTCGCCAGGACATCCTTCTGGCCAGTTACGAAGCACTGGCCAATGCTGTCGAGCATGCCTACGCCCCGGGCGACCCGGCAGCGACACTCGATTTCGAAGCGATCTACCGTCCAGCAGACGGGCAACTCCACGTGCTCGTCACCGACCACGGGGTCTGGCACGACGCGTCGGACGACGAGTCTCGACGTTCCCGCGGCCATGGCCTGACACTGATTCGGAACCTGACCTCCGAGATGACGGTCGACCGCTCGCCCGGGGGCACCGTCGTCGACATGCGCTGGTCACTGAACGAGAACGACACCTCGGACGTTCACTGACGTCCGAGGTGTCGTTCTTCGTCGACGGTCGGTCATATCCGGGATTCCGGGGCCGAGCGCGGGCGTGATGCCGTCCCGCTCGCCGGGCGCCGCCGCGCCCGGCCATGTCGCTATCGAGATGCGGCGAGGGCGGCCAGGGCCGGAACGAGTTGTGCGAGCGCACGACCCCGGTGCGACGACGCGTCCTTCTCCTCCGCGGTGAGTTCCGCCGCGGTGCGCTCCTCACCTTCGGGCACGAAAATCGGATCGTAGCCGAACCCGTTCTGCCCGCGCGGTTCCCGCACGATGCGGCCGCGCCATTCACCTCGCACGACCGCTACGTCGATGTCCCCGTCTTCCGGGGGGAAGGCGAGCGCGCAGGCGGAAACGAAGGCTGCGCCGCGACGCTCGTCGGGGGTGTCCTGAAGCTGGCCGAGAAGCAGCGCCGTGTTGGCGTCGTCGTCGCCGTGCCGTCCGCTCCACCGCGCCGACAGGACCCCGGGCATCCCGCGCAACGCGTCGACTTCGAGGCCGGAGTCGTCCGCGACACACGGCATACCGGTGGCGGCCGCGCCGTCGCGTGCCTTCGCGACCGCGTTCTGCTCGAAGGTCGCACCGGTTTCCGGTGCCTCCGGGAACGGCGGGACCTGGTCGAGTCCCACCAGTTCGATCCCGGCGATGCCCGCACTGTCGAGCACCCGCTGCAGTTCACGGAGCTTCTTGGCGTTGCGGCTGGCGACGAGAACTCGCACGGTCATGTCAGACCCCGAACTTCTTCTTCCCGTGGTCGGCGACCGCGGGCTCGGGGAGGACACCCGGATACGGCTGTGCGAGCACCTCTCGCTGGATCCGGCAGAGTTCTTCGATGCCGGAGAGCGCCGAATCGAGCAGCTTGTCGAGCGTCGAACGCGGGAAGGTCGCGCCTTCACCGGTGCCCTGGACCTCGACGAGCGTGCCCGTGTCGGTGGCGACGACGTTCATGTCGACCTCCGCGCGGACGTCCTCTTCGTACGGCAGGTCGAGACGAACCCGGCCGTCGACGACGCCCACGCTCACCGCGGCGACCTGGCACGAGATCGGCTGGGGGTCGGCGAGACGGCCGGCGGCGCGCAGCCACGTCACCGCGTCGCTCAGCGCGACATATGCGCCCGTGACGGCAGCGGTGCGGGTTCCCCCGTCGGCCTGCAGCACGTCGCAGTCGATCGCGATGGTGTTCTCGCCGATCGCGGCGAGGTCGATGCAGGCGCGGAGCGAGCGGCCCACCAGCCGGCTGATCTCCTGGGTGCGGCCGCCGAGTTTGCCCTTGACGGATTCGCGGCCGTTACGCGTGTGCGTGGAGGCCGGAAGCATCGCGTACTCGGCGGTGACCCACCCGAGTCCCGAGCCCTTACGCCAGCGCGGCACGCCCTCCTCGACGCTCGCCGTGCACATCACCCGGGTCTGCCCGAATTCGACGAGTACCGATCCGGCCGGATGGTTGGTGAACCCTCGGGTGATGCGGATGTCGCGGAGTTGATCGTCCGCCCTGCCGTCTTCTCGTGTCGTCACGCACCCGAGCCTAGGCGATGACGGGAGGCGGTTCAGATGCGGTAGACGTCGCCTGCGGACACCGCGTGGACCGGGCCGGAGTATTCGGCCTTCGCCTCGGCGATGACGTCTTCGCGCGATGTCCAGGGCGGAATATGCGTCAGGAGCAGTTCTCCGACACCCGCTCGGGTGGCGATCTGTCCGGCTTCGGTGCCGGACAGATGGATTCCCGGCGGGCGCTCCCCCGGCTCATGGGTCCACGATGCTTCGGAGAGCAGAACATCGGCACCGCGTGCGAGATCGACCACGGCATCACACATGCCGGTGTCTCCCGTATAGACCAGAGTGCGCCCGGAATCGCTGGTGATCCGGAATCCGTAGGACTCCGGCGGATGCTGCATCCGGGCGGGCGTGATCTCGAGCGCTCCGAAACGGATCGGTTCTCCCTCGACGACGGTTCGCACGTCGAGGGTGTCGCTCACGTCGTCGGTGTCACCGGCAACCTCGGCCGAGGCGACACCGATCCGGCACGCGGTACCGCTGGGGCCGTACAGGAGAGTCCGGCCGGTCGGAGGATTCGGGGAGTAGCGACGCCACACCAGCAGGCCCGGCAGATCCAGGCAATGGTCGGCATGCAGGTGCGACAACAGAACCGAGACTTCACCGGGATCCGCGTGACGCTGTAGTGCGCCGAGGACGCCGGGACCGAAATCGATGACCAGAGGAGGGGTGTCCGGTGCGGTCAGCAGGTATCCGGATGCGGCGGAATCCGGCCCGGCCACACTGCCGGAGCACCCCAGAACGGTCATGCGCATACCCGTCATGCTGCCATGCCGGACGCCCTGTGATGAAGCCAATGCGTCATTTCAGGCGCAGACTCACAGTTGCGACAAAGCTGTGACGCGCAGGCCTCCGAGTGAACAACCTGTGAGGGGCGGCCCGGGTCAGCGCAGCGGAGGCACGGTCGTGGTCCGGCGTGTCGTCCGGGCCGCGGAGGACAGAATCCAGGCAGCGAGGATACCGCCGAGCGCCCCGAACAGATGCCCCTGCCACGAGATCCACGGCTCGCTCGGGAGTACGCCCCAGAGCATCCCGCCATAGAGGAACAGCACGACGACGCCCAGGAGGATCTGGCCCGCCTTGCGCGTGAAGATACCGCGCACGATCAGGTACGTGAGCCACCCGAAGATCAGTGTGGAGGCTCCGATGTGGTTCTCGCCGGACCCCGCGAACAGCCACGTGCCGATTCCGCCGACGAGCCAGATGATCGCCGTCGCCGCGATGCCCCGGCCGATTCCCGAGAGCATCACGAGAAATCCGAGCACGAGCGCGGGCACGGTGTTCGCGGTCAGGTGCGCCCAGTCGGCGTGCAGGATCGGCGCGAACAGGATCCCCCACAGTCCGTCACCGGTGCGGGGTTCCACTCCGGCCGCGTCGAGGTCGGCGGGCAGGACCACGTCGGCGAATTCGATCCCGTAGAGGAGACCAACGAAACCGCCGGTCCACAGCGCGGCGCGCTGCCAGATCGGCCTGTGCGTGGAGTCGGTGCCGGTACCGGTCGGGGTGGTCATGACTCCATTGTGGCCCTCCCCGCCGGATCAGGACATCGACGAGCGAAACGCGGAGGGAAAGACGTCGCGGTACGACGGGATTCCGGCGACCCCCGTCGCCGCGAGCACGGCATCGACGATGGCCCGTTCGACCACCTCGGCAGCGGCAGCGCCCACGGCGGTGAGCACGGGGAGTTCGGAGGCGAACGCGTCCGCGACGCCGGGGCTGTCCGGCAGATGCGCCGTACCGGTCGCGAGAGCGAAGATCGTGTCGCCGTCCAGTGGCGAGTGGGCGGGGCGTATCGCGCGGCCGAGTCCGTCGTGCCCGGCGACGGCGACCCGGCGGCACGCTGCCTTGGACAGCGGTGCGTCGGTCGCCACCACCCCGATCGTGGTGTTCAGGACGGTGCGCTTCTCGCCCAGGGCACGCGCCGCCGCGATCTCGGACTCCGTCGGCGCGGTCATTCCCAGTTCCGCGGCCCGGGTGGGTCCCACTCCCCAGAGCACGCCGGTGTCGGGATCGAACACGGAACCGACGGGGTTCGCGACCATGAGCGCGGCCACCGTCACCCCGGCGGCCGGTCCGTCGGTGATGCACACGCTCGCAGAACCGACCCCGCCTTTGAGCACACCGGCCCGGGCGCCGGTCCCCGCACCGACACTTCCCCGCAGCAGCGACGACTCCCCCGCAGCGGCAGCGGCCGCATAGCCGCCGGCAGCATCCGGGCGGACGTCCCACTCTCCGACCAGGAGATCGAAGATCACGGCGGCCGGGACGATGGGAACCACCGCACCGGGCGAACCCATGGGGATGCCGCGGCCGTGCTCTTCCAGGAAACGCATGACGCCGTCCGCGGCGGCAAGTCCGTACGCGCTGCCTCCGGTGAGCAGTACCGCATCGACCCGCTGAACCGAATGGCTGGGATCGAGCAGGTCCGTTTCCCGGGTACCCGGTCCCCCGCCACGCACGTCCACGGACGCAACCGCAGACGACTCGGCGAGCACGACCGTGCATCCGGTGGCGGATCCGCTGCCCGGGGTGTCCCCGTCCGCGAGGCGGACGTCGGTGTCGAGAGCCTGCCAGTGCCCCACGCGCAGACCGCTCACGTCGAGAATCGAGTCGGTGGGCCCGGCGACGGTCATGGCTGAAGGGCCTGCACGAGCGAATCCTGCACCCAGGTGAGCCAGTGGTAGACGTCGAGGTGCGGCGCACGCGGGTCGTCGTCGTCGAGCACCTCGGGGGTGTCGTCGTCGATGTCGAGTGTTGCGCCGAGCGCCAGGCGCACGTCGTTGAGTGCGTACAGCCAGGATTCGGCCTGTTCGGGAGTCAGGACCACGCGACCGCCGGTCTCCGGCACCGTGCGCAGGATCATTGCTCCCGCTGCGAGTTTCGCGTCGATGATGTCCGGTTCGTGGAGGCTGCGCATCGCTCCGTTGAGGTCGGCAGACTCGTCGTCGGCGTGCTGTGCCGAGTCCTGGTCGGGCCGATGGAAGTCGGGAAGCAGCCGTCGCACTGCCGGGTTGTCCGGTGGCGTGGCGTTACCGGTGCGCAAGCCGGTCAGCTGAGCGAGGTCGTCCTGCGGCGCCTGGCCGGCCCGATCCTCGAGCATCCCGAGGACCGAGGCGACGAGCGATCTGAGGACCGATGCCTCGTGGGCATCCATCTCCGAGCGAAGCTTCGGTCCGCTGAGCGAGTTCTTCCTGATCCACGGCCGCACGTCGGTCGGGTCCTCCTGAGGCTGGGGTCATTCGTCCCGTTGCATGGTCGCCCACAAGCCGGCGGCATGGAGACGCTGCACGTCGTGCTCCATCTTGTCACGCGAGCCACTCGAGACGACCGCCTTACCCTCGTTGTGCACCTCGAGCATCAATTCCGTGGCCTTGGCCTTGCTGTACCCGAACAGCTTCTGGAATATGAACGTCACGTAGTGCATGAGGTTGACCGGATCGTCCCAGACGACGGTGACCCACGGCCGGTCGACGGATTCGGTCTCCTGGACCTGCTCGGCCTCGGCCGGGACGGCCTGCCCCGCCATTGCGCGGACGTCGAAACGAACTGTCGTGGAACCCGGCACCATGCGGTCCAGGGTACGGCGTTCGCGCGCGCCGAAAAACCCGCCGCCGAGTCCTCGATCTACAGTGTTCGGGTGTCCGAAGCCACCGCCGCTGCGATTCACGGCAGCACCGCACTGTTCACCGACAAGTACGAATTGACGATGCTCGAGGCCTCGCTGGCCGACGGGTCCGGCGATCGTCCGTGCGTGTTCGAGGTGTTCGCCCGGCGCTTGCCCAACGGTCGCCGATACGGCGTCGTCGCCGGCACGGGCCGTCTGCTCGACGCGCTCGCCACGTTCTCGTTCGGGGACGACGAACTGGCGTCCGTGTCGGAGTTTCTTGCGCCCGGCACCGTCGAGTGGCTGCGCAATTTCCGCTTCTCCGGCGACATCGACGGATACCGCGAAGGCGATTTCTACTTCCCCGGCTCCCCGATCCTGTCGGTGAGCGGGACGTTCGCCGAGTGTGTGCTGCTCGAAACACTCGCGTTGTCGATCTTCAATCACGACAGCGCCGTGGCGTCCGCAGCGGCCCGCATGGTCAGCGTCGCCGACGGGCGCACCCTGATCGAGATGGGGTCTCGACGCACCCACGAGGAGGCTGCGGTAGCCGCGACACGCGCCGCCTACCTGGCCGGGTTCGATTCGACGTCCAACCTCGAGGCCGCCCGCCGGTTCGGGATCCCCGCCGCGGGCACTGCGGCGCACGCGTTCACGTTGCTCCACACGACCTCCGCCGGCCGCGACGAGGCGTCGGCCTTCCGCAGCCAGGTGGAGACCCTCGGGGTGGACACCACGCTGCTGGTCGACACGTACGACATCACCGCCGGTGTGAACACTGCCATCGAGGTCGCGGGGACCGGCCTCGGTGCGGTGCGTATCGACTCCGGTGACCTCGGCGTGCTGGCCCGCCAGGTCCGCGCTCAGCTCGACGGCCTGGGCGCGACCGGTACCCAGATCGTGATGTCGGGAGATCTGGACGAGTACGGGATCGCGGGCCTGCGCGCCGAGCCCGTGGATGCGTACGGGGTCGGAACCTCCGTGGTGACCGGCTCGGGAGCGCCGACGGCCGGGATGGTCTACAAGCTCGTGGAGGTGGCGGGGATCCCCGTCGAGAAGCGCAGCGCGGCGAAGGAGTCGCGCGGCGGCGCGAAGAAGGCGGTCCGGTACGCGCGGCGCAGCGGGACCCTCGTCGAGGAGGTCGTCTACCCGGCGCACCTGGACCGGGTACCCGACGGCGACGGATCCGTGGTCCAGGACCTGACGATTCCGCTGGTGCGCGGCGGCCGGCCGGTCGGTGATCTGCCGACACTCGAGGAGAGCCGCCGGTTCCTCGCCCAGGGCATGGTGAGCCTGCCGTGGGAGGGCATGACGCTGTCGGCGGGAGATCCGGCGATCCCGACCCGCTTCGTCCGGGCGGGGTGACGCGGCCGCGAAGCCGCGCGGGTAGGCACCGGAACGTGACGGTGCCTCCCGCTACCCTTGACGGGTGCCCGATCTTCCCGAAGTGCCCGAGCTGTTACGAACCGCGGTACACGCGCTGGGCGGCAAGGAACGACGGAATCAGCTGACCATGGCGTCGGCGGTGGCGCACAGCATCGACACCGGTGAGCACCTCGCCGTGCAGGCCGGCACCGGCACCGGCAAGTCCCTCGCATATCTCGTTCCGAGCATCCGATACGCGGTCCGCACGGGCCGCACGGTCGTCGTCTCCACCGCCACCATCGCATTGCAGCGGCAGCTCGTCGAACGTGACCTGCCGCGACTGGCGAAGGCCCTCACCGAGTCGCTCGGCCGCCGTCCTCGCTTCGCGATCCTCAAGGGCCGCGGCAACTATCTGTGCCTCAACAAGATCAATACCGGTCTGGCGGAAGAACCCCCGGACACCGGTCTGTTCGACGCCTTCACGCTGTCGCGGATCGGACGCGAGGTGCGCCGGGTCACCGAGTGGTCCTCGGATACGGAGACCGGCGACCGCGACGACCTGACCCCCGGCGTGTCCGATCAGGCCTGGCGTCAGGTCAGCGTCACGGCGCGCGAGTGCCTCGGCAAATCGCGGTGCCCGGTGGGCGACGATTGCTTCGCCGAGATCGCCCGAGCCGAAGCGGCGCAGGTCGACGTCGTCGTCACCAACCACGCGCTCCTCGCGATCGACGCGATCACCGGAATCCAGATCCTCCCCGAACACGACGTGGTGGTTGTCGACGAGGCCCACGAACTCGTGGACCGGGTCACCGGGGTCGCCACCGCCGAACTGTCGGGCAGCACGGTGTCCGCCGCTGCGCGGCGCTGCCTCAAACTGGCCGGCGACGAGGAGGTCGACCGCCTCGAGGGCGCCGCAGAGAACTGGGACTCGTTGCTCGACGAGCTTCCTCCCGGCCGGTGGGACGCCGTGCCCGACGGCGCCGGTGCCGCATTGGCGGCAGTCCGCGACGCCGCATGGGCGGTGCATACCTCGATCGGCTCGCCCAAACCCGGCATGGATCCCGAAGCCGCCGCAGCCCGCAACCAGGCACTCGCCGAGATCGACGACGTCCACGATTGCGCGGTGCGCATCCTCACGGCATTCGACGAGCCCGATCCGTCGCAGCGCAAGGACGTGGTGTGGCTCGCGGCCGACGAGTTCCGCGGTGTTGCCCGCCGCACGGTCCGGATGGCGCCGCTGTCGGTGGGCGGCTTGCTGCGCTCCAAGCTCTTCGGCGAGTCCACCGTCGTCCTCACGTCCGCGACCTTGACCGTCGGTGGGTCGTTCGACGGCCTCGCCGTCGATTGGGGTCTTCCGCCGCAGGCTGCCGTCCGCAGCGACACCACGTCGGCGTCCGGGGCGGAACCGCCGTCCGACACCGGCGCCCTGAAGTGGAACGGGATCGATGTCGGATCCCCGTTCGACCACGAAAAGTCCGGCATCCTCTACGTCGCGAAGAAACTACCGCCGCCGGGCCGCGAGGGCATGCCTCCGAGCCACCTCGACGAGATCACCGAACTCGTCACCGCGGCCGGCGGGCGCACCCTCGGCCTGTTTTCGTCGATGCGAGCGGCGAAGGCGGCCGCCGAGGCACTGCGTGAACGCGTCGACACCCCGATCCTGTGCCAGGGCGACGACGCGACCGGCGCACTCGTCGAGAAGTTCGCCGCCGACGAGCCGACCAGCCTGTTCGGCACCCTGTCCCTGTGGCAGGGCGTCGACGTTCCCGGGCCGTCGCTGTCGCTCGTGATCATCGACCGCATTCCGTTTCCCCGTCCGGACGATCCGTTGCTCGTCGCGCGGCAGCGGGCGGTCGAAGCCCGCGGCGGTAACGGCTTCATGGCGGTCGCCGCCACCCACGCGGCGTTGCTCCTCGCGCAGGGGGTGGGCCGCCTGCTGCGCAGTACCGACGACCGCGGCGTCATCGCCGTACTCGATTCGCGGCTCGCCACCGCGCGCTACGGCGGTTACCTGCGCGCGTCACTTCCGCCGTTCTGGGAGACGACGGATCCTGAGGTCGTGCGCAAGGCATTGACCCGGCTGCGCAGCTGACAGCCCGGGTGGACCCACCTCCACGACGGAGTGCGGATCCACCCGGTCCGGTCTCAGGGCAGCACGACCATCCCGAACTCGGCCGGCGAGGCGAGCAGATCGTGGTGCGGCAACACTCGCACGGTGTAACCGACGGGCCCGGCCAACGGCAGCCGGACGTCGGCCTCGAACACGTCGCCGAGCGATCCGCTGCCGGTGTGGGACATCGGGACGGACACGATATCGCTGAGCGTGTCGTCCGACCCGACCCGGCCGATCACGGCCTGAACTTCGACGTCCCCGGACGTGAGCTCACCGAGATCGACGTGAGCGGTCACCGCGAGCCGTGAACCGATCTCGGGAACCTCGGGCAGTCCCTCCGTGTCGACGTGTGCGACCCGCACTCCGGGCCACGCTGCTTCGAGGCGCTCCCGGTACTCGGCGACAGCCTTCGCACCGGCGAAGTTGTCGGCCGCGACGGTCCGCGCCGACTCCGCTGCCGGAATGTAGTAGTCGACGGCGTAGTCGCGCACCATGCGGGACGCGAGCACCTTGGGTCCCAGGTTTTCGAGGGTGTGCCGCACCATCTCGATCCACCGGCCGGGCACCCCGTCGATGTCGCGATCGTAGAAGCGCGGCAGGACCGAACGCTCGAGCAGTTCGTACAGCGCACCCGCCTCGAGGTCGTCGCGGCGCTCATCGTCGACCCCGTCCGCGGTCGGAATCGCCCAGCCGTTCTCACCGTCGTACATCTCGTCCCACCATCCGTCGCGGATGGACAGGTTGAGGCCGCCGTTGAGTGCCGACTTCATCCCCGAGGTGCCACAGGCCTCGAGCGGTCGCAGCGGGTTGTTGAGCCAGACGTCGCAGCCCCAGTAGAGGTAGCGCGCCATCGATATGTCGTAATCGGGCAGGAACACCACGCGGTGACGGACACCGTACTCGTCGGCGAATCGCACGACCTGCTGAATGAGCGCCTTGCCGCCGTCGTCGGCGGGGTGACTCTTGCCGGCGACGACCAGTTGCAGTGGCCGCTCGGGGTCGAGCAGCAGCGCGCGCAACCGTTCCGGGTCGCGCAGCATCAAGGTCAGGCGCTTGTAGGTGGGCACGCGTCGCGCGAAACCGATGGTGAGCACGTCGGGGTCGAAGACCGAATCGACCCAGCCCAGTTCGGCGTCGGTCGCGCCGCGTTCGATCCACGAGTTCCGCAGACGACGCCGCACTTCGCGGACGAGCATCCCGCGCAAGTCGTTGCGCATGTCCCACAGTTCCTTGGCGTCGACCGTCTGGAGCAGTTCCCAGCCGCGCGATTCCTCGACGAGATCCGGTCCTGCCAGCCGGTCGGCCAGTGCCAGCCATTCGCGTGCCGCCCAGGTGGGCGCGTGGACGCCGTTGGTGACCGACCCGATCGGGACCTCGGTGGCGTCGAAACCGGGCCACAACTCTTCGAACATGTGCCGGCTGACTTCACCGTGCAGTTTCGATACGCCGTTGCAGCGCTGGCCGAGCCGCAGCCCGAGGTGAGCCATGTTGAAGACGTCGGGGTTCGACTCGCGGCCGAGAGCGAGAATGCGGTCGACGGTCAGGCCCGGAAGGAGTGCCGACTCGTTTTCGCCGTTACGCCCCGAGAAGTAATGGCGCACAAGCTCGATCGGGAATCTGTCGATGCCGGCGGGCACGGGGGTGTGGGTGGTGAAGACCGTTCCGGCGCGGACCGCGGCAAGCGCTTCGTCGAAATCGAGGCCGCTGCCGGTGACGAGTTCCCGGATGCGCTCGGCACCGAGGAATCCCGCGTGCCCCTCGTTCATGTGGAACACGTCGGGGTCGGGCAGGCCGTGGATGCGGGTGTACGCGCGGACGGCGCGGACCCCACCGATCCCGGCCAGGATTTCCTGTTTGATGCGGTGGTCCTGGTCGCCTCCGTAGAGCCGGTCGGTGACGCCGCGGAGTTGTTCGTCGTTGCTCGCGATGTCCGAGTCGAGCAGCAGCAGCGGCACCCGGCCGATCTGGGCGATCCACACCCGCGCGTCGAGCGTGCGGCCGCCCGGGATCTCCACCTGGACGAGCGCCGTGGTGCCGTCGGCTTCGGTGAGCAGCTTGATCGGCAGTCCCTGCGGGTCGTAGGCAGGGTAATGCTCGACCTGCCAGCCGTCGGCGCTGAGCGACTGCCGGAAATAGCCGGAGCGGTAGAGCAATCCGACGCCGATCAGCGGCAAACCGAGGTCGGAGGCCGCTTTGAGGTGGTCACCGGCGAGGATCCCGAGTCCGCCGGAGTAGTTCGGCAGAACTTCCGAGACACCGAACTCCATCGAGAAGTAGGCGATTCCCTCGGGCACGGCGGTCCCGCGCTCCTGCTGTTGCTGATACCACCGGGGCCGGGCCAGATAGTGGTCGAGGTCTGCCGCGGCGGCGTCGAGCCGGGAGAGGAACTCCTCGTTCTCGGCGAGCGCGTCGAGGCGCTCCGGCGGGACCTCGCCGAGCAGTCGGACGGGGTCGCTTCCGCATCGCTCCCACAGTTCGGGATCGACGGCGGCGAAGAGATCCTGGGTCTCCGGGTGCCACGACCACCGCAGGTTGGAGGTCAGAGTCCCCAGCGCGGCGAGGCGCTCGGGAAGGTGGGCTCGTACGGTGAACCGACGCAAGGCTTTCACTCTGGGAAGCCTACTCATGTCCGCCGGTGTGCGGTGCCTCCGGTGCCGGAACCGACAAGCCGCAGAGCACATTCCCGTCCACAACCGAACAGGCCCGACAATTCCGGCCGTTCCCGCCGCCTGTGCCCATCGTGTACGCCCTTTCGGTGTTGCTCCGCAGACCGGTCGAACCTCACCCCGGAGACGTTAGGGAAGAGCGTGTTGCCCAGGAGTCACGCGCGGTGAACCGTGGGTAACCGATACGGTTCGTCACATCGGTTACCGGGTATCCCCGAGGTCACCACCACATGATCGGCCCCGTGCCGCCGCCTCCATTACGGTTGACACGAACTACGGCCGCAGTACGCCCCGGCCCGGGTACGTCCCGGTCCCGTACGGAACGGAGCAAGCGTGACAGGTCGCCTCGGCATCGACGACGTCCAGCCATCGATCGACGGTGGTCGGTATCCCACCAAGGCAGTCGTCGGCGAGGTGGTACCGGTCGCTGCGGTCGTCTGGCGCGAAGGCCACGACGCCATCGCCGCGACGCTCGCCGTGCGCGGGCCCGCCACGGCACCCGGGACACCGGCCAAGCTCACCCGCATTCCGATGGTGCCCGGCTCCGAACCCGACACCTTCCACGCGGTGTTCGCGCCCACAACCCCCGGCATCTGGACCTACCGCATCGAGGCCTGGAGCGACCCGGTGTCCACATGGCGTCACGCTGTCGACGCGAAGATAACCGCGGGACAGGGCCCGGAGGACCTCGCCAACGATCTCGAGAGCGGCGCACGGATTTTCGAGAAGGCTGCGCGCGGCGTACTGCGCGGAAACCGGCCCGCCCTGCTCGCCGTCGCCGCGGCTCTGCGCTCCGAGCGGCCGCTGGCGGAGCGGGTCGCACCGGCCTTCTCCGCCGACGTCACCGAGATCGTCCGCGCTCAGCCCCTCCGCGAACTCATCACGCGGGGAAAAGCTTTCACCATCGTGGTCGACCGGAAGCGGGCCCTGTTCGGATCATGGTACGAGTTCTTCCCCCGGTCGACGGGAGGCTGGAACGAGGACGGCACGCCCCGGCACGGCACCTTCGAGACCGCGGCCGAGGATCTGCCGCGCATCGCGGCGATGGAGTTCGATGTCGTCTACCTGCCACCGATCCACCCGATCGGCAGGGTCAATCGGAAGGGCCCCAACAACACCCTCGTCGCGGGGCCCGACGACGTGGGTTCACCGTGGGCGATCGGAGCGGAGGAAGGTGGCCACGACGCGATCCATCCGGAACTCGGCGACGAGGACAGTTTCCGGAAGTTCGTGCTGCGGGCCGAGGAACTCGGACTCGAGGTCGCGCTCGATCTCGCTTTGCAGTGCGCGCCCGATCATCCCTGGGCCCGTGACCATCCGGAGTGGTTCACCGTGCTGCCGGACGGAACCATCGCGTACGCCGAGAACCCGCCCAAGAAGTACCAGGACATCTATCCGGTGAACTTCGACAACGATCGCGAGGGGATCTACGCCGAAGTGCTCCGGGTGGTCCGGCACTGGATCTCTCTGGGGGTCAAGATCTTCCGGGTCGACAACCCGCACACCAAGCCGCCGGACTTCTGGGAATGGCTCATCGCCGAGGTCAAGAAAACCGATCAGGACGTGCTGTTCCTGGCGGAAGCGTTCACTCGGCCTGCGCGGATGTACGGCCTGGCACGACGCGGATTCACGCAGTCGTACACGTATTTCACCTGGCGCGTGGCCAAGTGGGAACTCACCGAATTCGGACGTGAGATCGCTGCCAAGGCCGACGAGGCCCGGCCCAACCTGTTCGTCAACACGCCCGACATCCTGCACGAGACGCTGCAGCACGGTGGGCCCGGAATGTTCGCGTTGCGAGCCGCGCTCGCCGCGACCCTGTCCCCCACCTGGGGCGTCTACTCCGGATACGAGCTCTACGAACACCTCGCCGTTCGTCCCGGCAGCGAGGAGTACCTCGACTCGGAGAAGTACCAGTTGCGTCCACGCCGTTTCGACGAGGCACGACGCCGCGGCGAATCGCTCGAGCCGTGGCTGACCACCCTGAACCGCATCCGGCGCGCACACCCCGCCTTACAGCAGTTGCGCAACATCACCTTCCACCACATCGACAACGACGCTCTGATCGCCTACTCGAAGCACGATCCGGTGACCGGCGATGCGGTGCTCGTCGTGGTCAATCTCAACCCGTACGGCGCCGAGGAAGGCACCGTCTGGCTGGACATGCCGTCCATCGGTCACGAGTGGCAGGACCAGCTCCCCGTTTACGACGAGGTGAGCGGGGAACAGTACATCTGGGGACAAGCCAACTATGTGCGGCTCGAACCGTGGAAATCGGTCGCGCACATCATGGTGCTGCCCCCGATCGGGATTCCGACCCGATCGACTCTCGCCTACAGGAGACTCACGTGACAGTGCCCCCACCGACTTCCTCCGAGGAACCACCGCGGCGGCGGCACAGTCCGCGCCCGGAAGACCTCGCGCGACTGGCCGCCGGTGAGCACCACGACCCCCACTCCGTCCTCGGCGCACACCCGCATCCGGAGGGCACGGTCGTGCGCACGTTGCGTCCGGGCGCGGAGAAGGTTGCCGCGCGGATCGGCGGTATCGATTACCCGCTCGAGCCGGTGGGCCACGACGTCTTCAGCGCACTGGTCCCGCAATTCGACTTGGCCGACTACCGCCTTGTCGTGACGTACCCGTTCGACCACACCGTCGTCGTCGCCGACGGATACCGGTTCCTGCCGACGCTCGGCGAACTCGACCGTCACCTGTTCAACGAGGGACGGCACGAGCGGCTGTGGGAGATCCTCGGCGCGCACCCGCAGCACTACGACACCCCGGACGGCCCCGTCGCAGGGACGTCCTTCGCCGTGTGGGCTCCGAACGCACGCGGCGTGACCGTCGTCGGCGACTTCGACGGCTGGGGCGGACGAACCGCACCGATGCGGGTGCTCGGTTCCAGCGGAGTGTGGGAGGTCTTCATCCCCGGAGTCGGACCGGGCGACCTGTACAAGTACCGGGTCCACGGTCACGACGGTTCGGTGCTCGACAAGGCCGATCCGATGGCGTTCGCTGCCGAGGTGCCGCCGGCGACCGCCTCCCGTGTCACCGAGAGCAGCCACACCTGGCGCGACGACGACTGGATCGCCGCCCGCGCGACCTCCGAACCCGTGCGCGAGGCGATGGCCGTGTACGAGGTACATCTCGGGTCCTGGCGCCCCGGCCTGACCTACCTCGAAATGGCGGACCAGCTTGCCGAGTACGTCCTCGAGACGGGTTTCACGCACGTGGAACTGCTTCCCGTCGCCGAGCACCCGTTCGGTGGGTCCTGGGGCTATCAGGTCACGTCCTACTACGCCCCGACCTCGCGTTTCGGCACACCCGACGATTTCCGCGAGTTCGTCGACCGGCTTCACGCCGCAGGTATCGGCGTCATCATGGACTGGGTTCCGGCCCACTTCCCCAAGGATCAGTGGGCACTCGCGCGATTCGACGGAACGGCGCTGTACGAGCACGCCGATCCGCAGCGCGGTGAGCAACTGGACTGGGGTACCTACGTCTTCGACTACGGACGAGCCGAAGTCCGGAACTTCCTGGTCGCGAACGCGCTGTACTGGATCGAGGAGTTCCACATCGACGGGCTGCGTGTCGATGCGGTCGCCTCCATGCTCTATCTCGACTACTCGCGGCCCGCGGGCGGCTGGACCCCCAACATCTACGGCGGTCGCGAGAACCTCGAGGCGGTCGGATTCCTCCAGGAACTGAACGCGACGATCCACAAGCAGCATGCCGGGGTCGTGACGGTGGCCGAGGAGTCCACGTCGTGGCCCGGTGTCACCCGCCCGACGAACGTCGGCGGACTCGGGTTCACCATGAAATGGAACATGGGCTGGATGCACGACACGCTCGGTTACCTGTCGCGCGACCCCGTGCACCGCACCTTCCACCACCACGAAATCACGTTCTCGCTGATGTACGCGTGGAGCGAGAACTTCGTGCTGCCCATCAGCCACGACGAGGTCGTGCACGGCAAGGGCACACTGTGGACCCGGATGCCGGGCGACGACGACACCCGCGCCGCGGGTCTCCGGTCACTGCTCGCCTACATGTGGGCACACCCGGGCAAGCAATTGCTGTTCATGGGTCAGGAGTTCGGTCAGGTCGCCGAGTGGTCGGAGGAACGCGGACTGGACTGGTGGCAGCTCGACCAGCCACTCCACAGCGGCATCCAGCGGCTCGTCGGCGACCTCAACCGGACCTATCGTGCGCACCCCGCGCTGTACACGCTCGACAGCTCACCCGAGGGTTACTCGTGGATCGACGCGAACGACGCGCACAACAACGTGCTGAGCTTTCTGCGGTTCGGCAGTGACGGCTCGGTCGTCGCGTGCCTGCACAACTTCTCCGGCAGCACTCACGCGGACTATCGTGTCGGTTTACCCGAACCCGGCACGTGGGAAGAAATTCTCAACACGGACGCGACCGCTTATCAGGGTCACGGCACCGGAAACCTCGGTGCGGTGGAGGCCACGGAGCATTCGTGGCACGGACGTCCCGCGTCGGCTCGGGTCACGTTGCCCGCGCACGGTGCCATCTGGTTGTCGCTGCGGGGGTAAACCCGCATTCGACGACAGGAGCACCACAACGTGAGACGGACACGCCGGTTCGAGCGGGTGGCGGTGCCGGTGATCGCGATGGTTCTGCTGGCAGGGTGTGCGCAACAGATCGACGGCACGCCCGTGTCGGTCTACGACAACCCCTTCACGGTCGCCGGCCTGCCCGTCACGAGCGGGTACAGCGGGCCCCGTGACGGGGTTCCCGACGCCGGGGTCGTCATCGAGAACACCGACGGTGGTCCCATCGACACTCTCGCGGGCAACGCGATCGGCGATATCGAGGACTACTGGCGTGGAGAGTTCGGAACGATCGCGAAGGGTTCGTTCGAGCCGGTGTCCACCATCATGTCGTGGGATCCCTCCGAACGGCGCGGCCCCCGGTTCTGCGGGGAACCGACGTTCGACTTCGTCAATGCGGCGTATTGCAGTCTCGGCGACGTCATCGGATGGGACCGCTCCTATCTGATGCCCCAGCTGATCGAGGACTTCGGCCCGATGGCGGCCGTCATGGTCCTCGCGCACGAGTACGGTCACGCGATCCAGTACACGGCGGGCCTGATCGCCGACGACGACCCCGGCATCGTGTTCGAACAGCAGGCCGATTGTTTCGCCGGTGCGTTCATGCGACACGTCGCCGAGGGGCGTGCGGCGCATTTCGAACTCGACACCTCGGACGGTCTCAACAAGGTGCTCGCGTCGATGGTGCTGTTCCGCGACACCGATCCCAACGACCCGGATTCCATCCACGGTTCGGCGTTCGAGCGGGTCACCGCCGTCCAGATCGGCTTCACCGACGGCGCCGCGGCATGCGCGGAGATCGACGCCGCGGAAGTGGAGACCCGCCGCGCGGACCTGCCGCAATACTTCGACGGCAGCGACGACGGCGAGCTTCCGGTCACCGCGGACTCCGTCGACCTCATCTTCCGGTCGTTCGAGCGCGTATTCGAGCTGGCAGACCCGCCGGCACTGGATCTTTCGGGAGCCGAACTCGCGTGTGCGGACGCCGCGTTCACCTCCCCGGTGTCGTACTGCCCTGCCACGAACACGATCGGAGTGGACCTCGCCGCGCTCACCGAGCGCAGCACACCGGAGGACTCCTCCGGCAACGAATTCAGCGCCGATGTCCGCGGCGACTACAACGCGTACGTGCTGATCGCGTCGCGGTATGCGCTGGCTGTCCAGCACGCGAACGGTCAATCGCTGACCGAGCCTCGCACGGCGCTCCGCGCGGCATGTCTGTCGGGCGTGATCAGCGCCGCGCTGAGCCCGATGAGCCCGCTCGCGGCCGAGGTGGGGCCCGACGCGAACATGGTGTGGCTCTCCCCCGGTGACCTCGACGAGGCGGTGTCCGGTCTGCTCACCGACGGCCTGGCCGCGAGCGACGTCAACGGCAACACGGTCCCCAGTGGCTTCTCACGGGTCGACGCGTTCCGCACCGGCGTGCTCGGCGGTGAAGCAGCGTGTAACGGCCGCTACCGGTAGGCAGCGGCCGTTACACACGTGTGGTCGGTCGTGAAGTTCTAGTAGAGCGCCATGGCGAGCTTGCGCCGCGCCGAGACCACGAAGTCCTCTGCCGGGTCGAACAACTCGAACAGTTCGAGCAGCCGGGTACGCGCCGCGGTGCGTTCGTCACCCGCGCTGCGACGGACGAATTCGATCAGGCGTGCAAACGCCGCTTCGGGGTCCTGAGCGAACAATTCGGCGTCTGCCGCCGCCAGTTGAGCGTCGAGATCGGCCGGGGCCGCGTCTGCGCGCTCGACGGCGTCGGCGGGGAGTTGCTGCGCACGGCCGAGGAACCGGACCTGCCGCAGTGCGGCCTGCGCGTCCGTGTTGTTCGGCTCCGAGTTGAGGATCAGCCGGTAGGCGGCCTCGGCGCCCTCGAAATCGCCCTGCTCGAGAGCCTGCTCCGCAGCCTCGAAACGCGGGTCGACGGGCTGTTCGGCCGGTTCACCGTCGGCGCTCGGGGGCCCCGACAATTTGCCGGCGACGGCCTCGCGGATCGCGTCGAGCCACTGCCGTAGCGCGGCTTCGGGCTGGACGCCCTGGAAGTCGGCAAGAGGCTGCCCGGCTGCTATCGCGACGACGGTGGGCACCGACTGCACACCGAACGCCTGGGCGATCCGCGGGTTGGCGTCCACATCGACCTTCGCGAGCACCCATTCGCCGCCGGCTTCTGCGGCAAGCTTCTCGAGGGAGGGGGTCAGCTGCTTGCAGGGCTCGCACCACGTCGCCCAGAGGTCGACGATCACGGGCACCTGCATCGAGCGCTCGAGAACCTCGGCCTCGAACGTCGCTTCGGTGACGTCGATGATCGACGGGATTGCGCCGGAGGCACCGGCACTCGGCGGAGGTGGCGGTGGGGCGGTGGCCCTCGCCTTGAGCGGCGCGAGATCCACCGCGCCGGACATTGCTGCGGCTGCGGCAGCGGAACGTGCTGGACGGGAACCGGGTCGAGTCACGCTCTCCAGTTTGTCATGCCCGGGCGGTGGTGTGCCGGGCGGTCAGGCAGCCGTGTCGACTTTTTCGGCGCTTTCGGGCGCGGAGAGTTCGGCGAGACGGCCGGTGCGCACGGCCCAGCGCTCGAAGACGATGGTGCCGAACGGCGGGACACTCGAGACGAGCGCCAGGAAGGTGGTCTTCAGGTCCCACTTCAGCGCCCACGCGGTGAGAAGCGCGATGAGAACGAACGGAATGAAACCGGCCACGCCGTGCACCATGCCCGGGATGGCGATCGCTTCTTCGTACCCGAGCACCCACTTGAAGAACATGGCGATCAAGAGCGCGAGCCACGTCACAGCTTCCCAGATCGCCACGAGGCGGAACCGCTTCGCGGGGGTGGACAGGTCGAAGATGTTCGTCATGGCGCCCATTGTGCCGGAGGACTACGACGACCCGTAGTGGGGGTGAGAGACATCACGGCCCCGGCGGAGTGCGCCGGGGCCGTGATCGTGCTCAGTGCGCGTCAGGCCTTCGGCACGCGAACGATGAGCGCATCGCCCTGGCCGCCGCCGCCGCACAGCGCAGCCGCGCCGATGCCACCGCCGCGACGCTTCAACTCCAGCGCGAGGTGCAGGGCGATGCGGGCACCGGACATGCCGAGGGGGTGCCCGAGCGCGATGGCGCCACCGTTGACGTTGACCTTGTCGGCGTCGATGCCGAGTTCACGGGCCGAGACGATGCCCACCGCCGCGAAAGCCTCGTTGATCTCGATCAGATCGAGGTCCTGAGGATCGACACCCTCGCGCTCGCACGCCTTGGCGATCGCACGGGCCGGCTGCGACTGCAACGTCGAGTCCGGTCCGGCGACCACACCGTGGGCGCCGATCTCCGCGATCCAGCTCAGGCCGAGTGCCTCGGCCTTGTCCTTGCTCATCACCACGACCGCAGCGGCACCGTCGGAGATCTGCGAGGCCGAACCGGCCGTCACGGTGCCGTCCTTGGAGAACGCCGGACGCAACCTGCCGAGGGACTCGGTGGTGGTGTCGGCGCGAATTCCCTCATCGGCGGCGAACATGATGGGGTCGCCCTTGCGCTGCGGAATGGCGACGGGCACGACCTCCTCGTCGAACAGGCCGTCCTTCCAGGCGCGCGCCGCGTTCTGGTGCGACGCCGCGGCGAAGGCATCCTGCTCCTCGCGCGAGACGAAACGTTCTCCGCTGTTGGCGGACTCGGTGAGGTTGCCCATCGCCTGGTCGGTGAAGATGTCGTGCAGCCCGTCGTACGCCATGTGGTCGCGCAGCGTCACATCGCCGTACTTGAATCCGGCACGGCTCTTCTCGAGCATGTGCGGCGCCTGGCTCATCGACTCCTGCCCACCGGCGACGACGACGTCGAACTCGCCGGCACGGATCATCTGATCGGCCATGGCGATCGCGTTGATGCCCGACAGGCACACCTTGTTGATGGTCAGCGCGGGCACGTCCATGGGAATGCCGGCGGCCACTGCGGCCTGCCGCGCGGGGATCTGACCGGCACCCGCGGTGAGAACCTGCCCCATGATCACGTACTCGACCTGTTCGGGCGCAACGCCGGCCTTCTCGAGGGCGCCTTTGATCGCGACGCCGCCGAGGTCGGAGCCGGAGAGGTCCTTGAGTGAACCCTGCAGGCGCCCCATGGGCGTACGGGCTCCGGCGACGATGACAGAACTGCTCACGGAAACGACCTCCGACGATCGGGGAAATGTGGGGCGCCCAACCGGGCCTGAAACATCACTCCCGATATGAACGCATTCAACGTTAACGCTACCGTCTAGAACATGACCGAGATCTCTCCCACCTCCACGCCGGCCGCTGCGCTTCTCGCGACCGGGCTCGTCACCGCGATCGATCACGTCGGTATCGCGGTGCCCGACCTCGATGCCGCTCTCACGTGGTACGCCGAGAACCTCGGCCTCGTGTCCACACACGAAGAGGTCAACGAGGAACAGGGTGTCCGGGAAGCGATGCTGTCCGTGCCGGGCAGTCCGGAGGGCGCGACCCAGATCCAGCTGCTCGCTCCGCTGAACGAGAATTCGACGATCGCCAAGTTCCTGGACCGCAGCGGTCCGGGATTGCAGCAGCTCGCATACCGCGTGTCCGATCTCGACGCGGTCTCCGCCGCATTGCGAGCCAACGGCGTCCGGCTGCTGTACGACGCCCCGCGTCGCGGCACCGCCGACTCCCGCATCAACTTCCTCCACCCGAAGGATGCGGGCGGCGTTCTCGTCGAATTGGTCGAGCCGGCCGCTCACGCCGCGCACTGAGCCACGCGGACGGATCACGAGTCTGCGTTCCCGCCCGCGTTTCGGCGGGAGCGCAGCGTGTCCTCCGGCCTCAGCAGGTAGATTGTCGCCATGGTCTTCGATCGTGATCGCACCCCCAGCCACCTGCCGTTCTCGATCGTGCGAAAAGGCTTCGACCGCGACGAGGTAACCAACTACTTCGCGCGGTTCGAGGCCGAGTTACGCGTGACCGCGACCGACCGCGACGCCGCGTCCGCGCAGGCCCGCGATCTCGCGCGGCAGCTCGAGAATGCGCGCAACGAGATCGACGAACTCCGCCGCGATGTGGACCGGCTGTCGGTGCCCCCCACCACCGCCGAGGGTATGAGTGACCGCATCTCCCGGATGCTGCGCCTCGCCTCGGACGAAGCATCCGAGTTGCGGGCGCGCGCCGAGGCCGACTCCGCGGAAATGATTTCGCTCGCCGAGCAGGAGGGCATCAGACTCCGCGGCGATTACGAACAGAAGCTCGCAGAGCTCGAAGAACGGCGCCGCGCATTCGAGGACGAGCACAAGCGGACGATGGCTGCCGCGCGCAAGGAAGCCGACCGCATCGTCGCGGCTGCGCGCGCCGAGGCCGACCGCCACGCCGCCGAGGCCGAAAGCAAGCGCGAGCAGGTTCAGCAGGACTTCGAGATCACGATGGCCGAACGTCGCAGCAAGCTTCTCGGCGAACTCGACAACCTCGAGCGCACGAGCAAGGCCGAAGCCGAACGACGTATCGATGTGGCGACGCAGGAAGCCGCCCGTCGACTCGCGACTGCCACCGAACAATCCGAGCGCAAGGTCGCCAACGCCCGCGACCTCACGGAGGAAATGCGGATGCTGCGCGGACGCATCCTCGGCCAGCTCGATGCGGTGCGCGAACAGCTCGACGACGTGCCGACCATGCTCGCCGCGATCAACCGCGAAGGCGAGTTGCTCGACCGGGAGATCTCGCTCGATACCCCCCGTCCGGGCGGTGGCAGCACTTCGGCCGGTGGGAACACGGCCGGTGGCGGCGCTCCCCGCGATCGCAACACGGAGGGCGGCACTCCCGCGGCGAAGCCGAAGGCGACCGCGGATACCGAGGGGCGGGTTGCCCCGCCTGCGCGAGCGGACCGGGACGACGCGGCAGCCGGTGAGACCGGACGCACCACGGACAGCGGCAAGAACGCCGGCACCGGGAAATCCGACGCCGCCGAGAAGACCGACACCGAGAAGACCGAGACCCCGAAACCCGCCGACGGCGTCCGCGGTTCCGGAACGCAGCCTCGGAACACCACGGGCTCCGGACCGAATATCCAGGGACGTTCCCCCGCGGTCGCCAGCAAGGTCAGAAACTGAAGCGTCGCGCGACTACCCTGCTCCCTGGCGGCGGCCTACCATCTCGCTGATCCAGACCGGGGCGTACGGCGACGTGCAGCCCGGTGACGTCGGGTAGTCCTCGAGAACTCTCAACCGCTCCCCGATCTCGAGCGCGCGTTGCCTGTGGTGAGCGTGCTCGATCCCGATCTGGGCGAGGCAGGTGTTCATCGACCATTGCAGTGTGTCGGGAGCATCTTTCATCTCTGTCTCGACGATGTCGAGGAGTCCGTCCAGGTCCAGCCGGGCCGGATCCGTGGCCACCAGTCCGGCGGTCAGATCCCAGCCGGCACTCGCGACCGCCGGGTCCGGGTCACGGAACCAGCGCGCGCGCAGTTCCTCTGCGTGCGGGCTCTTCTTCACGACGTAGCTCACCAGCCAGACCCGCACCTTGGGAGCACGCGCGTCACGCATCATCGCGTCCAGTTCGTCACGCTCGAACGACCTGGGCCGGCAGATCAGGAGCGCGAGCAGCCTCGCCGCTGTGTCCCGGGTGTCCCAGAGCCCCCGCGCGAGCTCGTGCTGGGTCTTCAACCGCTTCGCGAGCGCCCGTAGTCTGCTGAGATTCACGCCGTGGTCGTCGCCGTGTTTCTCGTTGACCGCCCGTGCCTTCGGGTCCTCGAGTGCGGCCAGTTCGGCCATCACATCTGCCACAGTCGTCTCGGCCATCCGTGCCTCCAGTGATCACGTTCCGCCATCGGCCAGCGCACGCCGCCAGACTACGACGTGCAGACGGACACCACCCGCTCTTGCAGGCGGGGACCACTGCCGACCAGGACCAATTGAGCACTGCCGGCTAGGACCACCGACGCGTGGGCCGCCGCGTTCCGCGTCCCTTCCAGCACCCGTTGTGCCAGTGCCGTCTGTCGTCGGCGCCGCCCGGAGTGTCGACGGGCCATGCCACCACGTGTGGTGTGCCGGGCGCGATCTCGTGGTCGCATCCCGGGCACCGGTACGGCTTGGTGGCGCGGCTTCCCGGCACGGTCCGCACCGTGTACCTCTCGTCGTCAGCTCCTGCCGGACCGTTCTCGGTGCGGCTGGTGGCGTAACCGAAGGAGGCGCTCTCCGATTCGGCGTGTCCGCGTCTGCGCGACGACGTAGGGGGACGATTGCGGCGGGGCACCGTCAGAACAATCTGAACTCGGTGCTCTCGGTGCCACGCAGAGCCTCGTAATCGAGGACGAGGCAGCGGATCCCGCGATCCGTCGCCAGGGTCTTCGCCTGCGGCTTGATCTGCTGGGCAGCGAACACTCCGGTGACCGGGGCGAGGAGCGGGTCGCGGTTGAGAAGTTCGAGATAGCGCGTGAGCTGTTCGACGCCGTCGATCTCACCGCGACGCTTGATCTCCACGGCCACCGTGGCGCCGTCGGCGTCCCGGCACAGCAGATCGACGGGACCGATCGCTGTCGGGTACTCGCGCCGGACGAGCGTGAATCCCTGGCCGAGCGTCTCCACGTGTTCCGCGAGAAGTTCCTGCAGGTGCGCTTCCACGCCGTCCTTGATGAGACCGGGGTCCACCCCGAGTTCGTGACTCGAGTCGTGCTCGATCTCCTCGAGCGTGATCCGCAGTTCCTCGCCGGCTTTGTTGGTCACCACCCAGAGCGCCTGCGCCTCGTCGGCCGGTTCCTCGACGAGCCAGCACGGCGGGCTCATCCAGTTGAGAGGTTTGTAGGCGCGGTCGTCGGCGTGGATACTCACCGACCCGTCGGCCTTGACGAGCAGGAGTCGGCGCGCCGTGGGCAGGTGCGCCGTCAGGCGTCCGATGTAGTCCACACGGCAACGGGCAATCACTAGACGCACGGACCTACCCTAGTGGATCTGCTCGACTACTCTCGAACGACCATGCCAGCACGCAGCAACCGCACCGCACCGCTCGGATCCGCGATCCTCGGTGAACCCGCCGAACCCGTCCGGCGGCAGCGCATCCGCATCCAGTTGTTGCTCACCCTGTCGCTGATCGGGACGCACCTTGTGGGGGCGGCGATCGTGGCCGCGCTCATCAACGTGGTGATCCCCGGCCCATCGGTCCTCACCTCCGAATTCCTCGTGATCACCGCGATCCTTGCGCCTGTGTACGTGGGGGTCGCGATCGTCCTGGGGTCGGTCCTGTTCACCCGCGGGGCCCTCCGCCGGTTGCGGTGGGCGCTGGAGAACCGGCCACCCACCGCCGACGAGCAGCGCATCGCTCTCACGATGCCGTGGCGGATCACCCTTCAGCAGGGTGCACTGTGGTTCGTCGGGTTCGTCTTCTTCACCACGTGCTTCGGCATCGTCGACGCCGAGACGATTCCCAAGGTGGCCCTGACCATCACGCTCGCCGGGGTTACCGTGTGCGGTTTCGCATACATGTTCACGGAGTTCGCACTCCGCCCTATTTCCGCGAGGGCCCTCGAAGCGGGCACACCACCACGCCGGAAGTTCGCCGGCACCACCGGGCGGGTGATGCTCGCGTGGGCACTCGGCAGCGCCGTACCCGTCGTCGGGCTGATCTTCGTAGCGGTGTTCACCTTCGTCCGCCCGGTCACCACGACCCGCCTCGCGATCACGATCCTCGTCCTGGGAACGGTTGCGCTGTTCACGGGCTCACTCCTGATGTACCTGACCGTACGATCCACGATCGCTCCCATCGAGTCCGTGCGTTTCGGGATGCGCCGAATCGAAGAGGGACGATTCGACGAAGCGGTCGTCGTCTACGACGGCACCGAACTCGGCCAGTTGCAGGCCGGCTTCAACCGGATGGCCGAGGGCCTGCGCGAACGGGAACGTATGCGGGAGGTGTTCGGTAAACATGTCGGACGTGACGTCGCAGCGGCAGCGCTGAACCGGGCAGAGACCCTCGGTGGTGAGGAACGGGACGTCGCGGTGCTGTTCATCGACATCATCGGGTCCACCGGGATCGCGGCGAGCCGACCCCCCTCCGAGGTCGTGGAACTGCTGAACCGATTCTTCGCCGTCGTCGTCGACGAGGTCCATTCCGCCGGAGGCTTCGTCAACAAGTTCGAGGGTGACGCCGCGCTCGCGATCTTCGGTGCCCCGGTTGCGGTCGACGACGCTCCCGGGCGGGCACTGGCTGCCGCCCGGAAGATGGCGCAGCGTCTCGAGGCCGAGGTACCCGAATGCCGTGCGGGCATCGGCATCACCGCCGGGATTGCGGTGGCCGGCAACATCGGTGCCGAGGAGCGGTTCGAGTACACGGTGATCGGAGACCCGGTCAACGAGGCGGCACGCCTCTCCGAACTCGCGAAAACCGTGCCCGGACACGTCGTCGCGTCACGCCGTGCGCTCGACGCCACGTCCGGCGCGGAACGCTCCCGGTGGACGCTGGGCGAAGAAGTGGTGCTCCGAGGACGGGCCGAAGCTACCCACCTGGCCGTTCCGTCCTACTGACGATCCCGGGCGCTCATTCTCCCGCGATGATCGCGTCGAGAAATCTCCGTGTTCGCTCGTGTGCGGGATCGGTGAAGATGCGCTCGGGCGAGCCTTCCTCGACGATGCGACCCTGATCGAACATCAGCACGCGATTGGATACGTCTCGCGCGAAGTGCATCTCGTGCGTGACGATGAGCATCGTGATGTCGGTCGTGTCGGCGATGGTGCGCAGCACGTCGAGCACATCCGCAACGAGTTCGGGGTCGAGCGCCGAGGTCACCTCGTCGAGAAGCAGGATGTCGGGGTCCATTGCGAGCGCCCGGGCGATCGCCACACGCTGCTGCTGCCCACCGGACAGCTGCGTCGGATGCGCACTCTCCTTGTCCGACAGTCCGACCGTCGCGAGCAATTCACGCGCGCGCTCCTGCGCTTCGGACTTCTTGCGCCCGAGCACGTGGATGGGCGCCTCCGTGAGGTTCTCCATCACGTTCATGTTCGGGAACAGGTTGAACTGCTGGAACACCATGCCGATGCTGCGGCGCATCGATCGGAGGTGCCGCTCCGACGCGGGAACCAGACGGTCCCCTTTTCGTTCGTGGCTGAGCGGTTCACCTTTGACCCGGATGACCCCGCCGTCCACCTTCTCCAACGTCATGAGCAGACGCAGGATGGTGGTTTTGCCGGAGCCGCTGGGGCCGATCAGCGTCACCCTGTCCCCTGCCGCCACCGTGAAGTCGAGATGATCGAGAACGACGTTGTCGCCGAATTTCTTGACGACCGAGTCGAATTCGATCATCGGCACAGTGGACCTGTCGCCCGTGAGGGAGTGTTCCTCGAGGGCCGGATCAGTAGGCAAGTCGACGCTCCAATCTGCGGATGAGCACCGACGTGGGATAGCTCGCGGCGAGGAAGATCAGCCCCGCCATCGTCAGTGGCTCGAGATATTGAAAGTTTCTTGCCCCGAATTGCTGCGCGGCCGTGACCATCTCCACCACGGAAATGGTGAAGAGGTACGGGGTGTCCTTGAACATCGAGACCGCATAGTTGCCGAGAGCCGGAACGACCCGGCGAATCGCCTGCGGCAGGATCACCGCCCGCCACGTTCGGGCGGGTGGCAACGACAGCGCGCGTGCCGCTTCCCACTGCCCCACCGGGACAGCTTCGATCCCCGCCCGGTAGACCTCGGCCATATACGTCGCGTAGTGGATACCGAGTACCGCGATACCGATTTGCAGTGCCGAGAATTGCGGGAGCAGGTAGTAGACGAACAGCAACTGCACGACGAGCGGTGTCAGCCGGATGAACTCGACTATCGCCGAGAGCAGTTTTGCGAGCACCTTGGGGAGCGAGCGCCGCATGATCGCCACGGCCAGACCCAGCACAGCAGCGAGAGCGAAACCCAGCACCGTCGCCAGCAGCGTGATGCGGAAGCCCTCGAGCAACACGGGCAGCGCCTCTCCGGCGCGTTGCCAACTCCATTCGACGGTCACGACTTCACCACCCCCGCGGGTTCGTCCAGAGCCGGCGCGACCCCGAAGATCTCACGCATACTCGGACCGGTGCCGAGGCGACTCTTCGCGCGTACCTCGAGCGCGTTCATCACCAGCGTGAGGATGTACCCGACCACGAAGTAGAGGACGAGGCCGATTCCGAACGCGAACAACGTGTCGCCGGTGTTCTGCCGCAACTGTTCGATCTCGAACGTGAGATCCTGCAGCAGAATGTAACTCGCAAGCGCAGTGCCCTTGAGCAACTGGATGAGGAGATTGGTCAGAGGAGGAATCATCTCCGCCCAGGCCTGAGGAAAGATCACTCGGCGCAGCCGTTGCCAGTACCCGAAGTTCAAGGCGGTCGCCGCCTCCCATTGGGGTCGTGGAACCGACGCGATGGCGCCGCGGACGACCTCCGCACCGTAGGCGCCGTAGTTCAGCGACAAAGCCAGGATGCCGCACACGATCGGTTCGAGGCGGTACCCGAACAGAGGCAGCACATAGAAGAACCAGAACAACTGGACCAGCAGTGAGGTGCCTCTGAAGAATTCGATGAACACACGCGCACTGCCGCGCAGCGCGAGATTCTTCGCGCCGCCGGCAAGGCCCAGCGCAAGCGCCAGCAGGAACGCGAAGAACGCGCTACCGATGGTCAGTTCGAGCGTGACGATGATCCCGTCGAACAGGCGCGGGATTGCATCTCGAAACTGCTCGAAGTTGGACTCCGAAGCCATTGTCCGCAGCCCGCGCTCAGGCGGTGCCCTCGCACAGTGTCTCCGTGGTCAGGTTCGGATCCGGCATCTCCTCCGCGGTGAAGCCGTAATCCCCGACGATCGAGAGGTAGGTGGCCTCGTCCGACGTGATCTTGGCCAGTTCGGCGTTGTAGGCATCGCGGAGTTCGGTGTCTTCCGTGCGGAACACGGTGCCACCCGCTCCCACCTGGGGAACGCCGTCGATTTCGGCGACGAACGACTCGGTGACCTCGACGGGAGCGTTCTCGTTGTTCTGCTTCATCCAGTTCAGGGAGATACCGGTCAGTGCGAAGACATCGGCGCGTCCGTTGATGACCGCGTCCATGCCGTCCTGCGGTGAGGACACCTGCATCGCGTCGATACCGAGCGACGACGCGTAGTCCGACTCGATCGCACCGGTCAGCACAGCCATCCGAACATCCTTGTCCGCGATGGTCTGCATGTCACTGAGCTGCTGAGGGTTGCCCTGAGGAACCATCAGAGCGGTCGTGTAGTTGAACTCCGGTTCACTGAACAAAGCCTGTTCGCACCGCTGGGGAAGGATCGACATGCCGGCGCTGACGACGTCGAAGCGTCCAGCCTGCAGACCCGGAATGAGGGCACCGAAGTCGGTAGCCACGCCCTCCACGTTGTCGATGCCGAGGTTCGAGAAGATCTCCCTGTGCAGCGCGACCGTTGCGCCGGTCAGTTCGCCGTCCTGCATGAAGCTGTAGGGCGCCTCGCCGGCGAAGCCGACCGTGACGGTGCCGGAGTCCTGGAGTCGCTGGAGAGTCGACCCCTCGCCCGAGTTGTCGACGCTTGTGCATCCCGTCATGGACGCGCCGACAAGTCCGAATCCCGCAAGAGTGGCCGCGGCCTTCACAATTCCGGCCGAGCCGAACCTGTTCTTCATGGTCTGATCCCTCTCGTCGCCCTAGAACGACCCGGGAGGATGCGCACCGCCGTGCAGCACGATCCAAGCGGATCTTGCACCAGCGGACGTTACCCACATCACGTGGCAAAGCGGGACCCAGAACCACGTCGTTACCATCTCGTAACCTGACGGTTCCGCGCGAACGAAAAAAGGGACCCACACCCGCGGGTCCCCTCCTCCATACAAAACACTGAAGGCCCCCAACACAGTTGGGGGCCTCCAGCAAACGGGTGTTCGGCGGTGTCCTACTCTCCCACACCCT
>JADGMW010000242.1_pt1 | contig 31146 bp, 33 predicted proteins | sample 8641801 | NCBI WGS metagenome assembly JADGMW01 (sample SAMN16272018, study PRJNA661076) | feces metagenome | isolation source: fecal sample from diarrhoea affected cattle A | host: Bos taurus | place: South Africa: Lokaleng Village, Mahikeng | collected 2019-09
CGCCCTGCACGGCTTGCCCCGCGACGGCCACCGCGACCGTCGCCGAGGACGCGCGAAGGTTCTCCACCGGTGGGAAGAGGGATGCCCACGGCGCCGACGGAACACTCGATGCCTCCGCGGGATGGTTGGGCAAGGACAAGATTCTCGATCCCGGAGCGGGCGCCGGAAGCGACGACGTCGGGATCCTCGCGACGAGTTCCGGGGCTCCCCTGTCGTATGGGCCGCTCGCCGGAGCGGATCTGGTTTCTACCGACAAGGTAAGCGCCCGAGCCGCGCGAGATCGGCGTGTACGCCTCTAGTGCTTGAAGTGCCCGGTCGCGCGGGCGAGCAGGTGCTGCACCTCGCGACGGTCAGCGGTCGCGAGCCGGGCGATGAGCTTCTCGGCGGCTTTGCCTGCGACCGTCGTGACGGTCCTGCCCTGCCACGAAATCAGCACCTTGCCGTCCTTGGTGATGACGTGGCCGAAGACGTCTTCAGCGAAGCGATTGCGGGCGTCCTCAGGCATGAGCGGACGCTATCTCGAGGTGACGGCGCGCAGGGGCAGGATCGAACGGAGCAGCGAAGGTCGGCAAGAGGCCGTTCACCGCCTATTACATGGTGGGCGCGGAGGGTTTCGAACCCCCGACCGCTGGTGTGTAAAACCAGAGCTCTACCACTGAGCTACACGCCCGCATCGTCGGCGGCCGAAGCCGCCGACGTCGCATCAGGACTCTAGCGCGGCCAGCGCTCTGACCCAAGCTCCCTGGTCACGGGGCTCTCCGGGCTGGTTCTCTTCCGCGAATTGCACGATGCCGTCCTTGTCGATGACGAACGTCCCACGATTCGCGAAACCGAACTTCTCGTTGAACACCCCGTACGCCTGAGCGACTTCACCGTGCGGCCAGAAGTCGGACAGCAACGGGAAGAGGTACCCCTGCTCGGCCGCCCAGATCTTGTGCGTGGGCGACGGCCCGACCGACACCGCGAGGATCGCGGTGTCGTCGTTGTCGAAGGTCGGCAGGTCGTCGCGCACGGCGCACAACTCGCCCTGGCACACCCCGGTGAACGCGAGGGGGTAGAAGATCAGCAGGACGTTCTTCTTCCCTCGGTAATCCGCGAGGGAGACTTCCTGGTTGTTCTGATCCTTGAGGGTGAAGTCGGGCGCCTCGGTGCCCACTGCGATCGCCATGTGGTGCTGGTCCTTCGTTCGGGGGAAAGGCCGGTTCAGCGACGCGGACGGCCGGTCTTCGGCTGCACGAGACGGCTGCCGATCCAGTCCCCGAGGTTGGCCGCCGAGGTCTGGGTCAAACCGGCGGTGGTGGCGGATTCGGCGATCTCACTGGGCTCCACGTGGTCGACGCGACCGTTCTTCGGGGTGAGAACCCAGACGACACCGTCGTCGGCGAGTGGGCTGACGGCATCCATCAAGGTGTCCACCAGGTCGCCGTCGCTCTCGCGCCACCACAGCAGCACGACATCGACGACTTCGTCGGACTCCTCGTCGAGGAGCTCGGTTCCGGTGACCTCTTCGATCGCCGACCTCAGCTCGTCGTCGGTGTCCTCGTCCCACCCGAGTTCCTGCACCACATGGTCGTGAGTGATACCGAGCTTGGAAACGTAGTTCTTGGCATCCGCCGCGGCGACCACGGTGGCTCCTCCTAAAAGTAGTGGTGCGCGAATCGCTTCGGCGTACCGGTGTGTGACGATCAATGGTCAAAGCGAACATGGTCGGAAGGCTCAACGCAACCCGAATCGCTGGGAAAGACCAAGAATCTTTCCCCGGACGCTACGCCGTCACCGTCGAGAAGCTCGGCTGCGGGACCGCCCGAGCACTCTCGTGTCCCGATCAGAGGGCATCTCGCATCTTCCGCCGCGGGATGGGGGAGAATGAGATCAGCATCATGTTCAGATGTCGATTGGGTCGGCCCCCACAAGAGCCGGCCTTCTGAATGGGCGCCCCACCTGCGCGTCCTACCACGATGAGGAGCAGACGTTGACAGACCTGATCCACGGACCCGACTCGCAGAAGGACGCCACACCAGGCTCCGCGGGAACGGGCCCCTCGAACGAGACGGCTTCGACCAAGGACAACCGTGTCCGGGTCATCCGCGAGGGCGTGGCTTCCTACCTGCCCGACATCGATCCGGCAGAAACCGACGAATGGCTCGAATCGTTCGACGGCATGCTCGAGGCTGCGGGCCCGACCCGCGCCCGTTACCTGCTGCTCCGCATGCTCGAGCGCGCGAACGAGCGCAAGGTGTCGCTTCCGGCGTTGACGTCCACCGACTACGTCAACACCATTCCCACGGAGAACGAGCCGTGGTTCCCCGGTGACGAAGAGGTCGAGCGCCGCTTCCGCGCCTACATCCGCTGGAACGCGGCGATCATGGTCACCCGCGCGCAGCGTCCCGGTGTCGGCGTCGGCGGGCACATCTCGACGTATGCGTCCTCCGCGGCCCTCTACGAGGTCGGTTTCAACCACTTCTTCCGTGGCAAGGATCACCCGGGCGGCGGCGATCAGGTCTTCATCCAGGGCCACGCCTCCCCCGGCATCTACGCCCGCGCGTATCTCGAAGGCCGGATTCCCGCGGAACAGCTCGACGGGTTCCGCCAGGAACACAGCCACGCCTCGCAGGGCGGCGGCCTGCCGTCGTACCCGCACCCGCGTCTGCTCCCGAACTTCTGGGAATTTCCGACGGTGTCGATGGGTCTCGGGCCCATGAACGCCATCTACCAGGCCCGGTTCAACCACTACCTGCACGACCGCGGAATCAAGGACACCTCCGACCAGCACGTGTGGGCGTTCCTCGGTGACGGCGAGATGGACGAGCCGGAGTCGCGGGGTCTCACACACGTGGCGGCCACCGAAGGTCTCGACAACCTGACGTTCGTCATCAACTGCAACCTGCAGCGTCTCGACGGGCCGGTCCGCGGCAACGGCAAGATCATTCAGGAACTCGAGTCGTTCTTCCGCGGAGCGGGCTGGAACGTGATCAAAGTCGTGTGGGGCCGCGAGTGGGATGCCCTGCTGCACGCCGACAAGGACGGCGCGCTCGTCAACCTCATGAACGTCACGCCGGACGGCGACTACCAGACGTACAAGGCGAACGACGGCGCGTTCGTCCGCGAGCATTTCTTCGGCCGCGACCCTCGCACCAAGGAACTGGTCAAGAACCTCAGCGACCAGGAGATCTGGAACCTCAAGCGCGGTGGCCACGACTACCGCAAGATCCACGCCGCCTACCGCGCCGCGTTGGACCACAAGGGCCAGCCCACCGTGATCCTCGCCCACACCATCAAGGGCTACACCCTGGGTAAGCACTTCGAGGGCCGCAACGCGACCCACCAGATGAAGAAGCTCACGCTCGAGGATCTCAAGTACTTCCGCGACCTCCAGCGCATCCCGATCTCGGACGCCGAGCTCGAGAAGAACCCGAAGATGCCGCCGTACTACCACCCCGGTTTCGACGCTCCCGAAATCGAGTACATGCTCGAGCGCCGGCGCGCTCTGGGCGGCTTCGTTCCGGAACGTCGCACCGCCGCCAAGCCTCTCGCGCTGCCGCCGGAGAAGACGTACGACGTCGTGCGTAAGGGCTCGGGCAAGCAGGAAGTCGCGACCACCATGGCCACGGTCCGTGTCCTGAAGGAACTGTTGCGCGACAAGGAGATCGGTAAGCGCATCGTGCCGATCATCCCGGACGAGGCCCGCACGTTCGGCATGGATTCGTGGTTCCCGTCGCTGAAGATCTACAACCGCAACGGCCAGCTCTACACCTCCGTCGACGCCGAACTGATGCTCGCCTACAAGGAGAGCGCCGCCGGCCAGATCCTGCACGAGGGCATCAACGAGGCCGGATCGGTCGCCTCGTTCACGGCTGTGGGTACGTCCTATGCCACGCAGGGCGAGCCGATGATCCCCGTTTACATCTTCTATTCGATGTTCGGGTTCCAGCGCACCGGTGACGGCCTGTGGGCCGCGGCCGACCAGATGGCACGCGGATTCCTGCTCGGCGCGACCGCCGGACGCACCACCCTCACCGGTGAGGGCCTCCAGCACGCCGACGGGCATTCGCTGTTGCTCGCCTCGAGCAACCCGGCCGCGGTGACGTACGACCCGGCGTTCTCGTACGAGATCGCGCACATCTTCCGCGACGGTCTGCGCCGGATGTACGGCGGGACCGACGGTGTCGACGGGTTCGGCGGTGAGAACATCTTCTACTACATCACCGTGTACAACGAGCCGTACGCACAGCCTGCCGAACCCGAAGACCTCGACGTCGAGGGTCTTCTCAAGGGCGTGTATCTGTACAAGCGGGGTGCCGAGTCGGGCCCGAAGGCGCAGATCCTCGTCTCCGGCGTGATCATGCCCGAGGCGTTGCGCGCTCAGCAGATGCTCGAAGAGGAGTGGGGCGTGTCCGCCGACGTCTGGTCGGTCACCTCGTGGGGCGAGCTTCGCCGCGACGGTGTCGAGTGCGACCGCCAGGCGCTGCTCGATCCGGGCCGGGAACCGCAGGTTCCGTACGTGGCGTCCGTGCTCAACGACGCCGCCGGACCGTTCGTCGCGGTGTCCGACTGGATGCGTGCGGTGCCCGATCAGATCCGCAAGTGGGTGCCGGGTGACTACACCGTGCTCGGCGCGGACGGGTTCGGCTTCTCCGACACCCGCCCGGCCGCACGGCGCGTGTTCAACATCGACGCCGAATCCACGGTGGTCGCGGTGCTCGAGGCTCTCGGCCGTGAGGGCACGATCGATCGTGCGCGGGCAGTCGAGGCGGCGAAGAAGTACCGGATCGACGACGTGACGGCAGCCCCCGAGCAGACCTCGGACCCGGGCGTCGCCTGAATCACGCCGTCACGTGCGGTTCGGCCACGGTGACCGGGTGACACCCGGGTAGGTTCGTTGCATGGTCGACGAGCCCGCATCAGGTCGCAGAGCGCGGGTACCGGGCGTCCCAACCGGGCGTCCGGTACCGCCTGCGCGACCCGACCGCGCTCCCCTGCCCGACGCGCTGCTGCGTCGGGTCAAGCAGTTCTCGGGGCGCATGTCCACCGAGGCCGTGCACGTGCTGCAGGAGCAACTGCCGTTCTTCTCCGATCTGGATGCCTCGCAGCGCGCGACGGTGCAGTTGGTGATCCAGACGTCGGTGGTGGACTTCCTGGAGTGGGTGCGCAACCCGGAGAACGATCCACGGTTCAGCCTCGACGCGTTCCAGATGATCCCTCAGGATCTGGCGAACCGCCTGACCCTCCTGCAGACCGTGGACATGGTGCGGGCGGCGATGGAGTTCTTCGAGCAGTGGCTGCCGGCGCTGGCCCGCAACGAGGAGCAACTCGTCGCGCTGACCGAGGCGATCCTGCGATACGGCCGCGAACTGGGCTTCGCGGCCGCGGCGGTGTACGCGACCGCCGCCGAGTCGCGCGGCGCGTGGGACACCCGGCTCGAGGCGCTGGTGGTCGATGCCGTGGTCCGCGGTGACACCGGTGCCGACATGCAGTCGCGTGCGGCAACGCTCAACTGGGACGCGACGGCGCCCGCGACGGTCGTGGTCGGCACACCCCCGCCCGAGGAGGGCGTGTCGGTGGTGACCACGGTGCACGCGATCGCCCAGCGGCACGGTCGTGCCGCTCTCGCGGTGGTCCAGGGCGAGCGGTTGGTGATGGTCGTCAGCGGCGATCTGCACGGAACGACAGAGGCAGCGAGCTTCCTCGGCGAACTGATGCAGGCATTCTCCGACGATCCAGTGGTGATCGGGCCGACGACCGCAACCCTGGGCGCCGCCCACGTCTCCGCCCTCGAGGCGCTCGCGGGGATGGAAGCGGTCGGAGGCTGGCCCGGTGCGCCCCGGCCGGTCCACGCGGCCGAACTTCTGCCCGAGCGGGCGCTGCTGGGCGATCCGGCGGCGATCGTCGCGCTCGACGACCACATCGTGGCTCCGCTGGCCGCGGCGGGGTCCTCGCTCTCCGACACCTTGGACGCCTACCTCGACAGCGGGGGCGCTGTCGAGTCGTGCGCCAGAAAGCTGTTTGTTCATCCAAATACCGTCCGGTATCGACTCAAGCGGATCACAGAAGTCACTGGGCGGGATCCCACAAATCCTCGCGATGCGTACGTGTTGCGAATCGCGGCAACGGTGGGTCGCCTGGCTCGAAGTCATAACGAACTGAAATCTCCAGCACCACCAGTCACACGGTTCACAATCCGCGAATCGGACATGTAACACGGCGGGAGAGTCGGCCGATAGCCGACGCCCACGTGGGAATTTGTAAGATCCCTACAAATCCGGGCACAAGCTTTCATTCCCACCGACATCTCGCAACAGTGCGCTGAGGGTGTTCGCTGGTGCTCGTGATTGCGCTGCTTGCCCCCGGCCAGGGGTCCCAAACACCCGGCATGCTTGCTCCGTGGCTGGAGCAGGCCGGTGCCCGTGACCGCATTGCGCTGTGGTCGAAGGCATCCGGTCTCGACCTCGAGCGCCTCGGCACCGTAGCGACAGCAGACGAGATCACCGACACTTCCGTGACTCAGCCACTCGTCGTGGCGACCGCACTGCTCGCCTTCGAGGAACTCGAACGCCTGGGTCTCGTACCCGGCGATGTGATCGTTGCCGGCCACTCCGTGGGCGAGTTGGCCGCTGCGGCGATGGCCGGTGTCATCAGCACCGACGAGGCCGTCGGCCTCGCCGCGATCCGCGGCCGTGAGATGGCGAAGGCGTGCGCGCTCGAGCCCACCGGAATGTCCGCCGTGCTCGGCGGCGCAGAGGACGAGGTGCTCGCACGCCTGGAAGAACTCGACCTCACGCCCGCCAACATGAACGCCGCCGGTCAGATCGTCGCGGCCGGACGCCTCGAGGCACTCGCGGCACTCGCCGCGGACGCTCCCGCGAAAGCGCGCGTTCGTGCCCTGCCGGTCGCGGGCGCTTTCCACACCCGGTTCATGGCACCCGCGCAGGATGCGGTTGCCGCTGCCGCGGCGAAGATCGCCCCGAGCGATCCGACCCGCACCCTGTTGTCCAACTTCGACGGCGCACCGGTCACCTCGGGCGCCGAAGCGCTCGAACGACTCGCGGCGCAGGTCACCCGCCCCGTGCGCTGGGACCTGTGCACAGCACATCTGCGTTCCGCCCAGGTTTCCACGGTGGTGGAGCTTCCCCCCGCCGGCACGCTCGTGGGCATCGCCAAGCGCGAAATGCGCGGCACACCCACTGCTGCCCTCAAAACACCCGCGGACATCTCCGCTCTGGCCGAAACACTCGAACTCGGTTAGGTTGCTGCGCACCGTCGCGCAGCACGGGCACATCCGGGAAATTTCCGGGTCCGGCCGGAAACATTCGGCCGGTTTCACACGACATAGTCGGTACATCACGAAGGGAGCCACGACGTGGCCACTCAGGAAGAAATCATCGCCGGCCTCGCGGAGATCATCGAAGAAGTTACCGGCATCGAGCCCTCCGAGGTGACCGTCGACAAGTCCTTCGTCGACGACCTCGACATCGACTCGCTGTCCATGGTCGAGATCGCCGTGCAGACCGAAGACAAGTACGGCGTCAAGATCCCCGACGAGGACCTCGCCAGCCTCCGCACCGTCGGTGACGCCGTGAACTACATCCAGAAGCTCGAGGCCGAGGGCGTTCAGGCCACGAACGACAACGAGTGAGCCCAACCGTGACTTCCCCTTCTCCTCGGACATTGCGCAACGTCGTCGTCACGAGCCTCGCGGCTTCGACGTCGATCGCCGGCGATGTGGATGCCAGCTGGAAGGCACTCCTGGCCGGTGAGAGCGGGATCGGTGTGCTCGACGGCTTCGTCGACGAGTACAACCTCCCGGTCCGCATCGGCGGTCGGCTGAAGGTGAGCCCCGACGAGTCGCTCAGCCGGGTCGAGGTCCGGCGGATGAGCTTCGTCGAACGGCTGGCCCTCACTCTCGGCCGGACGGTCTGGGAGAACGCCGGAAGCCCGGACGTCGACAAGGACCGGCTCGCGGTCGTGATCGGCACCGGTCTCGGTGGCGGTGAGTCGCTGATCGACGCTGTCGACAAGCTGCGGGACGGCGGCTACCGCAAGGTGTCGCCGTTCGCGGTGCAGATGATCATGCCCAACGGACCGGCCGCCACGGTCGGTCTCGAACTCGGTGCCCGCGCCGGTGTCATCACACCGGTCTCGGCGTGCTCCTCGGGTTCCGAAGCAATCGCGAACGCGTTCCGCATGATCTCGAACGGTGATGCCGACATCGCCGTCGCCGGTGGTGTCGAAAGTCAGCTCGATGCGGTGGGTCTCGCCAGCTTCGCCATGATGCGGGCGTTGAGCACTCGCAACGACAACCCGCAGGGCGCCTCGCGGCCCTTCGACAAGGACCGCGACGGCTTCGTCTTCGGTGAGGCGGGCGCCTTGATGGTGCTCGAATCCGAAGAACACGCGAAAGCGCGCGGGGCGACGATCCATGCCCGGATCCTCGGCGCGGGTATCACCTCGGACGGGTACCACATCGTGGCACCGCATCCCGAGGGCACCGGAGCGGCCCGTGCGATGACGCGGGCCATCGAAAGCGCCGGCCTCACCAAGGCCGACATCGGGCACGTCAACGCACACGCGACGGCCACTCCGATCGGCGACATCGCCGAGGCGAAGGCCATCAACGCCGCAGTGGGCAATCATGCAGCGATCTATGCCCCGAAGTCCGCACTCGGACATTCGATCGGCGCGGTCGGTGCACTCGAAGCAGTACTTACGGTCCTGAGTCTGCGTGACGGAGTCATTCCGCCCACGCTGAATCTCGAAAACCAGGATCCAGAAATCGACCTGGACGTGGTCAAGGGTGAAGCCCGCTACGGACAGATCGACTTCGCGCTGAACAACTCGTTCGGTTTCGGTGGGCACAACGTGGCACTCGCGTTCGGTCGGGCCTGACCCGACACGCTCGTCCCACCGTTGCGGTGGAGGCTCCCCGGAGCCTCCACCGCGGCCCACCACCACCGCGCTCGACCGAGGAGCACTCGATGACCATCCTGGATCCGGCTAAACAACGCGCCCATTCGACGGATCCACGCGATCCTCTGCGCCGGCTCGAGGCACTCTTCGACTCGGGCAGCACGGAGCTGCTCCACGCCCGGGACAAGTCCGGCGTCCTCGCCGCGATCGGATGCATCGACGGCGTCCGGACAGTGGCGTACTGCTCCGACGCGACCGTCATGGGCGGAGCGATGGGCGTCGAGGGGTGTAAGCACATCGTCGCGGCGATCGACACCGCCCTCGAACTCGAAGCGCCTGTCATCGGGCTCTTCCACTCCGGCGGGGCGCGCCTCGCGGAGGGCGTCGAAGCGCTGCACGCCGTCGGCCTCGTCTTCGAGGCGATGGTGCGCGCATCCGGTTCCATCCCCCAGATTTCCGTCGTCCTCGGTTTCGCCGCAGGTGGCGCGGCATACGGCCCGGCGCTCACCGACATCGTGATCATGGCGCCCGAAGGACGTGTGTTCGTCACCGGACCCGACGTCGTACGCAGTGTCACCGGCGAGCAGGTCGACATGGAGTCCCTCGGCGGCCCCGACACCCACACCAAGAAGTCGGGTGTCGCCCATATCGCGGCCCACGACGAGTCCGACGCACTGCACCGGGCACGGCGTCTCGTGTCGATGCTCGCCGAACAGGGCGAATTCGACGTCGCTGCCGCAGCCCTCGGAGACACCGATCTGCGCGCGCTCATGCCCGAGTCACCGCGCCGCGCCTACGACGTGCGCCCGATCGTCCACGAACTCCTCGACAACGTCGAAGGCGAATCGAGTTTCGAAGAACTGCAGGGTGGCTGGGCTCGCAGTATCGTCACCGGCTTCGGTCGGCTCGGCGGCCGCACCGTGGGCGTCATCGCCAACAATCCGCTCCGCCTCGGCGGGTGCCTGAACTCCGAGAGTGCCGAGAAATCGGCGCGTTTCGTACGCATGTGCAACGCCTTCGGCGTTCCCCTGGTGGTGCTGGTCGACGTGCCGGGCTACCTTCCCGGCGTCAGCCAGGAATGGGAGGGCGTCGTGCGCCGTGGAGCGAAGTTGCTGCACGCGTTCGCCGAAGCCCGTGTGCCCCGCGTGACCCTGGTGACCCGCAAGATCTACGGCGGCGCGTACATCGCGATGAACTCGCGCGCCCTCGGTGCGACAGCAGTGTTCGCGTGGCCGGAGTCCGAGGTCGCCGTGATGGGCGCGAAGGCCGCGGTGGGGATCCTCCACAAGCGGGCCCTCGCTGCCGCTCCCGAAGAGGAACGCGAGGCCCTGCACGACCGTCTCGCATCCGAGCACGAAGCCATCGCGGGAGGCGTCGGTCGCGCCATCTCGATCGGCGTGGTCGACGAGATGATCGACCCGGCAAAGACGCGGAGCACCCTGGCTGCGGCGCTGGCAGCAGCGCCTGCAACCCGCGGGCGGCACAAGAACATTCCGCTGTAAGCACCGAACCGACTGTAAGCACCGAACGCCGACGCCGGCGCCGCCACCTTCGAACCGAGGTGGCGGCGCCGGCGTCGTAGCGGAGAGGTGCAGGAGGTGTCAGGTCGAAGGCACGGTACCGCTCAGCCGACGTCGCGCCGGAGCCACGTCACCTCGGCGCCCTCGGCACCGCTGCGATAGGGCTCGAGTTCGTCGTCCCATGCCGTCCCCAGCGCCCGGTGGATTTCGGCGGCGGCGTCGGACGAGGCCAGGATGGCGCGCAGACGCATCTCTCCGACGACGACGTCGCCGTTCGCGCTGGCGCACCCCCGCCACAGTCCCAGCCGGGGAACGTAGCTGTAGCGCTCGCCGTCGACACCCTCGCTGGGATTCTCGGTGATCTCGAAGCGCAGCATCGGCCACACACTCAGAGCCTCCGCGAGGCGGCCGGCGGTGCCGACCGGACCGACCCAGTCGATGGAGGTCCGCAGCACGCCCACGTCGGCGGGCTGACCGATCCAGGTCAGTTCCGGGCGACTGCTCAGCGTGGCAGCCAGCGCCCATTCGATATGTGGACAGACCGCGGCGGGCGAAGAGTGGATATAGATCACCCCGGTCGTCACATCCGCGAACTGATTGGATACGCGCATAGATACACCTCCGGTTCGACGAGGACGTCTTCCCCAACGGCCTCTGCGCGAAGGTTTCTCCATGCGACTGGGAACAAGTGTGCTCCTGTTGCCAGTGTTTCGCCAGGAAACGAAAGAGGTTTATGTGAGTTCAGCGATTACCGAGTCACTCAGCGCAGGCCAGAGCGGTTTTGCCCAGTCTCCGAAGTCCCTATCGGTAAGTACCACAGATGCCGCGCCGAATTCGGGATCTACCCAGAGAAATGTCCCCGATTGGCCGAAATGCCCGAATGTACGGGAAGAATTCTTTGTGCCGGTCCAGTGCGGATTCTTCTCGCCGCGGATTTCGAAACCCAACCCCCAATCGTTGGGCTTGAACATTCCGTATCCGGGCACCAATCCGTTCAGCCCCGGAAACTGCACGTCGGTCGCCTCACCGAACAGCACGTCGGAGACGAGTGTCGGGGCCAGCAACTCCCCCGCGAACACGGCAAGGTCCGCGGCCGACGAACGGCCTCCGTGGCCCGCCGGACCGGGCAGGCTCGAGTCGCCCATCCCGAGAGGCTCGAACACCGCCTGGGTCACGTAGTCCGGGAACGCGATATCGCTCTCGGTGGCGATCAACTCACCGAGAACCTCGAAGCCCGCACTCGAGTAGATGCGCTTGCGCCCGGGTTCGGCTGCGACGGTGCGCTCTCCGAACGCCAGCCCCGACGCGTGGGCGAGCAGGTGCCGCACCGTCGATCCGGGCGGGCCTGCGGGCTGATCGAGTTCGATGGCCCCTTCCTCGATCGCCACGAGAGCCGCGTATGCGACGAGGGGTTTGGTCACCGAGGCCAGCGAGTACACCGCCCGCTGATCTCCGGTGGACGCAACCACGCCGCCGTCGCGAGTGACGACAGCGGCGGCGGCATGGTCGACGGGCCATTCGGATATCACTTCGAGACTGCGCACCGACCCAGGGTACGAGATGGTGGGCGCAGCAAGGTCACCAGTCGGCTTCTGTGTAGCGGATCACGCCACGGATGTTCTTGCCGTCGAGCATGTCCCGGTATCCGTCGTTGATCTGTTCGAGCGTGTACGTGCGGGTCACCATGTCCGCGAGGTTGAGCTGACCGGACTTGTAGAGGTCCAGCAACTGGGGGATGTCGACGCGGGCGTTGCAGCCACCGAAGATGTTGCCCTTGAGATCCTTCTGCAGCATGGAGAACAGGAACGAGTTCAGCTTGACGTCCATGTCCGACATGAAGCCCATGGCCGTGACGACACACTTGCCGCCCTTCGCGGTGAGCGTCAGCGCCGGGTCGACCAGGTCACCCTTCATCTCACCGACGGTGATGATCGTCTCCTGGCACATACGTCCCCAGGTGACCTCCATGATCGGCACGATCGCTTCCTCGATCGACGCGTAGGTGTGGGTGGCACCGAACTTCATGGCCTGCTCACGCTTCCACGGCACCGGATCGATCGCGAAGACGTAGCGGGCACCGGACGCGACCGCGCCCTGCAGCGCGCTCATACCTACGCCGCCGACACCGATGATCGCGACCGAATCGCCCGGCTTGACGTCGGCGATGTGCGTAGCCGAACCCCAGCCCGTCGGAACGCCGCAACCCACCAGGGCGGCGAGCTCGAACGGCACATCCTTGTCGATCTTGACGACCTGGCTCTGATTCACGGTCATGTACGGGGAGAACGTCCCGAGCAGGCACATCGGGATGACGTTCTGGCCGCGCGCCTGGATCCGGTAGCTGCCGTCGGAGATCGCCTGACCGCTGAGGAGTCCGGCGCCCAGATCGCACAGGTTCGAGTGTCCGCTCGCACACGACGGGCATCGTCCACACGCGGGAATGAAGGACAGCACGACGTGGTCGCCGACCTCGAAACCGACGACACCGTCGCCGACCTTCGTGATGACGCCGGATCCCTCGTGCCCGCCCATGACCGGGAAGGACGGCATGGGCGTCGCACCGGTGACGATGTGGTGGTCGGAGTGGCACATGCCGGCGGCTTCCATGCGGATCTGGACTTCACCCGCCACGGGATCGCCGAGCTCGATGTCCTCGACCGACCACGCTTCGTCGAGCCCCCACAGCACTGCACCCTTGGTCTTCATCTGACGCCCTCCATCGCATTGCAAGTTGTGCACGTGACGATAACCACATTCCTCCGTAATTGGAACAGGTTCTATAAAGCTTTCCGCGCGCATGGCGCGCTCCGCCCGCGGCCCGGCGTCGGATATGGTGCTCTCATTGTGGAGAATGCAATTTCCGTCTAGCGTGATTGTCATGGCCGCAGTCCTCGGGACACCGGGCGGCGGCACCGAACAACGGAGGATGACCTATGACGACGAAGGCGCTCGCGCCCGACGTTTCGACCTGGCCGGCGGAGGACCCCCAACTCGTCGGCAGCCACTGCGCCGACTGCGCCGCCACCACCTGGCCGCAGCAACCGCGGTGCCCGCGGTGCAGCGGAGCGAACGTGTCGGAACTGCTGCTCCCCCGGCGCGGAACCCTGGTCGCCTGGACGACACAGGGATTCGTCCCGAAGCAGCCGTACGCCGGCAACGAAACCGCCGCCACCTTCACACCGTTCACGTTCGGCCTCGTCCAGCTCGGCGATGTCGTGCGGGTCGAGGCGCGGCTGACCGAGTCGGATCCCGCCGAGCTGCGGCCCGGCATGGAGCTCGAACTCACCTTCGTGCCGTTCTACGTCGACGAGGACGGGACCGAAATCGTCACGTGGGCGTTCGAGCCGATCTGACCAGCACACACCCGATCGAGGAGTCCTTGAAACTATGAACGACGTTGCCATCATCGGTGTGGGCCTTCACCCGTTCGGCAGATTCGGCACCAAGTCGGCCATCGAGATGGCGGCCGACGCAATCCAGCTCGCACTCGAAGATTCGGGTGTGGCGTGGCGAGACATCCAGTTCGGTATCGGCGGTAGCTACGAGGTCGACAACACCGACGCCGTGACCCGGCTGGTGGGCCTGACCGGCATCCCCTTCACCAACGTGTTCAACGCGTGCGCCACCTCCGCGAGTGCGATCGAACAGACCGCGGACGGCATCCGGTCCGGAAAGTACGACATCGGCATCGCCGTCGGCACCGACAAGCACCCGCGCGGTGCGTTCACCGCCGACCCCGCCATGCTCGGTCTGCCGGCGTGGTACGCCGAGAACGGCCAGTTCGTCACCACGAAGTTCTTCGGCATGAAGGCCAACCGCTACACCCTCGAGCACAACATCTCCCACGAGACGCTCGCCCGGGTCGCCGCCAAGAACTACCGCAACGGCGGACTGAACCCGAAGGCATTCCGGCGCACCGAATTCAGCGTCGAGGAGATCCTCGAATCACCCATGCTGAACTACCCGCTCACCGCCAAGATGTTCTGTGCTCCCGACGAAGGCGCTGCGGCAGTCATCATGTGCCGCGGCGATCTGGCATCGAAGTACACGGAGAACAAGCCGGTGTACCTGCGTTCCACCGCGATTCGTACCCGCACGTACGGCGCCTACGAGGTGCACGCAACGTGGGCAGCAGTGGACGAGGACGTCTCTCCGACCGTGTACGCCGCGAAGGCAGCCTACGAGGCGGCCGGCATCGGACCCGAGGACGTCGACATCGCGCAGTTGCAGGACACCGACGCCGGTGCGGAGGTCATCCACATGGCCGAAACCGGGCTGTGCGCCGACGGTGACCAGGAAAAGCTGATCGCGGAGGGCGCCACCGAGATCGGCGGCTCGCTGCCCGTGAACACCGACGGTGGTCTCATCGCAAACGGCGAGCCGATCGGCGCGTCCGGCATTCGCCAGGTGCATGAGCTCGTCGTGCAGCTCCGCGGCCAGGCGGGCGATCGCCAGGTGCCCGGAGAGCCCAAGGTCGGACTGGCCCAGGTCTACGGTGCCCCCGGAACGGCCGCCGCGTCGATCCTGTCCCTCTGATCGTGCGCGCTACGTAACTGCTGTTCGCAGCCGGAAAGGAGGCGACGCCGCCACAGCGGCGCCGCCTCTTTTTTCGTTCCCTCGAAGCCCGCGCGGCTTATTCGGGCACGCCGTCGAGGCGCAGTTGCGCGACCACCGCACGATGGTCCGATCCCGGCACGCTCACCGTCTCCACCTCGGTCGCTGATCCACCTGCGACGAGAATGTGGTCGATGCCGACCACGGGCGGGATCCCTTTGTCGGTGGGGTAGGTGCGCAGATGCCCCGCACCCACCTGATCGGCGGCATCGCCGAAGCGGCCCGACAGTAATACCCGGAATTGCGAATGATCGTATGTCGCATTGAAATCGGCGCCCACGACAGCCGGGCGTGTCCCGGGTTCCTGCTCGAGAATGTCGTGCAGTCGGGACAGTTCGTCGGCCCACACGTCCGTGCCGACGACGGGCGGCACGGGATGGAAGGCGTAGACGCCGACCGGCCCGGCGCCCGGAATCTCCGCCGTCGCGGAGACCTGGCTCATCACGAACCCGTCGTACTCGACGGTGTCGGACAGCGGGTAGGCGCTCCAGATCCCCGTTCCGTTCGCGGCCGGCCCGGGCGAGAGATGCCGGTGAGGCAGCACTGTGCCGAGACCCGCTGCCTCCAGTGCCTCCAGTGCCTCCGGCGAGAGTTCGTCGACCGTGAGCAGTCCGATGTTCCGGTCGCGTACCTCGGTCACCACGGCAGCGGCGTCCACCCCTCCGAAGAGGATGTTCGTCTGCATCACGTGCACCACAGGGCCTTCAGCGGGGTCCGCGTCACCGATGTAGAGCGGCGCTTGGGTCGCCGCCGCACCCACGACGACCAGGCCCGCGACCGCCACTCCGGCCCGGTTCCCGAGAGCCGAGAACGCCAGGACACCGAACAGCGCGCACACCATCAGATAGGGCGCGCCCGACGCGGCGAGGACGAGAACTCGCGCCGACGACGGGCTGACATGCAACGCGATCCCGGTCGCACCGATCGAGGTTGCGACCCATGCACCCACTCCGATTGCCGCGCGCACCCACGTCGTCGTCACATCCGACAGACAAGCACGACGGTGTTCGTGCCGTGATGCCGGGTTGTGCTCGGCTGCCGGACGGGAATCTCTTGACAGCGCCGCGACCCCGCCGGATCATCATCGAGACACGTCGCCGATACCAGCGACAGCCGACAACACCGGAGTCGTCCCGTGCGCACAGGCATCGCTCTCGCTGGAATCCTCGGATCCATCGCCACCACAGCGGTTTTGGTCACGTGGATACCCGCATCCCAGCCCGCGACGGCCACCCCGCTCTACGATTCGTATGTTGCGCTCGGGGATTCGTTCACCTCCGGTCCCGGTATTCCGCCCACGGTGTCGGAGGAATGCGGACGGTCGGGCAGCAACTATCCGACCCTGGTCGCAGAGGTACTCAATGTCTCTCGTTTCGTCGACGTCTCGTGCGGAGGTGCGGTCAGCGGCCATCTGACGGAATCCCAGGCGACGTTCCGCGGCGTGGGTGTCCCACCCCAGTACGAGGCGCTGACGCCGGACACCGACCTGGTGACCGTGGGCATCGGCGGCAACGACATCGGACTCGTCCAACTCGCCGCGGGCTGCATCAATCTGCTGCCACCCCCCAATGGGCAGTCCTGCGCGGCGACGAACACCGCCGGTGGCGCCGACCGCGTCGACGCCGCGATCGACGCCTTCGTCCCCCGCTACGAAACGATCACCGCGGAGATCCGGCAACGCTCACCGGATGCGAAGATCGTCTTCGTCGGCTATCCCACGGCTGTCCGCGACGGCGGGTGTTTCCCGGAGCAGCGGTTGTGGCCCGAGGACGCGACCTATCTCCAGAACAAGCTGGACCGGTTGAACAGTGCCATGCGTCAGCAGGTGCAGGAATCGGGTGCCGAGTTCGTCGATCTGACCGGATCGACGGTCGGGCACGATGTGTGCGCCGATCCCGACACCAGGTGGATGGAAGGCTTGTCGCCCGTCGCCGAAGCGATCCCGCTGCATCCCAACGCCGCCGGGCATCGCAATGCGGCGGATCAGGTTGTGGCGTCTCTGCTGAAGTGACACCGACGCGCCGCCCGCGTGTGCCGCACTAGCCGAGAGAGGCGTGCACGGCAGCGGCCAGAAGAGCGGCGACCGTCTGGCGCATCACGGCTGTGGCGTCGGGAACGGCGAGGCCGTATTCGTCGCGCAGCACCGACCACGACGCCCACGTACTGGCGATTCCGAGCGCCTGGACCGCCTGCGTACGACGCGCCGACGGAAGAGGCGACAGTTCTCGGGCGAACAGCGCCTCGATTTCGTCCGTCACGCGCCCGATGTGCCGCAGCCGATTGGTCCGGAGTTCCCGCGAGTACGGCTCCCGCAACCCCGCCGCGCGCGCGTACGGAGCAATGAACTCGAGCAGTCTCGCGCGCTGCGCGCAGAATTTGTCCACCCGCTGCGGAAGATCGAGGTCGGGCGGCACCGGTACGAACATCGCGTCCTGGCGACTGAGCAGTTCGGCACCGGTGGTTCCGAACAGCGTTTCCAGATCGCTGAAGTTGGCCCACAGCGAGCGCAGGGAAATACCCGCGTGCTCCGCGATCTGCGCGCCGGTGGGCTTGAGTTCTCCCGCCTCGATCAGGGCGATATGCGCGTCGATCACGGCGCGCCGGGTGCGCTCCCCGCGTGCGGTCCGCCCGTCCGAGGTGCTGGTCACCACCGATTCCTCACTTGCGTCGTTCGTGTACTGCTGTGCTGCATTCTGCCAGTGCCTACGAGGGTGCTTGCCGGCCGCACGAAGCGGTGCGCACCGACTCTCATGCGGACGGGACCGTGAGCCCGCCACCGTCCACCGACAAGACCTGGCCGGTGACCCAGGAGGCATCGTCCGACACGAGGTACGCGACCGCCGACGCCACATCCGACGGCACACCGAGCCGTCGCATCGGATATCGCGCCGCAACCTGCTCTTCCCGTCCCTCGTAGAGCGCGGCCGCGAACCGCGTCTTCACGACGGCGGGTGCGACGGCGTTGACGCGGATGGTCGGTCCGAGTTCGGCGGCGAGAGACCGGGTGAGCTGGTTGAGCGCCGCCTTGCTGACGCCGTAGAACGCGATTCCCGGCGCGTGGGAGAACGAGGACACCGACGAGATATTCACGACCGCACCACCTTCGGTGGCCGCCTTGGCGAAGCGCTGCGTCCACGAGAGGGCACCGAGCACGTTCACCTCGAGGATCTTGCGGGCAGCGTCGAGGTCGAGATCGGACAGGGGCCCGTAGACGGGGTTGGTGCCGGCGTTGTTGACGAGGATGTCGACTCTGCCGAAGCGGTCGACGGCCGTGGCGATCGTGTCGTCCCTATGCGCGGAATCGTGCACCTTGCCGGCCACGCCGCACGCGACATCGGTTCCCAGTGCTGTGACCGCCTCGGCGAGAGGCTCCGGCGAGCGCGCCGTGAGCACCACCCGTGCGCCCTCCGCCACGAGACGTTCGGCAATTCCGAATCCGATTCCCCGGCTGCTCCCGGTCACTACCGCGACCCGGCCCTCGAGCCGGCCCGGGGTCCCGGCGATGGGTACGACCACCGTCACGACTCCTCTCTCGAAAACGATCCCTCCGGACAGTAGGAACATACACTCGGAGTGTTGTAACCTGTCGCTGAAAAGTGACGTCGATCTCACCGAGACCCGGCAGAACGCCCGAAAGGCCGGAGAAGGCCCGAGAGAAAGTGCACCCGCTGTGCAATCAATCGTTACCCCGAGTGAACCTCCGGACCGCCTCCGTCTCGAGGGCATCGAAGTCCGTTTCGGTGGCCTCGTCGCACTCGAGAACGTGTCGCTCCAGGTGCCGGCCGGCTCGGTCGTCGGCGTCATGGGACCGAACGGCGCAGGCAAGACGACGTTGTTCAACGTCGTCTGCGGGTTCCTGCGCCCGCACGCCGGGACACTGACCCTCGACGGCCGGCCGGTACGCCCCGCCCCGCACCGCCTCGTCCGGCATGGAGTGGCGCGCACCCTGCAGGGACTCGGGCTCTTCGGTGGGCTCACCGTTCTCGAAAATGTCGCCGCAGGAGCGTCGGTGTCGCACCGCGCGTCGTTCGTCACCAGCCTGCTCGGGTTGCCGTACGGCGCCCGCACCCAGCGCGCCGCCCGCAGTTCCGCCGCGACACTGCTCGACGAGTTCGGGATCGGAGAGTACGCACAGGCACTCCCGCCGGCACTCCCCTACGCGGTCGCCAAGAAGGTCGCGCTCGCGCGCGCTCTGATCTCCGATCCCACATTGCTTCTTCTCGACGAACCGGCGGGCGGCCTCGACAGCAACGACATCGAGGAGTTGGGGACTCTGATCCGCCAACTGCCTTCGCGCGGCGACGGATCGCGTTCGGTGATGCTCGTCGAACACAACGTCGACCTGATCATGTCGGTGTGCGACCACATCGTCGTGCTCGACTTCGGCAAGGTGATCGCCGCGGGGACCCCCGACGAGATCCGTGCCGATCCGCTGGTCGCGGCGGCCTACCTCGGCGGAAAAGAGGCAGCGTGACCTCTCCGTTGCTCCGGATCGAAAACCTCACCGGCGGATACGGTCCCGTACCGGTCCTGCACGAGGTGAGCTTCGACGTCCCGTCCGGCACCATCGCCGCTGTCGTCGGCGCCAACGGCGCCGGGAAAACAACCTTGCTGCGGGCACTGTCGGGAATGCTGCCGGCGGTCCAGGGTTCGATCAGCGTGTCGGGGACGTCCGTGCTCGGTGTCCCGACGGAGAAACTCGTGCACCACGGGGTTGCCCACGTGCCCGAAGGTCGCGGCGTGATCGGCGAACTGACCGTCGAGGAAAATCTGCGTCTCGGCGGACTGTGGCGCAAGGACCGCGCCGACACCACTCGCGCCATTGCCGAGATGTACGAGATGTTCGAGCCTCTCGCCCGGCGCCGGACCAGCAGCGGCCATCAACTCTCCGGCGGCGAGCGGCAGATGCTCGCGATCGGCCGGGCACTGGTCGCGCGGCCCTCGCTGCTCCTGCTCGACGAACCTTCGCTCGGTCTTGCGCCGCGCATCGTCGACCTGATCATGTCGGTCCTGCGCGACCTGCGGGACCGCACCGGCCTGACGGTGGTCCTCGTCGAGCAGAACGTTCACAGTGCGCTTCCGATCGCCGACCAGGCGATCGTGCTGGCACTGGGCCGCGTCGTCGTCGCCACCTCGGCCGCGGAACTCGTCATGGACAGCGACTTCCGCACCGCGTACCTGGGCTTCTGAGGAGCAACCGATGGACAGATTCCTGTTTCTCACCGTGGACGGTCTCGCGCGCGGTGCCGTCTTCGCAGCGTTCGCACTCGCGCTCGTGCTGATCTGGCGCGGTACCCGCGTGATCAACTTCGCGCAGGGCGCGATGGCTGCGGCCACCACCTACATCGCCTATTCGGTGACGTCGGCGACCGGTTCGTACTGGTACGGACTGCTCGCCGCCGTCGTGAGCGGCTTCCTCCTGGGTGCCCTCGTCGAGCGAGTGCTGATCCGCCGCCTCGACCACAGCCGCCCACTGGCCGCGGTGATCGTCGCGCTGGGCCTCGTGATGGTGATCCACGCCGTACTCGGCATGATCTACGGCAACGACTTCCGTCCCATGCAGTTGCCGTTCAGCCGCGACCCGCTGCGGGTCGGGACGGTTCCGCTGCTGTCTCCGTACGACGTGTTCGTCTTCGCTGCGGTGGGTGTCGTGGTCATCGGCCTCGCCCTGCTGTTCACCCGTACCGATCTCGGACTGAAGATGCGGGCCTCGGCGTTCGCTCCGGACGTCTCGCGACTGCTCGGGGTGAAGGTCTCGGCGATGCTCACCCTCGGGTGGGCTCTGGCCGGCGCTGTCGGCGGGCTCGCCGCCCTGCTCGTCGTACCCACCGAACTCGGGCTCAACCCGCACGCAGTCGATCTCGTGTTCATCTTCGCCTTCACCGCAGCGGTGATCGGCGGGTTGGACAGCCCGGTGGGCGCGGTGCTCGGCGGGCTCGCGACAGGCTTGCTGCTGAGTTTCGTCAGCGGCTACCTCAGTGGAAGCATCGCGCCGATCGCGGTACTTCTGATGCTGCTGGCGGTGCTTCTGCTGCGGCCCCAAGGCATTTTCTCCGGCGTCGCCGCCAGGCAGGTCTGACCATGCACACTTCCCGCTTCGATTCGTTTGCCGTGCGCGCCGCGGTGGTGGCCGGTATCGCCGTCGCCGTCATCGCGATCATCTTCGTACTGCCCCCCTTCCGGAACTACCAGTTGGCGACCATCGCGGCCTATCTGTGCGCGACAGCCGGGCTGACAGTGCTCATCGGCCGCAACGGTCAGCTCTCGCTGGGGCACGGAGCGCTGATGGCGTGCGGGGCATACTCGTTCGCGCTGACCTCCAACGCGATGGGCGACGCCGGGGTCACCGGGATTTCGGTGCTGCTCGTGCCGCTCGTCGCTGCCGTGCTCGTGACCTCCGTCGTCGGGATCGTCGTCGGGGCGGCCGCCGCACGGCTTCACGGCCCCTACCTGGCCGGCTTGACGCTCGCGCTGGTCGTCGTGATCCCGTCGATCACCACCACGTTCTCCAGCGTGCTCGGCGGCGACCAAGGACTGTGGGCCTACGTGGAGGGACCGCCGAGCAGCATCGCCGCGGCGTTCACCGTCGAACAGTGGCAGGCCACGATCGCCGTGGTCGCCGCGGCCCTCACTGTGCTCGCGCTGTCGAATCTCATTGCCGGAGACTTCGGCCGCCGCATGCAGGCCGTGCGCGACGACGAGATCGCCGCTCGCCTCGCGGGTATCGACGTCGCCCGCACCAAGATCACCACATTCGTGGTGAGTGCCGGTGCCGCCGGCCTCGGCGGCGGTGTCCTCGCCATGGTCTCCCAGAGCGCGTCCCCGGGCGCGTTCGGTGTCACCTTCTCGCTGTTCCTGCTGATGGGCGTGGTGATCGGCGGGCTCGGCTCTCTTCTCGGCGCCGTATGGGGCGCGGTGCTTCTGGTCGTGCTCCCCGCACTCGTAGCCGCCCTCACCGACACGCTCGAACTGTCCCCGTCCCTCGCCGAACGTCTGGACGGCAACCTCGCGATCGCGGTCTTCGGCGTCGCCGTCATCCTCATCGTGATGCTCGCGCCCGCCGGCCTCCAAGGTCTGTTCAGCGCAGCAGTCCGCCGTCTCCGGCCGCGCACCGGTAAGCCACGACACGGGCGCGGTCCCGATTCCACTTCCGTCTCCACCCCACCGAAAGCAGAGGCCAGCATATGAAAACAGGTCGGCGACAAAAACTTTCCCTCGTCGCTCTCGTTGCGACGACGGCCGTGACGCTTGCCGCGTGCGGCAGCGGCAGCACCGCGTCGACAGGGGCCTCCGGTGAAGGAGACACCACCGGTGTCACCGACACCTCGGTGCTGGTCGGCACCCACATGCCACTGACCGGGCCGGCCGCCGCCGGTTACTCGAAGATCCCTCCCGCCACCCAGGCGTACTTCGACTACGTCAACGAACAAGGCGGCGTCAACGGCCGCACCATCGAGTACAAGGCACTCGACGACGGCTACAACCCGTCCAACACCCAGCAGGTCGTGCGCGAACTGGTGCTGCAGGACCGCGTGTTCGCGCTGCTCGGCGGTCTCGGGACACCCACCCATTCCGGTGTGCTCGACTTCCTCAACACCAACAATGTTCCCGACCTGTTCGTCGCGTCCGGTTCGCGGATCTGGAATCAGCCGGACAAATACCCGAACACGTTCGGCTTCAACGCCGACTACACCGTCGAAGCCAAGATCATGGCGCAGTACGTGAAGGACAACCTCCCCGGCAAGAAGGTGTGCACCCTCGGGCAGGACGACGACCTGGGTGGCGACTACCTGGCGGGAGTCGAGCAGATCGTCGGTGCCGACGCGGTGGTCGAGAAACAGTTCTACGCCACCAGCAACACCAACGTCGCTCCGCAGATCGGTGCGCTCCAGGCCGCGGGTTGCGAGGTCGTCATGCTCGCAACGATTCCCGGCTTCACCGCCCTCGCGATCGGCACCGCGGGCCGACTCGGATTCCGGCCGCAGTGGACCACCGCCTCGGTCGGTGGCGATTACCTGACCCTGTCCAAGACCCTCGGTGACGCAGCCCCGCTCGCGGAGGGATTGCTCAGCACCAATTACCTGCCGTCGCACTTCAGCCAAGACGACGAGTGGACCACCAAGTTCCGGGAGATCAACACCAAGTACAACAACGACGCCGAGTTCGACGGCAACGTCGTCTACGGGATGTCGATGGCGCACACGTTCGTTCAGGCGCTCGAAGCCGCGGGTGAGAATCCCACCCGCGAATCGATCGTCGAGGCCGTCCGGTCGAGCGACTTCACGGGCCCGAACCTCGTGCCGTTCCGGTTCTCCGAGGACGATCACTCCGGTGCCGGGGGCGCACGGGTCAACCAGGTCACCAACGGTGTCCAGGAGTACTTCGGCCCCGCGTACACCACCACCGACGCTCTCGGCGATCCCGTCGTGGAGTACCGAGCGGAATAGCGAACACCGGCAGTCGAGCCGCGGCTGCCGACACCCCCCAGACGGCGTCGGCCGGGCAGCGTACGAGGATGCCCGGCCGACGCCCTTTCATGTCGGTAGCACCGCGTACTGTCGCGTCCATGCACAACGCGCAGCACCAAGGCTAGCCCCGGCCCGGGGCCGCCCCGAGTCAGGAGAAACCTGATGCGCGCTGCACTCTGCAACACCCTGTTCACCGTGTTCGGTCACCGGATCTGCTGTGGCCGGATCCCCGAGTGGACCGCCTATGTGGGCCAGGAGTGGGACACCTACCACGTCGCCCCGTGGAATCTGTACAACGTGATCTGGCGGATCCAGAACTGGATCCGCGGTGGTGTCGACTGAGGTGTCGAACCACCGAGCCCACCGACTCCGCCGGTCGGGTTCACTCCGGAGCAGTCGCCATCGCCGAGAGTCGCTGCGCGAGAGTCCGTGCCGCCTCCCGTAATTCGGGAGGCTCCAGGACCACGGCGTCGAAACCCAGTCGCGCGACGTGCATGGCGAGCCAATCCAGGTCCTGCCCGCCGACGACGAGCACACACCAACCGTCGTGCTCGTCGTCGACGCGGCCGACCTGGGGCGGCACCAGCTCCCGGACCCGGCGGGCGGGGGCATGCACCCGCACGCGCGCAAGATATCGGTAGGGCGCCTCGGTGACGGCGCGTTGCACGTATGAAATCGGGTCCGGGTAGTCCCTCGGGCGAAACCGCCAGGTCGTCGCCGTCACGTCGCCCATCCGGTCGAGCCGGAAGGTACGCCAGTCGTCGCGGTCGATGTCCCAGGCCATCAGATACCAGCGGTGGCCGGCGACGACCAAGCGCACCGGTTCGGTCGTGCGTTCCCGGCCCTCCCCGTCACGATCGGTGTACCGGAACCGCACGCGCACCGCGTCGCGGCAGGCCCGGGCCAGAACCATCAGCGTGTCGGCGTCGATCTCGATGTCGGGTCCCACCAAGGTCTCCATCGCCCCGTACACCGCCCGCACCTCCGCCCGCAGTCGCGGCGGCATGACCTGGTCCAGTTTCGCGAGCGCCCGCAGCGACGCCTCGGCCGATCCGGTGATCGTGCTTCCCGACGCCAGCCGCAACGAGACCGCTGTCGCAATTGCCTCTTCGTCGTGAAAGAGCAACGGAGGCAATCGTGTTCCGGCGCCGAGCTGGTAACCGCCGCCGACGCCTGCGGTGGCGCGGACGGGATACCCCAGTGCCCGCAACCGCTCCACGTCGCGGCGCACCGACCGGTCGGTGACCCTCAGTTCCACCGCGAGGTCCGCGGCAGTCCAGGACGGCCGGCTCTGCAGCAGCGCCAGCAACCGCAGCACCCGTTCGGTCGTCGCCTCGACGGTCACGATTTCCATCGTCGCACGATCACGGAACGATCCTGTCCGGAATGTGGGGGACGCTTGTACCCATGACGGACCGACACTGGAATTCTCTCCTGCGAGACCAGCTCGCCACCCCGGTACGCAGTCGCCTCGACGGACTCACCGACGAGGAGTACTTCTGGGAACCCGCTCCCGATTGCTGGAACGTGCGCCCGCGAGGCACCGGCACCGCACCCGTGCAGGCCGGCAGCGGCGCCATGACGATCGACTTCGCATTTCCGGAGCCGGACCCGCCGCCGTTCACGACGATCGCGTGGCGCCTCGGCCACGTCATCGTCGGAGTACTCGCGATGCGCAACGCGTCGCACTTCGGACGGGCACCCACCGACTACGCCTCGTTCGAGTACGCCGCGACCGCGGACGAGGCGCTCGCCCAACTCGACGCGGAATACGCGACCTGGGCCGCCGGTGTCGAATCGCTCGGGGAAGAGGGATTGTTCCGCCCCTGCGGGGAGGCGGAGGGTCCGTACGCCGACTACCCGATGGCGACCCTGGTTCTGCACATCAACCGCGAGCTGATCCATCACCTCTCGGAGGTGTGCCTGCTCCGCGACCTCTATCTGCACACCCGCCGTTCGACTCGACAGGAGGTGGGCTGACATGGCCCGCGACATCCAGATCACCTTCGACTGCGGTGATCCCGCAAAACTCGCCCAGTTCTGGGCCGACGTCCTCGGCTACGAGGTGCAGGCCCCGCCCCCGGGTTTCGCGTCCTGGGAGGAAGCACTCGAAGCAATGGGAGTGCCACCGGAACACCACAACGACGCGTCCGCTGTCGTCGATCCCGACGGAGCCGGACCACGACTGTTCTTCCAGCGAGTTCCGGAAGGAAAGCAGGTCAAGAACCGAGTGCATCTCGACGTTCGAGCGGCACCCGAAACGGACGGCGACGCCCGAATGGAGCTGTTGGAGAAGGAAGCCGAGCGGCTCGTGACCCGCGGAGCCGAGCGGGTTCGACGCCACGAGCCCGCTCCCCCACTCGACGCCGGACACATCGTGATGACCGATCCCGAAGGTAACGAGTTCTGCCTCGATTGACGGTCGTGCACAAGTCACGGGCCATGCGGGGCCTCGGACCCGGAGGCGTACCGGCTAGGCGGCGTGCCGGGCGGCGAGGGACTCGCCGGCCGAGATCGCCGACTCCTCCGCGGTTTTGCGCATCGTCACCGCTGTCTCGGTGAACTCGTCGAGGGCGGGGTTCACGCCGACGAGGGTGAAGTCGCGCTCGACGATCGTGAGGTCCGCACCCCAGTGGTCGACGAGAATCCGACGTGCGTAGCCGGTGCTGTGGTCCCAGCCGTCGCGCGGAGTCCCGGGTCCGTACGCACCGCCGCGTGTGACGACCAGGACGGTGGGCGTGCCGTCGAGAAGCCGAACGCCGTGCTCGGCGCCGACCACGGTGAGATCGATCCATGCTTTCACGTGCTGTGAGACGCCGTAGTTGTAGAGCGGAAACGCCAGAACGACTGCCGTAGCCTGCTGCAACTCGGTCGCGAGTCGCTCTGCGAGGGCGAGTGCATGGCGCTGCGGCTCGTTGCGATCCTGTTCCGGCGTGGCACTTCCGGCCAGGGCATTTCCCCAGGCGTCGGACGGCAGGGGGTCCTGACCGAGGTGCCGCCGGACGACGGGAACCGCCGGGTGCGCAGCGGTGACCCGATCGAGAACGAGATCGGCGAGCGCGCTGCTTGCGGAGCGGTCGCCTTGAATGCTGGCGTCGATACGGAGTAGGTGCATGATTGTCTCCCGAGAGTTACGGACTTGAATGTTCAAGTCGGACGCTACACGCGACGACTTGAATGTTCAACACGTCGGGTACGGTGTTCTTGTGAGCGTCGAAAACACCCGCGCATCCGCTTCCTCCGGCGATGACGAGACTCTCTGGCTGTCACCGGACCAACTGCGCGATTGGGTATCCCTCGTCGAACTGCTGTCGACGCTTCCCCCCGCCATGGACGCGCAGCTCAAGCGAGACGCGGGGATGAATTCGTTCGAGTACCACATCCTCGCCGTGCTGGCCGAGGCGCCGGACCGCACCCTGATTCTCAGCGAGCTGGCCCCGTTGGCACAGGGCTCCCTGTCCCGCCTGTCCCACGCGATCACCAGACTCGAGCGGTCGGGATGGGTCGAGCGGCGCAGCTGCACCGTCCGCGGCGGTCGGCGAGCCGAAGCGTGGCTCACCGATGCCGGACTTGCGAAGCTCGAAAAGACCGCGCCGGGCCACGTCCGGGAGGCGCGTCGTCTCGTCGTCGACGTTCTCACTCCCGGCCAGTTCGCCGCGCTCGGCGATGCCGCCCGGACCATCAACGCGGCACTCACGGCGGGTCCGGCCGAGTGCCCGGAGTCCACGGACAGTTGATCCGCCAACCGGCACGGCCGCTCGTGTGAGGATCGCGGACATGGATGTCTTCCTGAAATCCGGGCGGCTGGTGCTGCGTCCCTTCACCGGCACCGATGCCGGCAACCTCGTAGCACTCGACAACGACCCCGACGTCATGCGCTTCATCAACGGCGGCCGCGCCGCGAGCCTCGAAGTTGTCCGAACGCAGACGCTGCCACGGCTCTTGCACGAGTACCCGTGCTTCGGCACCCGCGGCTACTGGGCAGCGGAAGACAGGGCCACCGGAATCTTCCTGGGCTGGTTCGAGTTCCGCCCCCTGGATGACCATCGCTCCGCCGTAGTCGAACTCGGCTACCGACTGAACAGGGCCGCCTGGGGCAAGGGCCTGGCCACGGAGGGATCGCGCGCTCTGATCGACAAGGGGTTCACCGACCTCGGAGTGGAGCGGGTCACCGCGAACACGATGGCGGTCAACACGCGCTCCCGCCGCGTGCTGGAAAAGGCAGGTCTGCTGTTCGTACGAAGCTTCACCGGGGACTGGGCGGAGGCGATCGAAGGATCCGAACACGGTGACGTCGAGTACTCCCTCAGCCGAGCCGAGTGGGAACAGCGCCGGTAGTCGCTTCTCGGTGCGCCGGGCTCGTCTCGCGATGAGTTCCACCGTGGCGACGAGTCGACCCACTCGACAACGTTTCCGAGATGAAGGACCTGATCATGGAAGACACCGGGAGCGCATTCATCGACGTGATGACGATCGGGGTACCGGTCACCGACCAAGACCGCGCACTCGCGTTCTACGTCGACACACTCGGCTTCGAGACACGAATGGACGTACCGCTCGAACAACTCGGGGGTCGCTGGATCATCGTCGCGCCACCGGATGCCCGCACAACGATCGCACTGGTTCCTTCCGGCGACGGCATTCCTGCGGGCATCGAGACCGGAATCAGGCTCACCACGTCCGATGCCGCAGCGCTGCACACGCAACTACGGGAGCGCGACGTCGTCGTCGGTGAACTGCTCCTCTGGGACGGCGTACCACCGATGTTCACGTTCCGCGATCAGGACGGGAACGGTTTCGAGGCAGTCGAGCAACCGGCCCTCGACGCGGTCTGAGGTGGGGCGGGCGGGGCTCGAACCCGCGACCAATGGATTATGAGTCCACGGCTCTAACCGACTGAGCTACCGCCCCTCCGCGGCGACGGGTCGCCGCAGAACACTGCCGCATCGGACAGCGCTTCGGAATGGTACCTGGGGTGGCACCGTCGAATCGAGACGGGGTGACGCAGCTGTGTCACGACCGTCACACCGACCGGTGCCCCAGGCCACAAACGAAAAATCCTCCCACCCTGTGAGGGTGGGAGGATTTCAAGCGCTCCCCCGGCTGGACTCGAACCAGCAACCGTTCGATTAACAGTCGAATGCTCTGCCAATTGAGCTACAGGGGATTGTCCTGCGGTGCTCCGCGGTTTCCCCCGGTGCGTGGAAAACCATAGCGCTCAACCCGCCGCGGTGCCAAATCGCCTGCACAGTGCGCGTCCGGGCCAAGATCAGGCAGGATGGAACAGACGCGCAGCCACGGGTGGAAGGACAGCACATTGATGGGTTTGTTGGTCGGAGTCGCAGCGGGCTATGTGCTCGGCACCAAAGCGGGTCGTGCCCGATACGAGCAGATCAGCAAGACCGCGAGGGCGGTGGCGGGGAGCCCGGTCACCAAGAAGGCGATCGAGGTGGGACGGCAGAAGCTCGCCGACTCGCTGAGTCCTCAACCGAAGCTCGAGCCGATGAAGCCGATCGACGAGCACACGACGATCATGATCCCGCGGGATCAGCTCAAGAAGTAGCTGCTCAGCCGGCCAGGCCGTCGCCGCTCGTATCGCCGATGGCCTGGTCGAGCAAGCTCCGCCGGTACTGCTCGAGTGCCATGAGGTCGCCGAGCAGCGCGTGGAACTCGTCCGATTCGGTGGCGGGCGAGATGCGCTGCAACTTCGACTTCAGTTCCGCGACCTGCTCCCCCACCCACACTTCTTGCAGGCGTGCCAGCACGCCGCCGATGTAGCGCGGAATGCGGTCTTCCTCGGCCGGTATCGGCTCGACTGCGAGTTCCATCACCAGCGAATGCGCGACGGGGTCCTTCGCTGCCCGGCCGACCGCGTCGACCCACTCGCCGCCACCCATACCCGAACCGGTGCCGCCCGCGGCAGCGACCGCTGTACGGACCGCTGCGTACGCCGGATCGGTGAAGGTCTCCTTGGGCAGCGAATCGAATACGGTGCCGGCAATGCCCGGGTACTGGAGGGCGGCCTTGAGCGCGTCGCGTTGCGGCCACAGGGACGGGTCGTTCGGGCGGGGCCGGCGCAACGCCGACGCGGGCGCCTGGGGCGCCACGGTGGCTCCGGCCCGGGACTTCGTTTCCGGTGCGCGGGCACCGCGCCGGGCTTCGTCCTGCACCCGGCGCCGCACAGCGGGAATGTCGTCCCAGCCCACCCAGTGCGCGAGTTGCACCGAGTAGTTGTCGCGCAGGGTGCGGTCCTTGATCTGTGCGACCACCGGAACACAGCGGCGCAGCGCCTCGACTCTTCCCTCCGCGTTGTCCAGATTGTGTTCGGAGAGAATGGATTTCACCACGAACTCGAACATCGGAGTCCTGCGGGCGACGAGATCGCGCACGGCGCCGTCACCGGACTCCTGCCGGAGTTCGCAGGGATCCATGCCCTTGGGGGCGATCGCGACGTAGGTTTTCGCCGCCGTCTTCTGGTCGCCCTCGAATGCTTTCATCGCGGCGGCTCGGCCGGCGTCGTCACCGTCGAAGGTGTAGATGACCTCGCCGCGGAAATAGCTGTCGTCCATGAGCAGGCGGCGCAGCATGGCCAGGTGCTCGTCGCCGAAGGCGGTTCCGCACGCGGCCACGGCGGTCTTCACGCCGGCGAGATGCATGGCCATGACGTCGGTGTAACCCTCGACGATCACCGCCTGGTGTGATTTGGCGATCTCGCGCTTCGCGAGGTCCAACCCGAACAGCACCTGAGACTTCTTGTACAGCTGCGTCTCCGGCGTGTTCATGTACTTCGCGGTGATCTGGTCGTCGTCGTACAGCCGTCGCGCCCCGAACCCGATGACGTCACCGGAGAGATTGCGGATCGGCCACAACAGTCGCCGGTGGAACCGGTCGATGGGTCCGCGGCGCCCCTCCCGCGACAGTCCGGCCGCCTCGAGTTCTGCGAACTCGAACCCCCGACCGAGAAGATGCTTGGTGAGCAGGTCCCATCCGGCGGGCGCGAAGCCGCAGCCGAACGTCTCGGCGGCGGCGCTGTCGAAGTTGCGCTCGGTGAGGTAGTCGCGCGCCGCCTGGGCACCCGGGGTGCGCAGTTGCTCGGCGTAGAACTCCTGGGCGGCGGCATTCGCGGCGACGAGGCGGGCACGGGTACCGCGGTCGCGCTGGACCGACGGCCCGCCGCCTTCGTAGTTGAGGGTGTAGCCCACGCGCTCCGCGAGTTGCTCGACGGCTTCGACGAAACTGACGTGTTCGATCTTCTGCAGGAACGAGTAGACGTCGCCACCCTCCCCGCACCCGAAGCAATGGAAGTGCCCGTGGTTGGGCCGCACGTGGAACGACGGCGACTTCTCGTCGTGGAACGGGCACAGACCCTTCAGGGAGTCGGCGCCGCCTCGCTTGAGCGCGACGTATTCACCGACGATGTCTTCGATGCGGGCGCGGTCGCGAATGGCCGCGATGTCTCTGTCTGAAATTCGGCCGGCCACGACGTCGATTCTAAGCCGCTCGGCCGCCGCCGCCCGCAGCGGTGGTCCCGCGTCGCGGTGCTACCCCCAGCTGGCCTGCGCGGCGAGGCTGTCCCGGTCGATGCGCTCGAGCCGGGATTCGGTGCACGACGCGATCTGATCGACCACCACGCGCACCCG
>JADGMW010000243.1_pt1 | contig 31111 bp, 35 predicted proteins | sample 8641801 | NCBI WGS metagenome assembly JADGMW01 (sample SAMN16272018, study PRJNA661076) | feces metagenome | isolation source: fecal sample from diarrhoea affected cattle A | host: Bos taurus | place: South Africa: Lokaleng Village, Mahikeng | collected 2019-09
TGTGACGGTTGCGGGAGAGATCGCCGGCTCACCCGCCGAAGGCCACGCCCCGGCCGCTGTCTGGACAATGCGGCGCGAGAGGACTGCGGCGCGAGAGGACACTGCCATGGCCAGCACCCGTATCGCGGTTACCGGATCCACCGGCAACATCGGCCGCGCTGTCGCCGCCCACCTCGACGAGACCGGGACCCGCATGCGTCTGGTGGTACGCGATCCTGCGCGCGCGCCGACCGGAGCCCGCGACGTCGTGCAGGCGTCCTACGGCGACCTCGAGGCCGCGACCGCCGCGTTACGCGGGGCGGACGTGCTGTTCATGGTCTCGGCATCCGAGAGCGCGGACCGTCTCACACAGCACCGCACCTTCGTCGACGCCGCGGCTGCCGCCGGGGTGCGGCACGTGGTCTACACGTCGTATCTCGGGGCCGCCCCCGACGCGACCTTCACGCTCGCCCGCGACCATTGGGCCACCGAGCAGTACCTGCGCGAGTCCGGGATGGCATGGACATTTCTGCGGGACTCTCTCTACCTCGACTTCCTGCCCACGCTCGCGGACGAGGACGGGGTGATTCGCGGCCCGGCCGGGGACGGGCGGGTGGGCGCTGTGGCACGAGCGGACATCGCGCGCAGCGCCGCCGCCGTGCTCGCGGGGGTCGATGCTCATGCCGGCCGGACCTATGACCTGACCGGTCCGGAAGCGATGACGCTGAGCGAGGTCGCGCGCACGATCACCGACGTGACGGGGCGGGCGACCACGTACGAGGAGGAAACGGTCGAGCAGGCGTACGCCTCGCGTCGCAAGTACAAGGCCCCCGCGTGGCAACTCGACGCGTGGGTCTCGACGTACACGGCGATCGCCGCCGGTGAGCTCGCCGCGGTGACCGACGCGGTCCAGCAACTGACCGGCGCTGCGCCGCTGAGTCTCGCCGAACTCCTGGCCCCGGGTTCACACCAGGCCTAGGGAACCGGCCATGAGCGGCGAACCCGGCACCCTGTGGACGATCGGGCACTGGACATGCCCACCCGCCGTCCTGCTCGACACGCTTGCGACCGCGGACATCGACCTGGTGGTCGACGTACGCAAGATGCCCGGTTCGCGCCGCAGTCCGCACGTCGACGCCGACGCGATGACGTCATGGCTCGGCGATGCCGAGATCGGATACCTGCACCTGACCGAACTCGGTGGCCGGCGACCGAAGCAGAAGGACATCGACCCGCAGATCAACGCCGGGTGGAGAAACACGAGTTTCAAGAACTACGCCGACTACACGCTCACCCCCGCGTTCGAGACGGGGCTGGCGCATCTGAGCGACCTCGCCCACGACCACCGCGTCGCGATCATGTGCGCCGAGCCCATGCCGTGGCGTTGCCACCGCCTTCTGATCGCCAACACGTTGACCGCGCGGGGATGGACGGTGGTGCACCTGATGACCGGCGCGGCACCGAGGCACCACGTCCTCGGCGGGTGGGGGGCTGTACCGAAGGTCGGTGCCGACGGTGTCGTGACGTACCCCGACACTGGGTGAGACCCCGACACTGCGCTCGGACCGGCGCGAAAACGACGAGCACCGGAACGCGCCGATCCCTGATGGAACGCGACCGTCGTTGACAGACTTGTTCTGCCTCCAACCTTCGAAGGGAAGCCGGATGAGCGTCGTCAACCTCGGGAAGCAACACCCCGCCGCATACAAGCAACTGGTGAGTCTCAACGAGCAGGCCGAAGAAGCAGTCCGGCAGGCGGAGCTGGACCCGTTGCTCGCAGAACTGGTCAAGATCCGGATCTCACAGATCAACGGGTGCGCGTTCTGTCTGCGCATGCACACCCGTGACGCCGTCGAGAAGGGCGAGACCGGCGACCGGCTGGCGGTGGTGGCCGCGTGGTGGGAGTCGCAGTACTTCACATCCCAGGAGCGCGCGGCCCTCGCGCTGGCCGAACAGGTCACGCGGTTGCCGGTGCCGGACGCACACACCTGGGACGACGGGTCGCTCACGCCCGCGCAGGCGTCCGCAGTCGGCTGGCTCGCGGTCGTGATGAACGCGTGGAACCGGGTGGCGATCACCAGCGGTTATCCCGTCGGCCCCTGAGCGTCCGGGTCCTGGCCGCTACGGACGGACAGCGGCCTCGACGTCCCGGACGAACCGGGCGGTCGCGTCGGCGAGTTCCGCGGGATGCGAACGAGGTGACCAGTGGCCCGCATCCAGCGGGTGCACGCGCAGATCGGTCACCCATCTGTCGGTGTCTTCGTACCCGACCGGCCGCACCGCCCGGTCCCGCAGATTCAGGACCAGCTGGACGGGAACCTCGGTCCGTCGCTCACGCGGACCGGCGAGCCGCCGGCGCAGATTGGCGCGATACAACTTCAGTCCGTGCGCCATGTCGTCGGGCAGGGTCGGCGCGACCGGCCCGATCGCCGCCGGGTCCGTCCGGTCGAAGAATCCGACGAAGGCAGGCCAGCGCCGGGCGAACCCTGCCCGCAGCACGAGCGCCGGCACTCCGGGGATCTGGAACAACAGGGTGTAGGACGAGGCCAGCGCCTGCTCGCCGGGTCCGAGGAGCCGCAACTCCCCTGCCCGCCGGCGCATCCACAGGCCCAGATGGTCCAGGTTCGGCCCCGATACCGAGGTGTACGACGCGATCCGTCCGGTGGCGATCGGCTCGCACACGGCTTCCCAGCACAGGACCGCACCCCAGTCGTGACCGAGCAGGTGGACCGGTTCGTCCGGGCTGACCGCGTCGATCACCGCGAACAGGTCGGCGGCGAGGTGCTCGAGCCGGTAGTCCTCCACCGCATCGGGGACGGTGGACTTCCCGGCGCCGCGATTGTCGAAGCGCACGATCCGGAAGGTGTCGGCGAGCAGCGGCGTCACCCGATCCCACAGAGCGTGCGTATCGGGCCAGCCGTGGACGAGGACGAGAGTCGGCCCGTCCGGGTTGCCTTCCTCCACGACGTGGAGCCGGGTCGGTCCGTTGGTGACGACACGACTGTTCATGTTCTCCCCCGATGTCGCGCAGCACTGGAAGTACGCATGGCGCCCAGATTAACGTGACGCGGAGTAATAAGTAACCGCAAGCGTTCGGCGCCTACGGGTTCATACGTGGGAAGCCGGTCCCGGGACGTGCCCGTCCTGCCGCGGACGCAGCATGCGCCAGGCGACGAGCGCGGACACGACCATCAGCGCGGCTCCGATCGCCGACGTAATCGTCACCCCACTGTCGAACGCGGATCCGGCGGCGGCCAGGAGGGCGTCGGCCTGCACCGCGGGCAGTGTCTCGGCCACTGCGTGCGCGCCGCCGAGCGTCTGTTGCGCGGCCGCCGCCTGCGCCGCATCGATCCCGGCCGGGACGGTGAAGTGGGACGTGTACGACGCCGTGAGAATCGAGCCGAGTACGGCGGTTCCGAGCACGGCACCCATCTCGTACGCGGTTTCCGACACCGCCGAGGCCGCGCCGGCCTTCGTCGGAGGCACGCTCGAGACGATCAGGTCGTTCGAAAGCGTCTCCGCCGCACCGATGCCCGCACCGAGCACGGCGAACGCGACGATGATCGGTGTGACGGCAGACGGCGAGGCCGTCAGGAACACGAGCCCGTAACCGATTGCGGACAGCAGAAGGGCCGCAACGATGATCGTCGACGGCCGGATCCACCGCACCAGCAGCACCACCGACATCCCGGCGACGACCATGACGGCCAGTCCCGGAACGAGAGCGATCCCGGCTTGCATCGGGCTGTGCCCGATGACGAGCTGCAGGTGCTGCGAGACGAAGAACAGGAAACCCACCAGCGAGAACACCGACAGCAGGTTGACGATGACGGCGCCCGAGAAGGCCGGTACCCGAAACAGCCGGACGTCGAGCATCGGGTCGCTCCGGTGCAGTTGCCGCCGAACGAAGAGCACCAGCGCGAGCACCCCCACTGCTGCGGGAACGAGCGCGGCGAGACCCATCCCGTCGCCGGCGAGGCGCTTGATCGCATAGACCAGCGGTGCCAGCGCGAGCATGGACAGTCCGATGCTCACCACGTCGACCCGGCCGGGATTCGGGTCCTTCGACTCGGGAACGAACATCGGTGCGAGCACGAGCAGCGGGATCAAGACGGGCACGGCGAGCAGGAACACCGAGCCCCACCACGCGTGCTCGAGCAGGAATCCGCCCACGATCGGGCCCAGTGCGGCGCCGGCTGCGAAGCACGACGCCCAGATCGCGATGGCGAAACGTCGCTGGTCGCCGTCGAGGAAGATGTTGCGCAACAACGACAGCGTGGACGGCATGAGCATCGCGCCGAAGAAACCGAGCGCACCGCGGGCGACGATCAGCAGTTCGGCGGACGGTGCATAGGCGGCCGCAACGGAGACGGCGGCGAATCCCGTCGAGCCGATGAGCAACAGGCGTCGGCGCCCGATCCGGTCACCGAGGCTGCCCATCGCGACGAGCAGACCGGCAAGCACCAGCGGGTAGATATCGATGATCCACAACTGCTGCGCTCCGGTGGGCTGCAGTGCCGACGAGATTTCGGGCAACGCGAAGGCCAGGACGGTGTTGTCCACGGAGACGAGCAGCACCGGAAGCATGAGCACCGCGAGCGCGGCCCATTCACGAGGACCTGCCTTGGCGCTCGGTGAGAGGTCGGGCGGGGAAACAGGGGTGGTGGACATGGATCTCGTGCTTTCGAAGTCAAGGCCGGAACGTTCGTTACTGTACCAGCTGGACGGTATAGTAACGAAGGTCGTAGGATCGCCTGGTGCCACCCCCACCTGCCGCCCGCACCAAACTTGTGGACGCATTCGTGTCGGTCCTCCTCGAACACGGTGAGCGCGCCGCCACCCTCGACGCGGTGGCGGCCGCCGCCGGCGTCTCCAAAGGCGGGCTCCTCTATCACTTCCCGTCGAAAGCGGCCCTGATCGAGGGTCTTGCCGAACATGTCGAACAGCTCGCCGCCGACGACGCCGAACTCATGCGCACAGCCCCGGAAGGTCCTGCCGCGTACTACATTCACACTTCGGTGTACGCCGACACCCCCATCGACCGAGCCATCATCGCGACCACCCGCCTGAGCCAGGGCGCGAACGAACGCGCCCGGCAGGCGCTGCACCGCATCCGGCAGGGCTGGCTGGACGTTCTCACCGACGCGCTCGAGGACCCCGCCGTCGCCCGAGCGGTGATGCTGATCGGCGACGGCCTGTACTACAACGCCGCGATGTCGGGAGAAACGAGCGAGACACCGCCCGAGGACGTGGACGAACTCCTCGAAGTCGTGCGACGCATGACCGACGGACGCGACTGATCAGCGACCCGCCGGTCCGCTCGATTTCGCCGGGAGACGGTGCAACTCGACGTCGCCCAGCGCACCGCCGTCGACCGTCGCGGTCATGTACGTGCAGTGCGGCTGCCTGCGCCGATCCGTGGGCGAGCCCGGATTGAGCAGGCGCAGACCGCCGGGAGCTGTGGTGTCCCACGGGATGTGGGAGTGACCGAATACCAGCACATCCGTGTCGGGATACGCCGCCTCCATGCGCTTGTCCCGGCCCGCCGAGGCGCCGGTCTCGTGCACCACCGCGAGACGAAGCCCGTCGAGCGTCACCCGCGCGACCTCCGGAAGCCGCTCCCGCAGGGCGGGTCCGTCGTTGTTCCCCCAGCATGCGACCAGGCGCCGTGCACGTTCTTCGAGGGCATCGAGCAGTCCGACGCCGATCCAGTCACCCGCGTGGACGACGATGTCGGCGCGGTCCACCTCGTCCCACACGACCGCGGGGAGCCCACGTGCCCGCGCGGGGACGTGGGTGTCGGCCAGCAGCAACAACCTCATCGGCCCAGTGTGCCGCGCCCTGCTCGGCCATGCCGGTACTACCGCAGAGGAACACCCAGCAGCGCATCGACCGCGTCCGCGAACAGGCCGGGCGCCGACGCATCGTCGCCACCCTGCTCGACCGCGAACCGAGCCCAACCATCAAGGGCCGCAAGAGCCTTCGGGGTGTCGAGATCGTCGGCGAGGTGCTGGCGCAGGCGCGCGATCGTGTCGTCGGCGGACTGCGCCGACTTCAGTGCCGCCGCCTGACGCCACAGCGCGAGCCGGGTGTGCGCGTCGGAAAGCACCTCGTCGGTCCAGGCCCGATCGGTGCGGTAGTGCCCGGAGAGCAGCCCGAGGCGGATCGCGGAGGGGTCGACGCCCTGCGCCCGCAGCTTGGAGACGAACACCAGGTTGCCGCGCGACTTGGACATCTTCTCGCCGTCGAGACCGATCATGCCGGTGTGGACGTAGTGCCGCGCGAAACGCCGATCACCGGTGACGGCTTCGGCGTGTGCGGAGGAGAACTCGTGGTGCGGGAAGATCAGGTCGCTGCCGCCACCCTGCACGTCGAAACCACTGCCGATGCGGTTGAGGGCGATCGCCGCGCACTCGATGTGCCAGCCCGGGCGGCCGTCACCGAACGGAGACGGCCACGCCGGCTCTCCCGGCCGCTGCGCGCGCCACAGCAGCGCGTCGAGCGGATTGCGCTTGCCCGCACGGTCGGGATCGCCGCCGCGCTCGGCGAAGAACCGCATCATCGTGTCGTGGTCGTACCCGGATTCGTAGCCGAACTGCTCGGTGGCGTCCACCCGGAAGTACACGTCGGGGTACTCGGGATCGTCGACCGTGTAGGCGGCGCCCGATGCGACGAGCTTCTCGACGAGTTCGACGACCTCGTTCACCGATTCGACGGCGCCGATGTAGTCGCGGGGCGGCAGCACCCGGAGCGCTTCCATGTCTTCGCGGAAGAGCGCGGTCTCGCGCATTCCGAGGACCATCCAGTCCTCGCCGTCGCGCTCCGCGCGTTCGAACAGCGGATCGTCGACGTCGGTGACGTTCTGCACGTAATGCACGTCGTGTCCGGCGTCGCGCCAGATGCGATTGACGAGGTCGAAGGCCAGGTAGGTGGCTGCGTGCCCGAGGTGGGTGGCGTCGTACGGGGTGATGCCGCAGACGTACATCGTCGCGGTCGCGCCGGGTGTGACGGGGCGCACCGCGCGATCCGCGGTGTCGAACAACCGCAACGGGGGCCCCTCACCGGGGACGGACGGGATCGCGACGTCGGACCAAGACTGCATGGATACGAGAGTAGTGGAGCGGCGCGACGCCCCTGCCGGGGCACCCGGCGGTCAGGATCTCAGAAGGCGGGCCACGGAATCCGGCGCTCGCCGAGCGGCCGGGGCATGACGGGATGCTCGAGGAGGGCCTCGATTCGCCGGCGCAGCGCCTCGACCTCGTCGGCGGTGATGTACTCGCGCAGCACGTCGGCGAATTCACCTTCGAGGCGGCGCGCGAGTTTGTCGAGGTCGGTGAGCAGTGCGGGGTCGATGGGGTCGCCGGCCCACCCCCACAGCACCGTCCGGAGCTTGTCGTCGCGGTGCAGGCAGATGCCGTGGTCGATCCCGTAGACGTTGCCGTCGACACCTTCGAGGGCGTGCCCGCCCTTGCGGTCGGCATTGTTGAGCACGAGATCGAGCACCGCCATCCGGTGCAGGCGCGGGTCGTCGGCATGGATGAGCAGGACGTCGTCACCGTCGAGGTCGCGGGCCCGGAGGATCGGCAGCCATCCCTCGGGCACAGCTCCGGCCGGGTAGAGATCGACCACGTCCAGCCGGTCGGCCGGGCCGTCGGATGGATCGCGGGTGTCGATCCAGCGTTGCACCATCCCCGGGCCGAACGGACCGTCGCGGAGCACCGTGAGCGGGATGACACCCCAGCCGAGCGCCTCACAGATCAGGTACGACGCGACCTCCCTGCCGGCGAGGGTGCCGTCCGGGAAATCCCACAGTGGCCGTTCGCCGCGCACGGGCTTGTAGACGCAGCGGACGACGGTGCCGCCGTAGCTCGCATCGCACACCAGCGTCGCGTTGCTGGCGTGGGCGATCTGACCGATGACGGTGAGTTCACCTTCGGTCAGAACGGTGCGCAGGTCGGCGACGGGGGTCACCGTCAGCTCTCCTCGCCGAACCAGGACGCCGGATCGAAGCCGGGAGTACGCAGGTATCCGTTGGTGCGAATGCAGATGTGGCCGTCGCCGCCGATGGGCTCACCACACAGCGGGCACGGCGCGCGGCCTGCCGCGATCACCATGTCCGAGCGCGCGGCGAATTCGCGGGCCTGCACCGGGGTGAGGAACACCCGAACGGCGTCGGGGCCTTCCTCGGTGTCGTCGAGGACGACGGACTCGTCGAGTTCGGTGTCGGTGACGGCAAGCAACTCCACGACCACGGCCCCGGAGTCGGAGTCCCAGCCGAGGCCCATGGTGCCCACGCGGAATTCCGCTTCGATGGGTGTCACCAGCGGATCGATGTCGACGGGCAGTTCATCCGGTACCGCCGTGCCGAACCTGCGGTGCACCTCTTCGAGCAACAGGCCCATCCTGTCGGCCAGGATCTGCACCTGCTGCTTTTCCAGCAGGACGCTCACAATCCGGGACTCGTGCACGGCCTGCAGATAGAACACCCGGTCCCCCGGTTCACCGACGGTGCCGGCGATGAACCGGTCCGGAGTACGAAACACGTGTATCGCGCGAGCCATCGCACCTCCTCGAGTCAACCCACTCTGCCATGCCGGACATTCTCATTATCCGCCCGTATTCCCTTCGGGTTCTCCACCTGCGGATTCGTCGCCGTCGGCAGCACCGCCGGGTACCTCGCCGCCGGGTACCGACTTGGGAGCGGCCGGCCCGGCGAGCCCGGACAGGTCCGAACCGGTGTCGTTGATGCGCAGCACGAACGGTCGCGTATCCGTGTACCGGACGACGGAGATCGACGCGGGTTCCGCGACGATCCGCTGGAATCCGTCGAGGTGGGTGGCGAGCGCATCGGCGAGGATCGACTTGATCACGTCGCCGTGCGTGCAGGCCACCCAGACGACGTCTTTGCCGTGCGCGTCGGCGAGGCGCCGGTCGTGTTCGCGGATCGCCGCGACCGCGCGGGCCTGCACCTGGGCCAGGCCCTCACCGTCGGGGAACACCGCCGCCGACGCGTGCTGCTGAACTACTTTCCACAGCGGCTCCTGGAGCAGGTCCTTCAGGGCCCGGCCGGTCCATCCGCCGTAGTCCACCTCCGCGAGCCGATCCTCGACCACCGGGGTCAGTCCGCGGTCGTGGCTCAACGGCTCCACGGTCTGCCGGCACCGGAGCAGCGGCGACCGCACGATCTCGGTGATCTCGAGCCCGGACAGCCGGGTGACGAGATTCTTCGCCTGGATGTGGCCGACCTCGTCGAGTTCGACACCCGGGGTACGGCCGGCCAGGACATGCGAGGTGTTGGCCGTCGATCGTCCGTGGCGCAGCAGGATTACCGTCATGGATCCAGCCTAGAGGCCGCGCCACGCGGCGTCGCCGCAGACAGTCGGCGGGTCACCGGCCGATCACGTCGCAGAGATCACGCCGGTGCCGAGTAGCCCGAGCACCACGACGCCGAGCGCGACGCGGTAACCGACGAACCAGTACATCGAGTGGTTGACGAGGAACCTGAGCAGCCAGGCGATGGCCGCGTAACCGACAGCGAACGCTATGAGGGTAGCGACGAGCAACTGCGGTCCGGATGCGTTGAGTCCCTCTCCGACCGGCTCGAATGCGTCGGGCAGGCTGAACAGACCCGACGCGACGACCGCGGGAATCGCGAGCAGGAACGAATACCGGGCCGCGGCTTCTCGGGTGAGGCCGAGGAACAGGCCCGCCGAAATGGTGCCGCCGGAGCGCGAGACGCCGGGAATCAGCGCGAGCGCCTGCGCCGACCCCATGATCAGACCGTCCTTGAGGGTGAGCTGCTCGACGCCGCGACGCTGCTTGCCGAAGTACTCGGCTGCCGCGATCACGATCGAGAAGACGATGAGCATCGTCGCGACGAGCCAGAGGTTGCGGGCAACCGTGCGGATGTCGTCCTTGAAGACGATGCCGAGGATGCCGATGGGGATGGTGCCGAGAATGACGTACCAACCCATCTTGTAATCGTGGTCGGCGCGCCGCTCCCGGTTCACGAGCCCGCGGAACCAGGCCCGGACGATGCGCCAGATGTCGCGGGCGAAGTACACGAACACCGCGGCTTCGGTGCCGAGCTGGGTCACCGCGGTGAACGATGCTCCGGCGTCCTCCCCGAAGAAGACCTCGGAGACGATGCGCATGTGACCGGACGACGACACGGGAAGAAACTCGGTCAGCCCCTGGACGATTCCGAGCACGATCGTCTGTAGCCAGGTCATCGATTCGCCGATCATGCGGAGACCTCCGTGTGCCCGGCCGAGCAGGAGAGGGCGCGGCGCTGGTTCCTCACTCGCGGAAGGCTACGTGGCAACGGTGCTCTCGGCGCGCCGGAACACCCTCGGTACGCCTCGGCACTAGGCTTGCCACCCGGGGAGCGCGGTGCGGTACCGCACGATCCCGATGCCGGGGAGGTAGTGCGGTCGCTATGGAATACAGGACTGTCGGTTCGAGCGGGTTGCGCGTGTCGCGGCTCGGCTTGGGCACTTTGACGTGGGGTCGCGGCACCGACGGGGACGAGGCGGCGGCGCAGCTGTCGGCTTTCGTCGACGCCGGGGGCACGCTCGTCGATACGTCTCCGGCCTACGGCGACGGGGTGTCGCAGCGCATCCTCGCGGAACTGCTCGACGACGTCGTCCCCCGGGACGAACTCGTATTGTCCGGTAGCTCGGGCATCGACACGACCAAGATCGGGTCCGGGCGCGTCGACTGTTCGCGCGGCGGATTGCTCACCCAGCTCGATACGACGCTGCGGGAACTCGGAACCGACCACCTCGATGTGTGGCAGGTCGCGACGTGGGATCCGCACACTCCGATCGAAGAAGTCGCCTCCGCACTCGAGTTCGCGGTCGCGAGCGGTCGCGTCCGGTATGTCGGGGTGCGCGGTTACCTCGGATGGCAACTGGCGACCGCCGCTGCGGCGGCACGGCGACCGGCCCCGATGGTGTGCACGCAGGTCGAGTATTCGTTGCTCGCGCGCGGCGTCGAGGAGGAACTGGTCCCGGCCGCGGCCCATCACGGTGTCGGAGTGTTCGCGGCGGTGCCCCTGGCCGGCGGCGTGCTGACCGGCAAGTATCGATCGGGAATGCCGGCGGATTCGCGCGGCGCGGACGAGGTGCACGCCGAAGAAGTGCGTCGCTACCTCACCGAATCCGCGGTACGCGTGGTCGATGCGGTGGCAACGGCAGCGGACGGGCTGGGAACGTCGCCGCTCGCGGTGGCGCTGGCGTGGGTCCGGGACCGGCCGCAGGTGGCGTCCACTCTGGTGGGCGCGCGCGACCTGGCACAGCTCACCGGGGTGCTCGTGGCCGAAGAGCTCGCGCTGCCGCCGGCAATCGCTGCCGCGCTCGACGATGTGAGCGCATAACCGGCTGCATCGCCCTCGCCGAATCAGCAAAGGTTAGGCTACCCTCTCCGTAGGTAGGATCATTCGGAATGCAGGGAGGTCGGCCGATGGCCGCAATCGAGGTCGCCGGATTCGCCGAGCGCATCAAGATCGATACACAGCAGGCGCACCGGGACACCGAGAACTCCGTGTTCGTCTCCGAACTGCTCGCCGGCACGCTCACCGCCGAAGCCCACGCCGAATTGATCGCGCAGTCGTGGTTCCTCTACGACGCGCTCGAACGCATCGGCCGCACCTACACCGCCGATCCGATCGTCGGGCCGCTGCTCTCGGACGACCTGCTTCGTATCCCTGCCCTCGAAGCCGACCTCGACTTCCTGATCGGCCACGACTGGCGCAGCCGGATCACTCCCCTCCCCGCGACCACCGCGTACGTCCAGCGTCTCGAGCAGGTAGCGGCGTCCTCGCCGGAAGCGTTCGTCGCCCACCATTACCTGCGCTACCTCGGTGACCTGTCCGGCGGACAGATCATCCGCCGGATGCTCGAGCGTGCCTACGGCTACGAACGGGACGGTCTGCGGTTCTACATCTTCGACGCCATCCCCAAGCCCAAGCCGTTCAAGGACGCCTACCGCGCCACCCTGGATGCCGCCCCGCTCGACAGCGACCAGCAGCAGGCAGTGATCGACGAGACAATCCTCGCCTACGGCCTCAACCGTGCGCTGTTCGAGGACCTTGCTGCACGCATCGACCGCTACCGGGTTCGGGCCTGACGATGCTCGTCTCGCCCCGCACGACGCTGACCGTGCTGCTGCTCGTAGTCGCCACCGCGTTCGCCGGTGCGTGTAGTTCACCCGCCGGAGACGGCCCGTCCAGTTCCGTTGCGACAGGTCACCGCACCGCCGTGGTCGACGACCGCAACCCCCGTCCGATCGGAACCACCCCGTCGCCGACCCTGCCCGCCACCGTGCGCGGCGCCGACGGCGTGGATGTCACCGTCACCGACGTCTCCCGGATCGTCGTGGCCGACCGCTCCGGAACCCTCGCCCAGACCGTGCACTCACTGGGTCTCGGCGGCAACATCGTCGGGCGGTCGACCGCGATTTTCCCTGCCGGCGAACACATTCCCAACGTGACGCCGGGCGGCCACAGCCTCAACGCGGAGGCCGTCCTCGCGCTGAACCCGACGGTCGTGCTCACCGACACCTCCATCGGCCCGCTCGCGGTGCAGGAACAGATCCGCGCAACCGGAGTGCCGGTGGTGTTCGTCGACCCCGAGCGCAACCTCGACACCGTCGCCCCCGGCATCGAGATGGTCGCCGCAGCCCTCGGCGTGCCCGAAGCCGGCGCGGCGCTGACCCGGCGCACTCTCGACGAGATCACCGCGGCACGCGACTCCGTCCCGTCCGACCATCCCGATCTCACCGTCGCGTTCCTGTACCTGCGGGGTTCGGCGATCAAAATGCTCGGCGGACCGGGATCGGGCGCAGATGCCCTGGTCGCCGCCGCGGGCGCACGCGACGCCGGCATCCTCGCCGGCCTCGAATCCCAGTTCGTGCCCATCACCAGTGAGGCGATGATCGCGTCCTCACCCGATGTCATCCTGATCATGACGCACAGTCTCGAATCCGTCGGTGGCCCCGACGGTCTCGCAGCCCTTCCGGGCGTGGCGCAAACGCCCGCCGGTAAGACGCAGAACATCGTCGACATGGACGATTCGGTGTTGCTCAGTTTCGGACCCGACACCGGAAAAGTGCTCGGGGCACTCGTCGAAGCGCTGTACCGGACGGATACCGCATGACCGCGGGTCGCCCCGGCGGCCCCCTCAGCGGCACCGCCGACGATCCGGTGGCCCCCGGCGGGACGGTCGAGAAAGCAGGCATCGGACGCACCACGATGGTCTTCGTGGGCCTCGGCGCAGCACTGCTGATCCTCGCTGTCGTGTCCGCATGTCTCGGGCAGGTGCCCACAAGTCCCGCGGAAGTGGTCGGAAGCCTGCTGCACCGCATCGGTCTGGACCTCGGGTCGATGCCCGCGCATCCCGCCGGCGAAGTGACGCTGTGGGAGGTGCGGTTCCCGCGCGTGGCGCTCGCCATGCTGGTCGGGGCGGCGCTCGGCTGCTCCGGGGCGCTTCTGCAGGGCATCTTCGCCAATCCCCTCGCCGAACCCGGCGTGATCGGGGTGTCCTCCGGAGCCGCGGTGGGCGCGTCCGCGGTCATCGTGCTCGGCGGCGCGTTCACCTCCGGATGGTCACTCGCGTGGGCGGCACTGCTCTCCGGTCTGGTCACCACCGCGCTCGTCTACATGCTGTCGCGTTCCGACGGACGTACCGAGGTCGTCACCGTCATCCTCACCGGTGTCGCGGTCAACGCCGTCGCCGGAGGTCTCATCGCCTTCTTCACCTTCGTCGCCGATCCCGCCGCCCGCGACCAGATCGTCTTCTGGCAACTCGGCAGCCTCGGCGGGGCCACCTGGGACACCGTCTCCGTGGTGGCACCCCTGACCCTCGTGGGCGTCGGGGCAGCCGTCGTGCTGGCTCCCAGACTCGACCTCCTCGCGCTCGGCGAGAACGTGGCCCGGCATCTCGGCGTCGACGTCGAACGGGTCCGCCAGATCTCGATCGTCGTGGTGGCAGTGCTGGTCAGCGCCGCAGTCGCCTTCACGGGAATCATCATGTTCGTGGGTCTGGTGGTGCCCCACCTGATGCGCATGCTCCTCGGCCCGGCGCATCGCGTGCTCGTCTGCGCGAGTGTTCTGGCGGGCGCCGTCGTTCTGCTCGCAGCCGACCTGGGCGCGCGCACCCTCGTCGAGAACGCCGACCTGCCACTCGGGATGATCACGGCGCTGATCGGCGGTCCGGCCTTCTTCTGGATGCTGCGCCGCACCCGCGCCCAACAGGGGGGCTGGGCATGAGCCGGCTGCTGCACCGACGCGAGGACCGCGCGGTACCGGCACGATCCGGGCCCGGCACCACCACCGTGCGCGCCACCGGGGTACAGCTGAGCCGGGGCACCCGGGAGATCCTCCGCGGCGTCGACCTCGAGGTGCGGGTCGGTGAGGTGCTCGCGCTCGTCGGCCCCAACGGTGCCGGCAAATCCACCCTGCTCGCCGCACTGACCGGTGACCTCCCGATCAGTGGCGGACGCATCGAGGTCGACGGACGACCGCTCGCCGACTGGTCTCCCCTGGCGCTTGCCCGCAGGCGCGCGGTGCTGCCGCAGCACCACGCCGTCGGTTTCCCGTTCACCGCCCGGCAGGTGGTGCGCATGGGACGTGCGGCATGGTCGCGCACCCCGCGGCAGGACGACGACGACCGGATCGTCGCGGACGCCTTCGCCACCTGCGACGTCACGCACCTCGCCGACCGGCCCTTTCCTGCGCTCTCGGGCGGCGAACGGGCCCGGGTCGCGCTCGCGCGGGTACTCGCGCAGGACACCGAAACGTTGTTGCTCGACGAGCCCACGGCAGCCCTCGACATCGGCCATCAGGAATCGGTGATGCAGGTCGTGCGGGATCGCGCCGACCGAGGTCACGCTGTCGTGGTGGTCCTGCACGACCTCGGCCTGGCGGCCGCCTACGCGGACCGGATCTGCGTGCTCGAGAACGGCCGGATCGCGGCCGACGGCCCACCCGCCGCGGTCCTGACCGAAGACCTCCTGGCGAGGGTCTACAACTATCAGGTGCGCGTGACGCAGCACCCGGAAACCGGGACTCCGCTCGTGCTCCCGCGGCGCGGCAGCACATCCTCCACGATGTGAGCCGGGCGTCACAGGCACCGCGATCGCCCCGAGCCGGGTGCGGCGAGGCAACGGCGATCAGGAACACTGGAAGCAACGCGCCGCCGCGGAACGTGTCGGCGCGTGAAGCGACGCGACGACGAGGAGCGAGAACGATGGGCAGACCGGGTATCCGTGGGACCGCGCTGGTGTGGGGAGTCGCGGTGGCGGTACTCGCCGGCTGCTCGTCGGAGAACGCGTCCGACACTCTCCAGACCATCGAACCCGCCACCCCCGCGTCCGCCCCCAGCGTGGCACCCGAGGCCGCCGGCAACGTTCGCCCGTTCGACTACCGGGTCGATGCCCTGATCGTCCAGCCCGACACCGGCACGTTGGTCGCCCTCGCCGACGACGGAACCCGTCTGCTTCTCCTCGACGACGGCGCCGCCGAACCCCGCGTCGTGGACCTTCCTGCCGAGGCGGCGACCGTGGTCGCCGGACGGGACGGCACCGTGCTCGCACCCGGGTCCGGCGTCGTGGCGCAGGTCGACACCACCGACGGTGCGGTCACCGAAGTTTCCGTGGACGCCGACGCTCTCTCGGCTGCGGTCCTGAGCGACGGCCGGTGGGCGGTGGGCACGGCCGACGGCCGGGTCCTGGTCGTCGCGCCGGATACCGGCGAGGTCGAAGAGACCATCTCGGGACTCGCCTCGACCGACCTGATCGCCGTCAGCGGCGACTCGGTCGCCGCTCTCGACCGCAGACAGACCTCGCTCACCTCGGTCGATATCGAGGACGCGCATCTCGGTGCGGCGTTGCGGGCCGGACGCGGCGCGACGCAGCTGGCCACCGATCCGTACGGGCGCGTACTCGTCACCGATACGACCGGCGAGGAACTGCTCGTCTACACCATCGACTCGCTCATCCTGCGGCAGCGCTACCCCGTCGGCCCCGCTCCGTACGCTGTTACCTACGACGAACAGCGTGATCTGGTATGGGTGACGTTGACCGGAAGCAACGAGGTGGTGGGCTACGATCTGTCGACCGGGACCGCGGAGGAACGCCATCGTTTCGCGACCGTGCGACAGCCGAATTCGGTTGCCGTCGACCCGGCTGATGGGACGCTGGTGATCGCCTCGGCGACCGGCGACGGACTGCAGAGGATCCCGATCGAAGGGTAGAGATGGCAAACGAGCGATTCAGCCGGTTCACCCGACTCCCCGTCGACTGGGACACCAGTAACGACGAATACGAATACGCACCGCTGCGGCTCCCGCGCGACGTGTCGCGGGTGAGTGCGTCGCTTCGCCTGGCGATCTCCGCCGAGTTCCACGGCTGGGAGTTGACGCGCCTGCGGCTCTATCCCGACGGCAGTCGCCGGGTGTTGCTGCGTCGCCGCAAGACCGGCCAACCTGTTCCCCACCCCACTGTCCGCTGATCCGAACCCCGGCCGCCGCCGGGCCCGCAGGGAGTTGTCCGTGTACCGCTTGCTTCTTCGGCTGATGTTCCTTCTCCCCCCGGAACGTGCGCACCACCTCGCGTTCTTCGCGATGCGTCTGGTGACGCGGTTCGCGCCCACCCGGGCACTCGTCTCGAAGGTTCTCGTCACCGACGACCCGATCCTGCGCAACACCGTCGCAGGGGTGGACTTCCCGGCGCCGCTCGGGCTCGCTGCCGGTTTCGACAAGGACGCCACGGGTGTGGACGTATGGGGTCCGCTGGGCTTCGGATTCGCTGAAATCGGCACTGTCACCGCGCAGGCACAACCCGGCAATCCGGCGCCCCGGCTCTTCCGGCTCCCCGCGGATCGTGCGCTGGTCAACCGAATGGGCTTCAACAACCACGGCGCAGGTGAGGCCGCCAACCGGCTCCGGCAGCGCCGCCGCACCGTCCCGATCGGCGCAAACATCGGCAAGACGAAGGTCGTGCCCGCAGAGGACGCGACCGCCGACTACACCGAGAGCGCGCGCCTGCTCGGGCCACTCGCCGACTTCCTCGTCGTCAACGTCTCGTCCCCGAACACTCCCGGACTTCGCGACCTGCAGGCCGTCGCGTCCCTGCGCCCACTGCTCGCTGCCGTCCTCGAGACCGTGACGGTGCCGGTGTTCGTGAAGATCGCGCCGGACCTGTCGGACGACGACATCGACGCCGTCGCCGATCTCGCGCTCGAACTGGGACTTGCCGGCATCGTCGCCACCAATACCACCATCCGCCGCGACGGTCTCCGCACCGACCGGGCGCGCATCGACGAGATCGGCGCCGGCGGTCTGTCGGGCCCCCCGGTGGCGGCTCGCTCGCTCGAGGTTCTGCAACGGCTCCACCATCGCGTCGGTGACCGTCTGGTGATCGTGTCCGTCGGCGGCATCGAAACCGCGGAGCAGGCGTGGGAACGCATCCTCGCGGGAGCCTCACTGGTGCAGGGCTACACCGGGTTCATCTACGGCGGCGGCCTGTGGGCACGCCGCATCAACAAAGGCATCGCGCGCAAACTGCGTGCCCACGGCTACCGGTCGATCGCCGATGCCGTCGGCGCCGGAGCCCGGGTGTAGCCCCCGGCGGAACCGTCACGGCGGGTGACATCGCAGCACATCACGTGCCTCGACGTCACCCGCCGTTGTAGATCTAGGCGACCTCGTAGGTCCCGGTGAGAAGTCCGCGCGCGATGGCGTGGCCGAAGACGTTGAAGCCGAGGAACGCCGGGCTCGAATCGGCCGTGACACCATCGAGAACGTCGACGTCGAGTGCGTGCACCGCGACGATGTAGCGGTGGTAGCCGTGACCGGCCGGGGGCGCAGCGCCGATGAATCCGTGCGCGCCGCCGTCGTGACGGAGCGTCACGGCGGACTCGGGCAAGCCCGGCGCTCCGGGAGTCCCGGCGCCCGTGGGCAACTCGGTGACAGTGGCCGGAATGTTCGCGACGGCCCAATGCCAGAATCCCGAACCGGTGGGTGCATCCGGGTCGAGCACCGTGACGACGAAACTCTTGGTCTCCGCCGGAAACCCGGACCAGGACAGCTGCGGCGAGACGTCGCCGCCGCCGGGGATCCCGAACGCTCCGCTCGCCTGAGGAAGTTTCCATTCCTCACCCTCGGCGAAGTCTTCGCTGGTGACCTCGAACGTCGGCAACGCGGGCAGGAACTTGTACGGGTCGTAATCGAAGGCCATACCGGTCCTTTCGTGATCGGGATACAACTGGGTCAGGCGTGCATGAGGAAGTGTTCCATGACGCGGGTGCCGAAGTGCAGTGCGTCGACGGGGACACGCTCGTCCACCCCGTGGAACAGAGCAGCGAAGTCCAGGTCGGGCGGCAACTGCAGAGGCGCGAAGCCGAAGCACCGGATACCCAGTCGCGCGAACGCCTTCGCGTCGGTCCCGGCGGAGAGCATGTACGGCACGGTGCGCCCGATGGGGTCGTGCGCGAGGATCGCAGCGTTCATCGCGTCCACGAGATCGCCGTCGAAGGTGGTTTCGTACGACTCGAGGCTCGTGATCCATTCTCGCGTGACGTTCGGCCCGATCAGTTCGTCCACGGTGCGTTCGAATTCGGCGAGGCGGCCGGGGAGAATTCGGCAGTCGACCATCGCATGCGCGGTCCGGGGGATCACGTTGGCCTTGTAACCCGCGTCCAGCATGGTCGGGTTTGCCGTGTCGCGCAGGGTCGCGCCGACGATCCGGGCGATCGACCCGAGCTTCGCGAGGGTGCCGTCGAGGTCCGGGGACGACGGATCGAGGTCGAGTCCGGTCTCCTCCCCCACCACAGCCAGGAACTCCGCGACCGAATCGTTGACGACGAGCGGGAACGTGTGGGATCCCAGTCGGGCGACGGCTTGCGAGAGGACGGTGACGGCGTTGTCCTCGTGGAGGAACGAACCGTGGCCCGCGACACCGGTTGCGGTCAGCCGCAGCCAGCCCATTCCCTTCTCTGCCGTCTCGACCATGTAGAGGCGGCGTTCGCTGCCGTCGGGGCGCGGGACGGTGAGCGAGAAGCCGCCCACTTCCCCGACGGCCTCGGTGACGCCGTCGAACAGGTCGGGCCGGTGTTCGACGAGCCACTGCGACCCGTACTTGCCGCCGGCCTCCTCGTCGGCGAGGAAGGCGAACACGAGATCGCGGGGAGGAACGATGTTCTCGGCTTTGAAGTACCGCGCGACCGCGATCATCATGCCGACCATGTCTTTCATGTCGACCGCGCCGCGCCCCCAGACGTAGCCGTTCTCCACGGCACCGGAGAACGGGTGCACGCTCCAGTCGGCGGGTTCGGCCGGCACGACGTCGAGGTGCCCGTGCAGCAGCAGCGCACCGCGGGCAGGGTCGGCGCCCGCGAGACGAGCGAAGACGTTGCCGCGACCCGGCGCACCGGACTCGACGTAGACGGTCTCGTACCCCACCTCTTCGAGCAGCGAGGCCACCCATTCGGCACACTCGCGCTCGCCGCGGGTGGTCGCGGGATCGCCGGTGTTGGACGTGTCGAAACGGATCAACCGGGAGACGAGGTCGACGACCTCCGACTCTGCCCGGGAAGGACGGTGAGCACTCGGATGTGTGGCCATGCATGCATGTCTACCATTGCCCCGGTCCTGGATCAGTGCAGGTGAGGGTGCCGATTTGGGGCGGGCGCCTCGGTGGGATAGTCTTTCACAGCACCCGCCGGAGCGGGCGCAAGCATGAGTCCGAGTGGCGGAATGGCAGACGCGCTAGCTTGAGGTGCTAGTGTCCTATTAACGGACGTGGGGGTTCAAGTCCCCCCTCGGACACTCTGCGTTGAGACAGACGATGAAGGCCCCGAACCGCAAGGTTCGGGGCCTTTGTCGTGGGGCCGGCAGCTCCCGGTTCGTGGCTCCCGATCGGCCCCGACGGCCGTTCCTCCGCGATGTCGAGGCGTTTTGGGAATCGGCCCCGGCATGCGCTACTGTTTCTTCAGCGCCCGCGGGAGCGGGTGCTACCGGCATGTCCCTCGTGGACGTCGGTCCGAGTGGCGGAATGGCAGACGCGCTAGCTTGAGGTGCTAGTGTCCTATTAACGGACGTGGGGGTTCAAGTCCCCCCTCGGACACTCCCGGCAGTTCCACGAACTGCAACCACACGAGGTCACGAACTCGAAAGAGATTGTGGCCTCGTTTTTCGTACGTCCGCACCCGAATGCCTCGCACGAATCCGACCGCATGTCGTCGCCTTCATCGTCCTTCACTCCTCTGACTGCGCAGCGATCGTCCGGCTCGGTACCCCCACGCACAGCTGACAGCCGGACACGCTCCCAGTCTGGGCGTGAGCACCGTTCGGCGAGCTCGGGAGCGCATCCGTTTCCGGCCGGATCGCCGAGCGCCGGCGAGACCGCCGGAATCCCGGCCCGCTCCGTGAGGGGGTTTTGGGGTTTGGATTCTGCATTTCCAGGGTTTCCGTATGGTGCGGTATTTCATTTCTCGCTCTGCCGGTTGCCGAGTTCGGTCGGAAGTCGACGTCAAGGGCACATGCCCGCCCGGAATCGGAGTAATCGGAGCGGTGCAGGGGTACCCGACGGCATGTCAACCAGCTCTCGAGGCCCAGGCGAGTCGAATCCCGACTACTCCCCCTCCCCGCAGCGCAGCGGCGCCTCCGTCCCTTCGTCGGGCACAACGCCGGACCCCGACTCCCCTGGTGATCTGCACCCCGACCTCGAACGGCGTAAAGGCATCAGGCACACCCGGACCGGTGCTCTCTGGAGTGCACTGCTGGCCGGCATCCTGATCTTGCTGTTGCTGTTGGTGTTCATCCTGCAGAACCTCGACAGCATCACGCTCGAACTGTTCGGGTGGGACTTCTCGCTGCCGCTGGGTGTGGCACTACTGTTCGCCGCGATCGCCGGAGCGGTGATCGTCGGACTCACCGGGGGCCTGCGGATCCTGCAGCTTCGGCACGCAGCCAACCGGCAGCGCACACTCACCACCGGACAGTAGGACGGAGACGAGTACGGCGGCCGAGAACATCAGCCGCCGTACCGCTGCGTGAGTTCGGCCCCGATCCGCGCGAGCTCACGCTGCACGGTGTCAGGAGCGAGCACCTCGACCGCCCCACCCCAACCGGCCAGATTGCGAGCGATGTCACGCGGGGTGGGTGCAGCGATCCGGACCCGGCTGCGCCCGTCGTCGCACTCGGCGTCGACGTGGCAGTGGCGACCGAAGTGGTCACGCAGGATCGGGACGTAGCGGGTCTCGATGAGGACGGTCGCCCAAGTCCCGGAACGCTTCTGCTCGACCTCGCCTACCACCTCGTTCCACGCCCGGTCGAGCGCGAAGTCGTCGGGACGTTCTGCGATCTCCTCGGTTGCTTCGACCTCGGCGATCCGATCGACGCGAAAGGTGCGCTGCCCACGCTCGGTGCCCGCGATCAGGTACCAGGTCTCGTCCTTGTCGACGAGGCCCCACGGAGCGACCGAGCGCACCGAGCGGTCCCCCAGCGCGTTGGTGTAGGTGAGTCGCACCTTCCGGCGACGCACCACGGCATTCTGCAAGAGGTCGACGGTGTGCGGCCGCGGCCGGTCGAGCCGGCTCCACCCCGTGCGGTCACTCATCACGGCACCGGCAGCCGCTTCCGCGTCGGCCCGAAAGGTCTGAGGAAGGGCGCGGACGAGCTTGCGCAGAGCGGTCCTGGCCTCCCCCGAGATCGCGGCCGACGGACCGACCAGCAGAAACAGCGCCTGCGTCTCTGTGGCCGACAAGCCACTCAGGTCCGTGCGGGCGCCGCCGACCAGTGCCCAGCCACCACCACGCCCGGGTTGCGGGTAGACCGGAATCCCGGCGATCGACAGCGCTTCGAGGTCACGTCGGGCCGTCGCCACCGACACCTCGAGTTCGTCGGCGAGCTGCCCGGCGGTCACCCGCCCCCGCTGCTGGAGAAACAGCAGGGCCGCGACGAGCCGGTCTGCGCGCATGGCCCAACTATCCCCGTAAAAGTGCTCAGTTGATGAGCACTTCGAGGAGAAGAGTGGATCTCACCGGAAAGAAACGAGAAAGGAACTGCTGCCATGCTGCGAGGACTGACCACCACCAATTTCGTCGTCGACGACCTCGACTCTGCCGTGAGCTGGTACAGCGAACTGCTGGGCATCGAGCCCTACTTCGTCCGTGAAGCAGAGGGGACGACGGCGTACGCAGAATTCCGCATCGGCGACTTCCAGCACGAACTCGGATTCGTCGACCGCCGGTTCACCCCTCCGGGCCGGGGCAGCGCGGAACTCGGCTCGGCGCTGACCTACTGGGCCGTCGACGACGTCGAGGCGGCATACGAACGCTTGCTGTCGATGGGGGCCACGCCGCATGAGGGCGTGACCGAGCGCGGACCGGGGTTCGTCACCGCGTCGGTCGTCGATCCGTTCGGCAACGCGCTCGGCGTGATGTACAACCAGCACTATCTCGACATCGTCGAGTCGACGAAGGGCTCCTGACATGGATGTCGTGGCGAGCAACGCCGAGGAATGGCGCGCATGGCTGGACACCCACGGCCGGTCCGAGACCGAAGTGTGGTTGATCATCGCGCACAAAGGCAGCGGAAGGCCGAGCCTGCGATATCACGAGGCGGTCGAGCACGCACTCTGCTACGGATGGATCGACGGTCTGCACCGCAAACACGACGCACACAGCTCGCGGCTCCGGTTCAGCCCCCGGCGGCCGAGGAGCACGTGGAGTGCGCTGAACCGGGAACGCGCCGAGCGGATGGTCGCGCAGGGTCTGATGACCGAGGCAGGGCAATCAGCGATCGACCTCGCCAAAAAGCGGGGCACCTGGCAGCCGACGCCCGGCACAGCGCCCGTCGATCGGCGCGAAGGGGCGCAGGTCCGGGACCGTCGCCGCTGAGTCGGATCATCGGACGAGTGAGGCCCCGAACCATGTCGGTTCGGGGCCTCACTCCGTGCTGTCGGCGTCCGCGACAACCGTTCAGGGTCGGCGTCCCTTGCGGAAGTAGCGGATCGGTCCGAAGAAGTTCACCGCGATCACCAGCGCCCACTTGAGTTTGCTGCCGTTGACCTTCTCCGCCGGACGTGTCGCGAGGTCCGCCCAGGCCGTCGCCGCCAAGGACAACTGCACCGACGCGAGTGTCAGAACCAGTGCCTGCTTCCACGGAGGCATCTCGGCAAACCTGGTCTTCTTCGACGTCCGTGTCGTCACGGTCCGGCTCATCGTTCCTCCTGGTGTGGCATAGCGATATCGGGCGCGACAACCACGCCCGATATCATTATTGGTACAGCACCACACGGAAAAGGCAGATGAACCCCCAAAGCGACACCCTGACTTCGACCAGCGAGACCTTCGGTACCGATCGCATCGATCCCGCCGACCTCGAAATCTGCCTGAGAGTTCTCGACCAGGCCGCCGAACTCCACGCCGAGCATCCGGACGCCGTGACCGTGCAGCGCGCGGTCGGGCACATGTTCAAGAAGTTCAAGCAGATGCGGCGTAAGGAAACCCGTGGGCGCAAGGCCGCGGCGGACCGCGAGGTGATCTCGGCGACGGCCACCGGGTCTCCCCAGCGGATCGACGACGAAACCGCCGGGGTCCCGATCACCTCCTCGACGAGCGGTGCGAGTGCGGGGACGCTGTTGCGTCCGCGCCCCTGCTACATCTGCAAGGACCGCTACACGCAGGTGGATGCCTTCTACCATCAGCTCTGCCCGTCGTGCGCGGCCGAGAACCACGCCAAACGCGACGCCCGCACCGACCTGACGGGTCGCCGCGCGCTGCTCACGGGCGGTCGCGCCAAAATCGGTATGTACATCGCGTTGCGACTGCTCCGCGACGGCGCCCACACCACCGTGACCACCCGGTTCCCCAACGACGCGATCCGCCGTTTCTCCGCGATGGAGGACAGCGGCGACTGGCTGCACCGATTGCGTGTGGTCGGAATCGACCTCCGCGATCCCGCCCAGGTCGTCGCACTTGCCGAGGACGTGGCCGCGCAAGGCCCTCTCGACATCCTCATCAACAACGCGGCCCAGACCGTGCGCCGCTCCCCCGGTGCCTACTCGGCGCTCGCCGACGCCGAATCGGGCCCCTTGCCGGCGGGACCGCTTCCCGAGGTGCTCACCTTCGGGAAGCCCTCCGACGCGCATCCGGCGGCGCTGACCGGTGCACTGCCCGCGGAGTTGTCCGGTGACGCGCTGACCTCACTCGCGCTCGTGGCCGGGTCGGCGACACCCGAACGGGTCGCCGCCGGCATTGCGGTCGACGCGGGTGGCCTGCTTCCCGATCTGGTGCACACCAACAGCTGGGTGCAGACCGTCGGGGAAGTGGAGCCGCTCGAGCTTCTCGAGGTTCAGCTGTGCAACTCGGTGGCACCGTTCATCCTGGTCAACCGGTTGCGGCCGGCCATGGCGGCCTCCCCCGCCCGCCGTAAGTACGTCGTGAACGTCTCCGCGATGGAGGGCCAGTTCGCCGGCCGCCGGTACAAGGGCGCCGGACATCCGCACACCAACATGGCCAAGGCCGCGCTGAACATGCTCACTCGCACCAGTGCCGAGGAGATGCTCGAGGACGGCATTCTCATGACGGCAGTCGACACCGGCTGGATCACCGACGAGCGTCCCCACCACACCAAGATGCGACTGGCGGAGGAAGGGTTCCACGCTCCTCTCGATCTGGTCGACGGTGCGGCCCGCGTCTACGACCCGATCGTGCAAGGCGAGGCCGGTACGGATCTGTACGGCTGTTTCCTCAAGGACTACCGTCCCGCCCCGTGGTGATGCTCCGGGTGCCGGCCCGCGTCTGAGACCGGGCCGACACGAACACGGTCCGGAGGCCCGTTGCACACCGTCAGGTGACGCGAGCGGACCTCGGCACGGAGATAATGGACAAGGTCGTCGCCGTTCCACCGCCCGAGGAGAGTTATGTCTGTCGCTGTGGTCCATACCGATAGCCCGGAGGGTCGTGCCGCACTCGTCGCCGCAGCGCGTGAAGCGGCCGATCGGGACGAGCGGCTTGTCGTCCTTCACGTTCTCGACGACGACGGTGCTGTCGCCCGGGCACAGGAGGAGAAGGTGCGCGCCGCCGTCCGCGAGGTCCTCGGGAACGACGACTGGGATCTGTGCACCGAGGTGCACGACGGTGATCGGGTCGGCGCCGTGATCGATCTCGTGGCCCGCACCGGAGCAGAACGAGTCGTGGCGGGAAGCCGCGGCAAGAACGCGGTCGGCAAGTTCCTCCTCGAACGCCCGCTACAGCGGTTGCTGATCGAGGTCGGGGTTCCGGTCCTGGTCGTCAAGGCAGCGTGAGCCGGATTCGGGAGTGCCGGTAGTTCACCCGACGCCCTGAGGCGTCACGCTCGCGGTCGGTTCTGCGACGTCCCACGGATGTGACGCGCTTCGCACCCGGACTTACCCGGCAGTAGGGTGAGTCACATGACTGCCTCACGTGACCTCGACATCGTCGTCTACGGCGCCACCGGATTCGTCGGGCGGCTGACCGCTGCCTATCTCGCCGCGCACCTGCCTACCGGCGTCGCCGTCGGGCTGGCCGGCCGGTCCGCCGGTCGCCTCGAGAAAGTGCGTGCGGAGTTGGGCACCGACTGGCCGCTGATCGAAGCCGACTCCGACGACCCGGTCTCCCTGGCGTCACTGGCACGCGCGACGCGCGTGGTCATCAGCACCGTCGGCCCGTACGCCAAATACGGTCTGCCACTGGTCGAAGCGTGTGCCGAAGCCGGAACCGACTACGTCGATCTCACCGGCGAAGTGCTGTTCCACCGGGAGAGCATCGATCGATTCGACGACGTCGCCCGGCGCACGGGTGCACGCATCGTCCACTCGTGCGGTTTCGATTCCATCCCCTCCGATCTGGGCGTCCACGCGCTGTTCCGGGCGGCGGAGGCGGACGATGCCGGTGCCCTCACCGACACGACGTTCGTACTGACGTCGCTGCGCGGCGGGGTCAGCGGGGGCACGATCGACTCGCTGCGACTGCAACTCGACGCCGTGCGCAAGGATTCTGCCGCCCGCAAGATCGCGGCCCGGCCGTACTCCCTGTCCCCCGACCCCGCACAGGAACCCGACCTCGGGCGCCAGAACGACTTCGCGATGGTCGACGGCAAGTCGATCGCCCCGGAACTGTCGGGCTGGAAGGCGCCGTTCGTCATGGCGTCCTACAACACGCGGGTCGTGCGCCGCAGCAACGCGCTCACCGGGTGGGCGTACGGGAAGAAGTTTGCGTACCGGGAGGTCATGAGCGTCGGCTCGTCCGCGTTCTCTCCGGTGCTCGCCGGCCTGGTCGCGGCGGGGAGCGGAGCACTTGCGGCAGGATTGGCGTTTCCGCCCACCCGTTTCCTGCTCGACAAGGTGCTGCCCGCTCCGGGTGAAGGGCCGTCCGAGAAGACCCGGGAATCGGGCCATTTCACCGTCGACCTCTACACGACAACAGAATCCGGCGCACGCTACACCGCACGGTTCGCAGCGCAGGGCGACCCCGGCTACAAGGCGACCGCTGTCATGCTGGCGGAGTCTGCGCTCTCGCTCGCCTCGGGTGGGTCCGCCCTGCATGCGGGCGGCGGAGTCCTCACGCCTGCGGTCGCATTCGGCGACGTACTGACCGAGCGCCTGCGCGACGCCGGTTTCGAGATCTCCGCACGCCGCCTCCCCTGACCGAGGTCAGCCGCTGGTCCTGGCGGCGTTGCCGGCGTCGACGGGGATCACGACGCCACTGAGGTGAACGCTGTCCTCGGCCGCCAGGAACAGCACTGCCCGCGTGACTTCGAAGGGATCGAGCCACGCGACGGGTTGCACGTGGAGGGAGCGGAAGACCGGTTCGACGTCGTCGGCTGTCGGGGATTCCAGATCCGGACGCATGTGGCCGTAGAGCGTCTCGTTGTGGATCATGGGGGTGCTGATGTTGCCGGGTGCGACAGCGTTGACCGTGATGCCGTGCCTTGCGAGATCGAGTGCGGCACTCTTGGTCAGGCCGATCACGCCCCACTTCGAGGCGGAATAGGCGGCAGTGTTGGTGCCGCCCTGACGGCCCAGCATCGAGGAGACGGTCACGATCCGGCCGTAGCCGCGTTCGATCATTCCCGGCGCGACCGCTCCGATGGTGTTGAACACTCCGGTGAGATTGCTGCCGAGGACTTCGTCCCACTGTGCGGTCGTGGTGTGCTGAACCGATCCCATGAGCGTCACCCCCGCGTTGGCGACCGCGATATCGATCCGGCCGAACGCGGAGATACCCGCCTCGACAGCGGCGTTCATCGCGTCCCGATCCCCCACATCGCCGTGCACGACCACGGACCGTGTCCCGGCCTTCTCGACCATGCGAGCGGTCTCCGCAAGATCGTCGGCAGTGGCCATCGGGTAGCTGAGAACGTCACGGTCCTCGCAACGATCGAGGAGGACGACGTCGGCTCCACGCTCGGCGAAGGCCACCGCGTGCGCACGGCCCTGTCCTCGTGCGGCGCCGGTGATGAATGCAACTCTGCCTTCGAATCCGTTCACGCGATTCCTCCAAGTCGTTCCGGTGTGCCCGTAGATCCGCCAGTAAGCCACGGGGCCCCGAACCGTCTCCCGCCGGTCTCACACATCGGGATTACCGGGCGGTGCCGAAACGGCTTTCCCAGATTTTCCGGTGGACGCTGTTGCTGTCGGCGGAACGGGTTATGCTCGACCGGTCGCCGCGAGCAGTGGTGACATCGACGACATCCGAGGACGGCAACGTGCACGCGACGAGCATCGAGGCGGCTCCGGCCACCATGCTTGCGCTCATGCCGTTCTGGCCTACGCGTCGTGGCGCGTGTTTCGACTGTCTGTGTTGCACCGAGGTCTGTTGCTGAGCGGTTCGACCGCTCCTTTCGGTTCTCACCACCGAGCACAGCTCGGTTACTTTCGGACTTCGGAGCTCTGCTCATGTTCAATTTGCTCGTATTCACCCTTGTCGGCGTCGGTGCGCAGCTCGTCGACGGCGCCCTGGGCATGGCGTTCGGCGTCACCGCGACCACCCTGCTGATCTTCAGCGGTGTCGGTGCCGCTCACGCCAGCGCCGCGGTGCACCTCGCAGAAGTCGGGACCACGCTGGTCTCCGGCGCGTCGCACTGGCGGTTCCGCAACATCGACTGGAAGGTCGTGCTGCGACTCGGTGTTCCCGGAGCGATCGGCGCGTTCCTCGGTGCGACGGTGTTGTCGAGTCTGTCGACCGAGGCAGCGGCACCCGTGACTGCCGCCATCCTGCTGGCGATCGGCGTGTACGTCGCGCTGCGGTTCTCGGTGCGGCCGCCGGCGGTCGCGCACGCCCGGACCTCGCCGCACACGGCGAAGTTCCTCTCCCCTCTCGGCTTCTTCGGCGGCTTCGTCGACGCGAGCGGCGGTGGGGGCTGGGGTCCGATCACGACCAGCACATTGCTGTCGCGCGGCAAAACCGCCCCCCGCACCGTGATCGGCTCGGTGAGCGCCTCCGAGTTCCTCGTGGCCGTCTCGGCGAGCATCGGTTTCCTCGTCGGCCTCGGGCACGAGTCCCTCGGGAATCTGCTGGTGGTCGCCGGTCTGGCTCTCGGCGGCGCCCTGGCGGCTCCGTTCGCCGCATGGCTGGTGAGCCGGGTACCGGCCACGTTGCTGGGTACTGCCGTCGGTGGGGTCATCGTCCTCACCAACGCCTACAAGCTGCTCGGCGTCGCCGACGCCGGACCGATCGCGTCGGCCTCGGTGACGTGCGCGATCGTGGGCGCCTGGATCGCGTTGCTGGCAGTGTCGTGGAAGCGTTCGCGCCTGACTCCGGCCGAGTCCTCCGGGGCGCTGGAGCGCCTCGGTGTGCCCACGCCTGTCCCCCTGCGCGAAACTGTGATCGACGGCGCGGGGAATCCGCGCCCGTAACCGGTTCGGCCGAGCAATGTCCGCTCCCCTCGCCATACCCCACCACCGGGCCCGCCTGATCGCTACTATCCCCGGCGTGACACAAAACCGAATACACATTGTTGCCGCTCTCCTTGCGGGCGGACTGGTACTCGCGGCGTGTTCGGCGGGCTCCCCCGCGGAGGCCGAGACCGGTGGTCCTCGCGATCTCGCCGCCTCCGACTCCCCGGAGAGCAGCGGACCGGACTACGTGGCCGCGGTACGCGCCCGTTTCGTGGATTGCGAGGCGATCGGTGCGACGGTCACTCCCTATGTCGCCGGCCTCGTGTCCACACCGTCGGACAGGTTCGACCCGTCCCGGGTGTACTGCACGTGGGGAAACCCGGGTGCGTCCGATGCCGGCGGCTCACGCGGCGTCGAGATCCTCATCGAACCGGGCAACGGTGTCGTCGCGACCGCTTCCGCCGCGACCACCGGACTCGAGATGATTCCCGACGAGCAGATCGAATCCTTGGGCGGCCTCGCCTACAGCATGTCCGTCTCGACCGCGGGGACCGCCTTCTCGGCGACGAAAGTCGAACTGCCCCAGGTGTCGGTGTCGATCACCGTCGGGGGCAGCGGCGCGCAGCCGACACCGAGTGGACCTGCCGCTGTCGAGATCACGAAGAAACTGCTCGGGTTGTAACGCCGAGCGACCGCGGCACCGCCGACGACCCGATCAGACTGACGCGAGGGTGTCGCCGTCGACACCCCAGTGCTTCTCGAGCGCGTCCCGTCCCGCGGCACTGACCGCGAGACCACGACCGCGGCGAGCGGGCAGGACCCAACCGGCTGCGAGGGCGTGACTCGCGAGGACGGCGCCGAGTCGTCCTGCGAGGTGTGGCCGCCGCTCCGTCCAGTCGGGACACGCCCGGCAGAGCGGTCGGCGGGACGACGCGCCTGCCGCGAGGTCCAGGCCGATGTCGCCGAGCCGGATCAGCCCGAGATCGGTCGCCTCCAGCCCTCTTTCCTCGCACAACCACCCGGCCCGGACCATTGCGTCGGTCAACGCGACGCCGAGACGCCCGGCGAGATGGTCGTAGCACAGCCGTGCCTGCGCAAGGTCTTCGGCCTGACGAGATTGCCGGTACGACACCACCGGAGCAGAGGGGCACAGATGGCCGAGCTGTTCGAGCGCAGCGGCGATGGTGGGACCGGCGATGCGGTAGAAGCGTTGCCGGCCGCGCACCGTGCCCACGATGAGGCCGGCGTCGCAGAGAATCGCCAAATGCCCACTCGCAGTGGATGGGCTGACCCTCGCAGCCGCAGCCAATTCCGATGCCGGCCGACTCGATCCGTCCATGAGCGCATTGAGCACGACCGACCGCGCGGGGGCCGACAGCGCGTGCCCGATCACCGAGAAGTCTTTACTCACAACACAACTGTAGAACGGGGACAGTTCGGCGCACGCCGAAACTTTGCAGGGATACGGTGCCGACATGACTCGACACCACTACAGCGCGCATATCGAATGGCAGGGCACGACAGGAGCAGGGTACGGCGGGTATTCACGCACTCACACCGCCACCGCTCCACCGGCAGCCCAGCAACTTTCCCTCAGTGCTGATCCGGCGTTCCGCGGGGACGCGGACCTGCTGGACCCCGAGCAGCTCCTGGTCACCGCCGCCTCGTCCTGCCAACTGCTCTCGTTTCTCGCGGTTGCTGCTCAGGCCGGCCTCGACGTGCTCTCCTACGAGGACGCCGCCACTGCGGTGCTCGATACCGGTAGCGCCCCTCCGCAGATAGCCGAAATCCGGCTCGCACCGATGATTCGCGTCGCTCCGGGAACCGATCACGAGAAGGTCCGCACCGCTGCCGCCACCGCGCACCGCGGGTGCTACATCGCGAACACGCTGAAGTGTCCCGTTCAGGTCGAGGTGACGGTGATCGACGCATGAGCACCCTCCGCGATATCGAAGTAACACTCCCCGACGAGCCCGGCGCCCTCGCGCATTTCGGTGAGCTGCTGGGCCGGGCGGGAGTGAGCCTCGAAGGCGGTGGCGTCTTCACCTTCCGAGGTACAGCGATCGCCCATTTCCTCGTCGGCGACGCCGAGACCGCGAGTCGCGTGCTCGACACGGCAGGCGTCGGGCCGGTGACGATCCGGCCCGTGGTGATGCTCGCGCTCGATCAGGAGGTGCCCGGTCAGCTGGGTGCCTTCACGCGCTGCCTTGCGGACGAAGCGATCAATATTCTCGTCCAGTACAGCGACCACGACCACCACCTCGTC
>JADGMW010000244.1_pt1 | contig 30945 bp, 30 predicted proteins | sample 8641801 | NCBI WGS metagenome assembly JADGMW01 (sample SAMN16272018, study PRJNA661076) | feces metagenome | isolation source: fecal sample from diarrhoea affected cattle A | host: Bos taurus | place: South Africa: Lokaleng Village, Mahikeng | collected 2019-09
TCCGCGATCCCGACCGTCGTCCCGGACGTCCTGGTGGCGGTCAGCGCCGCGGCCCGTGACCACCACGTCCTCGCCTTCGACTACGCGTCTGACGCCCCCGATCGACCTGCCCGCCGCGTGGAGCCGCACCACGTGGTGACCTCGGCGGGGAGGTGGTACCTCGTGGCCTGGGATCTCGGCGTCGACGCATGGCGGATGTTCCGGCTCGACCGCGTCGAGCCACGGATGCCCACGGGCCGCCGGTTCGCCCCCCGCGAGGTGCCCGGCGGCGACGTCGCCAGCCACGTGGCCGCCACGTTCAAGGGGGCTGACCAGGCGGGCGCCTGGCCGTGCGTCGGCGAGGTCACGCTCGCCCTGCCCGTGAGCGAGGTGGCGCCGTTCGCCGGTGACGGCATCGTGACCGACCTCGGCCCCGATCGCTGCCGGCTCACCGCGGGGTCGTGGTCGTGGATCGCGCTGGCCGCCTCCCTCGGCAGGTTCGACGCCGACATGGAGGCTGTCGCGCCGGTGGAGCTCGCCGAGGCCTTCGGCGCCCTCGCCGAGCGCTACTCCCGCGCCCGCGCCGCCGGGGTCACCGCGCCGACGCGGCCACGTCGTCTCGGCTGAGCCTCTCGACCATCCGCTCGAGGCGCCGCGCGCGGACCATCGAGCTCGACGCTGTCATCAGCTGGTGCAGCAGGGCGTACCGATCCTGCCCCGAGAGCGCGTCGAACCTCGCCTGGGCGCCCGGGACCGCGAGCAGCGCCGCCGTCAGATCGTCGGGCGCCTCGGCGGTCGCCGATCCGGCGTAGGCGCGCTCCCAGCGCCCGTCCGCCGTCGCCTTCTCGACCTCGCGCAGGCCACGCGGTCGCATCCGCCCCTCGGCGGTCAGTCGCGCCACGTGCTCCACGTTCCGCGCCGACCACATCGAGCGTGGACGGCGGGGCGTGAACCGCTGACGGAACGTCGCCGCGTCGTTCCCCTTCTTCTGCCCGTCGATCCAGCCGCTGCACAGCGCCTCGTCGAGCGCCTCGGGGTAGGTCAGCGCGGTCGGCGAGACCGTCCCCTTCTTCGCGAGCAGCAGCCACACCCCGTCCGACGTGTCCTCGCTCGAATCCAGCCAGGCCCGCCAAGCCGCCCGATCAGCGACGACGAGATCCTCGGACGTTCCCCGCGGCGTGGACACCATGGGGCGATGATCCCGCCCGCCACCGACACGGTGGGCGCCCCCGGGGCAGCGGCCCGCTGTCAGAACACCCGGTAGGCGACCTCCGCCGGGGCTTCGAGGAGTCGCTCGATCTCGTCGTCGAGCTTGACCAGCGTCAGCGAGGCGCCGGCCATCTCGAGGGAGGTGCAGTACTCGCCCACGTAGCTGCGCCCGACGCTGATGCCGCGCTCGGCGAGCTTGCGGTGGGCGATCCCGTACAGCACATACAGCTCCGAGATCGGGGTCCCGCCCAGCCCGTTGATCATCAGCGCGACCCGGTCGCCGGACTCGTACGGGAGGTCGGGCACGACGGCTCCGAGCAGCTCGTCGACGATCTCGTCGGCGGAGACCAGCTTCGCGCGGCGGCGGCCCGGCTCGCCGTGGATGCCGACTCCGACCTCGATCTCGTCGTCGGCGAGCTCGAACAGCGGGGAGCCCTTGGCCGGGGGAGTGCAGGGGGTCAGGGCGATGCCCATCGAGCGGGTCGCGGCGTTGACCTTCTCGCCGATGCGGATCACCTCGTCGAGCCCCGCGCCCTCCTCGGACGCGGCTCCGACGGCCTTCATCACGAAGAAGTTCCCGGCGACGCCGCGCCGCCCCACGGTGTACGTCGAGTCCTGCACGGCCACGTCGTCGTCGATGAACAGCGTGCGGACCTTCATCCCGTCGGCCTCGGCGAGCTCCTGGGCCATCTCGAAGGCCATCCGGTCGCCGGTGTAGTTGTTCACGAGCAGCAGCACGCCAGCGTCTGAGGCGAGCCGCTTCGCCGACTCGTAGACGTAGTCCATGGGCGGGGCCGCGAACACGTCACCGGGACAGGCGCCGTCGAGCATGCCCCTGCCGACCATCATCACGTGGGCGGGCTCGTGCCCCGAGCCGGACCCCTGGATGATCGAGACCTTGTCGTCGCGGGGCGCGTCGGCCCGCATGATGAGGTTGTGCCGCGGCTCGTAGCGCAGCGTGTCGGGGTTGGCGAGGGCGATGCCCTGGAGCATCTCGGGGACGAACTGCTGCGCGTCGTTCATGAACTTCTTCACGGCTGCCTCCACGGCTGGGGTCGGACGATGTGCTCGGTCAGTGCGGCCAGGGGAGCGGGTCGGGCCACTGCGCGGCCACCTGCTCCGCGATGACGGCGACGGCCACGGCGCCCGCGTCGGGGGAGCCGATGCTGCGCTCGCCGGTGTAGGCGGCGCGGCCCCGCCTGGCCTGCAGCGCGGTGGTCGCGTCGGCGCTGGACCGTGCGGCGAGGGCCGCGGCCTCGACCACCTGCTGGGATGTCGCCCCCTCGGCGAGGCTGGCGGCGATGGCCTCGCGCAGCGGCACGAGCGCGTCGAGCAGGGTCTTGTCGCCCAGCGCGGCGCCGCCGCGCGCCTGGATGCCGGCGACGGCGCCGTCGAGCATCGCCAGCACCGCGGCGCCGTCGAGCGCCTCCTGCGAGCGGATCGCGCCCGCCGCCCGCAGGAACGCGGTGCCCCACAGCGGCCCCGACGTCCCGCCGATCCGGCCGGTGATGATCATCGCGACCTTCTGCAGGAACGTGCCCGCGTCAGTGCGGTCCAGGTCGTCCCAGTCGGCGAGGACGATCTCGAAGCCCCGCGCGAGCGAGTACCCGAAATCGCCGTCGCCCACCACCGAGTCGAGCTCGCCGAAGTACGCCTCGTTGTCGACGGCCGTCCGCGCGATGATCTGGACGACGTGCTCGATGCCTGCCAGGTCGACGGGCATGGCCTCACTCCTTCGTGGGCGTCGCGGTCGTGCTCGTGGGGGACGTGCTCGCGGGCTGCCCCTGCCCAGGGCTGGTGCGGGCGAGGTCGATGAGCCGGGCGAGGTCCGCGAGCGTGACCTCGTCCCGGATCCGCAGGTCGAACGGGTCGGCGAGCACCTCGGTGGGCGACGCCGGCGGGTCCCCGAGGCTGCTGACCACCAGGGCCGCCCCCGCGAAGTCCTCGTCGCGGGTGTACGTGCTGACCGTGACGACGGTGGTCAGGCCCGCTGCCAGCGCGGCGCGCAGCCCATGGGCGCTGTCCTCGACGACGAGGCAGTCGTCGGGGTCGACGCCCATGCCCTCGAGGGCCAGCAGGTAGATGTCGGGCGCCGGCTTCTTGTGCGCCACGACGTCGCCCGCGAAGACCGCGAACTCGGCGGCGAGGTCGGCGCCGACGGCGTGGTCGAGCACGGCGCGCACGGAGCGCTCGGCGGAGGTCGAGGCGACCGCGAGCCGCCAGCCCGCGGCGTGCGCCTCGGCGACGACGCGGGCGACCCCCGGCCGCCCCGGCAGCGCCCCCGACTCGACCAGGGCCACGTAGGCGGCGGTCTTGCGGCGGTGCCAGTCCGCCACCAGCTCGCGCCGCGCCTCCGGGTCGGAGGGCAGTCCCGCCTGGGCGATGAGCTCCGGGGTCAGCGCGGCGGACATGCGCTCCTTGCCGCCCCCGATGAGCACCAGCCTCGCGTAGTCGGCCTCCGTCCACCGGAGCGGGAGGCCGACCTCCGCGAAGGTGGCGTTGAACGCGGGCAGGTGGCCGTCGCGCTCGGTGTCCGCGAGCACCCCGTCGCAGTCCAGCAGCAGGGCCGGGCTCATCGGACGGCCAGTGCGGCCATCGCGCCCTCGGCCTGCCCCGAGGAGCCGAAGGCGTCGAGGCGCCCCGCCACCTCGGCCTGCACGGCCTGGTGGATGTCGCGGAACATCGTCGGCGGGTCCCACCGGCCGGTCTCCTCGGCCACGGCGGTCGCGGCCTGCGCCGCGCGCATGTACGCCATCTTCAACCCGGTGGAGATGTTGATCTTCGAGACCCCGGCGTCGATGAAGGCGCGGAAGTCGCCGTCCGTCAGACCCGTGCCGCCGTGCAGCACGATCGGCAGGTCCGTCAGCGCGGCGAGCTGGCGCGCCCGATCGGGCAGCAGCACAGGGGCGCTCGAGTACAGGCCGTGGGCGGTGCCGAGCTGCGGCGCGAGCAGGTCGACGCCCGTGCGCGCGGCCACCTCGGCCAGCGTCTGGACCGAGTAGGCGTGCGCCGACTCGTCCGAGCCGATGTCGTCCTCGACCCCCACGATGTTCTCGATCTCCGACTCCACGTCGCAGCCCGCCCGGTGCGCCTCGAGGACCACCTCGGTGGTCTCGAACTCGGCCTGGTCGAGGTCGCGGTCAGAGGCGTCGAACAGCACCGAGGACCATCCGGCCGCCACGACCGCCGAGATGACGCCGCGGTCCGGGCAGTGGTCCAGGTGGAGCGCCACCGGGACCCGCACGTCGCTCGCCGCCAGCCGGAACATGGTGGTGAGGAGCTTGACGCCGATCGACCGGACCGTCTTCACGGAGACCTGCACGATGAGGGGCGACGACCGGGCGACGGCCGCGTCGATGGCGGCGCGCAGGCTCAGGTCGTCCAGGATGTTCACCGCTGCGACCGCGTAGCCGTGGGCGCGGCCGTGCTCGCAGAGCTGTGCTGTCGAGGCGATCATTGGGCTGCTCCTCGTCGAGTCCACCCGGCGCATCTGTTCTGTCGAATATGTCAGGGATGTCCGTCTCGGTCCAGCGGGCGGCCGGCGACGGCGCGCTCGACAGAGCGTCAGCCGGGCGCGGCGTCCTAGGGTGCAACCACCGACCCAGAACGGCTGGGCCTCGGGGGGAGGCCTGCGGAATGACGGTCATCGGGCTCGTGCTGGCGGCGATCGCCGCGCTCATCCACGTCTACATCTTCACGATGGAGTCGCTCACCTGGACGTCCGCCCGCACCCGGCGGACGTTCGGCGCCTCACGCGAGGAGGCGGCGGCGACGCGTGAGCTGGCCTTCAACCAGGGCTTCTACAACCTGTTCCTCGCGATCGCGGTGATCCTCGGGATCGTCCTGACCGCCCTCGGCTCGTCGGTCGTCGGCGCGACCCTCGTCCTCGTGGGCGCGGGCTCCATGCTGCTGGCAGGGCTCGTCCTCCTGGTGTCGTCGCCCGGCAAGGCGCGCGCGGCGCTCGTCCAGCTCGTCCCGCCCGGCCTCGCCGTCGTCGCCACCGTGATCGGGCTCGTCGCCTGAGACCGTCGCGAGGCGCCGATCCGGCGCCTCCGCCCCCTGACACCAAGAAAGGCCAGACCCCTGAGCACCGCTTCCCCCGCCACGGCCGCGATCGGCTTCCGCTCCGAGCGCGGCCCCGTGCTCATCGCCATCATGGTCACCACCGGGCTCGTGGCGATCGACTCCACGATCCTCGCCACGGCCGTCCCCACGATCGTCGCCGACCTCGGCGGGTTCTCCAGCTTCCCGTGGCTGTTCTCGGTCTACCTGCTCACCCAGGCGGTGAGCGTGCCGATCTACTCCAAGCTCGCGGACACCGTGGGCCGCAAGCCGATCATCCTCATCGGCGTCGGGCTGTTCCTGCTCGGCTCGGTGCTGTGCGGGCTCGCGTGGTCGATGCCCGCGCTCATCGCGTTCCGCGCCGTCCAAGGGCTCGGGGCGGGCGCCGTCCAGCCCATGGCCATCACCATCGTGGGCGACATCTACACCGTCGCGGAGCGCGCCAAGGTCCAGGGGTACCTGGCGAGCGTCTGGGCGGTGTCGGCCGTCGTGGGGCCGACGCTGGGCGGGCTGTTCTCCGAGTTCCTCACCTGGAACTGGATCTTCTTCGTCAACGTCCCGCTGAGCGTCGCGGCCGGCTGGCTGCTGCTGCGGCGGTTCCACGAGGTGGTGCCGAGCCGCACGCACCGCATCGACTGGGCCGGCGGCGCGCTGCTGACCGCCTCGACCACCCTGATCATCCTGGCGCTGCTCGAGGGCGGCCACGCCTGGGCATGGGACTCGCCGCAGAGCATCGGCGCGCTCGGGGCGGGACTCGTCCTGCTCGTCGCGTTCGTGCTGGTCGAGCGGCACGCCGCTGAGCCGGTGCTGGCTCCCTGGGTGCTCTCGCGCCGGCTCCTGGCGACGACTGCTCTGATCGCCGTGGGCGTCGGCGTGGTGCTGATGGGCGTGACCACCTACGTGCCGACGTTCCTGGAGGCGCTCGTCGGCTCGTCGCCGCTGGCCTCCGGCCTCGCGCTCGCGACCCTGACCATCGGCTGGCCGATCTCCGCCTCCCAGGCTGGGCGGCTGTACCTGCGCTGGGGGTTCCGCTCCACGGTGCTGGTCGGCAGCGCGATCACCGTGCTGGGCGCCGGCGCGCTCGCGGCCACGTCGACGAGCCCGTCCGTGCTGGCTGTGGCCCTCTCGTGCTTCGTGCTGGGGCTGGGCCTGGGGCTCGTCGCCGCGCCCAGCCTGATCGCGGCGCAGTCGAGCGTGGGCTGGGGGGAGCGGGGCGTCGTCACGGGGGCGAACATGTTCGCCCGGTCGATGGGCAGCGCCGTGGGCGTCGCGGCCCTCGGGGCGCTGGTCAACGCGCGGATGCGGGGCGCGGAGGCGACGGCCGACCCGCAGGCGTTCGGCGGCGCGGCGACCGCCGTCTTCGTCGCGGTGGCGGTGGCGGCGCTGGCGATCGCGGTGGTCGCGCTCGCCATGCCTCGAGGGGGACGCCCGGCGCAGGCGCGCCCGGACGCGCGCGTGGAGCCCGCCGGGTCATGACGTGACGGTGGCCGCGATGACGGCCACGGCCATCGGCGCGTCCAGCCTGATCGCGACCGCGGCAGAAAGGCGCCGGGCCCACCCGGTCGTGGCAGGCTCTACCTATGCACGTGGACAACGACAAGAGCACCACCGTGGCCGACCTCGCGTACGTCATCGCCGGATCGGAGGCGACGGGCGGCGCCGGTCTGCAGGTGGACCTGAAGACCTTCCAGGAGCTGGGGGTCTACGGCCTCGGGACGGTGACGTGCATCGTCTCGTTCGACCCGGCGAACGGCTGGGGGCACCGCTTCTTCCCGGTGCCCGCCGAGGTCATCGCCGCGCAGATGGAGGCCGCGACCGCCGCCTATGACCTGGACGTCGTCAAGATCGGCATGCTCGGCACGCCCGCGACCATCGAGGTCGTCGCCGAGGGCCTGCGCCGTCAGCCCTGGCGGCACGTCGTCCTCGACCCGGTGCTGATCTGCAAGGGGCAGGAGCCCGGCGCGGCGCTCGACACCGACAACGCGCTGCGCGAGCAGGTGCTGCCCCTCGCCACCGTCGTCACCCCGAACCTGTTCGAGGCCCGCACGCTGTCCGGGATGGACGTCATCGAGACGGTCGACCAGCTCGTCGAGGCGGCCCGCCGCATCCAGGACCTCGGTCCGCGTTACGTCGTCGCGAAGGGCGGGGTGGACCTCCCCGGCGCCGACGCGGTCGACGTGCTGGTCGACGGCGACGAGGTCACCGTCTTGTCGACGCCCAAAATCGGCCAGGAGCGCGTCTCGGGCGCCGGCTGCACGCTGGCCGCCGCCATCACGGCCGAGCTCGCGAAGGGCGCCGACGTGGGAGAGGCTGTTGCCCACGCGAAGGGCTTCGTGACCGCCGGCATCGAGGGCCGCATGTCCGGTCGCGCGCCGTTCGAGAGCGTGTGGCAGGGCGCCGCACGGATCTGAGCACTGGAGGGACGCGATGGCGGGCTGGACGCAGGACGAGCTGACCAAGGTCGGCGACGCGGAGGAGCTACGCCTGGCGTCACGGCGCCCCGACGGAAGCCTGCGCCCCGACGTCACCATGTGGGTCGTGCGGGCGGGGGACGGTCTCTACGTCCGCTCGGCGTACGGGCCCGACAACCCCTGGTACCGCAGGGCCCGGGCCAGCGGCACGGGACGCGTCCGCGCCGGTGGCGTCGAGCGGGACGTCCTCTTCGAGGACGCCGAGCCGTCGGGCGCCCCTGCGATCGACCGGGCCTACCACGCGAAGTACGACCGCCACGGGCCGGCCATCGTCGGCACGGTCACCGGGCCCGACAAGGCGTCGCTGACCATCCGGCTCGTCCCCGCCGACGCCGAGGCAGGCAGTCCGCGCCTGTGACGGGGCTCACGGGGTTTGCGCGCAGGAAGCGGGTGGGACAATAGAAGCGTCGGCTCGCAGAGCGATGGCGCGCTCATCCGCATGGACGCATCGACCTCTGCGCTCCCCGTGCCCCCACCCGGCCCGCCCCCGCGGCTGCCGATGGGCGGCGGGAGCGGTCACGCGCTCAGGGCTCACGCCTGGGGCGCGATCGGGCTCGGCGTCGATCGCACAGCGAAGGACACAGCACAGGATGCAGCTCTTTGAGGGTCAGACCGTCATCCACCCTCACCACGGACCTGCCACCATCACGCAGATAGTGGACCGGATCATCAAGGGCACCAGCCGGCGGTACGTCCAGCTCCAGGTGCACCGCACGAACCTCTCGGTCGCGGTGCCCCTCGACACCGCCGAGGAGGTCGGGCTGCGTCCCGTCTACGCCGAGTCGCAGGCGCACGAGCTGCTGCGCATCCTCCAGGAGCCCTCGGGCGAGCAGGAGTCGAACTGGTCGCGCCGGTTCAAGGCCAACCAGGAGAAGCTGCGGGTGGGCGAGCTGTCCATGACCGCCGAGGTGGTGCGCGACCTCACCCGGCGCCAGGAGGAGCGAGGGCTCTCCGCAGGGGAGAAGGAGATGCTCAACAACGCCCGTCAGCCCGTCCTCGCCGAGCTCGCGCTGTCCCTGTCGCTGAGCGACGAGGAGGTCGGCCAGGTGGTCGAGGCCGCGGTCCTCGGCACGGAGTCCGCGACCCTGGCCGCCGCGCTCGCCTGACCCTGCGGTCGCCTCACCTCGAAGCCGCCGGGGCCAACGCCTGGACCATGTCCACGGTGTCGGCCTCGGCGGCTGTCTTGTCGTCGCGGTACCGCAGCACCCGGGCGAAGCGCAGCGCCAGCCCACCGGGGTAGCGCGTGGACTGCTGGAGCCCGTCGAACGCGATCTCGACGACCTGCTCGGGGCGCAGCGTGACCGTCCAGCCGTCGTCGGCGACCTCGAGCTCGCGGAACCGCCGCGTCTGCCACGCGAGCATCTCGTCCGTCATGCCCTTGAACGTCTTGCCGAGCATGACGAACCCGCCGGCCGGGTCCCGGGCGCCGAGGTGGATGTTCGACAGCAGGCCCTCGCGGCGCCCTGAGCCGCGCTCGACAGCGAGCACCACCAGGTCCAGGGTGTGCCGGGGCTTGACCTTGACCCACGCGCCACCGCGCCGGCCCGCCTCGTAGGGCGCCTCGGCGTCCTTGATGAGCACGCCCTCCTGCCCGGCCGCGACCCATCCCGCGAAGGCGGCCTGGGCGGCATCCGCGTCGCGGGTGACGACCCGCTCGACGACGTGCGGCCCGGCCACGGCGTCGAGCGCGGCCAGCCGTGCGCGTAGCGGCGCGTCCATGAGGTCGTGCCCGTCGAGGTGCAACACGTCGAAGAAGAACGGGGAGAGGGTCGTCGCCGCGGCCAGCTCGACGTCGCGTGTGGCGCTGCGCGCCGAGGTCTCCTGGAACGGCCGGGGCAGGCCGTCCGCGTCGAGGGCGAGCGCCTCGCCGTCCAGCACCGCGGTCCGGACGGGCAGGCTGTGCACCACCGCGACCAGCTCGGGCACGCGCGCGGTGACGTCGTCGAGGCTCCGGGTGTAGACGCGCACGTCGTCACCGTCGCGGTGCGCCTGCACGCGGATGCCGTCGAGCTTCGCGTCGACGACCACCTCTCGTCCGGCGAACCCCGCCATGGCGGTGGCGACGTCGGGCGCCGAGGCCGCCAGCATCGGGCGCACGGGCCGCCCCACCGTGAGGCCGAACGCCTCGAGGGCCGCCTGCGCCTCGTCGGGGGAGCGGGCCCCGAGCGCGGCCGATGCCACCGGCTCCGTGGCGCCGGCGAGCATCGCGGCGCGGCGGACCACGGCCAGCGGCACACCCGCCGCCTCCGCCACCGCGTCCAGCAGGAGGGCGTCGAGCGCGCCCTGGCGCAGGTCGCCCGCCACGAGCCCGCGCAACAGGCGCTGCTCGACCTCGGTGGCGGCGCCGAAGAGGTCCGCGGCCAGCGCCATCCGCGCGGTGGACGACCCGGGCCCCGCGAGCCTCGACATCTGCTCGAACAGGGCGTCGACCGCAAGCACGTCGAGGGACGGGACCGCGGCTGGCTCAGGCATCGTGGCGAGCGAGCGCCAGCCGAGGCCGGTCCGTCGTTGCCGGAGCTCGCCCGCGAGGTACCGGGCGACCACCGGCGCCTCGGCCGGATGCGCGCGGCGCAGCAGGTCCACGAGCAGTGCGCGCTTGGCGAGGCGGGACCGTGTGGCCGCCAGGCTGGCGGAGGTGGTGGCGACGTCGACGAGGAGCACCCTGCCATCCTGGCCTCGCGGCGGTGGTGGCGCTCAGTCCGCGGTGGAGCCGCCGTAGTCGAGGCCGGGCCAGTGCGCCCACTCCTCGAAGTGCTCGGCCCGCCCATCGGGCGCGAACCGCACGACCCACAGGTCCCGGAACTCCCGGGGCTGGTCTCCGACGGCGCCGAGGTACTGGACCTCGACGCGCAGCACCGCTGTGGGCGGCGCGACGGCGACGGGCTCCGCGCGCATCGTGAACGGTGTGGGATCCGGCCAGAACTCGGCGATGGCGGCGTGCCCGCGCAGGCCCTCGTCGTCGTACGCGCCGCGCCGGTAGAGCGCCTGCTCGGTGAACAGGTCCTCGACGGCGCCGACGTCCTGACCGCGCCAGGCGTCCTCGTACCGGGCAGCCCAGGACATGACGTCAGCGATGTCCATGTCGTCCCCCCTCTGCCACCTCGAGCCTGACATGCCGGTGGGCCGCAGGCATGCGGGGCGGGCGCCGGCCCCGCGGAGCGAGCACGCTGGGAGGGTGCGAGTTGTCCGGCTGCGCATCGACCCGGCGCTGCGGTTCCTGCTGACGCCGCGCCACCGGGGCGGGATCTTCACGGCGGGCGCCGCAGACACCGACACGTGGGGGCACGTGGTCGAGTCCGTGGGCGTCCCCCTCACGGAGGTCGGGGCGCTCACGGTGGACGGAGCCACGGTCGCGGCGTCCGCCCGTGCCGTTGACGGCCTGCTCCGGGTCGAGCCCGTCAGGCGTCCGCAGGCGACCGCGTCGTCGCCACCTCGCTTCCTGCTGGACGTGCACCTCGGGTCCTTGACCCGTCGGCTGCGGCTTCTCGGGCTCGACGCGGCCTACCGTCCGGAGGCCGACGATCCCGCGCTGGTCCGGATCGCCGCCGCCGAGGGCCGGGTGCTGCTCACCCAGGACCGGGGCCTGCTGCGCCGCCACAGCCTGCCGCACGGCGCACTGGTGCGCGGCTCCTCCGCCGACGAGCAGCTCGACGACGTGCTCGACCGGTTCGCTCCGCCGCTCGCCCCATGGACACGGTGCACGGCGTGCGGGGGAGTGCTCGCGCCGGTGGCGGCGCGGGACGTCGCCGCCGTGGTGCGGGCGGGGACGGCGCGGAGCTACCGCGACTTCGGGCGGTGCGTGGACTGCGGCCACGTGTACTGGCGCGGGGCCCACGCCGCGCGGATCGAGCCGGTCGTGGCGAGGGCGCGGGACGTGGTCGCGCGACGGCGATCGAGGAGCTCATAGCAGCTGGCCGGGCAGGGTGAGCGGGCGGCATGGAAACGAATCCGTGCTATTTGCACGAATTGGCGAACCGGTTCGCTAGTTGGCCGATGATTGCGGCTTGCGCTAGAGGTTTCGACGCGTATAGCGTGCGAACCGGTTCGACAAACCCCGACCATGTGGTCGGCGACCCGAGGGCGCAGACGTCCCGGAGAGGCAGAGATGGCGACGATCGGCGATGTGGCCAAGGCAGCGGGGGTCTCTCGCAGCACCGCCTCGTACGTCCTGACCGGCAAGCGCACGACCTCGCTCGAGGTGCGTCGCCGGGTGGAAGCCGCCGTCCGCGAACTCGGCTACACCCCTAACGCCGGGGCCCGTGCGCTGGCGACGTCGCAGAGCATGGTCCTCGGACTTCTCGTCCAGTTCCTCGACGACGAGTTCGCGCCGGCGATGCTCCAGTACATGCTCGGCGTCTCCAACGTCGCCCGTGAGCTCGGCTACGACATCCTCATGGTCACGGAGCCCGAGGGCGCCCGGGCGCTGAAGCGGATCACCGACTCCCGCATGGTGGACGGCGTCGTGCTGATGAATGTCGCCGACGACGACGAGCGCCTGCCGGTGCTGCGAGCCTCGGGGGTTCCCGGAGCGCTGGTGGGGCTGCCCGGCGACTGCGCCGGCCTGGACGTCTTCGACCTCGACTTCGAGGAGGCCGGCCGCACGATGGTCGACCACCTCGCCGACCTCGGGCACCGTGACCTGGTGCTCGTCTCCCAGCCAGAGCACGTCGTCGAGCGCGGCGGGGCGTACGTCTGGCGGTTGCGGGACGCGGCGCTCGCCCAGGCCAGGGCGCGGGGCATCACGCTGCATGCTGAGTTCGGCGAGTCGCGGCAGCCCGCTGTCGGGCACTTCCTCGACGACCTGCTCAACCGTCACCCCGAGGCCACCGGCCTCCTCCTGCATAACGAGGCCGCCGCGGCCGCGCTGCCGTCGGTGCTGCACACCCGCAACCTCCAGGCTCCGCGCGACCTCTCCGTGATCGGGCAGTACTCGGACGAGTTCGCCCGCACCTTCTCGCTGCCGTTCTCGTCGATCGAGAGCGCCCCCGACCGGCTAGGCCGGATGGCGGTGCGCCAACTCGTGCGGCGCATCGAGCAGCGTGACCTGACCGAGCCGCACGTCGTGCGGTTCGTGTCACCCGAGCTGGTCGACCGGGGCAGCACGGGTTCGCCCGCGAGGTCCAGCACCGAGCAGCGCTAGCAAGTCCGCTCCCTGGGGCACTGCCGCCCCGAGATCACCGTGTTCAAGGAGGAATGACGTGATGCGCAAGACAACTATCCGCAGCCTGGGCGTGCTGGGGGCGGTCACGCTCGCAGCTGTGGGCCTGACGGCTTGCTCGTCGGACGGATCGTCCGGCGACAGCTCCGGCGCGTACACGTGGTGGGACCCGTACCCCCAGCACGACGCGGCGTCCGACTGGGGCAAGCGCGTCGAGGCGTGCGGCGTCGACGCTGGCGTCACCGTCCAGCGCACCGCCTACGACACGACTGCTCTGACCAACCAGGCGATGCTCTCGGCGCAGGAGGGCACGTCACCCGACGTGATCCTGCTCGACAACCCCGCCGTGTCCACCCTCGCCGACACCGGCATGCTCAACACGATGGAGGAGTTCGGCTTCGACACCTCCGCGATCGACGCGAACCTCATCGCCGCCGGTCAGATCGACGGCGACACGTTCGGCATCCCGGTGGGCGCGAACACCCTGGCGCTCTTCTACAACCAGGACGTGCTGACGGCCGCCGGCGTCGACGCCGCGAGCATCACCGACTGGGCCTCCCTGACCGATGCGCTGGCCAAGGTCACCTCGTCGGGCAAGAAGGGCATCACCTTCGCGGGGATCGGCACGGAGGAGGGCTCGTTCCAGTTCCTGCCGTGGTTCTGGGGCGCGGGCGCCGACCTGCGCGATCTGGACTCGCCGGAGGCCGTCTCCGCGCTCGAGCTGTGGACCGGCTGGCTCGCCGACGGGCACGCGCCGAACTCGGTGATCAGCAACTCGCAGAACACCACCTGGGAGGAGTTCCTCACCGGTGACTTCGGCTTCGTGGTGAACGGCACGTGGCAGATCAACAGCGCCGCGGAGGCCGACTTCGCGACAGGCGTCATCCCGATCCCCGGCAAGGACGGCGGCTCGGCCGCGGCCCCCACCGGCGGCGAGTTCGTGACGATGCCCGTGCAGAAGGACGAGGCCCGGTACGACACGACCCGCAAGATCGTCGAGTGCATGACGACCACTGACGGGTTCGTCGAGACCGGCACCACGTTCGCGTACTACATCCCGCCGACGGCCGAGGGACAGGCCGCGATCCTCGCGGAGAACCCCGACCTGGAGCCGTGGGTCGACGCCGTCAACGCCGCCAAGGGCCGGACCAGCGACGACCTCGGCACCGACTACCCGAAGGTCTCGGAGCAGCTCTGGACCGCGGTGCAGGAGGCGCTCTCCGGCGTCGAGACGCCCCAGGTCGCGCTGACGCGGGCCCAGGAGGCCGCGGAAGCCGCGATCGGCTGACCTGGCACCGCCGCTGCACCGAGCATTGAGGACCTGACCTGATGAAGATGACCCAGACCAGATCGGTCAGGGCTGGCGCAGCGGCGCCGGACGGGGTGGCGGCGCATGCCGCCGCCGCCCCTTCCGGCCGCACGACGAGCCGCCGGTCTCGATCCACCCAGTGGGCGGCGGTCGGCTTCGCCGCGCCGCTCGTGGTCTACCTGGTGGCGTTCTACGCCTTCCCTCTCTGGCGGAACATCGAGCTGAGCCTGCACGACTACACGCCACGCGCGTTCGTGCAGGGCAACGCGGAGTTCGTGGGGCTGGACAACTACGCCGACGTGCTCAGCTCGCGGACCTTCTGGCCGGCGCTGCGCAACACCGGGCTGTTCGTGGTGGTGTCCATCGCGTTCCAGTACGTGCTGGGCCTGGCGCTGGCGGTCTTCTTCCGGCAGAACTTCCGGCTCTCTGGGGCGCTGCGGGCGATGTTCCTCATCCCGTGGCTGCTGCCGCTCATCGTGTCCGCCTCCACCTGGTCGTGGATGCTCAACAGCGACAACGGCATCGTCAACTCGGTGCTGGGGGCGTTCGGCATCGGCCAGGTCAACTGGCTGACCTCGCCCGAATGGGCCCTGGTCTCGGTGATCGTCGCCAACATCTGGCTGGGCATCCCGTTCAACCTGGTGATCCTCTACTCGGGCCTGCAGAACATCCCAGGCGACGTGTACGAGGCCGCATGCCTCGACGGCGCGAGCGCCTGGCAGCAGTTCCGCACGATCACGTTCCCGCTGCTGCGGCCGGTCTCGATCATCACGCTGCTGCTCGGGCTGATCTACACGCTCAAGGTGGTCGACATCATCTGGATCATGACCACCGGTGGGCCCGGCAGCTCGTCGACCACCCTCGCTGTGTGGTCGTACCGGGAGGCGTTCGGCACCGGGCAGCCCGACTTCTCGCCCGCGGCGGCGGTCGGCAACCTGCTGATCCTCATCGCGCTCGCCTTCGGGTTCGTCTACCTGCACCTCCAGCGCCGACAGGAGCAGTCATGAACGGCCACCGTCCCTGGTGGAAGACCGCCCTGGGCGTGTTCTTCACCGCGTTGATGCTGTTCCCCGTCTACTGGATGGTGAACGTCTCGCTCACGAAGACCAGCGACATGCGCTCCGACCCGCCGCACTGGTTCCCGTGGAACCCCACGCTCGAGGGCTACAGCAACGTCCTGGAGCACCAGCTCCCGCACCTGGGCACCAGCATGCTCATCGGGCTCGGCACGGTGGTGCTCACCCTGGCCGTCGCGGCCCCGGCCGCGTACTCGCTCGCGCAGCTCAACCTCCGCGGCGGGAAGACGCTGAACTTCGTGCTGCTGGTCGCGCAGATGATCCCGGGCGTGATCATGGCGATGGGCTTCTACGCGATCTACATCAAGCTCGGCATGCTCAACACGGTGTGGGGCCTGATCGTCGCGGACTCGACGGTGGCCGTGCCGTTCGCGGTGCTGCTGCTGACCACCTTCATGCAGGGCATCCCGCGTGAGCTGACGCAGGCCGCCACCGTCGACGGCGCGGGCACCTGGCGCATCTTCTGGTCCGTGGTGCTGCCGGTGAGCCGCAACTCGGTGATCACGTCGTCGCTGTTCGCGTTCCTGTGGTCGTGGTCGGACTTCATCTTCGCCTCGACCCTGAACCGCAACGGCGACCTGATCCCCATCACGCTCGGCATCTACAAGTACATCGGCAACAACACGACGCAGTGGAACTCGATCATGGCGACCGCCGTGGTCGCCTCGATCCCCGCCGCCGTGCTGCTCGTCGTCGCCCAGAAGTACGTCGCCGCTGGCGTCACCGCGGGCGCCGTCAAGGACTGAGCCTCGCCCGCCCCTCAACTACCCGATCCCGCCAGACCGGAGTGCCCGAACCATGGTGACCTTCCACCCGTCCGCCACGTCCCTCGAGATCCGCCACCGCCATGAGGTGCTGACCATCGAGGCGTGGGGGGTCGACAGCGTCCGCGTCCGCGCGGCCCAGTACCGCATCCCGGCCGAGAGCCACGGCGCGCTCGACGAGGCGCCCGCCTCGCCGCCCCCGTCGATCCAGGCGGGCGACGCGCATGCGACGTTCCGCCACGGCGAGCTGACCGTCGAGGTCGACTTCGACCTGGGCGCCGCCTACCCGGAGCCGCTGCTGACGTTCCGTCGCACCAGCACCGGCGCGGAGCTGCTCGCCGAGTCCCGGGAGCACTTCTGGATGCCGGGCGCCCGCTCGTACCAGGGCAACCGCGGCGGCGCCTACGAGATCCACCAGCAGTTCGCGGCGTACGACGACGAGAAGCTGTACGGCATGGGCCAGCGCACCCACGGCCGGCTCGACCTCAAGGGCCTGTCGCTCGACCTGGTGCAGCGCAACGCCGAGGTCAACATCCCGTTCGTGCTGTCCAGCCGGGGCTACGGCCTGCTGTGGAACATGCCCGCGGTGGGGCGGGTCGAGTTCGCGCAGAACGCGACCCGCTGGAGCGTGGGCCAGGCCCGGGAGATCGACTACTGGCTCACCGCCGCGCCGACGCCCGCCGCGATCATGGCCCGGTACGCCGACGCGACGGGCCACGTGCCCGATCTGCCGCAGTGGGCGTCGGGGTTCTGGCAGTGCAAGCTGCGCTACCTGGACCAGGACGAGCTGCTGGGCGTCGCGCGCGAGCACAAGCGCCGCGGGCTGCCCATGTCCGTGATCGTCACCGACTACTTCCACTGGTCCGCGATGGGCGACTACCGCTTCGACGAGGCGGAGTGGCCCGACCCGCAGGCCATGGTCGACGAGCTGCACGAGCTGGGCATCGAGCTCATGGTGTCCATCTGGCCCACGATCTCCCCGCTGTCGGAGAACTTCGCCGACTACCGCGACCAAGGGCTGCTGGTCGGTTCCGACCAGGGCGTCGAGTTCCACCAGACCATCCAGGACAAGGGCATGACGACGCCGATGCCGCTGGCCTTCTACGACCCCACGAACCCGCGCACCCGCGAGTACGTGTGGGACCTGATCCGGCGCAACTACCTGGACCTGGGCATCAAGGTGTTCTGGCTGGACGCGTCCGAGCCCGAGCTCAACCCCGCGCACCCCGGCAACCTGACGCTGTACGCGGGGCCGGGCGCCGAGGTCGCGAACATCTACCCGCGCGACAACGCGCAGCTCTTCGCCGAGGGCATGGCGTCCGCGGGCCAGGAGCCCACAGTGCTGCTGTGCCGCTCGGCGTGGGCCGGCGCGCAGAAGCACGGCGCGGCCGTCTGGTCAGGGGACATCCCCGCGACGTGGCTCTCGCTCGAGCAGCAGATCCGGGCGGGATTGAACATCGCGATCTCCGGCATCCCGTGGTGGACCACCGACATCGGCGGCTTCCACGGCGGCGACTCGCGCGACCCGGCGTACCGCGAGCTGATGATCCGCTGGTTCCAGTACGGCGTGTTCTGCCCGCTGTTCCGGCTGCACGGCGACCGCGAGCCCCGCACCCCCACGTCGTACGCCCAGACCGGCGGGCCCAACGAGGTCTGGTCGTTCGGCGAGGAGGCCTACGAGATCATCGCGGACCTGCTGCACCTGCGTGAGCGCCTGCGCCCGTACATCCACGAGCAGATGCGCCTGGCCTCGACGGACGGGCTGCCGCCCATGCGCCCGCTGTTCGTCGACCACCCGGACGACCCGGGCGCGTGGGAGGTCGAGGACGAGTTCCTGTTCGGCCCCGACATCCTCGTCGCGCCCATCTCCCGTGCGGGCCAGCGCTCGCGGGCCGTGTACCTGCCGCGCGGCGCCCGCTGGGTCGACGCCGCCACGGGCGACGTGCACGAGGGCGGCCAGACGATCGAGGCCGACGCGCCCCTCGAGCGCATCCCCGTGTTCACCCGCGAGGGGTCCAGCGTCCCGCTGCGCCCCTGACCGGCTGAACGCCCGCTGCTCGTGATTCTCCGACGAAGAAAGTAGACGCCGTGCTCCCCACGTTCACCGACGTCCGCCGCGGACCTGGCGCGGAGCGCACGGGCGGCCGGCCCGTGTCGCCCGCGCGAGGGCCCCGTCGCCCGCTCGGCCTCGCCGAGATCGCCTTGACCGACGGGTTCTGGGCCACCCTCCAGCAGACCAACGCGGCGGCCACCCTCGCGCACTGCGAGGCGTGGATGGAGCGGCTCGGCTGGATCGCGAGCTTCGACCGCGTGGCCGACGGCACCATCGGGCCGGACCGCCCGGGCTGGTCGTTCGCGGACTCCGAGGTCTACAAGCTCCTCGAGGCGCTGGCCTGGGAGCACGGCCGCACGGGGTCGGTGGAGGTCGACGAGGGCTTCACCCGGCTCGCCGAGCGCGTCGCCCGCGCGCAGGACGCGGACGGCTACCTCAACACCTGCTTCGGCCACGGCTCCCAGCAGCCGCGGTACTCCGACCTGGAGATGGGGCACGAGCTCTACAACACCGGCCACCTGCTGCAGGCCGCGGTGGCCCGGGTGCGCACGGTGGGCGTCGACGCGTTCGTCGAGGTCGCGCGCCGCGCCGCCGACCACGTGTGCCGCGAGTTCGGCCCCGAGGGCCGGGAGGCGATCTGCGGGCACCCGGAGATCGAGGTGGGGCTCACCGAGCTGGGCCGGGCGCTCGACGAGCCCCGCTACCTGGCGCAGGCGGAGCTGTTCGTGGAGCGCCGCGGCCGTGGCTTGCTCGGCTCGGTGGCCTTCGGCCCCGCGTACTTCCAGGACGACGTGCCCGTGCGCGAGGCCACGGTGTGGCGCGGCCACGCTGTGCGCGCGCTGTACCTCGCGGCGGCCGCGGTGGACATCGCGGTGGACCGCGACGACGCCGGCCTGCTGGCGGTGCTGGAGCGGCAGTGGGCCAGGACCGTCGAGCGGCGCACCTACCTGACCGGCGGCATGGGGTCCCACCACCAGGACGAGGGATTCGGCGACGACTGGGTGCTGCCGCCCGACCGCGCCTACTGCGAGACCTGCGCGGGCATCGCCTCGAACATGGTCTCGTGGCGGCTGTTCCTGGCCACCGGCGACGTGCGCTACGCGGACCTGATGGAGCGCACCTTCTACAACGTGATCGCCACCTCCCCGCGGGCCGATGGCAAGGCCTTCTTCTACGCGAACCCGCTGCACCAGCGCACCCCCGCCGAGGGCTCGGTGGTCGACGAGGTCAACCCGCGCGCGGAGGGCGGCCAGCGGGCGCCCTGGTTCGACGTGTCCTGCTGCCCCACCAACCTGGCACGGACCCTCGCGACCTGGCAGTCGTACGCCGCCGTCGTCGAGGCCGACGGGCTCACGCTGCTGCAGTACGCGTCGGGGGAGGTGCGCGTCGAGCTGGAGGACGGGGGCGTGATCGGCCTCGACGTCAGCACGGCCTACCCCGACTCCGGGACCGTGACGGTGCGCGTCACCGATGCGCCCGAGCGCCCGGTGCGGCTGCGGCTGCGCGTGCCCGAGTGGGCGCATGGCGCCCTGCTCGCCGAGGGGGGCGCCGAGCGGGCTGTCGAGCCAGGCCTCGTGGACGTGGCGCGCTTGCTCGCGGTCGGGGAGGAGATCCGCCTCACCGTGCCGATGGGCCCACGCCTCACCTGGCCCGACGAGCGCATCGACGCCGTGCGCGGCTGCGTGGCCGTCGAGGCCGGGCCCCGGGTGCTCTGCCTCGAGTCCGTCGACCTGCCCGACGGCGTGGACCTCGAGGACGTGCGCCTCGACGTCTCAGCGGCGCCGGCGGCCGTCCCCGGGGGAGCGCCGGGCGCCGTGGTCCGGGCACAGGTGGTGACGCACACCGACAGCGCGGGCGCGCTGCCCTACACCGGGCGGCAGTCGCCGGCGCCGGTGCGCGAGGCCGTCGAGTTGCGGCTCACGCCGTACCACTCCTGGGCCGAGCGGGGTCCCTCGACGATGCGGGTGTGGCTGCCCGCGAGCTGAGGAGGACCACCTGCACCCGCCGGTTCTGAACGGAGGCTGCGACGGCCCTGTCTCCCGATGCGGGGCGGGGCCGTCGTGCCGCGCCCCCGTCCCGCGGGGTCAGGCGGCGGGGACGGTGGCCCGGATGAGCGGGATGGGGAACCGTGCGGCCCGGATGGGGTCGAGCGTGCTGTCGGTGATGCCCGCGGTGAAGTCCTCGAACCCGAAGACCTTGAACAGCGCCTCACGGCCGAACTTCGTGCTGTCTGCCACGAAGAACGCCTCCGCGGCGATGGAGCGCATCTTGCGCTTGAGCTCGATGGAGTAGCTGCTGCTCGCGTAGATGCCGTCGTCCATGACGGTGCCCGCTCCGAAGACCGCGACGTTGACGCGCAGGTTCTCCAGCTGCTGGATGGACGTGGGCCCCCACATCGACGTACTGGTGGGCAGGAGCTCCCCGCCGATGAACACGAGGTTGATCTGCGGCTTGCGGGAGATCTCCAACCCCACGTGCAGGTCGTGGGTGACGACGGTGAGGCGGTCGTGGTCGAGGTGGCGTGCCACCTCGAGGCATGTGGTGCCGCTGTCGAGCAGCACGGTCTGCCCTTCGAGGATCCGCTCGGCCATCGCGGCGCCGATCGCCTGCTTCTCGGCCTGGTGCGGGTCGACCCGGTCGCGGGCGCCGGCGGCCTTGCCGGGGGCTGCCGAGGCGGCGCCTCCGTGGGTGCGGACGAGCGACCCGTCGGCGGCGAGCCGGTCGAGGTCTCGCCGGATGGTGGACGCGTCCACGGCGAAGTGCCGCGCGAGGGCGGTGACGCTCTGGAAGCCGCGCTCCTCGATGAGCTCGACGATCTGCTGGCGGCGCGACATCAGGGACCCTTCCGCAGTTTCTGGGCATAGGTTACCAGGGGAGTGTGCATGATTCTATGCATTTAGCGCCTGAACGCATGCAGATTCTTGCACACTCGCTGGACAAGTGCGCGAACGCGCCCTAATGTGTGCGGAGTCGGGGACCCGATGCTCGGACGCAGGAGTCTGACGCACGGACACAGGCGTCCGATGCGCGATCACGAGGGAGTGAACGTATGAAGCACACGAGGACTACGGCAGTGGTGGCCACGGGGCTCGCAGCCCTGATGATGGCCGGCTGCGGCTCAGTCAACGACGGCCCCGCAGACGGCGGAGCGTCCACCGGTGGGGGCTCGTCCTCCTCCGACAAGACGATGGTGACGGTCGTCAAGGTCAAGGGCATCGCCTGGTTCGACCGCATGGACGTGGGCGTCGTCGCCTACGGCGAGCGCACCGGGATCGACACCCGCACCGAGGGCGGCGACGACGTCAGCCCCGAGAAGCAGATCCAGATCATCCAGGACCTCATCGCGCAGAAGCCGACGGCCATCACGGTGGTCCCGAACTCGCCGAAGGCCCTCTCCAGCGTGCTGGCGCAGGCCAAGGCGCAGGGCATCATCGTCGTCGCCCACGAGGCCACCGGCATCGAGAACGTCGACATCGACATCGAGGCGTTCGACAACGCCGTCTACGGCATCGACATCATCGACAACCTCGCCGACTGCATGGGCAAGAGCGGCGACTACGTGCAGTTCGTCGGCGGGCTGACCGCCAAGACGCACATGGAGTGGGTCACCGCGGCCCAGGAGCACCAGGTCGCGACCTACCCGGACATGAAGCGCGTCGAGGACCCGATCGAGAGCACCGACAACGAGACCGCGGCCTACGAGAAGGCCAAGGAGATCCTCGCGAAGCACCCGAACCTCAAGGGCTTCCAGGGCTCGGCCGGCAACGACGTCCCGGGCATCGCGCGGGCCATCGAGGAGGCAGGGCTCGAGGACCAGGTGTGCGTCATGGGCACGTCCATCCCGTCGGCCGCCGCGAAGTACCTCGCGACCGGCTCGATCGACAAGATCTTCTTCTGGGACCCGGCCCTCGCGGGTGAGGCGCAGCTCGAGATCGCCCGCATCCTCGCGGACGGCGGAACGATCGAGGAGGGCACCGACCTCGGCATCGAGGGCTACACCAGCCTCGTGAAGGTCGACGGGTACGACAACGTGTTCGCCGGCAACGCCGCGATCGCGGCCGACGCCGCAGCCGCCAGCAAGTACGACTTCTGATCCGGCGGCAGGCGCGGGGCGGACGCAACCTCCGCCCCGCGCCTGCGCTGAAAGGCGCGCGACATGACCACCACCGCCCAACCGGGCAACCCCGCACCCATCCTCGAGGTGCGTGACATCGTCAAGACCTACGGCGGTGTCACCGCCCTGGGCGGCGTCTCGCTCGAGCTGCTCCCCGGCGAGGTCCTCTGCCTCGCCGGCGAGAACGGCAGCGGCAAGTCCACCCTCATCAAGATCATCTCCGGCGCCGAGAAGCCCGACTCAGGCTCGATCGTCGTCGACGGCCAGGCCTTCACGGCGATGGACACCACCGACGCGATCAAGAGCGGCATCCAGGTCATCTACCAGGACTTCTCGCTGTTCCCGAACCTGACCGTCGCGGAGAACATCGTCCTGACGTCGGCGGTCTCCGGCCGCCGCAAGCTGTACAACCCGCGCGCCGCCCGGCCCGCCGCGCAGGCGATCGTGGACGACCTGGGCCTCGCCCTGGACCTCGACGCCGACGTGGAGGCGCTGTCGGTCGCCGACAAGCAGCTCACCGCGATCTGCCGGGCGCTGGTCGACGACGCGCGCGTCATCATCATGGACGAGCCCACCACGGCGTTGACCCACAGCGAGGTCGCCCGCCTGTTCGTCATCGTCGAGCGGCTGCGCGCCCGCGGAGTCGGGCTCATCTTCGTCTCCCACAAGCTCGACGAGGTCCTCGCCATCTCGCAGCGGGTCGCGATCCTCCGCTCCGGCCGGCACGTCCTCACGAGCCCGGCCTCCGAGCTGACGCTGCGCTCGATCGGCGAGCACATGACCGGTCGACAGCTCGACGAGTCCCGCCACGTCAGCGACCTGGCGCCGGACAGCCCCGCAGTCCTCGAGGTCGAGGACCTCGGGCTCCCGGGCGCCTATCACGGCGTCTCGTTCACGCTGCGTCGCGGGGAGATCCTCGGCCTCACCGGCCTGCTCGGCTCCGGTCGCACCGAGATCGCCGAATCGCTGTTCGGTGTGCTGCCGCACGCCACCGGCTCGGTCAAGGTCGACGGCGCGCCGGCCCGGCTGCGCAGCATCGACGACGCGATCGCCGCCGGCATCGGCTACGTGCCCGAAGACCGCCTCACGCAGGGGCTCTTCCTCGAGAAGTCGATCGCGGACAACATGATCGCCGGCTCGATGGACCGGCACCGGACCCGATGGGGGACCCTCGACGGCGGCAAGGTGGCAGGCACCATCCAGCGCCTGTTCGCGCGGCTGCGGGTCAAGGCCCCGAACGTCCAGGCGCCCGTGCGCTCGCTGTCCGGCGGCAACGCCCAGCGCGTGGTCCTCGCCAAGTGGCTGGCGCGGCGCCCGAAGGTCCTCATGCTCAACGGCCCCACGGTCGGCGTCGACGTCGGCTCCAAGGCCGAGATCCTCGACATCTTGCGCGCCGAGGCGGCCGAGGGGATGGGCGTCATGGTGATCTCCGACGACGCGCCCGAGCTCGTCGCCTGCTGCCACCGGGTGCTCGTGGTGCGGCACGGCCGCATCGTCCACGTCCTCGAGGGCGATGACGTCGACGTCGACAACATCCGGAAGAAGGTGGCCGCATGACCGCGGACAGCTCGGCGGCGACGGCGACGGCGCTCGTGCGCCGCCTGCGCGGGCGCAACAACGAAGGCGTGCTCGCGCTCATCCTCGCGCTGCTGATCATCGGGATGTCGATCGCGAACTCGGCGTTCTTCACGCTGCCCACCGCGTTCGGCATCCTGCGCAGCGCGATCGTGCCGTTGATCTTCGCCCTGGGCGTGCTGCTGGTGATCATCTCCGGCGGGATCGACCTGTCCTTCGCGGCGATCGCGGTGTTCGCGGCCTACACCACCATCCGGGTGCACCTCTCCGGCGCGTTCGACCTCGGCCTCGTGGGCGCGTTCGCGATGGCGCTGGTCATCGGCGGGTCGTTGGGCGCGATCAACGGGTTCCTCATCGCGAGGTTCCGGCTGCCCACGATGATCGTCACGCTCGGCACGCAGGGAATCTTCAAGGGCGTGCTGCTCGCGTACGTCGGATCCCGCTACATCGCCGACCTGCCGAGCGCGATGTCGTGGGTGTCCACCACGAACCTCGTCGAGGCGACGACCTCGGGCGGACGGGCCTACCTGCACGTCATGGTCGTCCCCGCGGTGCTGCTCGCGCTGGTCCTCGCCTGGGTGCTGCGACGCACCATGTTCGGGCGCAGCATCTACGCGATCGGCGGTGACGTCGAGGCAGCCCGCCGCGCCGGCATCCGCGTGGTCCGGACGCAGGTCTGGCTGTACGTGATCGTCGGGATGATGGCCGCGATCGGCGGCATGGTCTACATGATCATGGGCCGCAGCGCCATGCCGCAGGAGCTGGTGGGCGGCGAGCTGGACATCATCGCGGCCGTGGTCCTCGGCGGCGCGTCGATCTTCGGCGGCCGCGGCTCGGTCACCGGGACCGTGCTCGGCGTCCTGCTGATCCAGGTCATCAACAACAGCCTCATCCTCGCCGGCGTGCCCAGCGCGTGGCAGCGGGCCGCCGTCGGGCTCCTGCTCGTCATCGGCGTCGGCATCCAGGCGGTCACCGCCCGCCGGTCCGCGCGCACCGTGCGCACGGACGAGCCGGCTCCCACCCACGACGCGCAGGAGGTGGCGGCATGAGCGGCGCCCCGCAGGACACGAGCCCCGCACGGCGGCTCAATGACACCGTCGACGCCCGATGGACCGAACTGCTCGCGCGGTTCCACGTCGATCGCAGCGCGCGTCGCATGCTGCTGCTCATCGTGGTGGCCTTCGCGATCTTCGCGGTGCTCAAGCCCTCGGTGTTCCTGGGCACGATCAACCTGCAGAACATCGCGCTCGCCTCCCCGGAGATCGGCGTCATCGCCCTGGCGATGATGCTGGCCATGCTCAGCGGCGGCATCGACCTGTCGCTGGTCTCGATCGCGAACCTCTCGGCCATCACCATGTCGACGATGTTCACCGCGATCGCGGCGAACAACCCCGACCAGGCGGAGCAGCTCTTCCCGCTCATCGTCCTCGCGGGCATCGGGGTGGGCCTGCTCGGCGGGCTGGTGAACGGGTTCCTGGTGGCGCGGGTCGGCATCACGCCCATCCTCGCCACGCTCGGGACCATGCAGATCTACAACGGGGTCGCGGTGGCGTGGACCGGGGGCAAGACGCTCTACGGCTCGCCGGCGTCGCTGACCTCGCTGGGCCAGTCGACCGTCGGCGGGGCGCCCACCCTGTTCCTGCTGTTCGTCGTGATCGCCGTGGTGGTGGGCGTCATCGTCAAGCGCACACCGCTCGGGCTCAAGGTCACGCTCGAGGGCGCGAACCCGACGGCCGCGCGGTACTCGGGCATCAACAGCCGGCAGGTCCTCACACGCACCTACCTGCTCACCGGGCTGCTCGGCGGCATCGCCGGAGTCCTGTTCCTCGCCCGCAACCCCACCGCCTCGGCCGACTACGGCGCCTCGTACGTGCTCCTCGTCGTGGTGATCGCGGTGCTCGGGGGGACCAACCCGAACGGCGGCTTCGCGACGGTGTTCGGCGTGGTGCTGGCCACCCTGACCCTGCAGATCGTCTCGAGCGGGTTCACGGCCATCCGGCTGTCGGCGTTCGAGTACTCGATCGCACAGGGCGTCATCCTCATCGCCGTCATGGTCCTGGACCAGGTGACCTGGAGAAGGCGTGTTCGCCCTCGAGCCAGGAGCGCCGTGGCCGCGACCGGCTCCTGACCGGCCACCTCAGTCTTCGCACGAAAGGAATGTCATGAAGAAGATCATCAACGCCCCCGAGGACTTCGTCGACGAGATGATCGAGGGCATCCTCCTCGCTCACCCGGACCAGCTGAAGACCCCCGGCGACGACCCCCGCATCATGGTGCGGGCTGACGCCCCGGTCGCCGGCAAGGTCGGCATCGTCACCGGTGGCGGCTCGGGCCACCTGCCCCTGTTCAAGGGCTACGTCGGCCAGGGCCTGTGCTCGGGCGTGGCCATCGGCAACGTGTTCAGCTCGCCGAGCTCCCAGCAGGTCTTCGAGGCCACGAAGGCCGTCGACGGCGGCGCGGGCGTGCTGTACCTGTACGGGAACTACGGCGGCGACGTCTTCAACTTCGACCTCGCGGCCGACCTGGCCGAGCTCGAGGACATCGAGACCCGCACCGTGCTGGGCCGGGACGACGTGGCCTCCCACCCGCGCGAGCGCAAGCTCGACCGGCGTGGCGTGGCCGGGATCCTCTTCGCGTACAAGGCCGCCGGCGCCGCCGCCGAGCGCGGGGACAGCCTTGACGAGGTCGCCGCGATCGCCGAGGACGTCATCGAGCACACGGCCACGATGGGCATCGGCCTGGCGCCGACGATCCTGCCGACCACCGGTGCGCTGAGCTTCGACCTGCCGGACGGCGAGATGGAGATCGGCATCGGCATCCACGGCGAGCCCGGCATCCACCGCGGGCCCCTGGAGTCCGCGGACGCGATCACCGACCGCCTGGTGGACGCGCTGGCCGCGGACCTGTCGCTCGCGTCGGGGGACAGGGTCGCCGTCCTCGTCAACGGGATGGGCGCCACCCCGCTCGAGGAGCTCTACGTGATGTACCGCCGTGTGCACCACTCGCTGGCCGAGCGCGGTGTGGCCATCGCCAAGAACTACGTGGGGGAGTACGCGACGAGCCTGGAGATGGCCGGCGCGTCGATCTCGCTGCTGGTCCTCGACGACGCCCGGCTCGCCCTGCTCGACGCCCCGGCGGCGTCCCCGTTCTTCCTGGAGGTCTGACCATGCATGCAGCAGAGCTTGTCGGCGCGATCCAGCGCAGCCTCGCGGAGCTCGTCACGTGCGCTGACGAGCTGCGCGACCTCGACCAGGCGCTGGGGGACGGCGACCTCGGCATCACGATCTCGCTCGGCGCGGGAGCGGTGATCGAGGCGCTCGACTCCATCCCGGAGGGCGCCACTCCCGCCGAGGTCGCGAGGACCTGCGCCAAGGCGTTCGCGAACGCGAACCCCTCGACCATGGCAGCGCTCGTCGCCGGCGGCCTGCTCGCGGGATCGAAGTCCTGGGCGGGGGTCGAGGACGTCGACGTCGCCGCCGCCGCACGGTTCGTGCGCGCCGCGGGGGACAACATCGCCCAGCGCGGCAAGACGCAGATCGGGGACAAGACCATCCTCGACGCGATCATGCCCGCGGCCGACGCCCTCGACGCCGCGCGCGACGGCGCCTCCGGGCTCTCGGAGGCGATCGCCGCCGCCGAGAAGGCCGTGGTCGACACGCGCGAGCTGCAGTCCCGCCGTGGCCGTGCGTCCTGGCTCCAGGAGCGCAGCATCGGCCTGCAGGATCCCGGAGCCACCGCGATGCTGCGGTTCCTGGAGTCCTGGCAGAAGGCCGACGCCGCGACGGGGGCGACCTCGTGACGAGGGTCGCCGTCCTCGGGATGGGGACGATGGGCCGCGGCATGGCCTCGAACCTGGTGGCCGCGGGGCACGAGGTGACGGTCTGGAACCGGACAGCCGGCGCCGCCGCCGAGCTCGCGGGCGCGCGCACGGCGTCGTCGGTCGCCGCCGCCGTGCGGGACCAGGAGGTGGTGCTGTCCTGCCTGGCCGACGACACCGCGGTGCGCCAGGTGGTCCTGGGCGCCGACGGGGTGCTCGCGCACGTCGCGCCCGGCGCCGTCGTCGTGGAGTCCTCGACGATCAGCCCGGGCCTGAGCGACGAGGCGCACGCGGCGTTCGCCGAGCGGGGCGTCGCGATGCTGGACGCCCCGGTCTTCGGGTCCAAGGGCGAGGCCCAGTCCGGTGGGCTGTGGATCGTCGTGGGTGGGGACGCCGGCACGCTCGAGCGGGTGCGCGACGTGCTGGCCGCCGTGAGCGAGACCGTGCACCACATGGGCCCGGCAGGCTCGGGGACGCGGGCCAAGCTCGTCGGCAACCTGCTCGTCGCCGCCCAGCTCCAGTCCCTCGGCGAGGCGCTGACCCTGGCGGCCGCCGCAGGCCTCGACCTGCACCGGGTGCTCGAGTTCGTCGGGGTCACCGACTTCCGCTCTCCGATCTACGCCGGGGTGGGGCCCGCGGTGCTCGCCGGGGACTTCAGCCCGTCGTTCGCGCTGCGGCTGATGCGCAAGGACGCCGGGCTGATCGAGGACTTCGCCACCCAGGTGGGGGCTCCCGTCCCCGCGACGCGGGTCGTGGCGCAGACGCTCGACGCCGCGCTCGCGGCCGGGCTCGGCGACCTCAACGCCTCGGCCCTGGTGCAGGTCCTGGCCGCCCAGGCCGGGGTGGACCTCACCCGGCACTAGGCCGTCGCGATGGCGCGAGGCGGATGTCACCGCCTCGCGCCATAGTGGCGGCATGGACCTCAAGGAGACGCTGCTCGCGGCGCTGCAGGCACGACGCGCCGACCTGCTCGGCAAGCTCGACGGCCTGGGCGAGTACGACGTGCGCCGGCCCATGACCCCCACAGGCACCAACCTGCTCGGCCTGGTGAAGCATGTGGCCAGCGTGCAGATCGGGTACTTCGGGGAGGTGTTCGGGCGTCCGGCCGACCGGGTGCTGCCGTGGTTCGCCGAGGACGCGGCCCCGGAGGCGGACATGTGGGCGACGGCCGAGGAGTCCCGGGCCGAGATCATCGACCTGCACCACTACTCGGCCGAGCACAGCGACGCGACGATCCGCGCGCTGCCGATCGACACCGTGGGCGAGGTGCCGTGGTGGGGCCCGGACCGCCGGAGGGTCACGCTGCACCAGATCCTGGTGCACATGGGTGTGGAGACCGCCCGTCACGCTGGGCACGCCGACATCATCCGCGAGCTCATCGACGGCGCCGCCGGGATGCGCGCGGGGGACCCGAACATCGCCGACCGGGGCGCTGACGGCTGGGCGGAGCACCGCGCGCGCGTCGAGGCCGCGGCGCGTCAGGCGGGCCAGCGCGCGGGGGAGGCCTCAGTCCGCTCCTGATCGCCCGGGGTCCGGGGCGCCCCTGGACCGCCGACCACCGGGGCGAGCACCACGAGCGCGGCCGCCGCCAGCACGTGCCACGCTCCGTGCCCCTGCCACAGGCTCTCCGGCGCGCACCACGGGCCGCCCGCACGGGTGAGGGCGCCGATCGCGGCGCCGAGACCGAGCAGGCCCACGCTCGCCATGACGCGTGGCCGCAGACAGGGCGTCGCGCGGGCTCGGGCGAGGGTCAGCGCCACCGCTGCCACCGCGATGCCGGCCTGCGTGGCGTCGGCGGCCTCGGGCGCCGTGGCCATGACGGGGACGAGCGCGACGCTCGGCGCTGCCCACCACCACCACGCCCGCCGCCGCCCGGCGAGGGCGGCTGCCGAGTCGGCGGCGACGAACGCGAGCGTGGCGACCAGCGGCACGTCGTGGGCCACGTCAGACCAGGCGGGGTCGGGGCCGTGCTGGACCACCGAGCCGACCCCGATGCCCGCGACGAGCGCCGCGTAGGCGACCGTTCCCTCACGTGGGCCCGGAGGACCGTTCCGCGCCCGTGCGGCGCGCAGGCCGTCGATGAGGACGAGTCCTCCGGCGACGACGAAGGCCAGGCTCGTCAGCGCCGAGACGGGCTCGTGCAGGAAGCCGGCGCCTTGCTCGCACGCGTGCCCGGTGCGCGTCGACACGGCCTGCGCGAGTGCGGACGCGAGCATCGCCATCCGTCCACGGTAGGCGCGGGCCCGCCGGACGGCAGGGGGAGGCTCGTCCCCTCGCCCATCCGCTCACTCCACGCGCGCGTCCTGGCGGCGCCCGCGGTGGAGCCCCCGGGTGCTCAACCGGTCACACGGGCGGCATGACGGCGGGCCCGGCTCACCCGGTCGGCGAGCCCGGAGACCGAGTCCGCGGGCAGCGCGCCGACCGGCCACCAGGCCAGAGCCTCGCTCTCGTCGCTCGCCGCGACGGCAGCGGCCCGCCGCACGATCGCCACGAACCCGACGTCGAGGTGCTCCGCGCACGTCCAGCCGCCCGAGAGCGCGTGGCGGTCGAGGTCGAAGGGAGCCTCGCCGAGGATCTGGACCGTCGTGGCCCCGCTCTCCTCGCGCGCCTCCCGACCCGCGGCGTCGAGGAGCGAGCGGTCCGACGCCTCGAGGTGCCCGCCGAGCTGCACCCAGAACCGGCCCTTCCGGTGGAAGCAGAGCAGCGTCTCGGCGAGGTCCTCCGACAGCACGACGCAGCTGGCGGTGAGGTGCGCCGGATGGCCGCCCTTGGCGAGGGCCGCCGTCCCGTGTGCGCGAACGTGGGCTAGGTAGTCCGCACGAAGGCGCTCCTGGCTTTCGTCGGGCGCCGTCCACCCCGCCAGCTCGGAGCGGACCCGGTCGAGCGCGCCCTCGGCGCGGGCGGCCGGGAACGGCTCGCCCGTCGGGGCGGGGGTCTCGTCGCGGGCAGGCTCGGTCTGTCGTGGCACCCGACGACCGTAGGGGACGACGGAGCCGAGCCCCGCGCCCGGTGACGGCTCCGCAGCCGCTCGACGGGCGGTTCGGCGCGATTGACGGAATGCTTGACCCGCGTCGCGCCGACAATGGGGTCGCGCGACGCCCACACGACCGGGAGGGGCGGGCATGGGGGACTCAGCAGGGGACACGGCACGGCGCGGGGGCACGGGGGAGAGCACCCGCGGCATGGCCCCTCAGACCCCCGACCGGTCGCCCCGCGTCCGCCAGGTCGTCGTCACCGTGGTCTTCGTCGTGTGCGTCGTCGCCTCGTTCATCGGGTCGGGGGCGCTGGGCGGCACCCCCATCGCGGAGGCGGCTGACGGCCTGCTGTCCAGCGAGTCCACCCTGCTGGCGCCTGGCTC
>JADGMW010000246.1_pt1 | contig 30885 bp, 22 predicted proteins | sample 8641801 | NCBI WGS metagenome assembly JADGMW01 (sample SAMN16272018, study PRJNA661076) | feces metagenome | isolation source: fecal sample from diarrhoea affected cattle A | host: Bos taurus | place: South Africa: Lokaleng Village, Mahikeng | collected 2019-09
TGATCCGTGACGCCGCCGGGCTGGCGGTGTTATCCGGCAGGAAGTACAGCGATATCCGCATCCTCGGCGATGAAAGCCGCGCGGCGCGGCTGCTGCCCGAACGGCTCAACCATTTGTTCGACGGCCAGGGCGCTCGATCTGTCGACCTGGAAGACGAGCCCTAGCGCAAGGCCCTGTTAAAGCACCTTACCCAGCAGCCGATTGGAGTGGCGCCAGGGTAGTAATCGGTGCTTACCAATCCGTTGGCGATTTCCCCAATCCAGCAAACTACCTCTCTCGCGGCCGGTCCCGGGCCATTGCGCGAACCGACATCCCAGACAGTTCACTGGCGAGTTCAAAGCGCAGAACGCCTGTTAAGACAAGGCCCAATAGCGCTTAGCAACCAGCCCATCTGCCCACCCTGCCCACCCTGCCCCGCAGATAATCAGGTAATAAAAAGTCCGGAGCCCTTGCGGGCCCCGGACTTTTTATTAGCTAACGCGTATTACTTGTCTTCGTTACGCTGATGCTTGAAGAACACCCCGTGGTCCCCGAATGCCGAGGCAATAAAGGGCGATGTCAGCACGATTTCACCAATTTTGCGCGCACTGCTGCGGCGCTCGTTGGCATAGCGGGTATTGAGCGAAGGCAGGATCGAGGTCTTGATCTGCATGGATGTGGCATACAGATCGTAGACCTTGGTGCCTTCGTTCAGGGTCAGCAGGTCATGACGGAAGTCATGGGGCCCGGTGGCAAAGCGCGTTTTCAGTTCAGCACGCGGCACGAAGTACAACTGGGTCGGTGCCTTGGGTGTGGCCACGGCGGCACCGGTCTGCTTGACCTTGGCCATGTCGTCCACGCGCAGCAGGGTCGGTTTCAGCGTGACCGCCGAGAACAGAATGGTGCTGCCCAAGGTGTCATTGGCTTCGGTGCTCACGAACTGCGAAAGCTCGTTGGCAAAGAAGTTGTAGTTGCTGCCCTGACCCGAAAGGGTATACAGCGCGGACACGTTACCTGAGGGTTTGCCATCGACGAACGCCTTCCAGGCCAGACCAGGCTGGAAGCCACGGGTGGCCGGGTCGCCAGTCACCGACAGACGCAGCAAGCCATGGTCAGAGCCTTCGAAGAGGCCTGTATAGCCGTTATCCGGCAGCGGCACGAACTTGGCCTTGGCCATTACGCCATTGGGATGGATCGGCTTGGTGTAACCCACAGGTGCCACGTCGCTCTTGGTCTGAACCTTTTTCCAGAGGATCGAACCGATCAAACCACCCACATCCACAGGGGCCAGCGGCGGCAGCTCATCGAGGCTGAACTGGGTACGCAGGGCGCCGTTGACCCACAAGTTTTCCAGCTTGTTGGCGGCCGGCCAGCTTTCATAATCCGCTGGGATATTCAGACCCCAGGGTTTGAAGGCGTTCTCGATGCCCACCAGGCTGCTGTTAAGCTGCGGGTTGTGACGCTTCAGCACGTCCACCATGGTGGTGTGCTCGACCCAGTCGATACCTTCCTGGGTGTAGACCTCAGGACGGTAATCCGAGGTGTAGAAGCGGTCAGCCATCAGACGGCGAGACGCGCTGGAGATGAAGATCTGGAACGCGGTTTCACCGAAGGCGAAGCCATCCGGACGCACGGTTTCGGCCAGTTGGCCGACCAGTGCATCGATCTTTTCGATGTCGTTGTTGTACAGGCGCTTCAGGTTGGCCAGGGTTTGCGGATCCTTGGTCAGGTCCTCGAACTTGGTGATCGGGTTCAGGCCAATCTGCCGGCGGAACTCGTTGTAGCGCGGCACGCCACGCTCGCGGTCACGCAGGACGTCGATGGTCGCCATGTCGACATTGCCAATCAGCGGCAGGGTCAGATCGCGCAGGAAGTCCGGGTAGTTGTTGAGCGTGAGCGAACCGGGATTGGTGATACCGAAGGAATACCACAGACGCTCCGGGCGCTCGGCAGCCAGCAGATCCTCGGCCTCACGATCAATAGCGCTTTGCAGCGGAATGGTGCGCGAAGCCACATTCGAGCCGATGTCATAGACCTGGATGTTGTCGCGCATCAGCGGGTGCATGCGGTACACCGCGACGAATTCCTGGGACAGGCTGAACGGCACACCATAGTTGTTCGGCGCTGCCGAGCCAACGATACCGGTCAGGGCGTGGTCGATGGAACCGCTACCGACGTTGCCGGAAAGGTTCGGATCAAAGCCCAGGATGCGCTTGACGAAGGAGTCGGACTTGGCAAGGTCCTCACGCAGCTTGCGAACTTCCTCCTGGAAGTCGGTGCGCGGGCCGCCCTGACCCAGCAGACCCCACCAGTTGGAGTACATGGCGCGCTCGGTGATCGGGTTGGCGATCACCGCCGGGGTCCATTCCACGGTGTGGATCTTGGCCATCAATGCCGAGTTGACCAGGCGCGCCTTGTCGTACAACCACTGATCGCTCTCGTTCGGGTACTTGGCCTTGAGCTTGTCGGCAATGGCGTTGTGTTCGAGAGTAAACAGCTGGTGCAGCATGCTCAGGCCGACCCACCAGTTCTCGTTGAAGCCGGTAACCGGCTTGCCGCTGACAAACTCGCGGGGCAGACGGTTGTTGGCCTCGATTTTCAGCTTACCGTCCACGAAGGAACGGATCTTGTCGTTGGCTTCCTTGCTGCTGCCATAGAGCTGCGAACCATCCCACCAGTGGGTGTTGTGGTTACGGAAGCTCTGCGGCTTGGCGGCTTCATCAGGCGTGCGACTCGGGTCGGCCTGGGTACGGCGTACCGACATCGTGCCGGATCCCTTCGGGTCGCCGGCAGGCATCGGAACCTGGATCGGATCGGCATCGGCGTTCGGGCCGTGGTCGAACCAATCGTGGATCATGAACTGGATCCAGGCGGCGGCAATGAAGTTCAGGCTGGGCGCGGGCTTGAACTCGTCGCGCGACATCAGAACGTTACTGACCTCGCGCGGGTTGGGGCTCAGCAGCGTGTCGGTTTCGGCATGCTGGTATTCGGGCGCCACGTTGCGCCCGAAGCGCATGTACGCGGAACCTTCAGACGGGTTGGACAGGATGTTACAGGTGCCGTCCTCGGTACGTGCGATCACGCTTCGCGGATCGCAGGTGATATCGGCGTTATGGCGTGCGTAGTTTTCTGCATCGAAAAGGTTGTTCTCGAACAGCGCCTCGCGCTCCATAGCAAGCGTGATCAGGCCCGCAAAAATTCCTAGCGTTCCCAACTTGGTCAAAGCAGGCCAGGTTACCCAAACAGACATAGTTTCCATCTCCCGTTTTTTATTGTCGTGCGCACGAAAACAGATCGGCTTTGGCAGAGTAGGTAGATACGTCCTGAGCGCCCCCCTACCCAGGGAGGGGGAAAGAACAAGTAGCGGCTAGCGGGATCGGACGTGGGTATCAAGAGATGGGACGTGTACGCACACTGAGGATGGCTTCGGTACGATTCGCCACATTCAGCTTCGAATAAATGTTTTTCAGGTGCCACTTGGTGGTGGTCAGAGCGATGCCGGTGTGGGTGCTGATCTGCGTATTACTCAGCCCCTTGAGCAGGCATTCGAAGATTTCCACTTCCTTGTCGGTCAGCAGGCTGGCGAAGCCTGGCGCTGACAAGCGCTGTGCTGGCTGGTCCGGGGCTAGGAACTCGGCATACAACTGCTGGTAGCGTTCGGGTATGTCCAAAATCCCGGAACGCATCAGGCCGAAGACCCCTTCGCCGAACCCTGGCGCTTCATCGAACACCGAGCGGGTGATATTGGCGACGCCATACTCTTCCACCAGACGCAGCAGCGCCTCTCGCTGCGCATTCTTGTCGAGGTGCTGGGCATTGAGCACCAGCAGATTGGCGTCGACAATCAACGCCCGGCCACGCATCTCGCTTTGCCGCAGTGATTTGGCCAGCACTCCGAGCACCCGCAGGGCCCGTCCATGGGCGCCCTTGGCCAGTAGCCAATACACGGTGGCCAGCCCTAAGCGCTCCCAGTACTCGTCGTACTTCTGTGCCACTTCCCAGTAACCTTCCGCGAGCAGCTCATCAAGTCGATGACGCCGCGCCAGGTCATCCATCAGTTGCACCCGGCCACTCAGAAACGCCTGGCGCAACTGCTCCTGGATAACCTGCGCGACAAAGCGTGCGTAATTGCCCAATTGCAAGATGCCGGATAGCTGGTCGAGCAGCCGGCTGGCACGTTCTGGGTAATGGCCGCGATGAAGCAAGCGGGACAGAATGATGTAGACGGTAGCGATCGCTTCGGTCGCCGACGAGGCATTGACCCGTGACAGCAGCTTTTCACACAGCTCCTGCGCCGCGCCCAACTGGTTTTGCTCGTGCAACGCAACCACCATGGCCGTGGCTCGATTGACCCAGGCCGGACTCGCGCTGTCCGTGCGCTGAAAATCCGTGCACACCACCTTGCGTGCCTGACTGACCTGCCCGGCATTGCGCTGACACAACGCAATGATCAGGTCGGCATAACTCTCCAGAAATAACCAGCCGCTTTGAGCCAGCAGTTCCTTGGCCTGGCTGGCGAACCTGAGAGACGCGGCCAGCCGTGCGCGCAGCAGATGATGGTAGGCATTGATGATCAGCATCCGCGCCCGAATCTCGATGGCCACCTGTGGCTCCAGGAGCGCCTGCCAGCCAGCCTCAAGCTCGAACTCCCGATCTAGCTGGAACAGCTGCAAGGTCAGTTTCTGGCAGTGCAGACAATCCGGCTCGATCTCTCCCTGCGCCGCTTGGTCCAGGTAATATCCCGCCTGGTGGAAGCGCCTCGACAGGATCAAGGCATCGATCAAGGGCACCAGCAAACGACCGTCCTGCAACAGTTCCTCATCGGGCATGGCTGACAGCCACTCAAGTATCCGCAAAACGTGGCCCGTGCATGCCCATCGCGCACAACAGATTGCCAGGACATCGCGAAACAGCGCGTGATCACCACTGTCTTGGGCATGCCGCAGTGCTTGTTCGGGATCATCACGGGTCAGGAAATAGCGAGCGGCCCGGCCATTGAGTAGCCCGATACGCTCAGGCTGCTCGATGGCCAGGCGGTGAATGAGAAATTCGCGAAACAACCTCTGGTAACGAAACCAGCCCGGGTGCTGATCAATGGGTAGCATGAAGACGTGCTGCTCCGCCAACTGCTCAAGCAGCAACGCTGAACCACTACGTTGCAACATCTGGTCGCAGGCTTCGCCGTTGAATCGTTCAAAAAGCGCCGTGTACATCAGAAAATCGCGGCAGACCGGCGAAAGGGGCCGGAGAACCACCTGAGCGAAGTACTCGGCAATTTGTGGCTGGTCGCCATTGAACCGCACGGCTGTCCGTCCAGACTGCCGGGCACAGCTCTGCAACGCGACCTTGACCCCCGTAACCCAGCCTTCGGTGATGTTCAGTAATGTGCAGGCCGCTTCATCCTCGATCACGCCAGCACCCAGCAAGAGGTTCAATGCCTTGATCTCCTGCACGGAAAAGCGCAACGCCTGCTCATCGATATGCAGCAAACGGTTTTCCAGCCGGAGACGGCTCAGTGGAAGGTCAGGTTGCTGACTGCTGGCGATCACCACCCGGACTGACTGCGGCAAGTGCTCAAGCAGGGCCGCCATTATCAGCAGGAGATCCGCTACGGTGATGTGCTGAAAATCGTCGAAAATCAGGCACAGCTGCTCATCGAGTCGCTCTAGCGCGCCGGCGAGCCCTTCCCCCAAGGCCAGCGGAGAACTGGCCATGCCTTTATTCAGCCGCTCCGGCCATGCCTGGTCGAACGTGGAGAACCGGGCCGCGACCGCTTCGGTCAGACGATGCAGAAAGCGGTCAGGATGGGCCTCACGAAGAGGGACTGAAACATAGATCTTTGCATAGCGGCTTGGCCGTTGCTGCCAGTGTTTCAGCAAGGTGGATTTACCGGAACCGGGCGGCGCGAGCAGCAACGTCAACGGCACGTTCTCGCTCTGTGCCAATAGGTTCAGCAGATCTTCGCGAATCACTTCCCCATGTGAGGTCGAAACGTGGCGGTCCATGCACGCACCCTGACGTCTTGTTGTTTTGCCGTAACGCGCGGCGTTTGAGCGACGGAGCCATTGCCGTTGCGCGCCAAGAGGATAGTAGAGGCCTACCCACCCCTCGATACCGCTGGTGGAATGCCAATCCAACAGCCGGCTTTTAAGGTAAGGATTGCCGCTGGAGAGGCTAAACGAAGGCGTACCTGTAACCGCGCTCCGCTTATCTCCGGCTGAATGGGCTATTCAAGACGCAAAAACGCCACGTTCCGTTACACGAAACGTGGCGTTTGGGTAACCCGTTCGACATTCTGCCTTAAACGGCTGCCAGTCCTCGGGCCAGGTCGGCGCGAATGTCTTCCAGGTCTTCCAGCCCCACTGCCAGACGAATCAGGCTGTCGCTGATACCGGCAGCCGCGCGGGCCTCTGGGCTCAGACGGCCATGGGAGGTGCTCGCCGGATGGGCGATGGTGGACTTAGTATCACCCAGGTTGGTGGTGATGGAGATCATGCGAGTATTGTCGATGACCCGCCACGCCGCGAGCTTGTCGCCCTTGACCTCGAAACTCACCACTGCGCCAAAACCGCTCTGCTGCCGCTTGGCCAATTCATGCTGCGGATGGCTGGGCAACCCGCTGTAATAAACCTTCGCCACTTGCGGTTGCTGCTCCAGCCACTGAGCCAGGGCCAGGGCACTGGCACAATGCGCCTGCATGCGCACCCGCAAGGTTTCCAACCCCTTGAGAAACAGCCAGGCGTTGAATGGGCTGAGGGTCGGGCCGGCGGTACGCAGGAAACCGACGACTTCCTGCATCTCCTTGGCGCGGCCAGCGACCACACCGCCCAGGCAACGGCCCTGCCCGTCGATGTATTTGGTCGCCGAATGCATGACAATATCCGCACCCAGCGCCAGCGGCTTTTGCAACGCCGGAGTGCAGAAGCAGTTGTCCACGGCCAGCAACGCGCCCTTGCTGTGGGCCAGCTCGGCGAGGGCGGCGATGTCCACCAGCTCAGCCAGCGGGTTGGAGGGTGACTCGACGAAAAACAGTTTGGTGTTGGGCTTGCAGGCTGCTGCCCAGGCATCCAGGTCGGCCAGCGGCGGATAATCCACCTCAATGCCGAAACGCTTGAAGTACTTGTCGAACAGGCTGATGGTCGAGCCAAACACGCTACGCGACACCAGCACATGATCACCGGCGCTGCACAGACTCATCACCAGAGCCAGGATCGCGCCCATGCCAGACGCGGCGGCCACAGCTTGCTCGGCACCCTCCAGCGCGGCGATACGCTCTTCGAAAGCGCGAACCGTGGGATTGGTATAACGCGAATAGACGTTGCCCGGTACTTCCCCGCCGAAACGTGCGGCCGCATCGGCGGCACTGCGGAACACGTAGCTGGACGTCATAAACAGCGCTTCGCCGTGCTCCCCTTCAGGGCTGCGATGCTGTCCTGCTCGTACCGCCAGCGTGTCGAAGCTTGCGCCGGTCAGATCACTGTCCAGACGCCCTGCATCCCATTCGATAGTCATTGCATACACCTTGCGTTACGGCGCGACGGCCGCGCCGCCGCGCGGTATTTGGATCAATTGTTATGGAGGCCGATTATTTCATTGACCGAATTCGACTCGGTCTTGCTCAGATCGTTGCGCGCCTGTTCGATGCGCTGCAGATAGGCCTCGTCGACATCACCGGTCACATAGTGGCCATCGAAAACCGCACAGTCGAAGTGCTCAATCTTGACCTTGCCGCCACCCACCGCGTCTTTGAGGTCCTCAAGATCCTGATAGACCAGCCAATCGGCACCGATCAGATTGGCCACTTCTTCGGTGGTGCGATCATGGGCAATCAGCTCATGGGCGCTGGGCATGTCGATGCCGTACACGTTCGGATAACGCACCGCCGGCGCCGCCGAGCAGAAGTAGACCTTCTTGGCCCCGGCATCGCGGGCCATCTGGATGATCTGCTTGCAGGTGGTGCCGCGCACGATGGAGTCGTCCACCAGCATTACGTTCTTGCCGCGGAATTCCAGGTCGATGGCGTTGAGCTTCTGGCGTACGGATTTCTTGCGCGCAGCCTGGCCGGGCATGATGAAGGTGCGGCCGATATAGCGGTTCTTGACGAAGCCTTCGCGAAACTTGACGCCCAGACGGTTGGCCAGCTCCAGCGCTGACGTCCGACTGGTATCCGGAATCGGGATGACCACATCGATGTCATGATCGGGACGTTCGCGGAGGATTTTGTCCGCCAGCTTCTCGCCCATGCGCAAACGCGCCTTGTACACCAGAACGCCATCCATGATGGAGTCGGAACGCGCCAGGTAGACCTGCTCGAAGATGCACGGCGAAAGCTGGGGCTCCTTGGCGCACTGGCGGGTGGTCAGCTTGCCACCCTCGGTGATGTACACCGCCTCGCCCGGCGCCAGGTCACGAATCAGACTGAAACCCAGTACGTCCAGTGCCACGCTTTCCGAGGCAATCATGTACTCGACGCCTTCATCGGTATGCCGCTGCCCGAAGACGATGGGGCGAATCCCGTGGGGATCGCGGAAACCAACAATGCCGTAACCGGTGATCATCGCCACCACCGCGTAACCGCCACGGCAGCGCTCGTGCACTTTGCTCACTGCGGCGAACACGTCTTCTTCGGTGGGCTGCAGCTTGCCGCGCAACGCCAGCTCATGGGCAAACACATTGAGCAGCACTTCCGAATCGGAATTGGTGTTCACATGGCGCAGGTCGGCCGCGTAGATTTCCTGGGTCAATTGCTCGACGTTGGTCAGGTTGCCGTTATGTGCCAGGGTGATGCCATAGGGCGAGTTGACGTAGAACGGTTGCGCCTCGGCCGAGCTGGAGCTGCCGGCGGTGGGGTAGCGCACATGGCCAATGCCGATCTTGCCGACCAGCTGCTGCATGTGTCGCTGATGAAACACATCGCGCACCAGGCCGTTTTCCTTGCGCATGTTCAAGTGGCCTTTGTGACTGGTCACGATCCCGGCTGCGTCCTGGCCGCGATGCTGAAGGACGGTTAGCGCGTCATACAGCGCCTGATTGACGTTCGACTTGCCGACGATTCCGACGATGCCACACATGTGACGCAACCTCACTTATAAAAACAGAAGGTGGAAGCACAAGCTCCCGCATCTACAACTACGTTACAACCGGCCAAGCGGACTGAAATCACGCGGCACAGCGCCGTCAACCATCCATTGTCCGACCGTGTTGAGGATCAAATTCTTGGACCAATCCGCAACCATCAGAAAATGCGGCAGAAGATTGGATTCTCGCCACCAGGCGTCCTGCTGGACCGGCGCAAGGCTGAGCAACCCAACCAGCACCACCACCAGCAATCCACCGCGCGCGGCGCCAAACACCATGCCCAGCAAACGATCGGTACCGGACAATCCCGTCACACGAACCAGCTCACCGACGAGAAAATTGATAAGCGCACCGACCAGCAGGGTCGCCACGAATAAAATGACACAGGCAGCGATGACACGCGCTGAAGGCGTCTCGATGAAGTCGACCAGATGCTCGGCCAGTGCCCCGCCGAACATCCACGCAATGACTCCGGCAACGATCCAGATGAGCAGCGAAAGCGCTTCCTTGACGAAACCACGTTTGAGACTGATCAAACCCGAAACAGCAATGACAGCAATGATCGACCAATCGACCCAGGTAAAGGACACGGAATAGACCAGCGGCGAAAAAGGGCGTGCATTTTAACAGAGCACTGGCCATTCAAGTAAGCGATGCTTAGGGGGAGAAATGGTTTTTTACGACAGACATGCACGCAGCCGGCCTCTCCAGGCCCGCTATCAAAAAGGGCAACGCCGGGCGGAGCTTGGGAGGCGTTGCCCTTGCATACGCTGCTTGCTCAGCCTTTTTCAGGCTCGAAGCGTACGACGATACCGTCAAGCTTTTGCTGGCGATTCAACAAGGCCCGCAAGCGATCCGCTTCGGCACGCTCAATCACCGGTCCGACGAAAACCCGATTCATCTTTCCCGCCTGGCGGATGTAGGCGTTATAGCCTTGGCTGCGCAAGTTTTTTTGCAGGTTTTCCGCATTCGCACGGTTGGACAGACTGGCCAGTTGCACTGACCAACTGACCGGCAAGCTGTTGGCATCCAGGCGCGCTTCAGGCGTACGCACCGGTGCCTTGGCGGCAGGCTCACCCAGACCCGTGGCTTGGGGTTTTCGCACGGGTTCCTGTACCGCTGTTGGCCGCTGGGCAGGCAAGGCACTGATCGGAGTTTCTGGCGCGCTTCCGGGAATCGGTTCATTGGGCAACGGCTCAGGCACGGTCACCGGCGCCACTGCAAAATCAGGGACCTCAGGCATGGCCGGCCTGCTTGGCGCCTCGACGCGCACATGTCTCGGCTCGTTATCGCGCGAGAACAGCATCGGTAGAAAAATCACCGCCAGGGCAACCAGCACCAGCGCTCCCACCATCCGCTGCTTCAATCCACGCTCAAGCACCGCCATGTCAGGCTCCTAGGATTCGTTGAGGTGTGTAGTTGCGTTGCGCTGGCTTGCCAGCCACTCCAGGGCTTCGGCAACACAAAAGAACGAGCCAAAAACCAAGATTTCCGCGCCCACCGCCGCCTCTGTGCATTGTGCCTCCAATGCCGCGACGATCGAGTCATGCGCAGTCACACTCGCCCCGCGGGCCTGTAAGGCTGCCTCAAGTTCGGCAGCCGGACGGCTGCGCGGTGTGTGCAAGGGTGCGACGGCCCAGTGACCGATACGGTCCAGCAGCGGTTCGATGACACCGGACAGGTCTTTATCGGACAGCAGGCCGAAAACAGCATTTCTCTGACCGCCCCAGGCTTGCAATCGTTCGGCCAGATACTGCGCAGCGTGGGGGTTGTGCCCCACATCCAGCAACAAGGCGAGTGATTTGCCCTGCCAGCTGAGTGTGCGGCGGTCCAGCCGCCCTACTACTTTCGCCTCTCGCAGAGCCTTGGCGAGACGCACCGGTTCCCAGGGCAGGTCGAGCAGCGCGTACGCCTGCAGCGCAAGCGCGGCGTTCTGCATGGGCAGATCGAGCAACGGCAACTCACGCAAACTCAACGGCGCACCGGCAACGTTGCGGCCCTGCCAATGCCAATGCTGCGCCTCAACCTGCAGGTCGAAGTCCAGGCCACGCTGCAAAAAAGGCGCCCCCAGGGAATCCGCCTGCTGCTGCAGTATCACTGGCGGAGCAGAATCGCCGCACAGCGCAGGCTTGCCGGCACGGAAAATACCTGCCTTTTCAACCGCCACAGAATCACGAGTGCTACCTAGCCATTCCACATGATCGACAGCAATGCTGGTCACCAAAGCAAGATCGGCATCCACCAGGTTGACCGCATCCAGGCGCCCGCCGAGGCCGACCTCCAGCACGACGAAGTCCAGACCGGCACGCTCGAACAACCAGAAGGCCGCCAGCGTGCCCATCTCGAAATAGGTCAGGGAAATCTCGCCACGGGCGGCCTCGACCGCTGCAAATGCCGCACACAGCTCGGCATCGCTCGCATCCGAGCCATTCACCGACACCCGCTCGTTGTACCGCAGCAGGTGCGGCGAACTGTAGAGCCCCACCTTGAAGCCCTGTTCACGAATCAGCGCAGCCAGCAACGCACAGGTAGAGCCCTTGCCGTTGGTACCGGTTACGGTGATGACACGCGTCGCCGGCTTGCCGAGCCCGAGGTTACGGGCCACGGCGCGCGAACGATCCAGGCCCATATCAATCGCCGTGGGGTGCAATTGCTCCAGGTAATTCAGCCAGTCGGGCAGCGTGCGGCTGTTCATGCGCTTTGCGGAGTCTCGACCGGGGTCGGCAGGTTCATCAACTGGGCAAGCAGACGGGCCAGACGCGGGCGCAGCTCATTGCGCGGGATGATCATGTCGATAGCACCGTGATCCAGCAGAAACTCACTGCGCTGGAAACCTTCTGGCAATTTTTCCCGCACGGTCTGCTCGATCACGCGCGGACCGGCAAAGCCGATCAGTGCCTTGGGCTCGCCGACGATCACATCGCCCAGCATGGCCAGGCTGGCAGATACACCACCATAGACCGGATCGGTAAGCACGGAAATGAACGGCAGGCCCTCTTCACGCAGGCGTGCCAGCGCAGCCGAGGTTTTAGCCATTTGCATCAGGGAAATCAGCGCTTCCTGCATGCGGGCACCGCCCGATGCGGAGAAGCAGACCAGCGGGCAGCGCTGTTCAAGCGCAGCGTTCACAGCGCGCACGAAACGCTCACCGACAACGGCGCCCATGGAACCGCCCATGAAAGAGAATTCGAATGCAGCGGCCACCACCGGCATGCCCTGCAGGGTGCCACGCATGGCGATCAAGGCATCTTTCTCGCCGGTCGACTTTTGTGCGGCTACCAGGCGGTCCTTGTATTTCTTGCTGTCGCGAAACTTCAGGCGGTCTACCGGCTCGAGCTCGACACCCAGCTCTTCACGTCCTTCAGCATCCAGGAAAATATCCAGGCGGGTGCGTGCATTGATCCGCATGTGATGGTCGCACTTGGGGCAGACATCGAGGGTATTTTCCAGCTCCGGCTTGTAGAGCACCGATTCGCAGGAGGGACACTTGTGCCACAGACCTTCCGGAACCGAGCTCTTCTTGACCTCGGAACGCATGATTGAAGGAATCAGTTTGTCTACCAACCAGTTGCTCATACTTGTTCTCCGCAAATTTTAATTCGAGGGCCACGCGCCAGATGCTGGCCCCGAGCAAATTCCCCATCACGAACGTTTTGCTGAAACAGCGGCAGGGGATGAACTCCCACCGCCCGCATAACGTATCGTCTCAATTCGGCTTCGCCCCAACGCAGGCCAACCAATCGGCACCGCGCGCGCAGGCGACTCGCTAGTGGACGGCAAACAGCCGCCGGTCGTCACATGGTGGTGTCGACAAGGCGCACCTGCCGAATGAATTCCCGCACTTTTTCCGCATCCTTACGGCCTTTGCTGGCCTCAACGCCACCACTGACATCCACCGCATAGGGCCGCACCTGGGCAATGGCTTCGCGCACATTATGTGGTGCAAGCCCACCGGCCAGGATCAATGGCTTGGGTAACCCAGCGGGAATCAATGACCAGTCGAAACGCTCTCCCGTACCGCCATGCAGGCCGGGTACATACGCATCGAGCAGAATGGCTTGGGCACTCGCATACTTCTTCGCCAACGCCAACAGATCGTCTTCAGCGCGCACGCGCAAAGCTTTAAAATAAGGACGGCCGTGGCCTTCGCACGCTTGCGGCTCTTCATCGCCGTGAAACTGCAGAATGTCCAGCGGTACAGAGCGCAGCACCTGCTGGATTTCCTCACGCCCGGCATTGACGAACAGCCCCACCGTTGTAACGAAAGGTGGCAAGGCCGCGACAATGGCGCGCGCCTGCTCTGGATTTACCGCGCGAGGGCTTTTTGCATAGAACACCAGCCCGATGGCATCCGCACCGGCCTCTGCAGCCAGTAAGGCATCCGCGACGCAGGTGATACCGCAAATCTTGCTGCGAACGATCGTCAAAAGAGAAATACCCGCCTGAAAATGTCGAGGATGTTAACAAAAGGGCCGCCGGCTGCAAGCGTGACCGACCTGTTCAAGGCTTCATGCAGTCTGGCAATCCAGACAGAAAATGCGGTCCCAGATAACGCTCTGGCAAGACGAACTCCTCTGGATACTCAACCTGTACGAGATACAGACCATAAGGATGCGCGGTGACTCCACCGAGCCGACGGTCACGCGCCTCCAAGGCTTCACCCACCCATTCGACCGAGCGCTCTCCGGCCCCAACAGTCATCAGCATACCGGCGAAATTACGCACCATGTGGTGCAAGAAGGCATTGGCCCTCACATCCAGGACGATCATCCGCCCGTGCTCGATAACCTGCAAATGATGCACCGTCTTGATCGGCGATTTGGCCTGGCATTTGAGTGCACGGAATGAGGTGAAATCATGGGTGCCGACCAACACCTGTGCAGCTTCACGCATGCGCTGAACATCGAGAGGTCGGTGGTTCCAGGTGACCTCTTCGGCCATATGCGCGGGCCGAATCTGATCGTTATAAATCACATAACGGTAACGCCGCGCGCATGCCTTGAAGCGGGCGTGAAAATGCGCCGGCATGACTTTGGCCCAGGTAACGCTGATATCGCCCGGCAGATTGGCATTGGCGCCCATTACCCAGGCGATCAAAGGCCTTTCCACCTGCGTATCGAAATGCACGACCTGACCGCTGGCATGCACGCCGGCATCGGTGCGCCCTGCACACATCAGGCTTACGGGCTGGGCCGCCACCCGTGACAAGGCCCGTTCCAGCTCCTCCTGCACAGAAGGCACACCGGGCAGTTGGCGCTGCCAGCCCCGATAGCGGGAACCCTTGTATTCCACACCCAAGGCCACCCGAAAAACACCAGGGGCTGCCGTTTCTTCTACTGCGGTTTGTTCAATGTTCAATCACGTGCGCTCATTTACCGCTGCAACAAGCCATGCCAAGCGGGTTGCAGGTCATACTTCAGAAATAGCCGCTTATTCTACGGGAAAACTGCAGCCCGCCCCCGCCCGACCGGCATACCGATTTCGCGCTCCACCCATGCTCCAATTTTCAGCACCCCAAAACGAAAGCGGCAGCCCTGGGGCTGCCGCTTGGTTGTTACGGTGTTGCGCTTAACTCAGCTTGTCGATCAGCTCACGCGCCTCGCCTTGCTGGGCCTCATCCCCCTCTCCCAAGACCTCGTCAAGGATGTCACGGGCACCTTCATTATCACCCATGTCGATATAGGCACGGGCCAGGTCCAGCTTGGTCGCCGTTTCATTGGTCCCCGACAGGAAATCGAACTCGTCTTCTTCCAGCGGGCCCAGGTCGGTGATATCGAATGCAGGCTCTGCCATCACCGGGATTTCCAGGTCATCGGTCAAGTTGTCCAGCTCGGCGTTCACGCGATTCAACTCGGCCTCGAAATCTTCCGCACCCGCTGGCTCAGCCATGCCTCCAATGTCCAGCAGATCCTCTTCAGGCAAAGACAAATCGAAGTCATCCGGCAAACCGTCCAGTGACGCTGCACCTTCCATCGAGAAGGCTGTCGGTGCCTGTGCAGGCTGGGCAGGAGTTTCGGCATCCAGCGACCAGCCACTCAACAAATCATCGTCATTGCTCAGGGCATCTGCTGGTAGGTCCAAGACCGGAACAGCTGGATCAGCCAACGCTGTATTCGCCTCATCCTCAAGCTGCAGATCAAAATCCAGCTCATCAAAGTCCAGCGGGGGCGTATCGTCGCCAGTCACCGATGGAGACAGCTGCAGGCTATCGGCAAAATCAAGGTCGCCCAAGCCCGATACGCCGGTGTTGCTGGACTCATCCTGCTCCAGTTCACTGGCATACGTCCCGGCTGCCAGCGCACCGGCACCGGCCACTGCGGCGCCTGCGGCGCCTGCCAATGAACTCGATGCCATGTTCGGGTACTTATCTTTCAGCTGACGAATCTCTTCATCGGCACCACCGATCTCACGCAGCTCGTTCTCCTGCTGAACGAAACCACCACGATCCCCCTGCTCGGCAAAGACTTCCATCAGCTTCAGACGCAGATCACGACGCTCAGGCTCACTGTCCAGCGCATTGAGCAGCAACTCGGCCGCCTGATTGAAACGTCCATACGCTATATAAATGTTGACCTCACCCAACAGCTCATTGCTGGAGTCGGAATCCTGGGACGGGGAAATGCCGTCCAACTCATCGAAGCTGCTGTTCGGCAACGCCAGATCGCGATCCAGGCTCTGGTCCTGGTCACTGAGCGTCATTCCTTCCTGCAATTCAGCCTCTTTTATTGCGTTGCGCCGCGACAAGGCCATGAGCGCCAACAGCAAGACCAAAAGGCTGCCCCCACCCACGGCTCCAAGCAGCAACGGATCAGCCAGCAACCGATCCAGCAGAGCCTGCGGCTTTGACTCCACAGCGGGCGTGCTGGCCGGCGGGGCAACAGGGCTCGCCTCAACAGGCACTGCCGGCGGCTGGATGGGTTCAATGGCCTCGACGGACTCTACGATCTCCACGACATCAGGGGTCGCTTCAGAAGTCGCCACCTGGGTGACAGCCACAGTTTCCAAGGGCGCATCTTCGAGCCCGGCCGGTCCACTATCGGTGACGGGTATGACTGGCTCGACATCCGCAGCCAAATCAGACTGAAGCTTGGCCAGCTGACTGTCCTTGAGCTCAATCAGACGCTCAAGCTTTTCCATCTGGCTTTGCAGATCGCCCATGCGACTCTGTAGCTCAGCGCCTTCCCGGCGAGAAGTGTCGAGGTTCTCCTTGGCCACTGCCAAGTTGTCGAGAACCGCTTTGCTGTCGCCCGAGACACCACCATCTTGGCCAACTGTTGCCTGGCCTTCTTCCCCGGAAACCAGACGCAGGCTATCGCCGCTTTCGATCCGCTCGGGTACGGCATTGACAGCACTGCGCTTGGTGGCATCCAGCTGACGCTCGCCTGCGGCCAGACTGCGCGCCTGACGCCAAGCCTGCCACGCAGCATTCTGTTCAGCCACGCGTGCAATTGCTTCACCGCGGGAACGAACCTTGATCTGTTGCTCGTCAGGCAGGCGCAACACTTGGCCGGTTTTCAGGCGGTTGATGTTGTCACCCATGAAGGCGTTAGGGTTCAGGTCCTGAATGGCCAGCATGGTCTGCTGCACAGAACCACCCCCGACGCTCTGGGCAATCTCCCATAGCGTGTCGTTTCGAGTCGTTCTGTACTGACCGCTTTCAGTTGTCCGAACCGGAGCCTGTGCTGCGACTGCAACCGGAGCTGGGGCCGGAGCCGAAACACGAGGTGCCGCAGCGGCAGGTTGCACGGGAGCGGATGCGGCTGCAGGTGCCGAAGCGGCAATCGGAAGCTGTGGGGCAACTGCCTGAGCGGTTTGCGGTGAATACAAAGGCGGATCGAGCAGCACCGTGTACTCACGCAACAGACGGCCATTGGGCCAAATCACCTCAACCAGAAAGTTGAGATAAGGTTCGCGTACCGGCTTATTGGAGCTTACCCGAATGACACTTTTGCCATTGGGCATGATGACCGGGGTAAAAGTCAGGTCGTTCAGAAAAAAGGGGTGGTCGACCCCGGCCTTGCTGAACTCCTCAGGTGAAGCCAGGCGAGGCAGCACCTCGCTGGCTGCCAGGTCACGCACCTCCAGTAACTCGATCTCGGCCACCAGGGGCTGATTCAGCGCGGATTGCAGGGTTACCTCCCCCAACCCCAGCGCATGAGCCACTCCGGAGGTCAAAGCCGAAGCAGCTGCAATTGCCAGCACCAGTTTGCGAATCCGAGCCATAGCGTTTTCCTTGTTCTCTCTTCTTCTCGACTCTCGAGAGGGCATTTAAAAGAAATCCATTAACGCACGGATTTTTTAAAAAACACTGACGCGCGCGATGTCAAGCTAGATTAACCCTTCGAAGTTTCGGGCAAGTATCTTTTACAGATGGTTTTTTATCAACAACTGAGCCAACAGCACGGCATCGAGGGCCGAGCCTTTTCGCACGTTATCAGACACAATCCACAAATCCACTGTGGCGGGGTCATACCGCCAGTGCGAAGCCTGCCAACATAATCAACATCTTGACCTAGAGCATCTCCCACTACGGCCGAATAATTCCCGTCTCGAGCAATTCCACCCTCAGACCGCCTGCAAACAACGCTACCTAAGTCAGCGGACTGCGCAGCAATACATTGAAACTGTCGCCAAAGAACACCGGACCTGACAGGAGAATTCTTATTTCAAAATCAGGCCACCGCTAATCCTTCGCCTCCCCGAGCTTCGATTGATAAGAGCCGGATGGTGACTAACCAAAACGGGGCGCCCTGTGAAGCATTCGTAACCACCGACAGGAGAATCGCGCCGGACGGCGCCAGAAAAACCAGCATTTGAGCTGCAAACACAAACGCCACAACAAGTGTGGCGTTTGTTTTCAGCGCAGAAGCTTAGCGTTCCAACAGAATGCGCAGCATACGTCGCAAGGGCTCGGCAGCACCCCACAACAACTGATCGCCAACGGTGAAAGCCCCGAGGAACTGCGAACCCATGTTGAGCTTGCGCAAGCGACCAACAGGCACGGTCAAGGTACCGGTAACGGCTGTCGGCGACAGTTCACGCATGCTCAGCTCGCGCTGATTTGGCACCAGCTTCACCCAAGGATTGTGCTGACTGATCATGCCTTCAATATCCGAAATCGGCACGTCCTTGTTCAGCTTGATGGTCAGTGCTTGGCTGTGGCACCGCATGGCACCGACGCGCACGCACAACCCGTCGACCGGGATCGGATTCTTGAAGCGGCCAAGAATTTTGTTGGTCTCAGCCTGAGCTTTCCATTCTTCGCGGCTCTGCCCGTTGGGCAGCTCCTTGTCGATATAGGGGATCAGGCTGCCAGCCAGCGGCACGCCAAAGTTGTCCACCGGAAAGCCTTCGCCGCGCTGGGTTTCGGCGACCTTGCGGTCGATCTCCAAGATGGCGCTGGCGGGATTGGCCAGGTCATCTGCCACTGCGCCATGAATCGCGCCCATCTGCTTGATCAGTTCGCGCATGTTCTGCGCGCCGGCACCGGAGGCTGCCTGGTAGGTCATGGCGCTCATCCACTCAACCAGACCCGCCTCGTACAACCCCCCGAGCGCCATCAGCATCAGGCTCACGGTGCAGTTGCCACCGATGTAATTCTTGGTGCCGGCGTCCAGCTGCTGGTCGATCACCCGACGGTTGACCGGGTCCAGCACAATCACCGCGTCGTCCTGCATGCGCAGGCTGGAGGCAGCGTCGATCCAATAGCCCTGCCAGCCGGCTTCACGCAGCTTGGGGAATACTTCGTTGGTGTAGTCGCCGCCCTGGCAGGTCAGAATCACATCGAGGCTTTTCAGCTCATCAATGCTGTAGGCGTCCTTCAACGGCGCAGTTTCTTTGCCAATCGCCGGGCCCTGGCCACCGACATTGGACGTCGTGAAGAACACCGGCTCGATCAGGTCAAAGTCCCGCTCTTCCAGCATCCGCTGCATGAGCACGGAACCGACCATGCCGCGCCAACCGATCAGACCTACACGTTTCATTCAAGCAACCCTAAGAAAAGAAGTGGGCCGCCACCTGAGCGGCGAGCCCGAGAGATTACAGATTCCGCAGCGCGGCGACTACTGCATCGCCCATTTCGCGAGTTCCGACCTTTTGGCAGCCTTCGGACCAGATATCGCCAGTGCGCAGGCCCTGATCGAGAACAACGCTCACCGCCTGCTCGATCGCATCGGCAGCAGCACCTTGATTGAAGGTGTAGCGCAACATCATCGAGACCGAGAGGATTGTTGCCAACGGGTTCGCAATCCCCTTGCCGGCAATGTCCGGAGCCGAACCATGGCACGGCTCATACATGCCCTTGTTGCGCGCATCCAACGAGGCGGACGGCAGCATGCCGATGGAACCCGTAAGCATGGAGGCTTCATCCGAAAGGATATCGCCAAACATGTTGTCGGTCACGATCACATCGAATTGCTTGGGTGCACGCACCAGCTGCATGGCGGCGTTATCGACGTACATATGACTCAGCTCGACGTCCGGGTAGTCCTTGGCCACTTCCTCGACCACGGTGCGCCACAGCTGGCTGGACGCCAAGACGTTGGCCTTGTCCACCGAGCACAGTTTTTTGCCGCGTACGCGCGCCATGTCGAAGCCGACCTTGGCGATGCGGCGAATTTCGCTTTCGCTGTACGGCAGGGTGTCGTAAGCCTGGCGCTCGCCATTCTCCAGCACCCGGGTCTCACGTGGGCTGCCGAAATAGATGCCACCGGTCAATTCGCGAACGATGAGAATATCCAGGCCCGCCACGATTTCGGGCTTCAGGCTGGAGGCGGCCGCCAATTGCGGATACAGCAGCGCTGGACGCAGGTTGCCGAACAGGCCCAACTGCGAGCGGATTTTCAGCAGACCGCGCTCGGGGCGCAGTGCCGGGTCAACGGTATCCCACTTCGGCCCCCCTACGGCGCCGAGCAGAATCGCATCGGCCTGACGGGCGCGCTCCAGGGTCTCGTCAGCCAGCGGGACGCCGTACTTGTCGTACGCGCCACCGCCCAGCTCGTCATAGGACAGCTCGACGCCTAACTCAAATTGCTGGTTGGCCTGCTCCAGCACCTTGACCGCTTCGGCGACGATTTCCGGGCCGATGCCATCACCGGGGAGAATCAGAATCTGTTTGGACATAAAAAATTCCTTGGGGATATGCGCAAGCTACGAGGCTCACGTCGAGCTGTCTCTGCCTACAGCTTGAAGCTTGAAGCTAGTGTTATTTGAGTGCGCCGAACAACCAGGGCTGAGCCTGCTGGTGTTTGTGCTCGAACGTTTTGATCGCCTCGGCGTCCTGCAGGGTCAGACCGATGTCATCCAGGCCGTTGAGCAGGCAATGCTTGCGAAAGGCGTCGACTTCAAACCGATACTGCTTGCCGTCCGGGCGGCTCACGGTCTGTGCGTCCAGATCCACAGTCAATTGGTAGCCTTCGGTGGCCTCCGCCTGCTGGAACAGCTCATCAACCTCTTCTTCTTTCAGCACGATCGGCAGCAGACCATTCTTGAAGCTGTTGTTGAAGAAAATATCCGCAAAGCTGGGCGCAATGATCGTACGGAAACCGTACTCTTCCAGGGCCCAGGGCGCATGCTCACGACTGGAGCCGCAACCGAAGTTCTCACGGGCCAGCAACACGCTGGCGCCCTGGTAGCGCGGAAAGTTGAGCACGAAGTCGGTATTGATCTGGCGCCCCGAGCAGTCCTGGTTCGGCTGGCCGACATCGAGATAACGCCACTCATCGAACAGGTTCGGGCCAAAGCCGGTGCGCTTGATCGACTTGAGAAATTGCTTGGGAATGATCTGGTCGGTATCGACGTTGGCACGATCCAGTGGGCAGACCAGGCCGGTGTGTTGGGTAAAGGCTCTCATGGTGCGTCTCCTCAGGCCTGGATCAGTTCGCGAACATCGATGAAATGGCCGGTCACCGCCGCAGCGGCAGCCATGGCCGGACTGACCAGGTGGGTACGACCACCTGCGCCCTGACGGCCTTCAAAGTTGCGGTTGGAGGTGGAAGCGCAATGCTCGCCGCTGCCCAATTTGTCCGGGTTCATCGCCAGGCACATGGAGCAGCCCGGTTCACGCCATTCAAAGCCCGCCTCAATGAAAATCTTGTCCAACCCCTCTTGCTCGGCCTGCTGCTTGACCAATCCCGAGCCTGGCACCACCAGCGCCTGCTTGACGGTCGCGGCGACCTTGCGGCCCTTGGCAACGATGGCCGCCGCGCGCAGATCCTCGATCCGCGAATTGGTGCAGGAGCCGATGAACACGCGATCCAGGCGGATATCGGTGATGGGCTGGCTGGCAGTCAGGCCCATGTATTTCAATGCGCGAACAATGGAATCGCGCTTAACCGGATCGTTCTCACCAGCCGGGTCCGGCACGTTCTGATCGACGGCCAGGACCATTTCCGGCGAGGTGCCCCAGCTGACCTGCGGCTTGATGTCTTCGGCCTTCATTTCAATCACGGTGTCGAACACGGCGTCTGCATCGGACACCAGGTCTTGCCAAACTTCGACCGCCTTTTCCCAGTCGGCGCCTTTGGGTGCGTAGGGGCGACCCTTGACGTACTCAATGGTCTTCTCATCCACCGCTACCATGCCAACGCGGGCACCCGCCTCGATGGACATGTTGCAGATGGTCATGCGCCCTTCCATGGACAGGTCGCGGATCGCACTGCCGGCGAATTCCAGCGCATGACCATTACCACCGGCGGTGCCGATCTTGCCGATCACGGCCAGCACGATATCCTTGGCAGTGACGCCGAACGGCAGCTTGCCTTCGACCCGCACCTGCATGTTCTTCATCTTCTTGGCCACCAGGCACTGGGTGGCGAGCACATGCTCGACTTCCGAGGTACCTATACCGTGGGCCAGCGCGCCGAAAGCGCCGTGGGTCGAGGTATGCGAATCACCGCAAACCACGGTCATGCCCGGCAAGGTAGCGCCCTGTTCCGGACCGATTACGTGGACGATGCCCTGGCGCACGTCGTTCATCTTGAATTCGAGGATGCCAAAGTCATCGCAGTTCTCGTCGAGGGTCTGCACCTGAATGCGCGACACTTCATCGGCGATGGCTTCCAGACCACCTTGGCGCTCGGCCTTGGTAGTCGGCACGTTGTGGTCCGGCGTGGCGATATTGGCATCGATGCGCCAAGGCTTGCGGCCAGCCAGGCGCAGGCCTTCAAACGCCTGGGGCGAAGTAACTTCGTGCAAAATGTGGCGGTCGATATAGATCAACGACGAGCCATCATCACGACGCTTGACCTCGTGCATCTCCCAGAGCTTGTCATAGAGCGTTTTACCGGCCATTGGACATTCCTCATCAGTTTCTTATGGGCAGGGCCCTTGCGCTTATGGATTTTATGCTATGAACTTGAGAGGAATAACTCAAATTCATATTTTTCATCCAACGGATTCCAAACAGGAATGCGCAGGATGAATTCCCGGAACTCCTTCCATGGACCTCGCCGCCCTGCAGGCCTTTCTGGCTATCGCTGAAACAGGCAGCTTCTCTCTCGCCGCCGAACGTTTGCACCTGACCCAGCCCGCAGTCAGCAAGCGCATCGCAGTGCTGGAACTCCAGCTCGATGTGCGGCTGTTTGATCGCCTGGGCCGTGAAGTGGGTCTGACCGAGGCCGGGCGTGCGCTGTTACCCCGCGCCTATCAGATCATCAACGTACTGGACGACACGCGCCGCGCCTTGAGTAACCTGAATGGCGAGATCAGTGGTCGGCTGACCTTGGCGACCAGCCATCATATTGGCTTGCACCGCCTCCCGCCCTTGTTGCGGGCATTCACGCGCCATTATCCCCTGGTCAGCCTGGATATCCGCTTTCTCGACTCGGAAGTCGCCTATGAGGAAGTGCTGCACGGCCGCGCGGAACTGGCCGTTATCACTTTGGCACCGGAAACCCGTCTGCCCGTGCGGGCCGTACCCGTTTGGAATGATCCCCTCGATTTCGTTGCCGCGTCCGAGCACCCCTTGGCCAGCAATGGTACGGTTAGCCTGGCCGATGTGGCACGCCATCCAGCGGTTTTTCCCGGTAGCAACACCTTCACACACCATATCGTTCATAAACTGTTTGAAAGTCAGGGACTGACACCGAACATCGCCATGAACACCAATTATATGGAGACGATCAAGATGATGGTTTCCATCGGGCTGGCCTGGAGCGTTCTGCCCCTTACCATGCTTGATCGGCAGGTAGTGCGCCTGCCGTTGCCCGGTATTCAGCTGTCACGCCAGCTTGGCTACATCGTGCATACCGAACGCACACTGTCCAACGCTGCGAAAGCGTTCATGCTGTTGCTCGACACCCAGCCGAAATCCTTGCCTGGAGAACCGAGGTAAGCCTACCGTAGTCCCATATCCACTTGGCATGAACGACGGTTGTAGCTTCTCACTGCCCGGGGCGCTTGATGACCAAAGACAGTTCGCGAGCTGCGTTGTCGCCCTTCGACACACGACAGGCAGCCCAGAGTCCAAACCCCATGCTGGAAAGCACCTGGCTCGAGACTGCGCTTGACTGCGCCGAACTGGGAGCCTGGTGCCTGGAACTAGACAGTGGAAAGCTTCATTGGTCTTCCACTGCTCAGACACTGCTTGGCCCGGTACTGCATGCAAGACTCACACATGGGCGCGCGTACCTCCGCCGTATTCCTCGCTTGGATCGTCCGCGCCTGCTGCGCTATTTTCGCTCCATCTTTGCCACGCCGCCGGCGAGCAAACCCATCGCCCATCACTTGCACTGGCCCGACAACAGCTTACATTGGCTGGAGCTCAAGGGCCGCTTGCACACTGACCTACAGGGCAGGCGACATATCCTGGGCACCGTACGCGACATCAGTCTGCAGCACGACGAACGACACAACCTGCTCAATCAGGATGAAATCGTCAGTAACGCCTTGCGCAATACACCCGACGCCGTGGTGATCAGTGAGCTGGCCGGTGGGCGTTTCGTCGAAGTCAATGCCGGTTTTGAAAGCTTGTTCGGTTGGAGCAAAAAAGACACCATTGGCCGCACTCCCGATGAGCTTGGCCTCTGGATCGATCCCCTTGAGCGTGACCAGCTGCGCGAGCAGTTGGCCAGGCATGGCAGCCTGAGCGATTTCGAAGCGCACCTGCGCAAACGTGACGGCAGTCTGTGCAGCTGTCGCTTCTACAGCGCCCCCATTGAGCTGCACGGCCAGCCTTGCCTGGTGACCACCCTGCGCGACATGAGCCAGCAGCGGGTTCAGGAACAGGCGTTGCAAGACAGCCGCGAACGGCTGGCGCTGGCCCTGGAGTCCGCCATGCTGGGCACCTGGGACTGGCACATCCCCAGCGACACCCTGTTTGGCTCGGCTCGCGCAGCAGCCCTACATGGGCTACCCGCCCAATCGTTTCAGGGTAATTTCCGCATGTTCTTCGCCAGCGTCCATGAAGACGATCGCGAACAAATGCGTCGCACCTACCGTGAGCTGCTCAGCGGCAAGCGCGATGATTATCACACCACCTATCGCTCGCGCTTCAGCACGGGTGAGGTCCATCACCTGGAAAGCACCGCCCGCCTCTATCGGGATGCTGCCGGTAACCCATTGCGCATGACTGGCATCCTCATCGACATCACCGAGCGTGTCGTGCGCGAACAGCACCTGGCCGCGTCTGAAGAAAAATTCGCCACGCTGTTTCATGCCAGCCCCGCACCGATCTGCGTGTCACGGATTGATGACGGGGAGTTTCTGGAAATCAATCCCAGCTTCACCGAGGTTTTTGGCTGGCAGCCCGACGAGATAGTCGGCCACAGTGCCCAGGCCCTTAATTTTTGGTCCGATATCGGGCAACGAAGGGAGTTGTTCGATCAACTCGCCCGCGACCAGGTGCTGGACAATGTCTTGGCTCTGTTTCACACCAAACACGGCCAGCAATTGACCTGCTTGATTTCCAGCCGCTACATCCAGGTGGACGGCCAGCGCTACATCACTACTTCATTCCACGATATAACTCGCCAGCAGCAAGCCGCCCAAGCGCTACAGGCCAGCGAGGAAAAATTTGCCAAGGCGTTCCATTCCAGCCCCGACGCCATCTCCATATTTGAGCGAGGCGGCGGCCGCTTCATCGAAGTCAACGAGGGGTTCCGGCGCCTGACCGGCTATAGCACCGAGGACGTGATCGGTCGCACCCTGGGAGATTTGAATCTGTGGATCAGCCCTGAACAACGTCAGCAGATGGCCGAAGCCCTCGAGCGCAACGGCCGCCTGCCACGCCGTGAAATGCATCTGCTAGACCGAGACGGCCAATTGAAATTTGCCGAAGTCTCGGTTGAGTCCATCACCCTCAATGGCTGCGATTGCCTGCTGCTGACGGCGCGCGACATCAGCGAGTTGAAAGAAGCTCAGGCCCAGATACAGCACCTGGCCTACCACGATTCACTGACCAACCTGCCCAACCGCGCCTTGCTGCTCGACCGCCTGACCCAGCAGATTGCCTTGCTCACCCGTCACGATTTGCGTGGCGCGGTCCTGTTCCTTGATCTGGATCATTTCAAGCACATCAACGATTCCCTCGGCCATCCCGTCGGCGATGCGGTCCTGCGCATGGTCACCAGCCGCCTGCAAGCCAGCGTGCGCCGGGAAGATACCGTGGCTCGCCTTGGGGGGGATGAATTTGTCGTGTTGCTTTCCGGTTTGGAAGGCAAACGTGCGCAAGTCATTCGCCAAGTGCACCTGGTGGCCGAGCAACTCCGCAGACGTCTGGCCGAGGCCATGTTGATCGATGGCCGCCACCTGCAACTCACAACCAGCATTGGCATCGCCCTGATACCCGATCACGGCACCAGCTCCGATGATTTGCTCAAACGCGCCGACATCGCGCTCTATCGGGCCAAGGATTCCGGGCGCAATAGCATTCATGTGTTTCGCAGCCACATGCAGGCCTTGGTCAGCGAGCGCCTATTGCTGGAAAACGACTTGCGCCAGGCGCTCCCCCGCCAGCAGTTCAGACTGGTATTTCAACCGCAAGTCGATGCTCGCAGCCAGAAGATCATCGGCGCCGAAGCCTTGCTGCGCTGGCAGCATCCACAGCGTGGCGAGCTGACGCCCGAGCGCTTCATGCAGGTTTTGGAAGAGAGCGGCCTCATCCAGGAGGTAGGACTTTGGGTATTGCGCAACGCCTGCCAAGCTTGCGCCTGGTTTCTCGATGAGGCGCTGATCGAGCCGGACAATTTTCACTTATGCGTAAATATCAGCCCTCGCCAGTTCCGCCACTACGACTTTGTCGAAGACGTGGAGAATTGCCTGAAGGCAAGCGCGCTTCCGGCACAGACATTGAAGCTGGAAATCACCGAAGGCGTGGCTATCCGCAATATCGAAGACACCATTCACAAGATGCAACGCCTTAAACGTATCGGTGTCGCCTTCGCCATGGATGATTTCGGTACCGGCTACTCGTCACTCACGTACCTCAAGCGCCTGCCGGTGGATACGCTGAAAATCGATCAGTCCTTCATCCATGATGCGCTGCTCAACAGCAATGACGGCGCAATCGTTCGTGCAATCATTGCCATGGCCCACAGCCTGGGTCTGCAGACCATTGCCGAAGGCGTGGAAGAAACAGAGCAGTTGGACTTCCTGCAACAAGAGGGTTGTCACCTGTATCAAGGTTACCTTTTCAGTCGCGCGATCCCGCCGGAAGATTTCCACGCTCTGCTGACCGCCACGAACACACCCGACGCCTCAAAAAAGAATGTCCACGAATAATCGCGGACATTCTTTTCAAGCAGGGCGCTGTCAGCTCTGCAACGCGTGGCGCACAGCACCGATCGGGATGCGCTTGGGCTTGGCCTCTTCCGGCACGATGCGCACGAGATCGATATTCAACAAGCCATTTTGCAAAGCCGCCCCCTGAACCTCGATATGGTCGGCCAGACGGAACGACAACTTAAAAGCGCGCTGGGCAATTCCCTGATGAAGATAGGTGACACTTTCACCCTCGCGCTCACGCTTTCCACCGCTCACCGTCAACACCCCGCGCTCGACCTGTAACTCCAGGTCCTGCTCTTGAAAACCAGCCGCCGCCACGACGATTCGGTATTGCGCATCACCGTGCTTTTCAATGTTATAGGGTGGATAGCTGCTGCCGCTTTCGTTGCGCAGGACCGACTCGAACAAGTCGTTAAAGCGATCAAAACCAACAGACTGACGAAACAGCGGCGCCATGGAAAATGCAGTGCTCATGAAAATTCTCCTGAGTAATCAGCAAGGAAATGCGGGACCCGACTTCGGCATCCCACGCTGACTACATGAGGTTTACGGAGGAAATTTCAAGAGTCCGGATGCCTGACCGGCAGCCCATCGAACCACTGCAAAAAATGCGCAACGCTCATCTCGAGCGAGTCGGAATTATCCAACCGCCAGACGCCTTCCATTCCGGCATCGGACCGCAACCTGGCACTACGTCCCAGGCGCGCATCGATCTCCTTAGCTGATTCACGACCACGCGACAGCAGACGCTGGCGCAACACCGCCTCATCCACCTCCAACAACACCGCCTGTAACTGCGAATAACGCGCCCGGGCGGCGGGCAGGTGGGCGCGGGAACCATTGACCACGACGTCATGGCCACCGCCCAGCCAGTCATCAATTACACGGGGAATACCATAAGCCAGACCATTGGCCTGCCAGCTCAACGCAAAGGCGCCCTGCTCTTTCAAGCGGGCAAATTCCTGGGCATCGACACTCACCGCATCCTCGCCCACGGCTTCCGCAGAGCGAGTGATGACTCTACGCGCGATATAGCATCCACGCGCCTGCAAAGAGTCACGGGCAGCGTTCAACAGGCTATCCTTGCCAGAGCCTGAAGGCCCCATGAGATAGATCAGGTGACTCATCTCGCCTCCCCAAAAAACGCCAGACACCACTGCGCCAAGAACGTTCCTTGCGCCTGCCTCGCTGAGCAAATACTGAGCATGCAATCGCATTCTGGATGATCGGTGCTGGCAAAAAGCCTTTAAGTGAACCAAACTATGAATGTCTTGCGACAATATTTATAAAAAAGAAGATGTTGTTGAACTTAAAGGCCGGACTTAAGTCCAACCTGCGACTTAAGCGCCACTCCCAGCACCCTTCTAGACTATTGGTTGATAACGTATGCGCCCTATGAAACAGGCTGTTTATTCAAGCCGCACGGCTGACAAATTCGTTGTCCGCTTGCCCGACGGCATGCGCGAGCGCATCGCCGAAGTAGCTCGCACTCATCACCGCAGCATGAACTCCGAAATCATTGCCCGCCTTGAGCAGAGCATGATTCAAGAGGCCTCACTGGCCGATGACCTGGCCTCGCGCCTAGACAGTCCTGAGCTGACGCTTAATGAACGCGAACTGGTGCAGTGCTTCCGCCAGCTAACTCGCCGCCAGCAAAACGCGCTGGTCGCGCTCATTGCCCATGACATGGAAATGGCAGCCGGCGAATAACATTGAAACAGATATAAAAAAACCGGCTCTTGCCGGTTTTTTTATATCTGTAACCGAACCGCCTTGTTTTCGCTTAGAGCAAGAACAGTGTTGCCAGCCCTAAGAAGATAAAGAAGCCACCACTGTCGGTCACCGCCGTGATCATGACACTGGCCCCCATCGCCGGGTCTTTTCCCAGGCGCTCAAGCGTCATCGGAATCAATACCCCCATCAACGCCGCCAGCAGCAGATTGAGGGTCATTGCCGCCGTCATAACCACGCCCAGCGACCAGTTGCCGTACAGCCACCAAGCCACTAAACCGATCACGCCACCCCACAGCAGTCCGTTGACCAACGACACACCCAGCTCCTTGCGTAACAGTCGCGAGGTGTTGCCAGTGCCGACCTGATCCAGGGCGATGCCGCGCACAATCATGGTGATGGTCTGATTACCGGAATTGCCGCCGATACCTGCAACAATAGGCATCAATGCGGCCAGAGCAACCAGCTTCTCAATCGAGCCATCGAACAACCCGATCACCCGCGAAGCAATAAAGGCTGTAATCAGATTGAGCGCCAGCCAGGCCCAGCGGTTGCCCACCGACTTCCACACCGAGGCGAAGATATCTTCTTCCTCGCGCAGACCGGCCATGTTGAGAACTTCGCTTTCGCTCTCCTCACGAATCAAGTCGACGATCTCATCAATGGTCAGTCGACCGATCAGCTTGCCGTTCTTGTCGACCACAGGGGCAGACACCAAGTCATAGCGTTCGAACGCCTGGGCAGCGTCGTAGGCATCCTCATCGGGATGAAAGCTGACCGGATCGCTGGCCATGACGTCGGCCACCTGCTTCTCAGGGTCATTGACCAGCAGGCGCTTGATCGGCAGCACCCCCTTGAGCACGCCATCGTAGTCGACCACAAACAGCTTGTCGGTATGCCCAGGCAATTCCTTGAGGCGGCGCAGGTAACGCAATACCACTTCCAGACTGACGTCTTCTCGGATGGTAACCATCTCGAAGTCCATCAGCGCGCCGACCTGATCCTCCTCGTAGGACAGCACCGAGCGCATGCGCTCGCGCTGCTGCGCATCGAGGCTTTCCATCAGCTCGTGGACTACGTCGCGCGGCAGCTCCGGCGCCAAGTCGGCCAGCTCATCGACATCCATGTCCCGGGTAGCGGCGATCAGCTCATGATCGTCCATGTCGGCGATCAGGGTTTCGCGCACCGCATCGGAGACTTCGAGAAGAATATCGCCGTCGCGCTCGGCCTTGACCAGTTGCCAGACGGTCAAGCGCTCATCGAGCGGCAGAGCTTCGAGAATGTGGGCAATGTCGGCGGGGTGCAGCTCGTCAAGCTTGCGTTGCAACTCAGCGAGGTTCTGCCGACGCACCAGATCGTCAACGCGATCCTGGTGCTGACCTTCCTGGCGATGGGTAAGGTCTTCGACCAGGCGGTGGCGGTGCAGCAGGTCGACAACCTGCGCCAAGCGGTCTTGCAGGCTTTCTTGCGGCTTTTTGGCTTCTACTTCAGTCATTGGCGCGCTCCACCCCAGAAGCGGAGCACGCCAAAGGGGATCAATCAGTCAATACGCGATTGGGCAATCGAAAATGTGAGTGAGTTACTACTGGGTAAGTCCATGGTGGGAATCCACAAGCCCCGGCGGGGCTGACCGGGCAATATTACCACTGCCTGAGGCCATTGCGCGCGATAAAAGTTCGGCACTACAAGCGTTTGCACGGCAAAGCTCGGCCATCTTCACCTATTGGATGCACTCGATTGAGACCAGGACACTGCAAAGCCCTGTCACGCCGCCTATGCTGCGCGGCTCTGCTTACCACCTAGGGATACCCCTTATGCACGGATTGCTTCGCACCAGCTGCTGCCTGGTCGCGCTTGGCCTGTCCAGCGCTCTGCCCGCTGCCAGCATCTATCGCTGCGCGGATTCACAAGGCCATGTCAGCTTTTCCGATCAGGCCTGCCCACCTGGAGCTGCCCAGAATGCCCTTTCGCCACAGATCAACAGCCTGCCGCCCCCAAAGCCCCCTAGACCTGATCGCCGCACCGATAAGTCCGGCCTGGTAATCGGCAGCAGCCAATCGGAGACCCCGTGCGGGGTGCTGCTCACCAGTCAACAGAAGCGCACCGCACGGATTCGTCAGCAGGTTTTGGCTGGAATGAATCAGCAGGACATCGAAAGCGCCTTTGGCACGCCGGACAAGATCAGCAGGAACAACAACCAGACCCGCTATCACTACCGGGATGCCAAGGGCAACACTCGTCAGGTCGTCTTCGATGAGGCGGGCTGCGTGAAAGCCAAACCTTGAAAAGCAAAAAGCCCGCATTTCTGCGGGCTTCTTGTGTGTGGCGGACTCAGGAGGATTCGAACCTCCGACCGCTCGGTTCGTAGCCGAGTAC
>JADGMW010000248.1_pt1 | contig 30867 bp, 27 predicted proteins | sample 8641801 | NCBI WGS metagenome assembly JADGMW01 (sample SAMN16272018, study PRJNA661076) | feces metagenome | isolation source: fecal sample from diarrhoea affected cattle A | host: Bos taurus | place: South Africa: Lokaleng Village, Mahikeng | collected 2019-09
GCAGCTTGCAGCTTGCAGCTTGCAGCTTGCAGCTTGCAGCTTGCAGCTTGCAGCGTAAGCTTGCGCCATCCGTTATCGCTTTACAGGGTTTGCCATGCGTCCTCTCATTGCCTCGGTCGATCTGGCCGCGATTCGTCACAACTATGCCTTGGCCAAGCGCTGCGCGCCGGGACGGCGGGCCTTTGCCGTGGTCAAGGCCAATGCCTACGGTCATGGCGCTGCGGCGGTGGTTGCAGCCCTGCGGGATGATGCGGATGGCTTCGCCGTGTGCAGCGTGGAGGAGGCGAGGGTGGTGCGCGAGCAGGCGCCGGCGGCACGGATTCTGCTGCTCGAAGGCTGCTTCGATGCTGAGGATGATCAGAGTGCCGCCGAACTGGGGCTCGATGTCGCAGTGCAGGGTGTCGAGCAGGCCGAGCGGTTGCTGTCGGCCCGGCTGGCGCGACCGGTGAACGTCTGGCTAAAGCTGGACAGCGGCATGCATCGCCTGGGCTTCGAGGAAGCCCAGGTCCGCCATTGGGCCGAGCGTCTGCGCGGCGCGCCCCAGGTCGCTGAGGTCAACCTGATCAGCCACTTCGCCTGCGCCGACGAGCATCAGCACGCATTGACCGGAGAGCAGCTGGAGGTGTGCCTGGGCTTGCAGGATGTGGCTTTTGATCATCGCGCCCTGGCCAATTCAGCAGCGGTCCTCAGCCTGGCGCCTGCGCACATGGACTGGATACGGCCGGGCATCATGCTGTACGGCGCCTCGCCATTCGCCGAGCGCTCCGCTGCAGAGTTGGGGCTGAAACCGGTCATGACCCTGACTGCGAAAATTATCGCCGTGCACGAAGTGCCCGTTGGCGATAGCGTCGGCTACGGCGCTAGTTGGGTGGCAGAACGGCCCTCGCGTATCGGCACCGTATGCTGTGGCTATGCCGACGGCTATCCGCGCCAAGCGCCGTCCGGCACGCCAGTGCTGGTGCGCGGTCACCGCGTGCCGCTGGCCGGTCGCGTGTCGATGGACATGCTGGCCATTGATTTGACCGACGTGCCCGAGGCGCGGATCGGCGATGAGGTGGAGTTGTGGGGCGCGAATGTGTCGGTCGACGAGCTGGCCAGCGCCTGCGGCACCATTGGCTACGAGTTGCTGACCCGGGTCACCGCCCGCGTGCCACGTCGTTATCAATAACGCCGCGCCCTCCGGGAGAGGGTAAGCAAGCAGCGTGCTCGCCTTAGAGTGTTGAGGCGGGAGGAGCCGCCAAATCCGACCTGAAGCGTCGGATTTGGCCATGTTTTGTGCTATATTCCGCGCCCTTTTTGCATAACCTGCTGGTTCTCCGCCATGACCGCTGTCAAACCCCTGTTCGACTATCCCAAGTACTGGGCCGAGTGTTTCGGTCCTGCACCCTTCCTGCCAATGAGCCGGGAAGAGATGGATCAGCTCGGCTGGGACAGCTGTGATGTGATCATTGTTACTGGAGACGCCTACGTCGACCATCCGTCGTTCGGCATGGCGATCATTGGCCGTCTGCTGGAAGCTCAAGGCTATCGCGTCGGCATCATTGCCCAGCCGGACTGGCGCAGCAAAGACGACTTCATGAAGCTGGGCGAGCCCAACCTGTTCTATGGCATCGCCGCCGGCAACATGGACTCGATGATCAACCGCTACACCGCCGACCGCAAAATGCGCTCCGACGATGCCTACACCGCCGGTGGCCTTGCTGGCAGTCGCCCGGACCGCGCCAGCCTGGTCTACAGCCAGCGCTGCAAGGAAGCGTACAGCCATGTGCCGGTCATTCTCGGTGGCATCGAGGCGTCGCTGCGCCGCATCGCCCATTACGACTATTGGTCGGACAAGGTGCGTCGTTCAATCCTGATGGACGCTACCGCCGACATCCTGCTGTACGGCAATGCCGAGCGCGCGATTGTCGAAGTCGCGCAGCGCCTGGCCTATGGCGAGAAGATCGAGACCATCACCAATGTGCGCGGCACCGCGTTTATCCGCAAGGATGCGCCTGAGGGCTGGTTCGAGATCGATTCGACCCGCGTCGACCGGCCAGGCAAGATTGACCAGATCATCAACCCTTACGTGAACACCCAGGAACTGGAAGCCTGCGCGCTGGAAAACGGCAAGCAGGCCCCCGAGGATCCCAACGAGGCCAAGGTCGTCGAGCTGTTGCCGCACCCCAAACTGGAGCGCGACCGTACGGTGATTCGCCTGCCATCCTTCGAGAAGGTACGCAACGATCCGGTGCTGTATGCCCACGCCAACCGTGTGCTGCACCTGGAGACCAATCCGGGTAACGCCCGTGCGCTGGTGCAGAAGCACGACGGCCAGGACATCTGGCTGAACCCACCGCCGATTCCGCTGACCACCGAGGAAATGGACTACGTGTTCGCCGCGCCCTATGCGCGCGTGCCACACCCGGCGTACGGCGGCGCCAAGGTGCCCGCCTACGAGATGATTCGCTTCTCGGTGAACATCATGCGTGGCTGTTTTGGCGGCTGCACCTTCTGCTCGATCACCGAGCATGAGGGGCGCATCATGCAGAACCGTTCCCACGAATCGATCCTCAACGAGATCGAGGCGATGCGCGGCATGCCGGGCTTTACCGGCGTGGTCTCCGACCTGGGCGGGCCGACTGCCAACATGTATCGCATGGCGTGCAAGAGCTACGAGATCGAGAAACACTGCCGCAAGCCGTCGTGCGTCTACCCGGGGATCTGCGAGAACCTCAACACCGATCACAGTTCGCTGATCGAACTGTATCGCAAGGCCCGCGCACTGCCAGGGGTGAAGAAGATTCTCATTGCCTCGGGTCTGCGTTACGACCTCGCGGTGGAATCGCCCGAATACGTCAAGGAACTGGTGACCCACCACGTTGGCGGTTACCTGAAGATTGCCCCGGAGCACACCGAGCAAGGCCCGCTGGACAAGATGATGAAGCCGGGCATCGGCAACTACGACAAGTTCAAGCGGATGTTCGAGAAGTACTCCAAGGAAGCGGGCAAGGAGCAGTACCTGATTCCGTACTTCATCGCCGCGCACCCGGGCACCACCGACGAAGACATGATGAACCTGGCCCTGTGGCTCAAGGCCAACGGCTTTCGCGCCGATCAGGTGCAGGCGTTTTATCCCTCGCCGATGGCCAGTGCTACGGCGATGTACCACACCGGCAAAAACCCGCTGCGTAAGGTCACTTACAAGAGCGATGGGGTGGTCATCGTCAAGAGCGAGGAGCAGCGTCGCCTGCACAAGGCATTCCTGCGCTACCACGACCCGAAGGGCTGGCCGATGCTGCGCGAGGCGCTCAAGCGCATGGGGCGCGCCGACCTGATCGGCAGCGGCAAGCACCAGCTTATTCCGGTGCATCAGCCTGCGGGCGATGAGTACCAGAGCGCACGGCGCAAGAACTCCACGCCGGCCGGCAGCAAGAAGGTGGCCGGCAATCGCCAGACCAGACCGCTGCTCACCCAGCACACCGGTTTGCCACCGCGCAGCCAGGACGGCAATCCGTGGGATAAGCGCGAGCAGGCCAAGGCCGCTGCCGAAGCCCGCAAGAAGGCCGAGCGTAGCCAATCGGTAAAGCCCGCTGCCGGCAAAGGTGGCAAGGGCGGCAAACCTCAGCGCCCGGTGGCGCCGCGCTGAGGTTGCACCCAGTGTTCCGGCCCACTGCGCCTCCTTCGCGACGAGCCGCTATTCCTCACTGATATCAGGCCCGACCTCGGGCCGCAGCGCCGCCGTGCACAACCTCTACTCTCGAAGAGCTAAGTGAGGCGCACGCTCGCATCCCCGCTGCCACTTTTTATGCGCAGCAATGGCCATAACGACTGAGTTTGCATGTCTGTGAATAACTTCACGAATTGCGAGGGTTGTGGGATCTGCGCTAGTGGCCCTGATGGCCTTGTTTATTGCAAATGCACCTAAAAACAGTCACTTCGGTGCGTGTGGCGCTCTTGGCAGCGGGTCCGCTTTTCCCCAGATGCTGTGTATAACTCTGTGGGCAAGCAGGTGAAAGAGTGCTGGGAACAGCATGGCTACTGGTGTAGCCCAGAGTGGTGTTTTTTTACTCAATGCAATGAAACGACAACAGGTCTGTACGGAGAGTCATCGAGCGAAGGTCAGGCAAGGCACAGGCCGGAAAAAAAACGCAGTTTTTTCATGGTGATAGAGATGTTTTAAACGCAGCATCACCGGCGCAAAAATTTCCATACGGAGCCTATCTTGGGGCTTAGAAATACGCGAGTAGCCGCCCGGCTGCCATCACCGACAGCCACGCGCACAGCGACAAGCCCGCCTGCATCCTGGCCGGCAGCGGCACGATCTCCCATTCCGGTAAAACTCGCGAAAATCGCCAACGAAACAGCCCGGCATTGCCGATGCCGAACAGCACCAGGAGCAACTTGATCTGCAACAGCCGGTTGCCGATCAATGCCATGGCGTCGGCGGCGAACAGGGCCAGGCCGCTGGCAAGCTGTATCAGCAGGCCGCTCACGGCGAAACCGGTCAGCCAGGGGGCGAGCAAGCCCAGTGGCACGCGGGGGGCCAGGCCGAGCAAGCGCAGATCCAGAAAAAGCATGGCGCCGAGCAGCAAGACCAGACCCAGCAGATGCAGCAGGTTAACGACTGGGTAGAGCCAGTCCGACTCGCGCATCATCACACCGAGCGCGGAGCCCTCCAGTGCGGCGGCGAGCTGCGCCGCTTCCATCAGCGCAGCTCGACGGTTCGGTCGTTGACAGTGATTCGCTCGGCGCGCAATTCGGCGCTGCCATCCTTGCGTGGATAGCCTTCCAGAATTATCTGTTGGCCGACCTGCAGGTCCGATTCCGGTAGGCCGCGTGTGTTCAGGCGCGATATCGGCGCCAGAATCACTCGCCACTGCTGGCCTGCATGTTCGATAACCAGTTCGGCGTGAGGGTTGCGGTAATGCACCTCGATAATCTCGGTCTCCAGCCTCAGTGGTTGTTCGCTGTCGTAGCTGCTCCAACCATGGTGGGCCAGAGCCGGTGGGGCGCCGATCAGAACCAAGGCCAGCATGAATATCCGGAACATGATGCGGTCTCCGTATGGGCAAGAAGCACGGAAACCATAGGTGCTTTGTCCACCGGCGGCCTGCTGCGGCGATGCTCGGTAGCGGGGCCGTTAATCCACCACGTTGAAGCGCAGCACACCGATTAATTGACCGGCTTCGGTCACCACCTGCACTTGCCAGTTGCCCTGCGGCTCGGGAGGGAAGTTGCGCTTGTGGGTCCATGCCCGGTAGCCGGCCTGGCGTCCGCCCTGGATGTTCAGCGCGATGCGGTCCACCTCGCGGCCATTGTGCCGCCAGATATGCTGGATACCTTCGGCCAACCCACGCGGCGCGTTGATCGCGGTGTAGGCGTACAGGCCGTCTGCCTGCAGCTGGGCGACACTGAGCTGGCGCAGGCGCTGGCTGGGCGTACGTTCCTGCAGCTGCTGGCTGATGGCGACTTCGGTCAGCCACAGCGTGGCGGGCGGCACCCACAGGCGAGCCAGCCAGCCCACGCCAGCCAGAGTGATGAGCAGCAACGGGGCGATCAGCCAGCGTCGCCAGCCGCCGGGCGAGAGCGCGGCGAGACTGGGAAATGCCAGCACCAGGGCAATCCCCAGCGCCCAGCGGTAACTTTGTGGCGTGCTCAATTGCAGGATGATCGGCAGGGCGGTAAGCAGCACCGCAAACAGCGTCAGGCTGTGAAACGCCAGGTAGACCCAACGCCGGGGCGCCAATTGGCGGTAGTACAGCGGGTCGATGATCGACACCAGCGCGGCTGCGCCGAGCAGGCTGGTGAACACCGCCTGGCCGCTGTTCCAGGTGGTGGTGATGGCAAAAAACGGCAGGATGAAAAACAGGCTTTCCTGGTGGATCATCTGCGTTGCGTAGTGCAGCAGTGGCGGTGGCAAGCGCAAGCCGAAGCGGCGTTCCAGCCAGGCGCGCAGGCTGTGGCCGAGCACCAGCCAGATCCAGCTGACCAGCATGACTGCAGCGATCACCTTGGCCAGTCCGGCCTGGCGGTCGACCAGCAGGAAACTGGCCAGCCCGGACACGAAGCCGAACAAGGCCACCAGCCCGGGGTAACGACGCAGGAAGGTGGTGACCCATTCGACTGCGGGATTCAGGGAGTCTTGCCAGCGGGTCATGGTGCGTCATCGAAAAAAGAAGTGCGGCAGCGAGGCTGCCGCCCGTTTCGGGCAGACCCGCAACAGGTGGAAAAGTTGCTTTCTGCCGTTACGTTCAGCTGGGCTGTTGCTCGTCCTGCCATTTCGGCTGGGTGGGCTGCCAGGCGGCCAGTAGCTCCAGCAGTGCGGCCGGCGATTCGCTGCGCTGCAACATGGCACGGTGCGGCGGGCGGACGAAGCCTTCGGTCACCAGATGATCGAGAAAACCGCTGAGCTTGGCGTAGAAGCCGTTCACTTCCAGCAGCCCCAGGGGCTTGGCGTGGTAACCAAGCTGGCCCCAGGTCCACACCTCGAACAGCTCTTCCAGTGTGCCGAGCCCGCCGGGCAGGGCGATGAAGGCATCGGACAGCTCGGCCATACGCGCCTTGCGGGCGTGCATGCCGTCCACCACTTCCAGGCGGGTCAGGCCGCTGTGGCCGATTTCAGAGGTCTGCAGGCTCTGGGGAATGATGCCGATTACTTCGCCGCCGGCCGCCATCGCCGCGTCGGCGACCACGCCCATCAGGCCGACCGCGCCACCGCCGTAGACCAGGCGAATGCCGCGTGCAGCGAGCTCACGGCCCAGCTGCTCGGCAGCCTCACGGTAGATGGGATTGGTGCCGGTGCTGGCACCGCAGAACACGCAAATGGAACGCAGGGACATGGGACACTCCGTGGAAAATTCGACCACAGAGTAGCGGGGGACGCGTTGCGTAGCTATCGGTGAGATCACTCTCGTCCGCAGGCGCCTTCGGCATAGGCGGCCAGTAGGCTTTTCAGCAGTTCATTGAAGGGCATGGCGTCTCTCCTGACATGGATTTCACACGCGCATGCTAAACCTCGCGGGGTGACGAGGCTGGTTGAAACTCTGCATGGCGTCGATTGACAACCTGCCTTGATGCGTGTGAACGGCCGATCGGAACCGGCCTGAGACACGGCAGTCTACCCCTGTGGCGTCTGCGCACTTTCCCTCAGGAGGCTCCATGATCCGTCAACTCGCTGTCTTATCCCTGCTGTCCATATTTAGCGCGCCCCTGTGGGCGGCTGAGTGCTCGGTGGATATCGACTCCACCGACCAAATGACCTACAGCACCAATGCCATCGAAATCAGCAAGAGCTGCACCGACTTTACCGTCAACCTCAAGCATACCGGCACCATGGCGAAAAACGTCATGGGTCATAACTGGGTGCTTACCACTGAGGCTGATATGAATCCGGTGGCCAGCGAAGGGATTTCCGCTGGGCTGGCCAATGATTATGTGAAAGCCGACGATCCGCGCATCCTCGCCCACACCAAGCTGATTGGCGGCGGCGAAAGCGACTCGGTCACCTTCGATGTCGCCCAGCTCAAGGCTGACGAGAAATACATGTTCTTCTGCTCGTTCCCTGGCCATATGGCCCTGATGAAAGGCACCGTCACTCTGGTCGACTGACAATTCGGCTTGTGCCCCGAGGCCGCGTTTCGACGCGGCCTTTTTCGTGTGCAGGGGATCTGTTCCAACGCTCGCTGCGGGTTCGGCTATTACTGATAGCCGGGCATAACGGTCACCGCATAAGGGGAAGTGCATATGGTCAGTCGCGTGCTTGAGGGACTCGGGGTTTCGTCAACGGCGTATCAACAAGGCGATCATCCCGTACATAGCCCCATCAATGGGGAGTGCATCGGCCGCGTGCGGCTGCTCGAGCGTGACGAAGTGGCTGCCAGTGTCGCCCGCGCCGCCGAGGCGTTTCAGGCGTGGTGCCAGGTTCCGGCGCCCCGCCGTGGTGAACTGGTGCGCCGTTTTGGCGATGTGTTGCGTCAGCACAAGGCCGAGCTCGGAGAGCTGGTGAGCTGGGAAACCGGCAAGATCCAGGCGGAAGGCTTGGGTGAAGTGCAGGAGATGATCGATATCTGCGATTTCGCCGTCGGCCTGTCGCGCCAGCTGTACGGACTGACCATCGCCTCCGAGCGTCCCGGCCATCACATGCGCGAAACCTGGCACCCGCTCGGCGTGGTGGCAGTGATCAGCGCCTTCAATTTTCCAGTGGCGGTGTGGGCGTGGAACACCGCGCTGGCGCTGGTGTGCGGCAATCCGGTGGTGTGGAAACCGTCGGAGAAAACCCCGCTGACTGCGTTGGCCTGCCAGGCGCTGTTCGAGCGCGTGCAGGCGGAGTTTCCCGAGGCGCCGGCGCACCTCAGCCAGGTCTGTCTGGGCGGGCGCGCCGTCGGCGAAGCGCTGGCCGACGATCCACGGGTGGCGCTGGTCAGCGCCACTGGCAGCACGCGCATGGGCCGCGAACTGGCGCCCAAGGTTGCGGCACGCTTTGCGCGCAGCATTCTCGAATTGGGTGGTAACAACGCCATGATCCTCACTCCATCGGCGGACCTGGACCTGGCGGTGCGCGCCATCCTGTTCAGCGCAGTGGGCACCGCCGGCCAGCGCTGCACCTCGTTGCGCCGCTTGATCGTCCACGACGCTGTGCGGGAGGAAGTCATCGCCCGACTTAAATCCGCCTACAGGGCCATCCGCATCGGCCATCCGCTGCACGGCAATCTGGTGGGACCGCTGATCGACAAAGCTGCTTACGAAGCCATGCAGGCCGCCTTGCGACAGGCGCGCGATGAGGGCGGCGTGGTGTTCGGCGGCGAGCGGTGTCTGGCTGAAGAATTTCCCGAGGCCTGGTACGTGACACCGGCCATCGTCGAGATGCCGGCGCAAAGCGCAGTGGTGTGTCGGGAAACCTTCGCGCCAATTCTCTATGTGCTCGGCTACCGGGACTTTGCCGAGGCCGTAGTGCTGAACAACGGCGTGTCCCAAGGACTGTCCTCCTGCTTGTTCAGCAACGATGTGCGCGAGGCGGAGACGTTCATGTCCGCCACAGGCAGCGACTGCGGTATCGCCAACATCAACATTGGCCCCAGTGGTGCGGAAATCGGCGGCGCCTTTGGCGGCGAGAAAGACACCGGCGGCGGCCGCGAATCCGGCTCGGACGCCTGGAAAGCGTACATGCGCAGGCAAACCAATACAGTGAATTATTCCCGCGAGCTGCCGCTGGCCCAAGGCATCGTCTTCGACTGAGGGGAGCTGCACATGGCACTGATCGAACGCTGCCTGTGGGATCAGCTGTTGCCGGAGCGTGCCCGCATGCCGGTATTACAACGCGAGGTGCGTGCCGATGTCTGCGTAATCGGCGCCGGCATCAGCGGCCTGTCCACGGCGTTGCACCTGCTCGAGAGCGGGCAACGGGTGTGTCTGTTGGAAGCGCAGCGCATCGGCCATGGCGGCTCGGGGCGCAATGTCGGGCTGGTCAATGCCGGTACCTGGATTGCCCCGGATGACGTCGAGGAGCGCCTTGGCATGGATCTCGGCGCACGTCTCAACCAGGCGCTGGGCGCCGCGCCGGCGTTGGTCTTCGCATTGATCGAACGCTACGGCATCGACTGCCAGCTACGCCGCGCCGGCACCCTGCACATGGCCCATAATGCCGGTGGCGCGGCGGAGCTGCAGTCGCGCCATGGGCAATGGCGACGGCGGGGCGCCCCCGTGGAGTTGTTGCACGGCGCTGACTGCCAGGCCTTGTGCGGTACGTCGAGGATCAGCATGGCGCTGCTCGATCACCGTGCCGGAACGCTCAATCCGCTGGCCTACACCCGCGGATTGGCCGATGCAGTACAGCGGATGGGCGGTGGGTTATACGAGGAGTCGCCGGTAATCGAGCTGCAGCGCCAAGGCGATGGCTGGTGCGTGCGCACGGCTGAAGGTGCGGTACTGGCGCCCCAGGTTGTCATCGCCTCGAACGCCTACACCGAAGGTGATTGGTGCGCGCTGCGCCGGGAATTCTTCGCCGGCTATTACTATCAGGTCGCCTCGCGGCCACTGAGCAGCACGTCTGCCGACGCCATTCTACCCAACGGCGAAGGCGCCTGGGACACCCGCCAGGTACTCAGCAGCGTTCGGCGCGATGCCGAAGGCCGCTTGTTGCTCGGCAGCCTTGGCAATGGCAGCAACAAGCCGGCCTGGTTCCTGCGTCGCTGGGCCGAACGCATTCAGCGGCATTACTTTCCCCGGCTGGGCCGGGTCGAATGGCAGTACACCTGGAGTGGGCGCATTGCGTTCACACCGGAACACCTGCTGCGCGTGTTCGAGCCCGCGCCCGGTTTGCTGGCGGTGACGGGCTACAACGGTCGCGGCATCACCACCGGCAGCCTGGTCGGCAAGGCCTTCGCCGAGTATCTGCTCCACGGCGATCCCCAGGCGCTGCCGCTGCCCTTCAGCGCCCTGCCGGCGGTGTCCGCCCCACGCGTGCGCAGTTGCCTGTATGAAAGCGGCTTCACTCTCTACCACCTCGGACAATGCTTGCGCGTCGTGATCTGAAGACGCGGAGTGTCCGGAATTTTTACAGGATTGGGCAAAAACTGTGCGCCTGTGTGTGCAGCTTTTCGCCTGCCGTCTATCGTGAAGAAGCGGGTGAAAAGCCGGACAAGCCCCTGTCTCAAAACGTCCAGGGTGGCCGGAAGATCAGGCAAGCGGTTGATTCGAATAAGAAAGAGCGAAAGGGATGGGCGCGTCGGAGTCGTTTTTTCAGGTCGCGCGAGGAATCACTGCACGTCACTTGCTCAACTACAACACAGCACTTCCACTTCAGGAGCAGCAATCCATGGCGCAGAAGACTTACAGAAAAGGCTTTCTGACCCTCGCGATCAGCGTCGCGCTGGGTGTTTCTTCGTTCGCACAAGCAGACGTGGTTATCGGCGTTGCCGGTCCGCATACCGGGGCCAATGCTTCGTTTGGCGAGCAATACTGGCGCGGTGCGACTCAGGCAGCAGAAGATCTCAATGCGGCAGGCGGCATCAACGGCGAGAAGATCAGGCTGGTCAAGGCCGACGATGCCTGTGAGCCCAAGCAGGCGGTGTCGGTGGCCAACCGGCTGGTCGACCAGGACAAGGCTATCGGCGTGGTCGGCCATTTCTGTTCCTCGTCGAGTATTCCGGCGTCCGAGGTCTATGACGAAGCCGGCATCCTCATGGTGACACCGGGCTCGACCAACCCGCAATTCACTGAGCGCGGCATGCCAGCTGTGTTTCGCATGTGCGGACGGGATGATCAGCAAGGCATCGTCGCCGGCGATTACATCGTCGACACACTGAAGGCCAGCAAGGTGGCGATCCTTCACGACAAGGACACCTACGGCCAGGGTCTGGCCGATGCCACCCGCGCGCAACTGGCCAAGCGCGGCGTTAAGGAGGTGCTCTATGAGGGCCTGACCCGGGGCGAGAAGGACTTCAACGCGCTGGTGACCAAGCTGCGTTCCACCGGCGCCGAAGTGGTGTATTTCGGCGGCCTGCACCCGGAAGCCGGACCCTTGGTGCGGCAGATGCGCGAGCAGGGGCTGAACGCCAAATTCCTGTCTGGCGACGGCATTGTTACAGACGAACTGGTCACCACTGCGGGCGGGCCGCAATACACCAAAGGCGTGTTAATGACCTTTGGCGCTGACCCGCGGCGAATTCCCGATGGCCAGGCGGTAATCGAGAAGTTCCGCGCCGGTGGTTTTGAGCCGGAGGGCTACACGCTGTATTCCTACGCCACTCTGCAGGTGATCGCTGCGGCCTTCAACGGCGCCGGGGTGAACGACCCGGCCAAGGCCGCCGAATGGCTGCACGCCAATCCGGTGCAGACGGTGATGGGCAAGAAGGAGTTCGACGAGAAAGGCGATCTCAAGGTCTCCGACTACGTGGTTTACGAGTGGGACGACCAAGGGAAGTATCAACAACAGCAATGATGCAGAACGCCCGCCCCGTTCATGCCTTGGCATGAACGGGATGTTCCCGGGCACTGCTGAATGCGTATCGCCCGCCGCAGTCATGTGGCGAGCACCACGCCGGCCGGGAGGGCGGGCGTGGGTTCGGCAGTACCTGTCCGAGATCCGGAGGGCAGCGGTCGTCGTCACGGCCCCGCCCGTTTAGAAGAGATACAGACATGGACGGCATTTTCCTGCAGCAAATGATCAACGGCCTGACGCTGGGGTCGGTCTATGGCTTGATCGCCATTGGCTACACCATGGTGTACGGCATCATCGGCATGATCAACTTCGCCCACGGCGAGGTGTACATGATCAGCGCCTACCTGGCGGCCATCGCCCTGGCCCTGCTGACGTTCTTCGGGCTGGAGTCGTTCCCGCTGCTGATCCTTGGCACCTTGTTGTTCACCATCTTCATCACCGGGGTGTACGGCTGGGTGATCGAGCGCATCGCCTACCGGCCGTTACGCAACTCAACCCGCCTGGCTCCACTGATCAGTGCCATCGGCATGTCGCTGATCCTGCAGAACTACGTGCAGATCAGCCAGGGCGCCCGCCAGCAGGGTGTGCCGACCTTGCTTGATGGAGCGCTGAAACTGAACATCGGTGAGGGCTTCGTGCAGCTCACATACACCAAGGTATTCATTCTTATCGCCGCCTTTGTCGGCATGGCGGTGCTGACCTGGATCATCCATCGCACCCGTCTGGGTCGCATGTGCCGGGCCACCCAGCAGGACCGCAAGATGGCCTCGATCCTGGGCATCAACACCGACCGGGTGATTTCCTACGTGTTCGTCATCGGCGCTTCGATGGCTGCGCTGGCGGGTGTGCTAATTACCCTCAACTATGGCACGTTCGACTTCTATGCCGGCTTCATCATCGGCATCAAGGCGTTCACGGCCGCGGTGCTGGGCGGCATCGGCTCGCTGCCCGGGGCGATGCTCGGCGGGCTGATTCTCGGCGTTGCCGAGGCGCAGTTCTCCGGCATGGTCAACACCGATTACAAGGACGTGTTCAGCTTCTCGCTACTGGTGCTGATCCTGATCTTCCGCCCGCAAGGACTCCTGGGTCGTCCCCAGGTTGCCAAGGTGTGACCATGAGCCGTAACGCGACTTCGGTGGACCTCAAGGAAACCCTGCTCGACACCCTGCTGGCCGGGCTGCTCGCGCTGATCGTCTTCGGCCCTATTGTCGGTGTGCTGCTCGATGGTTATGCCTTCCGCCTGCAGCCAGAACGGGTCGCCATGCTGGTCGGTGCGGTGATGCTCGGTCGCTTGTGCATCAGCCTGTATGCGCAAACGGCCCATGGTCGGGCCTTGATCGAACGGTTCCGGAGCGCTGGTTCCGGCGTGTCCGTGCGGGCGCCCGACTACAAGACGCAACTGCGCTGGATCATCCCGTTGCTGCTGCTGGCGGCATTTGTCTTCCCGTTCTTCGCCAGCAAATACCTGCTCACAGTGGTGATCCTTGGGCTGATCTACGTGCTGCTCGGCCTGGGCCTGAACATCGTGGTTGGCCTGGCAGGATTGCTCGACCTGGGGTTTGTGGCCTTCTATGCCATCGGTGCCTACGGCCTGGCGCTGGGGTATGAATACCTCGGGCTGGGCTTCTGGAGCATGTTGCCGCTGGGTGCCTTGCTGGCGGCGTTCGCCGGTATGCTGCTGGGGTTTCCGGTGCTGCGCATGCATGGCGACTACCTGGCCATCGTCACCCTGGGCTTCGGTGAAATCATTCGCCTGGTGCTGAATAACTGGCTGAGCTTCACAGGTGGGCCAAATGGCATGTCGGTGCCGGCGCCCACAGTGCTGGGTCTGGAGTTCGGGCGGCGGGCCAAGGAGGGCGGGGTGCCGATCCATGAGTATTTCGGTTTCGCCTATAACCCCAATCTCAAATTCTTGTTCATCTACCTCATGCTGTTTCTGGTGGTGATTCTGGTGCTGTACATCAAGCACCGCCTGACCCACATGCCAGTCGGCCGCGCGTGGGAGGCGCTGCGCGAGGACGAAGTGGCCTGCCGCTCGCTGGGCCTCAACCATGTGTTGGTCAAACTCTCGGCCTTCATGCTCGGCGCTTCCACCGCAGGCCTGGCCGGGGTGTTCTTCGCCAGCTATCAGGGCTTCGTCAATCCCTCGTCGTTCACCTTCTTCGAGTCGGCCCTGATCCTTGCCATCGTAGTGCTCGGCGGCATGGGCTCGACGGTCGGCGTGGTGATCGCTGCGTTCGTGCTCACGGTGGCGCCGGAGCTGCTGCGCAGTTTTGCCGACTACCGGGTGCTGCTGTTTGGCATGCTCATGGTGGCGATGATGATCTGGCGACCGCGTGGGCTGATTCGGATCAGCCGGCGTGGTTTCGTTCCGCGCAAGGGAGTAGCGCCATGAGCGACGATTACATTCTCAGCGTCGAGCATCTGATGATGCGCTTTGGCGGCATCAAGGCCCTCAACGACGTCAGCCTGAACATCCAGCGCGGCAGCATCTCGGCGCTGATCGGCCCTAACGGCGCCGGCAAGACCACGGTGTTCAACTGTCTGACCGGTTTTTACAAGGCCACCGGCGGGCGTATCCAACTTAACGCACGGGGCAGCCAGACGGATGTTATCCAGGTGCTGGGCGAGCCCTTTCGCCTGAGCGATTTCGTGTCGCCGCGCCAGCTGGGCAGTCGGCTCTGGTACAAGCTGTTTGGCGGTACCCACCTGGTCAACCGCGCCGGGCTGGCGCGCACGTTCCAGAACATTCGCCTGTTCCGTGAAATGTCCGTGGTGGAAAACTTGTTGGTGGCCCAGCACATGTGGCTGAACCGTGGCCTGCTGGCCGGCGTGTTCCAGACTCCGAGGTTTCGCCAGTCTGAAGAAGACGCGCTGAACCACGCCTTCTACTGGCTGGAGGTGGTCGACCTGGTGGACTGTGCCAATCGCCTGGCCGGCGAGCTGTCCTACGGTCAGCAGCGGCGCCTGGAGATTGCCCGCGCCCTGTGTACGCGCCCGCAACTGATCTGCCTGGACGAGCCGGCAGCGGGTCTCAACCCGCCGGAAACCGTCGCCTTGAGTCGCATCATCCGTACCCTGCGCGACGAGCACGATCTTACGGTACTGCTCATCGAGCATGACATGGGCATGGTCATGAGCATCTCGGATTACATCGTGGTGCTCGACCACGGCGATGTAATCGCCCAAGGCAGGCCGCAGGATATCCGCCATGACCCCAAAGTGATTGCCGCTTACCTGGGCGCTGACGAGGAGGAGGTGGTATGAGCGTCCAAGGACCAGCCCCCAGAATTCCGCTGCTCGAATTCCGTGAGGTGGACGTGTTCTACGGTCCGATCCAGGCTCTGCGTGGCGTCAGCCTGCAGGTCGGTGAGGGCGAGACGGTGTGCCTGATCGGCGCCAACGGCGCGGGCAAATCGACGCTGTTGATGTCGATCTTCGGCCAGCCGCGGGCAGCTTCGGGACAGATTCTGTTTCGCGGCCAGGACATTACCCACAAATCGTCGCACTTCGTGGCCTCCAGTGGTATTGCCCAATCTCCGGAGGGGCGCCGCGTATTTCCCGACATGAACGTTGAGGAAAACCTGCTGATGGGCACCATTCCCATCGGTCTGGCCCATGCCGATGAAGACATGCAGCGCATGTTCGAGTTGTTTCCGCGCCTCAAGGAGCGGCGCAATCAGCGCGCCATGACGCTCTCCGGCGGCGAGCAGCAAATGCTCGCCATCGCCCGCGCCCTGATGAGCCGGCCGAAACTGCTGCTGCTCGACGAGCCGTCGCTGGGACTGGCACCGATTGTGGTCAAGCAGATCTTTCAGATCCTGCGCGATCTGGCGGAAGGCGGCATGACCATCTTTCTGGTCGAGCAGAACGCCAACCATGCGCTGAAACTGTCTGATCGCGGTTATGTCATGGCCAACGGGCAGATCCGCCTGAGCGGTAGCGGTGCTGAACTGCTGGGCAATGAGGAAGTGCGCAATGCCTATCTCGGAGGGCATTGAGTCTCAAGTGACGGAATGCGTCACCACCTGACTGTGGGGGCAGCCTGTCATGGGACTGTCATAGTTGTTCAGCGATTCTGTGGGCGCATCTGTGCATAACATGAGAATAAACGGCGCAAATCCTTGTCCTATCGGCCTTTCAGCGCTTTGTTGCTTTTTTGTTCAGTCAAAAAACCAGCACATATCAAGCACTTGGCAGCGTTCATGACGTTTTGAGGGTAGCTCGAGTTGTCCACCTATGCGGTGGATAAAACGGTGAGTAAGTGTGGGGTAAGCGTGCCGGGGCGGCATTGAATCAGGCTTTGGCGCGGCTGATCGCTTTTTGACCGTTGGCGAAAAAGGATGGTCAGCTCGCCGGGCGGATGGTGCCGACGAGCTGACCGGGTGCTAATCCATTAGCAGCACCATCATCGTTGCTATCTTCGTGCCATTACCATGACTGCGGACAATTTTTTTCTCTTCATCGGGCCGGGACACGCCCGGGATGCTCAGGGCTTGGCGCGCCCCGGGCCGAGCCAATGCCGGCCGCCCACCATGATGAAACGCAGCTGCTGGGTGATCTTCGCTTCGGGGCTCAGGTGAGCGGGCAGGCCGGCAGGTGGCGGATCGATGAGTTCCGGCAAGGTGGCGAACACGGTTTTCACCACCAGGTCGGAGACCACCTCAATGGCCGGCACGTCCAGGTGCGGCATTCGGTTCATCAACTGTAAATCGGCGCACAAATCGTCGGTAATGCATTGGCGCAGGGTGGCAATGGCCTGGCGGATCGGCAGGGAGCCGCCGTACTGCTCGCGGGCCAGAAACAGAAATTGAACGCGGTTGATAGCAACCGCATCAAGGAAAATGCGTGTGCTCGCTTCGATCAGGCCGTTCTGCTCGAACTCATTGTGGCGGACCCGGCGCAGGGTGTCGCGGAAGGTTTCGCCGACTTCGGCAACCAGCGCCAGGCCCAGTTCGTCCATATCGGCGAAGTGACGGTAAAAGCCGGTCGGCACGATACCGGCGCGGCGCGCCACTTCGCGTAGGCTCAAGCTGCCAAAATCGCGATTGCTGTCCATGAGCTCGCGGGCAGCGTCCATCAGGGCTTGGCGGGTCTGTTGCTTCTGTGCGGTACGAGGTATGGGCATGGCAAAGGCGTGTCGGGATAACAGGCTGCACTCTAGGGGCGGTTGATGGTTCCTCGCAAGCCATGGGATGCGGGTGATAGCTTCTGACCAAGTCGCAGCTTTTTGCCATCGCCAGGTGAGTGGCCCTTGAGTATGCTCCATCGCCTCTGTGGCGCGCTTTTGCGCCTTAGTATTCGGAGTGCGCGATTATGGTGGCGGTGCAGGCAATTCTGCCGATTTTCCTGTTGGTAATCCTGGGTTATGTAATCGGCCGGCGCCGCTGGCTGAGTGGCGAGGCGGCCACCGGGCTGGCCAGCCTGACCTTCAAGCTGTTCATGCCCGTGCTGTTATTTACCGGCATTGCCAAGGCCGAATTGGCCCAGGGGCTGTCGCCAAACCTGCTGATCGGTTATTTCCTGCCGGTGCTGCTGGTGTTCATAGTGGTCAACCTGCTGGTGCACCTGCGTCGTGGCAAGGCCTCGCCGCTGGGCCTGACGGCTGCCTATTCCAATAACGTGCTGATCGGCATTCCGCTGGTGGCCACGGTGCTGGGTACGGACAGCCTGGTGTATCTGTTCGCAGTGCTGGTGTTCCACAGCCTGTTGCTGTTTTCCCTGCACAGTCTGTATGCGGCCTTCGGCAGCGGTGAAAAAATGCAGCCGCTGGCGCTGCTGAAGAACCTGGCCAATCCGGTGATCATCGGCCTGCTGCTCGGTGCTCTGGTCAACCTGTCCGGCCTGGCTATGCCCGAGCCGTTGTGGAAACTGGCCAGTTGGCTGTCGGCCGCAGCCTTGCCGTGCGCCCTCATGGTGCTGGGCATGAGTCTGGCGCGGTACAGCCTGCATTTGTCCCGTGGCGTGCTGGGACTGACCCTGGTAAAGCTCGCGGTGTTTCCGGTGGCGGTGTATCTGTTGGCGGCTTGGCTGGGGCTCAACGACACGGCGCGCGCGGTGTTGGTATTGATGGCTGCCTGCCCGACGGGAGTCAATGTGCTGGCCTTCGTGCGTACTCCGGAGGACAGCCGCACGGTGAGCTCAACTGTGTGCCTATCGACCCTGTTGGCGGCGGCCAGTCTGCCGCTGTGGATGATGGTGCTGTGATAAAGAGTGTCAGGCGGATGCGGCTGCGTTTCCGGACCCATCAGCCAGAATGAGCCTGAACTGAATTCGATCACACAGGACATCGCCATGAACCTCGCGCCCCGTTATCCGCTGGTGTTGGTGCACGGCATGCTCGGCTTCGTAAGCCTGGCCGGTTATTCCTACTGGTACGGCATCGATACCGCGCTGCGTGCCGCCGGCGCCACGGTGCATGCGGTGCGCCTGTCGGCGGTACATGGCAACACGGTGCGTGGCGAGCAATTGCTGGCCCAGGTCGAAGCGCTCCGCGCCGAGTTGGGTGCCGAGCGGGTGCACCTGATCGGTCACAGTCAGGGTGCGCTGAGCGCCCGTTATGTAGCGGCGCTGCGTCCGCAGTGGGTGGCGTCGGTCACCTCGGTGGCCGGGCCGAACCAGGGTTCGGAGGTGGCCGACTATCTGCAGCTTCACCTGCAGCCGGGCGGACGTCCGCGGCGCTGGCTGGCGAACATCACCCAGGGGCTGGCGTTGGTCATGCAAGTGCTGGATTCTGCCGCTGATGACAGGGTGCTGCCGCGCGACGCCCTGGAATCGTTGCAGGATCTGGGCAGCGAAGGGGTGGCGGCGTTCAACGCCCGTTATCCACAGGGCTTGCCGGCGCTCTGGGGCGGCGAGGGTGAACCTGAGGTGGATGGCGTGCGCTATTACTCCTGGTCCGGCACCTTGCAGCCAGGCATTACCGACCGGGGGCCCAACCGCCTCGACCCCAGCCAGCGACTGTGTCGATTGCTGTCACGCTGCTTCGTGCGCGAGGCGGGGCAGAACGACGGCATGGTCGGTCGCTTCAGCTCACACCTGGGCCAGGTGATTCGCTCCGATTACCCGTTTGATCACCTGGACATCGTCAACCAGCAACTCGGCGCGGTGGGGCCAGGCGTCGACCCGGTCGCGGTCTATGTGGAGCATGCCCGGCGACTGGCGGAAGCCGGGTTGTAGGCGCGGGCTTTTTGGTTGGGGTACTTGTGGGAGATCCACCTGCTTGGCGTACCGCCCCGTTGTGGCATGAGCGGCTTTTGTAGGAGCCAGCGCGCTGGCGATGAGCGTGATGCGAGAGCATCGCCAGCACGCCGGCTCCACGGGGAAGCGATGTTATAGGACTAGACCAGCCGGGCCTCCAGGCTGTTTCTGGCCAGACGCTGGGCCTGTTCGCGGGTCATGCCGAGGCTGTCGTGCAGAGCGATGAAATTTTCCGTGACATAGCCGCCGAAGTAGGCCGGATCGTCAGAGTTGACCGTAACCTTCACGCCCATCTCCAGCAGGTCGAGGATGTTGTGCTGAGCCATGTCCTCGAACACCCGCAGCTTGATGTTCGACAGCGGGCAGACGGTGAGCGGGATCTGTTCATCGATCAGTCGCTTAAGCAAGCGCGGGTCTTCGGCGGCGCGCACGCCGTGGTCGATGCGCTTGGCCTTGAGCAGGTCCAGCGCCTGCCAGATGTACTCTGGCGGCCCTTCCTCGCCGGCGTGGCACACCGCCGGCAAGCCTTCGGCGCGCGCCTTGGCGAATACTCGCTCGAATTTGGACGGCGGATGGCCCAACTCGGAACTGTCCAGGCCCACGGCGATAAAGGCGTCGCGATAAGGCATCGCTTGCTCCAGGGTCTTGAACGCTTCCTCTTCGGACAGGTGGCGCAGGAAGCTGAGGATCAGCCCGCTGCGGATGCCCAGTTGCCCACGACCATCCTTGAGCGCTTGGCTGATGCCATTCACCACCACCTCGAAGGGAATGCCGCGATCGGTATGGGTTTGCGGGTCAAAGAAGGGCTCGGTATGCACCACACGCTGGGACTGGCATTGTTTCAGGTAGGCCCAGGTCAGGTCATAAAAGTCCTGTTCGGTGCGCAGCACATCGGCGCCTTGGTAGTAGAGGTCGAGGAATTCCTGCAGGTTGTTGAAGGCGTAGGCGCCGCGCAGGCTGTCCACGTCGTTCCAGGGCAGTGAGATCTTGTTGCGCTCGGCCAGCGCGAACAGCAGTTCAGGCTCCAGCGAGCCTTCCAGGTGCAGGTGCAGTTCGGCCTTGGGCAAGGTATTGAGCCAGACGTGCATAGGGCGCTCCATCAAAACGGTTGAGTTGCCAGTGTTACCAAGGCAGGACCTGGCCCTGGTAGTCCAGAAAGTGCAGGCCGCCCTTGCCTTCGGCTTCGCACAGCACGCGGCACAAGCCGTCCGTGCTGGTGAGCAGATCCACCGGCGCGCTGTTGCCGCCCATGTCGGTTTGTACCCAGCCTGGGTGGAGGCAGAGCAGGGTGCGTCGCGAATCTGCGCCAAGCTTTTGCGCCAGGCTGTGCACCATATGGTTGAGCGCCGCCTTGCTGGCGCTGTACAGGCGATGCTGGGCAACTGCCAATTCCCGGCTGCCCATGATCGAGCTGGTGAAACCCAGCACGCCGTCGGGCTTGAGGATCGGCAGCAAGCGCTCGGCGACTTGTAGCGGGGCGATGGCGTTGGTCATGAACAACGAGCCGATTTCATCCAGCGTGGCCGGTTCCACTTCTCGGTGTGCCGGGCCGGAGACACCGGCGTTGACCAGCAAAATATCCACCGTGATGTTCTGCAAGCGCCTGGCCAGTGCCGCGACACTGGCGCGGTCGAGAATATCGACCTGTTCGGCGCGCACGCTCGGCAGCTTTTGCAGTTGCAGCAGGCCTTTGCTGCTGCGGTAGGTGGCGATGACCTGCCAGCCCTGTTCGAGAAAACGCTGCGCCAACCCCAGGCCGATGCCGCGGGATGCGCCGATGATCAATGCGGTCTTGGACATGTTGCCTACCTCAATGCTGCGAAAAACTGTTCACAAGGATAACGTGCTTACCGGAGCACGGGCTCAGCGACGTTGTATGTGGATCCGTCCCCGGCTGAGATCGGCCAACTGGTGCTGGACGACCTCAAGTTGATGCGCCGGCAGGGCGAACTGCAGTTCCACACCGTCGGCGAGAAAATGCTCGGCTTCGATTACTCCATCCGCCTCGGCCAGGCGCTGGCGCACCAGCGCCAGTTCGGCGAATCCGCAGCGACAGTGCAAGGCAATGCGCGGCACCAGTTCCAATCGCTCGCCGGTCTGCAGGCACTTGGCCGCGCTGCCGCCGTAGGCGCGAGCCAGGCCGCCGGTGCCCAGCTGAATGCCGCCGTACCAGCGAATGACCAGCACCGCGACCTGATCGCAGTCCTGGCCCTCGATGGCGGCCAGGATCGGCCGGCCCGCCGTACCGCCGGGTTCGCCATCGTCGTTGAAGCGGTACTGCGCGCCGACCTTCCAGGCCCAGCAGTTGTGCGTAGCGGTGGGCTCGCTGTGGACGGCAATAAATATTTGCGCGTCTTCGGCACTATTGACCGGTGCGGCGAGGGCAAGGAAGCGGCTTTTGCGGATGTCTTCCTGATACTGGCAGGGAGCGGCGAGGGTAAAAGGCATGGCGATCTTTCTTGAATAGCGTGATGGGCGGCTGGTTAAGGGGTAACGGCAAGCGCGGCGAGAAACTCCTCCAGCACCAAATGGGCGCGCCGGCCCTTGCGCGTCACCGAGGCGAGGCTCAGCTCATAAAAACGCGCATCGGGTTGTAATGCGCGCAACCGACCTTCGCGCACCCAGGGCTCGGCGTAATGGTCGGGCAAGTAGCCGATGTAGCGCCCAGTGAGAATCAGAAAGGCCATGCCCTCGCGGTCCGAAGCGCTGGCCGTGCAGTGCAGGGCGCGGTAATGGGCCTGAGCGTGAGGTGGCAGGCGAAAGGTGGGAGCAATGGCGTCTTGGGTGTCCAGGCGCGCATCGTCGAGCTGCGCCTCGGCGAGTTCAAACAACGGGTGGCCGACCGCGCAATACAGCTGTGAGCGCTCGTCGTAGAGCGGCTGGTAATCGAGGCCCGGCAGCGCGCCAGCCTGGGGCACCACGCCGATGTGCAGGCGACCGTCGAGCACGCCTTGTTCCACCTCGCTGGGCGGGACCATGCGGATATTGATGCGCACGTCCGGGCCGCGCTCTTTCAAGCGCGCCAGGGCGTGGGTGATGCGCATATGCGACACGGTGACCAGGTTGTCGGTAAGACCGATGTTCAGCTCACCCCGCAAGTGCTGGTGCAGGCTGTTCACCTCACTGCGAAAACCTTCCAGCGCAGCCAGCAACTGCTGAGTGGCGCGGTACACCTCACGACCCTCGTCGGTCAGAGCGAAACCGGCTCGCCCGCGCTGACACAGACGCAAGCCGAGGCGCTGCTCCAGGTCACTCATCTGCTGACTGATCGCCGAGCGACCGATGCCCAGCACGCTTTCGGCGGCCGAAAAACCGCCGCACTCCGCCACGCGACAAAACACACGCAGCAAGCGCAGATCGAAGTCGCTGACCTGGGCCAAAGGATCGGTGCGGCGGCTGTTCATTGGTTTAGTAATTCCACAACTGAAGATCCATAAAGTTGGATTTTCCTGAATCTAAGCCCGTGGCACCTTCGACGTCTACCCTGTAGAGGCGACGCGATTCGCGACCCGTGCGGCAGTTGGATAGTGAATCCCGCGCTACCCCACAACAATAATCACGATTCTGCGAGGCTCGCTCGATGAACATGCCGCATACCGCCCCGTTGCCCCTGGCCAGCCAGCTCAAGCTGGATGCCCACTGGATGCCCTTTAGCGCCAACCGCAACTTCCAGCGCGATCCGCGCCTGATCGTCGCCGCCGAAGGCAGCTGGCTGATCGACGACAAGGGCCGGCGTATCTACGACAGCCTGTCCGGATTGTGGACCTGCGGCGCCGGCCATTCGCGCAAGGAAATCCAGGCGGCGGTCAGTCGGCAGCTGGGTACCCTCGATTATTCACCGGGCTTCCAGTACGGCCATCCGCTGTCTTTCCAACTGGCCGAGAAAATTGCCGATCGCCTGCCCGGTGAGCTTGATCACGTGTTTTTCACTAACTCCGGCTCCGAGTGCGCCGACACCGCCATCAAGATGGCCCGCGCCTACTGGCGCATCAAAGGTCAGGCCAGCAAGACCAAACTGATCGGCCGCGCCCGTGGCTACCATGGCGTCAACGTCGCCGGCACCGCGCTGGGTGGCATGGGCGGGAACCGCAAGAGCTTCGGCCTGATGATGGACGCCGATCATTTGCCGCACACCCTGCAACCCGGCATGGCCTTTACCAAAGGCATGGCCGCAACCGGCGGCGTTGAGCTGGCCAATGACCTGCTGCGCCTGATCGAACTGCACGACGCCTCGAATATCGCGGCGGTGATCGTCGAGCCAATGTCCGGCTCGGCCGGGGTGATCGTGCCGCCGACGGGTTACCTTCAACGCCTGCGCGAGATCTGCGATGCCAATAACATCCTGCTGATCTTCGACGAGGTGATCACCGGCTTCGGCCGTCTCGGCGCCTACAGCGGCGCGGAGTATTTTGGTGTCACCCCGGACATCATGAATCTTGCCAAGCAGGTCACCAATGGCGCCGTGCCGCTGGGCGCTGTTGTTGCCAGCCGGGAGATCTACCAAACCTTCATGGGCCAGTCGATTCCGGAATACGCCGTGGAATTTCCCCACGGTTACACCTACTCGGCGCACCCGGTGGCTTGCGCAGCCGGCCTGGCTTCGCTGGAGATCCTGGCGCGGGAAAACCTCGTGCAGCAGGCCGCCGAGCTGGCACCACATTTCGAGCAGGCCATTCACGGCCTGCAGGGCACAAAGAACGTGGTGGATATCCGCAACTGCGGGCTGGCCGGTGCCATCCAGGTTGCGCCCCGCGACGGTGACGCCATCGTGCGCCCCTTTGAGGCGGCGATGAAGCTCTGGCAAGCCGGCTTCTATGTGCGTTTCGGCGGCGACTGTCTGCAGTTTGGCCCAACCTTCAACGCCAAGCCCGAGGAGCTGGATAGCCTGTTCGATGCCGTCGGCGAGGCGCTGAACCAGACCGCCTAAGCACGCGCCGCGTCCTTTCTGACGCGGCGGCTTTTGTAGGAGCGGACTCGTACGCAAGGGGAGCGTTGATCCACCTTGCCTGAATCGCTAACACGTTCCGACCATGCCGGTGGATGCCACAAAGGCATTCACCCTACGCAACAGAACATGGAGTGCCCATGAGCCACATCCCGCACCTGATCAACGGCGAGCGCATCGCCGGACACGGCCGCAGCGCCGACGTCTTCAATCCCTCCACCGGCCAGGCGATTCACCAGGTCGCGCTGGCCGACCGCGCCACCGTGCAGCAGGCCATTGACGCGGCCCAGGCGGCCTTTCCTGCCTGGCGCAACACCCCACCGGCCAAGCGCGCCCAGGTCATGTTCCGCTTCAAGCAATTGCTGGAGCAACACAAGGACGCCATCGTCCAACTGATCAGCGAAGAACACGGCAAGACCCTTGAAGACGCGGCCGGCGAACTGCAGCGCGGCATCGAAAACGTCGAATACGCCTGCGGCGCGCCGGAACTGCTCAAAGGCGAATACAGCCGCAACGTGGGCCCGAACATCGACGCCTGGAGCGATCAACAGCCGCTCGGCGTGGTCGCCGGCATCACCCCGTTCAACTTCCCGGCCATGGTGCCGCTGTGGATGTACCCGCTGGCCATCGCCTGCGGCAACTGCTTCATCCTCAAGCCCTCCGAGCGCGACCCCAGTTCGGCGCTGTACATCGCCGACCTGCTCAACCAGGCCGGCTTGCCGAAGGGCGTGCTCAATGTGGTTCACGGTGACAAGGAGGCGGTGGACGCGCTGCTTGAGGCGCCAGAGATCAAAGCCGTGAGCTTCGTCGGCTCAACGCCGATTGCCGAATACATCTATGCCGAAGGCACCAAACGCGGCAAACGCGTGCAAGCCCTCGGCGGAGCGAAGAACCACGCGGTGCTGATGCCCGACGCCGACCTGGATAACGCAGTCAGTTCCCTGATGGGCGCCGCCTACGGCTCCTGCGGCGAGCGCTGCATGGCCATCTCCGTGGCGGTATGCGTGGGCGACCAGATCGCCGATGCGCTGGTCGCCAAGCTGGTGCCACAGATTCAGGCGTTGAAAGTCGGCGCGGGCACCTCTTGCGGCCTGGACATGGGCCCGCTGGTCACCCGTCAGCACCTGGACAAGGTCAGCGGCTACGTCGAAGACGGCGTGCGTGCTGGCGCCGAACTGGTGGTCGACGGCCGCGGCTTATCCGTGGCGGGCCATGAAGACGGCTTCTTCTTCGGCGGCTGCCTGTTCGACCGCGTCACCCCGGAGATGCGCATCTACCAGGAAGAAATCTTCGGCCCGGTGCTGTGCGTCGTCCGCGTCGGCAGCCTGGAAGCCGCCATGCAATTGATCAACGCCCACGAATACGGCAACGGCACCTGCATCTTCACCCGCGACGGCGAAGCCGCCCGACTGTTCTGCGACGAAATCGAAGTCGGCATGGTCGGCGTCAACGTCCCCCTGCCGGTGCCGGTCGCCTACCACAGCTTCGGCGGCTGGAAACGCTCCCTGTTTGGCGACCTGCACGCTTACGGCCCGGACGGCGTGCGCTTCTACACCCGGCGCAAGGCGATTACCCAGCGCTGGCCGCAACGTGCGAGCCATGAAGCGGCGCAGTTTGCGTTTCCGAGTAATGGGTAAGTGAGAAGGGCGTGAACTAACAGGCCGGTCGGAGACTGGCCTTTTTGCATGGAGCTTTGATGGGTATCGCTGCGCTCAACACCATCCTACATCCTGACCGAAACTTCGAATTCGTAGGATGGGTGGAGCGCAGCGATACCCATCAATTGATCCATGCCAAGCCCCGTTCATTTCGTTCACCCGCATTATTCTCTATTCCTTCGCCTGCCCAATCCTCAGGTAACAAACCCATCAGGACATAGCGGTGGAAAGACGACCACGGCCAGTCGGCAAGATTTTCGACATGCCCATGTTTTCGGGGATTGTGGTGGATGTAATTCACGTGTCGGACGAAGTCCTTTTCGTCGCGAATGCGATGTTCCCAATAGCGACGCTGCCAGATGCCGCGCTCGCCTCGCCGTGCGCGGCTGGCGGAAATGTGTTCGTGTTTTGGCAGGCTGCGCGAGAAATGCGCTTTGATCAGTCGCCAACGCAGGGGGTAATCGGCATCGTGCGCCGGCAGGGTGCAGATCGCATGCAGGTGATCGGGCAGGATGACGACGGCGTCTATCCGCCATGGATGACGGTGCATGGCATAGACGAAGGCGCTACGCAGGTTTTCGATGTGCGTAGTGAGCAATGTGGCGTTGCGGTCAGCGAGGTTGAGTGTGAAGAACCAGGTGGCGCCGGGTGTGTGGTCGCGGCGGTAGGCGGTCATCGGTATGCAGTCCTTTGCATTATGGGTGTGAGAGACAATGGGTATCGCTGCGCTCAACCCATCCTACGGAATGGTTAAAACTGAAACTCCAGCCCGGCACCGGCATACCAGGAGCGGCCCGGTGCGGCTTCGTAGTAGCGGCCATTGCCGTCGCCGACGATCACCGAACCGACGTATTGGCGGTCCAGCAGGTTGTCCAGGCGCAGGGTCTGGTGAAAGGTCCAGGGCCCGCTTCGCTGTTCGAGGCGCGCGCGCCAGTGGAACACGGCATAGCTCGGCGCGGCTTTGGCGGTGTTGGTGTCTTCGGTGTAGACCTGGCTGCGGTACTGGGCTTCAAGGGCGGTGCTGATGCCGTCTTGCGGACGCCAGTTGAGTTCGCCGTACAAGGTGGTGCGCGGCACGCCGGGCAGATCGTTGCCTTCTTCTATAGAGAGGTTGCCAGCGTTGAAGCGCGAGGCGTAGGTGGCGCTCAGGTAGGTGTAGGCGAGGTAGGCCGACCAGTGCTCGCTGAGCTGGCTGTCCAGGCCCAGCTCGAACCCGCGGCGTTGGGTGCGGCCGGCGTTCTGGTAGCTGGTGCGGCCGTTCTGGTTGGCGAAGACGACGATTTCATCATCAGTGTCGATTTGAAACAGTGCGGCGTTGATGCGCACGCGCTCGCCCAGCAGGGTTTTCAGGCCGAGTTCGTATTGCGTGCTGGTGGCCGGGTCCAGGTCCAGGTTGGAGCCGCTGCTGGTGCCGGGGGCATAGGCCAGTTCGCCCTGGGTCGGCGTCTCGAAGGCTTTGCCGACACTGATGTAGCCATTAAGGGTCGGACTGAAGGCGTAGCCGAGACTCAGGGTGGGCGTGGCTTGCTCGAAGCGCCGCCGGCCGCTGTCGTCGCCGTTGTCAGCGGTGATGAAGCGGTCGTCGATGTCGATTTCCACAGTGCTGTAGCGCAGGCCGCCCTGCAGGGTCCAGTCGCCTAGTTTCCACGTGGCCTGGGCGTAGGGGTCGAGGCTGGTGACGGTGTCGATTTCGTCGCGGCGCAGTTCGCCTTTCACGCCGAGCTGGTCACCGACGAAGTTCTGGTAGCCCTGGCGGTCGTCGCGGCTGCGGTCGTAGTCCAGGCCGAACACCAGTTGCAGGTCGCCGAGTGCGTGTTCAATAGGCTGTAGCCAGCGCAGGCTGCCGCCATAAAAGGTGCGGTCGAAGTCCACCACACCGCCGCCGCGCTCGTTGGCGGGTACGCCTCTGGGTATTGACAGAAATTGCAGCACGCTGCGCCGGCCGGTGTAGGCAGTGGCCTGCAGGGTGGCGTCGCCGAAACGGCGCTCGTAATTGCTGCCCAGTTGCTGGTGGTCGATGCTCTTGCGCGTGTCGTATAGCAGCGCGTTGGCGGCCACCGAGCGTGGATCGGCGCGATAGCCTTCCCAGGTCTGACCCAGCGGGTCTTCGGTGTCGTTTTGTTCCAGGCTGCTGAAGATCAGGTTTAGCGTGCTGTCGTCGTCAGGCGCAAGGTTGAGTTTGGCGAACGTCTGGTCACGACGGGCGGCGCTGTGGTCGCGGTAGCCGTCGGTGTCCAGGCGCGAGGCGTCGAGCAGGAAGCCGATGCCGTCGGTTTCGCCTTCCACGCTGAGGTGGTTGCGTGTCAGGCCGTCGCTGCCGAACAGGGTTTCGACGCCCGCACGCGGACTGCCGCGGCCATCGCGGGAAAACACCTGGATAACGCCGCCGGCATTGCTGCCATACAGGGTCGATGCGGGGCCGCGTAATACTTCGATGCGACCTGCGGTGTCCAGATTGAAAGTGGCGGCCTGACCCTGGCCGTCTGGGGTACTGGCCGGGATGCCGTCGGCGATCAATTTGATGCCGCGTACGCCAAACGCCGAGCGGGTGCCGAATCCCCGCGAGGAAATCTGCAGGTCTTGGGCATAGTTCTGGCGATTCTGGATGGCCAAGCCGGGAACGCGGCTGAGGGCTTCGGAAGCGTTGATGCCCAACTGACCTTCGCTGATCTGGCGGCTGTTGACGCTGTCGATGGAATAGGGCTGGTCGAAGCTGGGTGTGGACAGGCGGCTGCCGGTGACTACCAGCGGGGTGGCGATTTCCAGGGTTTCGGCGCTGGCTGGGATGGGCAGGAGCAGGACGAGCAGAGAATGGAAAATCGATTTCGTCATGTAAGTGCCGGAGTAAACGCGTCGGAACCTTGGTTATAGACTACTTGCGCAAGGAGTTGCGGTTCCGCTTGGCGCTGATAGACGTCCCTGTATGTTCGGTTAGTCCTGTCACGAGTGTGCTTTGAGCCACTGTGCAACCGGTGCATATCAGCTTACATGCCTGCCTGTGTTTACCAGTACGGGAAGTCTGTGATGTCTGCTCATAGGTTGTCGAAAGCGTCCCTGAGCCATATTCGTCAGGTGTTCAAGGAATTGGAGCCTGCACCGGTCCAGGTGCGGGAAGGATTTTTCCGCGCCTGCTTTATTGGCCCATGGTGGTTGCGTGCCAGTGCCGGGCCGAGCGTTGCGCTGAGCGGTTTGCCGGGCTGGCAGGGCAAGCGCTTCCTGGATGCGGATACAGCGACCAATGTGCTGCGCACGGCAAGCGGCAGCGTCGAGAAGCTGCGGATGCAATGCCGGGAAGGTGCGTCACTGGTGGATGGACGACAGGGTGTGGCGTTGCACTACGGCAAGGACGCGGTGTTGCCATGGCGCTGGGTCGTTGATGAGCTGCGCGTGCTGAATGAAGGCACGCTGTTGGGCATGACGGTGATCAATCTGCCGGTATTGCGGCATCTGGCGTTCCCCTTTCTGTTGCAGCGTGAATCATGAGCGCACCCTTCGACTTCGATGTGCTGATTGTGGGTTCGGGCTTTGGCGGCAGCGTTTCGGCGTTGCGCATGGCCGAGCGGGGGCTGAAGGTTGCCGTGCTGGAGCAAGGCCGCCGCGTAACGGAAGCGGATCTGGAGCGGGCCGGCAAAAAGGCCAGCGCTTTGGCCTGGGCTCCAGCGCTGGGACGCTATGGCTTTCTGGCTCAGGATATTTATCGCCACTTGGGTGTAGTGCGCGGCATTGGCGTGGGCGGCGGCAGTCTGGTGTATGCCGCCGTGTTGCTGGAGCCGGGCGAGCGCTTCTATCGCGATCCGACCTGGAGTGCGCTGAGTCCCGATTGGTCTGCCGAACTGGCGCCGCATTACGCCACGGCCAAACGCATGCTCGGCGTGGCGGTGAATCCCTATCGCGGCATTCAGGATGAGTGGTTGGGAACCACCGCGGAGCGTATGGGCGCGGCGCATACATTTGGCTCGGTGCCGCAGGGTATCTATTTTGGTGATCCACATCGTTTTACCGACGACCCCATTCTGGATGGACAGGGGCCGGCCCGTCGCGGCTGTAACCTGTGCGGTCGCTGTATCACCGGCTGCTCCCAGGGTGCGAAGAACAGCCTCGACCACAACTACCTCTATATGGCTGAGCAGTTGGGCGTGCAGATTCTTCCGGAGTCTCGGGTCACGCATATAAAGGAGGAAGGGGAGGGGTATCGGGTTTATCGCCGTCACCCCTGGAAGCGTCAGGCACAGGAGTCGCTCAGGGCGCGTCGGGTGATTCTCTCGGCGGGCGTGACCGGCACCCTGGAAATCCTGTTCGCCTCCCGTGATCACTATAAAACGCTGCCGGACATTTCCCGCGCGCTGGGTGAGCACGTGCGCACCAACAGCGAGGCCATCGTCAGCATCCTTGCCAAAGACAGCGCTATGGATGTCTCCCAGGGCACAACCATCTCGACACACTTCCATCCGGACGAGAAAACCCACATTACGCAAAACCGTTTCCCGGCCAGCTATAACTTCATGCGCTTCTATATGGGGCCGTTGGTGGATGGCGAGCGACCCTGGCGCCGAGCTCTGGGTGTAGTGGGTCAGTTCCTGCGTCATCCTGTTCGTTCAACGATTGGCTGGCGCGCCAAAGGCTGGCATCGGCGGGTGTCCGTGCTGACGGTGATGCAGCAGGCGGACAATGAGCTTCGCTTTGTCTATGGTCGGAGCTTATTGCGCGGCGGGCGGCGTTCATTGGTTTCTGAGGTTGCCGTCGGGGATCGGGCTCCTTCCTATCTTCCCCAGGCCAATGCGGCTGCGCGCATTTTCGCGGAGGTCAGCCAGGGGGATGCGCAGAACGTCTTGCCGGAAAGCCTGGCCAATCTCTCCGTAACGGCACATCTGCTCGGCGGGGCGGTGATGGCCGTAGGTCCGGAGCAAGGTGTTATCGACCAAAACCACGAAGTCTTCGGCTATTCTGGGTTGTATGTTGTTGATGGCAGCGCCGTCCCCGTTAATGTGGGGGTCAACCCTAGCCTGACCATCACGGCGTTGGCAGAACGCTTTGCCGGTAAGCTGGTTCAGGGTTTATAGCCGCCTAACGGTTATCTGTAATAAAACTGAAAATAACCGTTGACGGCAGAATCCAGCGGCCTATAATGCGCCCCACTTCCGGTG
>JADGMW010000249.1_pt1 | contig 30607 bp, 35 predicted proteins | sample 8641801 | NCBI WGS metagenome assembly JADGMW01 (sample SAMN16272018, study PRJNA661076) | feces metagenome | isolation source: fecal sample from diarrhoea affected cattle A | host: Bos taurus | place: South Africa: Lokaleng Village, Mahikeng | collected 2019-09
AAGCGCTGCCCCCGCCGGGCCAAGAAAAAATTCCGCCACCTGATCATGTTCTACGTTTGCACCGAACATGCCTCGGGTAACGCGACTGCGATCCATCAGGCGCCGAACCATAATCATGCTTCCGGTGGATCATCTGAACGCGTCCAGCTCCGCCGGGCTACGCGTTCTCAGTTCACCCGCCGGTCGAGTGTCGACAAGTGCCGGGCCGGGTGGACCGCCTCGGCCGCGTGCCTGCTGAGTGGGCTTGGTCGGGCACGCACGGCTCAACCGGATCAGTTGGGAGCACTCGATCCGGTTGAGCCACCCAGGCTTTCGCTGAGTCGGGGCCCACCGTGAAAGATGTAGTAGTAGTACCTCGCCGTCGTCCGCAACGGTGCCAGCAGTGCTCCTCCGGCATAGGTAGCGAACTGGAGGATAAAGTCGGTAGGCAAGAGAGCGCGCGGTTTACTGGGCGGCTACCGCGGCATGCGCGGTCTCAATGCGATCGCGCGATAGAGACGCCCGCACCTTTCCGCCCCCGCCCCCTCCCTGTGTGGCTGTCTGGGTGGCGTCGTTTCCAGGGCGCCGAGAACCGAACTCGGTTACCTGCCGTCACTCTCTCCGACCCGACGAAGACTCGCATCTCGATCGCACATGAATTCGCGAGAGTGCCCTCACGACGAGCCCTGAACTGGGTTCCGCGCTCCCACTGTCCATCACTGTTCGGTGACAACTGCTCTAGCGGCGAAGCCAAGCGAGGCAGCACCCCCCCCTGAACTGAGCCTTCGACCTTCGGGACCGGTATTCACGAGCGACCACGACCATCCCCAAGGACCGCGTGTGTCAGTTTCAGGACACGCGCCCACGGGTAACAACGCGCCAGCACCCGATACGCCCCACAGCGCACCGACACGATCGCGAGAATTCACAGTGAGCACACCCCACGCCCCTCACGCCAGGCTTTCCGCCCTCCCCGTCGATGACCTCGAGCCCTCGCCACCCACGGAACTGCCGAGAACGACTGAACCAACACCAACCCGACCCCCTGGCTTCCTCCGCGACATGCTCGAAAACGTCCTCCGCGACTGCCTGCACCCAACCCCATCGAACGACACCGGCAACCCGCCGTACAACTCCGCCCTCCCGACGGCGTCTTCGGCATCCCGAGAATTGATGTCCGCCAAGGACGTCGCCGCGCTCTTCCACGTCCACCGCACCACCCTGTACCGATGGGCCAAAGCCGGACGAATCACCACAACCCTCACACCCGGCGGACACCACCGCTACCACCGCGCCGACATCGAAGCCCTCCTCGCCACACTCACCACAACTCCGTCTTGAAAGAGCGCCCGCGGCGGCGCAGCCGGCAAACAATGTTTCACCATCGAACTGGCGCAGTGTAAACCTACGGGGGCGGTAGCTCCGACGAGGCCGCATCGAGCAGCCGGGCACCGGCGAACATGGTGCACGGAGGCGTTAACAGGTCTGCCTCCGAACTCGATGGAACCTGACAGACACCCGACCGGCATTTCGCACGACTACCGGCACGTCTCACACTGCGAAACCCTCAACCTCGCGTTCCGCGGCGGGAAGTGGACGTGGGACCACAACGAAAGGCCCCCTGTTCTTTCCCTCCGGACCCCCACGCAAAAGTACGGCAACGAATTCTCTCGGACGCCGCGCTGGCGTGACCGCAAGAGGTACCTGTGGCCGCTCGGATTGCTGATTCCACTCAGCCCGTTCCTCTCCTGGATTCTCGTCGACAACCTTCGTCTCGGATTGTTCTGGGCGACCGGCGCGTGGCTACTGGTCATCGTCATCCCGATCATCGACATGCTGGCCGGTGAAGACGGCGAAAGTCCGCCGGACGATGCGATCCCAGGGCTGCAGAAGGACCGCTACTACCGCTGGTGCACTTATGCGTTCCTCCCCTTGCAATACGCCGGTCTGGTCTTCGCCTGCTGGTGCTGGATCAACGCTCCGATGGGAATCGCGGAGAAGATCGCGATGTCGTTCACGGTGGGCGTCGTCGCCGGCGTCGGTATCAACGCGGCCCACGAACTCGGGCACAAGAGCGAGAAGGTCGAGCAGTGGCTCGCGAAGGTGGCGCTTGCACAGTCTCTGTACGGGCACTTCTACGTCGAACACAATTTCGGCCACCATGTGCGTGTAGCTACTCCGCAGGACCCGGCCAGCTCACGGTTCGGTGAGAGCTTCTGGAGGTTCTTGCCACGAAGTGTGTTCGGCGGGCTGCGTTCGGCATGGCGCATCGAGAGCGCTCGACTCCAGAGGAAAGGCAAACGAACCTGGAGCTTCGAGAACAATATTCTCAACGCTTGGGCGATGAGTGTTGTCCTCTTCGCGACGCTGATCGGTATCTTCGGTTGGGAGGTCGCGCCCTGGCTCCTGCTGCAGGCAGTTGCCGGATTCACCTTCCTCGAAGCCGCGAACTACCTCGAGCATTACGGCCTGCTGCGTGGCAAGCGTGCCGACGGCTCGTACGTTCGCTGCAGCCCCGCTGACAGTTGGAACAGCGATCACGTCGTGAGCAATCTGTTTCTCTACCAACTGCAGCGGCACAGCGATCACCACGCCAACCCGAAGCTGCGGTACCAAAGTCTGCGCAGCGCGGCCGAAGCGCCGCAACTTCCGGCCGGCTACGCAGTGATGATCGTGATCGCGTGGATTCCACCGCTGTGGCGCCGAGTGATGGATCAGAGATTGTTGGACTACTACGACGGCGACACAGAACGCATCAACCGCCATCCCCACGCACCCGGACATCCGGTAAAGGGATCATGTGAGAGCAAGGTCGTCTCGACACGCATTCGCTCCGAAAACCACTGCGATAGAACCTATCTCTCAGATCGGTAGCACACAACGAGGTGATGGGACGAGAAACAACATGAGCGCGACACCATGGGGCGATCCTGCACCATCGAAACCACTACCGTGCCGCCTACACTCGGCAGATCTCTGGTTCTCCTCAGTCGGCGCCGACCTACGACATGCAATCCTGCTGTGCCAAACCTGCCCCGCCAAAGACGAATGCCTCCGCGACGCACAACAGCGCAAAGAACACACCGGCGTCTGGGGAGGCCGATACCTCCGAGACGGACGCATCGCCGCGATACCGTTGAACACTGCACGGGCATCGCACGCCCATACCTGCGATGCGACACACACGACCCCACCCGAACCGACGCAGGCGCCGCCGTAATCGATGCAATGATATTTTCCGACTACATCCGCAAACGGCTACCTCGCCCGACCACCGCCCCACCTTCGGCTGCGCACCTTCGTATTTCGCCGAACAGGCCTGGATCGCCCCGATCGAAACATTTGTCGGTACCGTCTCTTTCCCTGCGTGTTCGCCATGCTCGGCGCCCCACAGGTTGCGAGCGCGGACGTCGTTGCCGCGAACGAACCATGCATTTCATGAGTTGATCCGATCAGCAATATCCAAGGTGCCGGGCATTGCCGCTCCGTTTCACTCTTTCCGGTTCGCGCAATATGCGCCCCTGGACGGCGGAGAACTCTACTGGTCAATTGTTGATCACAATGTTGAGGTTGATGATAATTCCGCCGAAAGTGAGAACCGTGTTGGCCAGGCCGACCGTCGTACCACTGTTCAAAGCCGCGATCAGTCCATTCATCGACGTATCTCCCTCATTGCCTTCGGGTTTACGCGTACGAGTAGGCGCGCTGACACCGACAATAGGCCATCCCCCGGCCGTTCGGGGCGTTACGCAGAGAGACAGGACGGACGTTTGGTCACCGGGCCGGCCACGCGCGGGATGCGATCCTTTTCGAGCGGGAATGTCTACGCCGCCTGGCTATTACGTGAATCGTAACGACCTCGGCTGCGCATAGTGTTGCGCTACCAACTGAGTACACTCCCCGCTCTATAGTCAAATGTCATGCGGATAGGGTTAACCTTTTTCCTTCTGACCACCGCTGCAGCGTCGGGGTGTGCCTCGCTGCAGCCGGACACCGCCGGTGTCGTCGCGGTCGCGCAAAAATTTCACACTGCGCTGCTGGAGGCTAACGGAGCCGAAATGTGTGACATGGTCACGGTCTCCACTTCCGAGCACGTGGAGATCTCCACCGGGCGGGACTGCAAGGACGGAATCATCGAGGCACATATACCCACTGCCGACGGCATAGTCGCCGCGGACATCTACGGTCGGGCGGCGCAGGTGCGAATGCACGGGGACACGGTCTTCCTGACCGAGACACGTCAGGGATGGAAGGTCGTCGCCGCCGGGTGTCACTCGCAAGGGGACGAACCGTACGAGTGCAAGGTGGGAGGGAGATAACACGATGAAAGTGTCATTCTGGGTGTGCATTCTCGTGGTGGCGGTGGGACTGGCGTACTTCATCGCCATCGGATTGTTGCACCGATGAGCCTTACCTTTGATCGCCTCGTTCGCGACAACGCATTGGCGCTTTTCTTCGGTGTCATCTTCGTCGCAGCCCTCATCGGCGAAGCTCTGACCGGAGTGTCGGTCTACAACAGTGAGCAAACTACACGTGGACTGGAGGAGATTTCCACGTGGCAGTACGTCACGTCGTCGTCGTTCGCCGTTGACGTTACAGAGAACTGGCAATCAGAGTATCTTCAATTTTTCCTCTACATCTATGCCACGGTCTGGCTCGTTCAGAAAGGATCGCCCGAATCAAAGAGACTCGGGCGCAGTGGGACTGAGTCGGACGAAGAACAACACGTCGGTCCCCATGCTCACGAGAAGTCCCCCGTCTGGGCCCGCAGGGGCGGCTGGCGACTCGCGGTTTATTCCCGTTCTCTCGGACTGGTGATGGCGGCGATTTTTCTCACCTCACTGCTCGCTCAGTCCATTGCCGGCACAAGCGAGTACAACGAATCTCAACTACGCGACTTGCAGGACCCGATTTCGTGGTGGGCATACACAACCTCCGCGGAGTTCTGGAACCGCACGCTGCAGAACTGGCAGTCGGAGTTCCTGGCCGTCGCAAGCATGGTGGTCCTGGCGATCTACCTACGACAGCGCGGCTCGCCTGAGTCGAAACCCGTGGGTAGCGCGCATGAGTCCACAGGAGTCGAAGGCTGACTTAGTTTCGTGCACTTCCGGGCAAACAGATTCACCGGTAGCCGCCATCGCCAGCCCGGGTCTGGTGCAGCGCCAGCTCACCCGTGTTTCTTTCGTCTTCCGTCGCTCACGTGGTGGTCGGGGTTCAGAAGAAGCCACCCCACCCACCGCCAGCGGAGGCGGCGATCGCCAGGACGGTAAGGAACACCGCGAGGAGAAGTGGGACGATCAACGTCCAACTCTTCTGCTGCCCTGGCCGCTGCGGAGCCGGAGAGTCAGCCGGCATCATGTCGCTTCGGTGCGGAGGTGTAGATGCTGGGGTCATGCAACATCCTCCGTTCTGATCTGGTCGATGAAAAAAGGGCTCGTATCGGTTCCTGCCCCGATGCGGGCGTTGACAACATCGTCAAACCCCGGACGTCGCTGTACTGCCGTCATCGTCGAGGACGGCGTTGCAGAAAAACAACAAGCTCGTACCCGCCATTTCTTACCCGTCGCCTGCGTTGCTGCCTTGAGCGGGGACAGAGTCAAGCACCGCAGTTTTCGGTCTCGAAGGGACAGGTGCCGGGCGGCCACGCCTGAGCGCGAATATCGCAGGCGCCCTTCGATTTTGAGAAGCTGCGGCACTGTCGTAAGCTCCCCTGGCCGACGCGGAGTCAATCAGCGGGTCGCGTACTGCGCCGATAGCGATCGCGATATCGAATCTCGGCATCTCTGTTCTCCCTCTCGGCCTCGAGTCCTCAGACGTCAGGCTGGCTCAGACGTTGAGCGAGAAGCTTTTTACCTTTTACGCCGCCTTGCGGCTTTCCGGCTTGAGCCCTCCGAAAAAAGTCAGCAAGTTCTTCATCGCCGGACTCGTCGGCGTCTCGGATGTAAGTTGCCAGGCGTAGAGCGTTGCTCAGCGAAGCTTCGACAAACCAGACCAGGTTGTAGTCCTTGTCGCGCGTCCCCGTGACTGCGCCGCCCCCTTCGGTTGTCATCGTCAGTCCTTCCTTCGAGCCGCGAAGCACTGGTGTCAGTACCCCGTCCCAATTCGCTACCTGCAAACCCCAAGTTTCAACCTCGCGGGCCGGAACATGCGGCAAGAGAGAAGAAGGCAGGTGAACGTCTCGGAACGAGGCGCCCCTCGGTTGGACGAGCCAGGACAGGGCGCTTCCGGCTGCGTGCGATTCCACCGGCTGGCATGGGCAGCTCTCGTTCGCCTCGCTTCACCAGGGCGAAGCAAAGGGACTTCACGTTGGCCGCCGTTCCGACTTCTTCTCCGACATGGCTCGATTCAAGGACTTTTCGACCCGCAGGACTTGTGAGGAGCCCCCGTATCGGAAGGTCAGACGACGTATCGGTCGACGAGGAAGTCTTGGTGCAGCCGGGGTCTCCGGACCAACTGTTTGCCGGTCAGTTTTCCGGCTCGTTCCTCAAGGCTCGAATCGTCGTCGTTCGCGTGAACCAGTCTTTCGTCCTCGAGCGCGACCGCCCAACGATTCGCTCGTGCCCAGTCTCTGCCTACGACGTCCGAATCCGGGACCCACTGAATCCTCAGCCACTCGACCCGCACAGGCCGCGACGGTGTTCGAGATGCTCGCCCGAGATGCCCTCAACGCAACGCCGCCAGAAACGGCGGCCGGGTCAGAAAATGACCGGGCGCCTGCTTCAGGGCTGCATGGCCTGCAGCAACGAGAGCTGATTTGACGAAAGGCGTCCACCAGGACAAAGCCACGGGTCAGCGAGAAGTCGCCAACAAGAAGACGAAACCGAGAAAGCGCGCACAGCAGCAGAAGCCGCCGAAGCGAGCGGCCGGAGCAATAGCCGCGCCACTATCGCCCTCGGCTGGGGCTGTCTCCAGAACGCGGAATTAGTCACGGTGCTCGTCTCCACTGAAGCTCTGTCCAAGCCTTGTCAACGTCTCAATCCAGTGCGCTCGAGGATTTTCGACCAATCGCAGGGATGCCGCCTCGAGAATGGAAGAAGCGTACCGAAGGATTAGTTCTGGGAAAGCGGAAGCTCGAACTCACCGGTCGCCGGACAACCCCTGAATTCTGCCGCGGCGAACCAACCGTACATACTCAGCATCTTTCCTTCGTCTGCGGACCGCGCTTGTCAATGGCCTTCTTGATCGAACAGGTCTTCTCCTTCGAGTCGCTTGATTCGACGGCGTTCCGCCAAGACCACCAGAATCCCGACGGCGAAGGACAACGCGCACACCGATCCGGCGATCACCGCCCAGCCGCGAAACCCGTAACCCGCCGCTACCAAGGTAAATCCGAGTGCCGCCAACCCCAGTCCGATCAGCAGATAGCCCGGGTAGTTTCGCCCGTCTGTGATCGCTTCCCCCACGTGCGATCGATTCGTACGATCCTCGTCGACGGGCACGTCGTCGTCCTTGTCACTCACGCACATCACCCCCGAGATCATCTCGACCGCCGCCATTTTCTCCTCGGCGCCCTGTCCGTTCACGCCGCAGGTACCCGAGGCACGCACCGTCGAAACTACCCTCCAACAAGCTTCTCGGCTGAACCCGACGAGCGACCTCACCGGATGGATCCGCTGTCCTCCCGAGACGATGTTGCACCGCGCTCGGTGTTTCCGACGGTGCATCCGGGTAGTCCCGCCTCATGAGTGACACCGGGATTGTGATCGTAGGTAGTGGGCCAGCCGCCGTCTCCGCTGCGGAGTCCTATCGACGCGCCGGAGGTACCTCTCCAGTCACAATCGTGACTGCCGACAGTCACCTCCCCTATCTTCGTCCACCGTTGAGTAAGGACTTCCTCAGAGGCGAGGTAAGCGCCTCGGAGATCGAATTACACACCCCCAAGTGGTTCTCCGACCTGGACATCGAACTGATATGCGACGACCCTGTCGTTTCGATCGACACCAACGCTCAGCGTGCCACCACTCGCACCGGCAACACGATCCCTTACCTGCGCCTGATCCTGGCCACAGGCGCGGAGCCGAGACCCCTTGCCGTGACGGGCGGTCACAGAGCATTCTCCCTGCGATCCCTCAGCGAGGCACAGAGCCTGCGAGAGGCCGCAGCCGCGGCCGACACAGCAGTTGTCGTGGGCGCCGGCTTCATCGGCTGTGAAGCTGCGGCTTCCCTCGCGCTCAGTGGAATCGCGACCACTCTCATCTCCCCCGACGAGGTTCCCCAACTCAGCCGCCTGGGAAGCGCTGTCGGAGAACGTATCACCGCGATTCTCAAGGATGCGGGCGTGCACTACGTGGGGGGCGTGAAAGTCACCGCGGTACACGAAGAGACCGTGCAGCTGGACAACGGCGTTTCCATTGCCACCGATATGGTCCTCGCCGCGACAGGCGTCGCGCCCAGAACTGCTCTGGCAACCGAGACCGGGATCCGTATGGTTACCGACCGAATCGCAGTCGACGAGCACATGTGCACATCCACCGAGAATGTGTATGCAGCAGGCGATGTCGCGTTCGCGGTGAACCGGATAGCCGGGCGGCGCATTATGATCGAGCACTGGCAGGACGCGATCATACAGGGCGAGATCGCTGGTACGAACGCAGCTGGCGGATCGCAGTCGTGGTATGCGGTGCCGGGGTTCTGGACGACGATCGGCGACCGCACCCTGAAGTACGCCGCGTGGGGCGACGGTTACGCGCGTGCGCGTCTGGTGGAGAGGGAAACTGGATTCTCCGTCTGGTACGAAACCAACGGTATCGCAGTCGGTGTATTGACTTTGGACGCAGACGACGACTACGCGGAAGGGCAGAACCGCATTCGAGCGGGTGCAGCGCTTCCACTCTGATTCATGCTTACGTTGCGTTTCCCTGAAGCCATCCTGCGCCGTAGCGAAATCCCGAGGTCCACCTTCAGTCTGATGAGGCGGTCGTCACCGGGGAGCCGATGGAGAGTCCCGTGGTGGACAGGTTCGACAAGGCGCGGCCGCCGCCGGTGCCGATGGAAGCAATCGCGGGCGCGGACGGTCACGGCGAATGCCGCGCCGCCACCATCTGGGCCGGAGGTGTGCGCTGCCGTGTCGTGGCAGCATACGAGGATTGAACAGCGTTTCTCTGCAAGCCCCAATGTTTGGTCCCGCCCGTGCGCGGGAAGGTCATCTTCCCCACCATTCGCCGGGCCGCCAGGATGCGGGGCAGCGACGAAACCCGCGGCAGCGAAGGAATTTCCATGAAAGATCTCATTCCTGACCTGCACTCGATCGCGACACCGACGCTGGGTGTGGAAGAGGAATTCTTACTCTGCGATCCTCGCACGGGGCGACCTAGTCTGCGCAGTAGCGAGGTAGCGGACGCTAGCGAGGAACTCGGTGTCTCACTCCAACTCGAGCTCTCCCGTTGCCAGGTGGAAACGTCCACGTCCATAGGGGCCCACATCCGCGACCTTCGTGATCAACTGCGCGAATCGCGTGCTGCCACCGCTGCTGCCGCAGCAGGATCAGGCTGTCAACTCCTGGCCGTAGGGACAGCGTTCTACGACCCACCGCCCGACTCCATCACCCCGACATCGCGGTATCAGCGTATGGCGGGCCAGTACGGAGCACTCACCGCCGGGATGACCTGCGGTTGCCATGTCCACGTCGGAGTCGAAGACCGCGAACGCGCCGTTCAAATCATCAATCACCTACGCCCCTGGCTGCCCACGCTGTTGGCGTTGACCGCGAACTCGCCGATCAGCGCCGGCATCGATACCGGCTATGCAAGCTGGCGGCACATCCTCTTCGGAAGATGGCCCAGCTCGGGTCCGCCCCCTTACTTTGAGTCCGCTCGACGCTACGAGGACGTTGTGGGAACGATGTTGGAGACGGGAGTCATCCTCGATCCTCATATGGTCTATTGGGACGTGCGCCTGTCAGATCACCTTCCTACCGTCGAGATTCGGATCAGCGACGTGCCTGCGACTGTGGAGGAGACGATGACACTCGCCACGCTGGTGCATGCCTTGGTTGTAACGGCAATCAGGGAAATCCTCAGCGGCGAAACGGCCCCAACTGTCGACCAGGACCTACTCCGTGCCGCATGCTGGCGGGCTGCCCGCGACGGACTCGACGGCAAGGCTCTCGATGTGAGATCGGTCCGTCTCGTGACCGCTCACCAAGCAGTTCGTCGCCTGATGCACCACGTTGCCCCTGCGCTCTCTGCTCTGGGAGAACTCGACACCGTCGCGGCCTCCGTGGACAGAATCTTCGCCTGCGGGAACGGCGCGATCGTGCAACGCCGAGAGCTCGCGCGGCGCGGCAGTGTCTCCGACGTAATCGACCTGTGTGCCCGGCGCACCTTCGAAACATGCATACAGCCGAGGGACGTCAGCTTCTCCTCTCACCCCGGCGACCCCGTCTGCCCGTGAACCTGCAAGCGCAGTGATCGGCTAGTCGACCGTCCCCCAGGCCCCATGGATGACTCAGACGTACCTTTTTTGCTTTCCATCCGCCGCGTGACAGGCCACTGCTCTCCCAACACGGATTCCCTGTCAGGGAGCGCACGCCCCGCGCACTGGAAGCCTCATCAGAAGGCCTGGGGCAGGGCCCACAGGATCTGGCTGAGTAAACAGCGCTCAACACGGCGCCGCCTACGAACACAAGGTCGGCTTGAAGTCGAAGCTACGGCATGGAAGTAGTCCTCGCCACGGTCGTTCGTTGCCGGGCAATACAAGCGACGCCCGCCAGCGCGGCCGATCTTGATTGCGCGCTGCCATTTATCTCACAGGTTCGTCAACTCTTGTTCCTGGGGGCTCGAAAATGCAAGCTGTAGTGGTTCAATGTCGCAGGCACCGCGGAAGTTGGTTCGATGGTGGGCGTTGACTCCAGCGAGAAAGTGTTGCCACGCAACAGATTTGCCAATGCAGTCGTAGCGATGAAGAGCACCAGATTCTGACCAGGACAGACCGCCGGGCCCCCGCTGAACGGCATGAACGCTTGAGTCTCTGCCCGGCCGTCGAGCCACGCTTGGGGTGTGAACGTGTCGGCGAACGGCACGTTGTCAGGGTCGCGGTGAAATGCTGCGGTCAAGATCATGAATGCACTATCTGCTGGGATTTGGGCGTCTCCATCTGTACTCGGCCAGTTCGTGGGTGCTGTGGAGTCCCGCAAAATTACCGGGGTTGTCGGCCACAGTCGCGCAGACTCGAGAATGCAGGCACGCAAAAACGAGTACTGTGCCGGCTGGTGAGCGTCTGCAGCGGAGATTTCTTCGAGCGCCCGGCGGCGATGTTGCGGATGTGTGGCCAAGAGTGCGAGTGCGCGAATCGTGACGATGCCGGCTGCGTCGAACGCGAACAGCCAATGCGGTACTTGCCCGATCGCGTCGACGATCGACTCCGCTGGTGCTTGATTCACGATTGCGATCAGGCTGGTCGGTTCTGCAATTGCAGCGTAGCGGTACAGGTTTTCTACGAATTTCTCTCGTAGTCGCCGGCGGTGGGGAAGGAAATAGGACCAGTTGCCTTGCGATCGCAATGCCCATAGTTGATCAGTGACGGAAGTGTCCTCGCGAGCTGATTCTCCGAGGACCAGTGTACGGACCATGTTCCACCAGGCCGGGAGGAAGGTGTCTGCGTCGAGATAACCCCGGGCCGTAACGAGAGCGTTGAGTTGTTCCATTTCGGAAAGAACCGTCTCGGTCATGGGGACGGCGAGATGATGCACAGGCTGGCTGGTTTCGAGTACTGTTTCGTTGAATTCCCGGCGGGTGGTACGTATGAGGCCGCGCGAGACGAGAACGCCGTGCGGTTGGAAGGTGCTCAACGCCGCCACTTTCTCTCGGTTGGCGGGCGTGAACGGGTCGGGAGTTTCAGTGAGAACCCGAATGGCGTCCTTACTGTCGAGGATCACGACCACCCGTCGTCCTGGCAGATCGAGCAGCAGCGGGCCACGTCCGAACTCACGCCGAAGCTCGGATACCAATTCGGGTGTCGTGGCATCTGCTTGTGCTTTCTCCAGCAATGGCAAGGTAGAGCGCCGACGGGCGATAGCGCCTGCGAGCACTGACGGGCCGGCCAGTTGTGTGAGAAGGCGGACGGCTCGTAGTCCCTTTATCGTGGGAATCGGCGTGGACAGCGGTACGGACGGGTCTGTACTGAGTGTCATGTTCAGGCCCTACCCGTTGCACAGAGTGCCAAACTCCCACCAACGCCAGATTTCTTGCTCTGGGATTCACTCTCCCATCTGGGCAGGGGACGGCCCCTGCCGCTGTGGCCACCGTCACCGCAAAGTTGTTCAGGCCTGTCACTACCCTCTGCCGGCCGCCCATTCGGAGCTCAGCTACGCAGCGGCGCAGTAGTCCGAGCGTGTTGTCAGGGTTCTTCGAATGAGCACATTTCGATCTGTCACATACTGCGGCGACTCGATCAAGATCGGTTCTAAACCGTTCAGTTCGTCTGGTTGATCGCTCGCGGATGGCCCCGGTACGGCAGCCGCTGAAGTGGTGAAGTGTCGTTGCCCGCTTCTCGCGGGTTCGGCGTGTTCTCCTAGCTCGGGTGCTTGTCTTCCTGCGCGCGATGCTCCTCCAGGGCGTGTACAGCGTCGTCCGCTCCTTCTCGACGGAGCGCGTCACGCATCGTGTGCCACTTCTCGTCTGAGGCGCGCGGGGGAAGCAGCGGTGCGTCTCGATCGATGATCGCCTCGATCACGACGGGTCTGTCAGCGGTGAGCGCGTCCCTCCAGGCTTGGTCGATACCTTCACGTTTGTCGAGACGAACACCTCCGAGCCCGAGCAGTCGTGCATAGTCGGCAAAAGGGAAAAACGGCACCTGCTGGGAGGGCGGAAATCGGGTGTCGCCTTCCATTTCCCGTTGTTCCCAGGAAACTTCAGCGAGGTCTCGGTTGTTGAGCACGAGTACCACGAACCGGGGGTCCTCCCACTGCCGCCAGTGATGTGCCACAGTGATCAGCTCGGAGTTACCATTCATCTGCATGGCACCGTCGCCTGCGAGGGCAATAACTGGCCGTCGTGGGTCGGCGAACTTGGCCGCCAACCCGTAAGGTATTGCCGATCCCATCGATGCCAAGGTGCTCGACAAGTGTGCCGGAACGCCCCGAGGTAGCTGCAAGAAACGGGCATACCAGTACACGACCGATCCAACGTCGACGGCCACTTGCGCATTTTCGGGGATGTGTGACGAAAGAGCCGCCACGACTGTTTGCGGGTCCAGCGAGGTTGTGCGAAAGGCGAGTCGCTCCGCGGAGATATGCTTCCACGCGCGGACCATCGAATCGACGTCGTGCCGCCATGAAGAGTTGGTGCGGTGGAGCCGGGGCAGCAGCTTACGGAGCGTCTCTGCGGCGTCTCCGGCGAGCGGCACTTCGACAGGGTATTTCGAGCCGAGGTTTCGCGCTTCGATGTCGATCTGAACGGCCCGCGTCTGTCCCGGAACAGGATAGAACTCGGTCCAAGGGTCGTTGCTGCCCACGATGAGCAGGGTGTCGCATTCGCGCATGAGGTCTGCCGAAGCTGTCGTCCCCAAATGTCCCATCACTCCACATGCCCAACGAGATGACTCCTCCACGAACGGTTTTCCCAGCAAGGACGTCGCGACGCCGGCCCCTAATGTCTCTGCTATCTCCGCGATCTCGGAGCGCGCTCCGGCTGCACCTTGTCCGACCAGCAGCGCGACCCGTTCGCCCTTGTTGAGAAGCTCAGCAGCACGGTCGAGGTCCGCCTCCTGTGGGATCACCCGAGGGAAAGCAATTGCGGGAGAGCTGGGAACGATTCCGTGTCCGGATGCGATGTCGGTCAGTTCGGCTTGCTGAACATCATGCGGGACGATGACGCACGTGGGACTGGAAGTGGCTAAGGCCGTACGGAAAGCGTTGTCCAGCACTGCTTCCACCTGCTCAGGTGTGGTCAGTGTTTGCGAATACTGAGCACACACATCCTTGAAAAGGGTAGGTAAATCGATTTCCTGCTGATAACTGCTTCCACGGGTGGTGCTCATGACCTGCCCGACGATGGCCACGACGGGTTTACGGTCGAGTTTTGCGTCGTACAAACCGTTGAGGAGGTGGACCGCACCCGGGCCTTGCGTCGCAAGGCAAACGCCCACTTCACCGGTGTACTTCGCGTGACCCGACGCCATGAACGCCGCCATTTCCTCATGACGTGCAGTGACGAGCTCCACGCGTTCATCGGCGCGTCCCAGTGCAGCCAGAAGTGGATCGATGCCGTCACCGGCGTACCCATAGATTCGCCGAACTCCCCACGATTGGAGCCTGTCGACGATGCCGTCGGCGACATTTGCCATGGCTTCTCCTGTCTTTCGTTTGCGGTCCGGCGCTGAGATAGCACCGCAACGCGCTAGGGGGTGGGCATCCCGCCGGTTACGTGAACAGTTGTCCCGACCACGTAACTGGACTCCGGCGAGGCCAGGAAAACGTAGGCGGGGGCGAGTTCGGTTGGCTGGCCTGCGCGCCCTAACGGGGTGCTGTGTCCGAATTCCGGGAGCTCCTCCGGTGGTTGCCCGCTGCTGGGTTGAAGGGGTGTCCAAATCGGGCCCGGCGCAACGGCGTTGACGCGGATACCCTTGCTAGCGAGTTGGTGCCCGAGGGATTTGGTGAAGTTGTTGATGGCGGCTTTCGTGGACGCGTAGTCGACAAGTATGGGTGAGGGTTGGTAAGCCTCCACCGAGGTCGTGTTGATGATCGTCGATCCGGGAGGCATATGAGCGAGCGCCGCTCGCGATGTGCGAAACATGGCGAGGATGTTCGTCTGAAATGTTTGCTCGATTTGGGTGTCTGTCAATTCCTCCAGGCTGTCGACAGCGACTTGTTTGCCGGCGTTGTTCACCAGAATGTCGAGTCCGCCCAACTGCTCTGCGGCGAGATCGACGATTTCTCGGCAGAACGTGCTGTCGGTGAGGTCCCCGGGGAGTGCAATCGCTTTTCGGCCGGCCGCGGCGACGATGCGCATCACTTCCTGTGCATCCTGTTCTTCGGCTGGCAAATAGGTGATCGCGACGTCGGCGCCTTCCCGTGCAAAGGCAACGGCGACGGCTGCACCTATCCCGGAATCGCCCCCTGTCACAAGCGCTTTCCGGCGCTTGAGGCGTCCGGTACCTATGTAGGAGAATTCACCGATATCGGCAGCCGGTGTCATCTTCGCGGCAAGTCCAGGTTCGTCCTGGCGTTGCGGAGGTGGAACGATGGACGGATATCGAGTGACCGGGTTCTGGAACTCGAGTTGATCGATTCGAGTGGCGTCGGCATCTTCTGACACGCTCAGTCCTTTCTGTCGGCGAACTTTCCTCCGGCTACCCACCGGCCGGGGGAATACACCTCGTAGCCGAGACTGCGTCGATCAGCGAAAGCCGCGTGATTACTGGGCTCCTTTGCCGGGCAAGGCGAGCGCGGTCAAACAGGTGTTCCCAGGGGCGCCCGCGGTGCCGACGAGGCTCGATCAGTTTTTCGAGTCCCCGCGGCGGGGGTTTAGCGGCCAACCGGTGGACAACGGCTTTGCAGAGTCAGGGATGAAGGTGGCGTCGATTGCGAGCATATTGGACATCGGCGAGGCTCCAACTACTCGGCGCCGGCCCTTCATCAGTGCCGAGCAGCCCCGGTGCGCGACTTCGGCAGGGTCGTCTTTTTCCCTCGCGCCATTGCGGTGTCGTCGATATGTGCCCGATGAAAGAAATCGGTCCGAGTCAGGCCGGGCATCAGTGATGTCACTGTGATTGCGCTGTCGTGCATCTCGCCTTGCAGTACTGGGGCAACCACCGCACGAACCATTTGGAGGCGTTGTAAGCCGCCCGGTACGGCCCGGGTGTCCATGACGCTGCCGAGGAGATGAAAAGGATGCGTCCTTGGCCGTGAGTTGCCCTTTCCTCAAGGATTTTCGTGAGGTGGACAGTGGCGCGCACGTTCGTCTCGATCACCGCCAAAGTGCCTTGAAGAGGTGCATCGACGAAGGTGCCTCCCCCGCCGATACCAATGTTGAGAACGGCTACGGAGAGGGGGTGGCTCTGTCCACTCTCGATACCGACGAAGTGTACATGAACCTACGGGTAAAATCTGTTGCACGGCAACATCTTTCTACAGTTTCGAATCCTCGGAACGAACTTCCTGTACATGCTCTTTCCCCCAAACCGCGCCTCGGCAGCGCCTCGAACACCGTCCTGCCGAGCTTCGACGCATCTCTTGCCTCCACGTGTGCCTCCACGCGCTGAGCATTGGGCGGCCGTGTACCTGCACCACTACATGGTGGTGATCGTCGATACCGCGCAGCGCATATCCCACTGCTACCCCACTGAACATTTCAAAACACCTACAGCGCCCTTCTTGACGCTCACATGGCTGGGTCAGTTACCCGAACTGTTCGGTCGGCAACGCAATCGAAGCGTCGGCCGTCGACGCTACGCGTAGCTAACCGACGATCAAGAACCGCGTGGATGCCAGCAGGTACATCGTCATGAGGGTGAGCAGTCCCCATGCCACTCCTTGCCAGATCGGCCATAGGCGCTGCTTTTTCCATGCACGGTAGGCGCGAACCAATGCCGACAAGCCGCCGGCGAGCAAAGCCACAGCGGGGGCGGTCAGCAGAACATATCGTTCCGTAGCGGTGCATGCTGGAAATTCGTGAGTGCGGCACGTGTCCGGCCGGTTCGCCATCCAGACGAGTACGAGCACTCCCGCGATTACTGCGCAGACGATGGACACGGTCGCGTGCACGAGAGCGGAACGTGCGGTTGCCCTGTCGTTCCACCTTTTCTCGACGTCATTTGTCATTGTTGCCCTCCTTGCGTCGAAGACGTTCGCCATGGAATGAGGATCACCGATGAAGAAGTCAAACTCGCAGGGGATACAGAGTTCCGCGATCGAAACTGTCTCTGTGAGTTTCCCACGAACGTGCGAATCGGCGTTCCGTGACCGTCGGCCGTGCCCGCTCGTGGCAGCCCACTCTCGATAGAAGACATCACCGGTCAGTTCGGATGGACGTTGATCGCGCTGGCGTTGTTCTTTCTGGGGTCCGACTGGATGCGCTGGTGAGTCAGGCCGTCGTCCAGCGACTCTGTGCCGCGCTACACGAATATCGCCACGGCGACGAATACGAACAAAAGCACGATTACCCCGATTGCGATGATCGTCCCGACACCGGTAAGCGGGAACCTGCCGGCCGGCGAGGGTTCCTGGGAAGACAAGCCCGAAGTCTGTGCTGCTTCAGGTGGCGTTCGTCCCGGAGCAACTCCTCCTCCGGTTGGCGGGATCGGGTTCCGGCGGTGTAGCGATCACACTCCCTCATCCCCGATGTGTTCGGGCGCAGCCCGAACGCCTTTTCAATGTGTAATCGGGAGCTACCCGATTCACGAATAAGTATCCGTACCGGGCGAGGGTAGCGGGCACGCATCTCTTGACCCCTCGAGTCTCCACTTCGGCGCCCGACACGAGGAAATCGCCGATCGAAGATCGGCCGCCAGGTCGGCGAAAGCGCGTTCACGCTCATCGGCTGGCCCCTCGGAGAATCGAAGAAGGTTGAAAGGTCGCAAAGACGAACAGATCGCAGTGGCATCCAATTCTGGCATCGGAGGATGATTTTCTCCGCGGTGCGCCGTCACACGAAAGTCTCGCCCGATCAGCGACTGCGCCGCCATTGCGTCCAGACACACAACAACATCAGGTTGGGCGGCGCCGATCTCTGACACGGGCCAAGGCCGGCGCCTCGGTCTCGCTGCGCCGGCCTCTTGCAATACGGCGCTTTCCACACTCAGCCCGTACGAATTCGAAATGCTTGACCACGTTGGTCACTTGGCGCGGAAATAAAGACTGAATTGAATTAGCCTGGGCCGAACCTGAATCCGAATGGATTTCTGGGGGCGGATGCGAGCTTGAAGTCGTTGCCGCTTAGCAAGTTTGTCCCGGGTCAGTGGCGGCAAACGAAGGGAACGAAGTTCTGCCTCGGACACACGGTAGGGCCGGCACTGACTTGCATGCATCGGTAGCAGCATCGCCGCCGAGTCAGCATCTGGGGTGAACACACCGGAATCCGGCACACTTCACGAATCTCGATGACATGCTGCAGTCAGGACACCGAAAGCTCTGCTGGCGGGGATATCAGCGACGCCACGTTCGGTCAATCATGTCGTCGGAGCGATGGAATCACGCCCAATTACGGGCGTGGTCTGCGCGGCCGCGCAGACGCCAAGACGCACGCGCCAATGGATCTCGGCCCGGGATCGCGACACGGCAACGACGGGTAGAAACCAACATCTGTGGGTAACACCTCGGTCATGGCCACGCGCGACGGACGAAGCGCGACACACAATTCGCGAGGGACGGAGCAGACATGAAGAGGATAATCGCGGCAGCCGTACTTGCAGGCGCAGTGCTGGCAACGGGAGCCTGCGGAAACAACGACGGAGACGAAGAAGCGGATAACGGTGTAGCCACGTCGATCCAGAACATGACGCCACCGACCGGCCGAGCAACCAACGAGGAAACGTCGACGTCGGGAACCGCCGATCTGGGAACACTGGATCAAGCGAAACTTGCTTCCTTCGTCGTCGCGTTCCGGACCGGATACTCCGAACTCGCGGAAGATCGCGACGATGAAAGCATCGAAGCGATAGTTCTGCAATCGTGCGATGCCCTCGGGACTGGAACCGATGAACAACAAGTCACCGAGCAGATCCGAACGCTCGCCGCGCACAACGGTAATGAACCCACGCAAGATCAGGCTGAACAGATCTACAACTTGGTCACGCCTGCCTGTCCATCGTGAAAATGTCATGTCCGGCACGGCGATCACGAGAGATTAGCGAGCCCATAAGGAAGAAGGAGAATTTCGTGGCTAAATGTGAAACCTGCGGCAATGAGTACGATCGAACCTTCACCGTGACACGCGGAGATCGCACCGCAACGTTCGACAGTTTCGAATGCGCGGCCCAAGCGTTGGCGCCGCAGTGTGCGCATTGCGGCTGTCGCATACTCGGACACGGCGTCGAGGTTGACCAGACGACGTATTGTTGCGCCCATTGCGCACGAGAGAGTGGTCACGACGAGCCCACGGACCGGGCTGCCGCCGGCGGAAGTCACGGGTGACGGACGGAAACAGCGCGGCGGAGACGATCAGGATCCTCCGGCGATCTTCGGCGGATTCTTGCCGCCGGATAACGTAAATGAGACGGACGACGGCATTGTCGATGGCTGCGCGCATGCAGTCGGATCGTCGAATCTCGGCCATTCGACCGCGTCCATTTCGATCCGATACGTCAATCAGGCTGGCGCAATCCGTACACCGTGCAAGCGCGGATGACGGTTACGCAACACTGCGGACATGTACGGCCGCCGGCGTCCTTCTGCGCTCACATACAGCATGAGCGCAGCCGGGCAGGGCAAGGTCCAGGTGCGCTCGGTCAATCGGTCGAGCGGTTGGCCCAGTCGATACGACCCGAGGAAGGGATAGATTTCAGGTGGCTCGGGGTGCACAGTGTCACTGACCGGCGGACAAATGCAACACGTCAATTCGGACGTCAGCTGCGAGTTCGGGGGGAGTAGAGCGAAAGGACTCCGCCTTCTCGGCGGTATGTTCCGCGAAGTTTTCGTCTGCGGTTCGCGAACATACTGGCGCACTTACCCGTAACTCCCCGTCCAATCCCTGTGTTCCGGCGATTCCACCGTCTGCACAACGAGATTTATCGTTACCGGTTGTCCCCCGAAAACTGTGATGTCTCGCGCCACCACAATTGCTGATCCTCAACCTCATCACAGTGATCGTCGTGATTGCCGAGCACCGCACTTACCACGGCGCCGAGTTCGCAGAACTGGCAGATTGTTCGGCGCATACCTGATCACGTGCCGGACCCGTGCCCGCAATCCAAGCAGTCCGTGAGCGAGATGGCAGGCACACGCCGTCACCCCCGACTTCGGGCTTCTTCTACACTGTGATTCACCTACCGAGGAGGGACTGCTCGCGCGCACGTATCGAACTGGGATGGTGGCGTACTCGAGGTCCCAGCGCGGCCTCACGAGCTTCTTTGAGGGTCTCTGAACCGGTGCGGGATGGCGCACCCCGATCCAGGGAGACGACCGGGCCAGCGTCAGGCTTCGCAATCGCTGCCGGGTTCGGATCCCGCGCTTGAAGTCTTTGCGGAGCAACTACTTCGGGTGAGTATCGTGGTTACTGGCATCACCGGCACAGCCGCCTCCGGCCCGTGAATCAGACTGCGCCAAAAACCAACCACCTTCTTCGAGTCGGTGAGAGACGCGTTCCATGTCCTCCTCGGAGGGTTCTACGCGGACTGCACCGGCGACGACTTCGCGGACGCGCGCGTAATCGATGTGCCGATCCGGAGTTTCATGAGCGTGTTCGACAGAGAGCGCCACTACTTGGTCGATCTCGTCATCGCTCAACCGACGACGTAAGACCGCCAGCAATGCGAAATGGTCTTTCTCGGGGACGCCCTCCGGGTATCCGCTGCGAAGCCAGTCAAGCACCGCTTTCATTGGATGATTCATCCACCACCTCTTCTCACAGGCTCGACTCGGCAAGCTCGAAACAACAACGTCAGCCGCGATCTGCACATCTCCGACAGTGGTGTAACCGCCCCGAGGGCCCGGGAATCGTCCCACAGCAGTGACGCGAACCCACCCCCGACGACCCCGAACCCATAGAGCGTACGTCTTTACGCCACACGGCAAGCCGTAAGCGGCACTGTACGCGCAGCGACGGGAGTTTCCAGAGTGTGCACGCCTCTTGGCGGCACGGGAGGGGACGATGCCGATCGAACGACGGATGCCCCTCACGGATCAGCCCTTACTGTGAGCGACGAGCTCTGGAAAGCCTTGCAACCGACAGTTTTTCGTGACGGGTCTCGAGACCTGGCAGACTCAACACGTTATGACAGTTCCGCGGCACACATCACCGGGCAATTTCGTAGGGCAGAAAGCGCCGAAGTCCGTATCACGATTGACTGTGAGCCCTTCACTCACAACATAATTGACTTTCACTGTCGGCACGATCACCTCGTTGGCCGAACCGAAATACTCGTCGAAAGCCGAACTGTCCGCATCGCGACCCGACGGAAGGTCCTCTCGTCACCGTAGCTTCCGCATCATGGTTGAAAAGGAGTAGTGCAGCATCGTCACGGCTCGCGTTTTCCCGTCAATCGTTTGCGGGCAACTACGAACGCCACTGCACCGACCAAGACAACAATCACCAATATCTCCATGCAGCACACCTACCCCGTGTCGGCTGATCGCAATCGTCGGGTCCCTCGACTCACTCGTAGGTGCCATCCACCGCCGTTCTCGAGCCACGTACCTGCCGACAAGGCGGTCACAAACACACACCAAGCCGAGGACTGGCCTCGTTCGCTGGCTGGCGTCCGGCTACGAAAGGGGACGGCCGCAATGGGGCGACAACGACCGCGTTCTGTACGCCGAGCACCCCCAACCACCGTCTTCGATCTTCCCCAGCGTAGAACTTCTGGTGCCGGCACCAAGGTAGGTGACCGGTGACGGTTCCGCCCGAACGTGTCCACCAATAGGTACCTGCCAGGGTGAACCCAGGGGTGATTTCATGGATGAAACGCGGGTGATCGTTCTCATCGCCACAGATCCCCGATACACAGGACTCCGTCGGCTTCGCAGGGCTCTGCGTAGGCCGGGCCGCAGACGCCATTAACGAGGGAAGGACTGCAGTTCGTGGTCTCGACAGATAACCGCTCGAAGGTACTCGACGTCCTCGAGTCAGTTGCTGTGCTCTCGATGGCTGCTCTCTCGGCACGTGTCACCGTTGTCCAGTCGTTCCCCGGTTCGGCTACCGCCGAACTACTGCGAACATGGACAACATCGGCATCGCCACGAACTGCCTGTATCGCAGTACAAGACCGCCCCATCGGCGAGATCGTCAACGAGGTCCGGCGCCTGGCCACACACGACCAGCCCACGCCAAGACGGCTCGTTCTGGTGATTTCCTCCACAGGCCCTCTCTCGGGCCGTGAACCCGAGAGCGAACTGCTCGACCTCCTCGCCCGGTACGACCACCTCGATCTGATCGTTTCCGCGACACACCGCCGATGGGAATTCACTGCCCGCGAATACGGCCTGAGCGTTCACAGGGTAGACGCAAACGATCTCACCTTCACCAAGGACGACGTTCACGCCCTCGCGAGCAGCGTCGGCGTGCCCGCATCGGTTGCCGAGAACATTCATCAAAGCACCGCCGGAATACCGGCCGTGGTCATGGACACGATGACCGAACTCGCCCATCGTCCCGAGTCGGGGTCGTCCGCGCATTGGCGTGCTGTCACGCAGCGTTGTGCTGATCGCTACCTCGCAACCCTGACGCCCGGCGGACGTAGCGGCAGGCTCGGAAGCCTCCTCGACGCGCTGTCCGTCGCGTATCTGATCGACCCCGATGTCGCCGCCGCGCTCACCGACAACACGGCAACCACCGACGACCTCTCAGTGCTCGAACACGCCGGAATTCTTGTGGCAGCAACGCATCCGGACGCCACGGCTCGAACGTGGACCATACCGACCGCGCTGCGAACATTGCTCGGCCGGTACTCCGCTGAACAGGCTGCTCGACGCTCAGAGCGCACCCTGGCGCTAGCACACCACCATCGCCGAACGCAGACACCACATCTCGCGCTCCGCTACGCGGCCGACGCGCAGGAATGGGCATTGGCAGTGGACATCGTAGAACAATCGTGGGTGTCCATGCTCGCCGGACACATGGAGCTGCTTCGCAGCATCCTCGTGCGCATCCCGGTTGAGTACACCGAGAACAAGATAGCTGTGCAAGCCGGGCTGAACCTGTTCACACGCAACGGATCACGATCAACAAGCATGATCGATGGTCTCCCCCGCCACGTCGAGGCGTTGCGCCAATTGGCCGCGACCGACGAAGGAATCGATCGTCTGCGTATTGGCTCGGTCCAATCGATCATGCATCGCGTCTCCGGCGATTTCCCCACAGCAGCGAAGTTGGCCGTCCATCTGTCGCAATTGAGCGGGTACATCCTCGAAGTCGCCCCCGAGCGGATCACCGACGAACTCCCCGTCCTCCGGCTGCAATGGGGCATTACTCACCAACTCGCCGGCAACCTGACCGCGTCCTCGATCGAACTCAACATGGCCTACCGCGGTCGCGAAGCCGCCAACACCGGGTTCGTCGCAGCCAACGCCGCCGGAAGCTCGGCGCTGAACTGGGCGATGGTCGGCGAACCGAACCGAGCCCAGTTGTGGCTCGACTACCAGAGCAAGCATCTGATCCCCGCGGGCTGGCTCGAACAGATGGTTCAAGTCAGCGGCCTCGTCGCACGCGCACTCGTCGCGCTAGACCACCTGGACGCCGGAACCGCCGCCGACACGCTGGCTACCCTGGGCGAGCCCTCACATCGAGAAGAATTGTGGGCATACATCGTCTACGCCCGTTGCTTACATGCGCTGGCGACCGGCACCGCTTTCGCCGCGCTGGTCTTTCTACGCCGCCAACGTGCCGCTCACCCGCATCGCGCGCGGGCCGGCTCTGCGGCGATGCCACTCCTGGCTGCGATGGAGATCGACCTTCTGCTCGCCAGCGGCGACGGCAACAATGCCTTCGTCTTGGCACAGGCCCTGACCGCGCCCGAAACCCATCCCTGGACCCTGATCTCCGTTGCCCGACTGCACTATCTGACCGGTGACTACCATGCGGCCTTGACCCTGTGCCGCGAACTCGACGCAGACCAGCAAGCCCGAAACCCCGGCCTGCACACCGAAACCCTCCTCCTCGAAGCCAGCATCCATCTTCGGATGGGACACCCACTGCGCGCCGGGAACTGCTGGAAATGCGCTCTCACCATCGCGGAACAAACCGGGGCCTTTCGGCCGTTCACCACCATCGCCAGCGCCGACATCGACGAACTCCAAAGAATCCAACCCTCCGAACTCACGCCCGCTGTCCTCGCCGATCTTCGTCCGGTCTTCCCCCCCGCCGTGCCCCTCGTCGTGGTCACCGACCGCGAGCACGCCGTATTAACCCTGCTCGCAACCGGAATGGGGACAGCCGACATAGCAAAGGAACTGTTCGTGTCCATCAACACCGTCAAAACCCAACTCCGCACCCTGTACCAAAAAATCGGAGCCCACAACCGGCACGACGTCGTCACCACGGCCAAACACCTCTCCATCATCTGATGAACCCACGCCCCTTCCCGCTGCAGCATCCCCACTACAGGCTGGTGATGCTGATCCTCCTGACGTGCGCTCTGGCGTGCTCTGCCTGCACATCGCCGCCCCGCCACAGCGTCGGCGACGGTACGGGCCCTGACGTCACGAACACGACAGTGGTCCACAGCAGGGGAACCACCACCGTGGCACACGTGCCGGCACGTATCGTCGCGCTGTCCTCCTCCTGGGCCGACACCCTCATCGCCTTCGGGCGCACCCCCGTCGGGGTCGGAGCCATCGCCGGCATCAGCACCACCGGCGGGCACTTCCCCTGGCAAGGTGACTACACATCCACCTCCATCACACTGACACTTCTCGGCGCCCCCGCCTACGAACAAATCGCTGCCCTCGCACCCGACCTGATACTGGCGGACTACTCCGCCCGCGACGCCGCCGTGTACGAGTCCCTCAGCGCTATTGCCCCGACCGTCGCCCCACTCGCCGCCACCGGATACGTCGACCCCTGGCGCACACAAGTAAGCACACTCGGACACATCCTCAAAGAGACAGACCGCGCCGAGCAGCTGATCGCAGACACCGACCACGCCATAGCCGGGGCCGTCCAACGACATCCCAATCTCGCCGGCCGGACCTTCCTCATCGCCACCGCCCGCGCCGGATCAATGGGAATGATCGCCTCCGACACCGACCCCTCAGCCGCGTTGTTCGTCGAACTCGGAATGCACATCGATCCCCAAGTGGGCGCCGCATCCCTGGGAGCAGCCCGGACCGCCATCGCCGTCGAGAGCGCTCTGCCGATGATGAATGCCGATCTGCTGCTCATTCAAGGGCCGGCAAGACTGATGGAGGAGTCGGTCCCGGGGTGGGAAAACCTGCCTGCCGTACGATCGCGCGCCGTTGCACTCATCGACGGGCCCCTAACCGCAGCCCTCAGCGACCCCAGCGTCCTCAACGTCGACTACCTCCTCCGAGTCCTCGCACCGCAGCTCACACGTGTCGGATCGCCAACACCATGACGTGGCCGACGCATGGAAAATGAAAGATTGCTGCCGCGTCCGTCCTGAGTTGCGAAAATGGCCTTGCAGTTTCGTGCTCTTTTACATGCTCGCCGATGGTCTCAACGCCGGCGATCCTATTGCGGGACAGCGGAACCGGACGTCGAGGCGCATCATCACTGCCATTCCCATCCTGAGCGAGCAAGCAACCGAACTGCATCGGATACCGGGACGTAACCTTCTCCCGCCGAGGATCAGTTTGCAGTCCCTCCGGGAGGCGAACTAGGTTGTGGCTCAGTTTTGTTCGACGTCGCCTTCGGTGGCTTGTCGCCGGTGCGGGACGGGATCGGCCGTTCATCGGCTTTCTTGATTTTGTGCATCAGCCATTGATCGTCTTTGGTGTTGATCAGCGCGTACTGTCCACGTATCCGCTCGCCGCGGAGTTCGAACACCAGCTTCCCCCTTTCCCACTTGATCGGGACATAACTACCGGTATCGAAAATCTCGACACGCCCACCCCCGTACTGGCCTTTGGGGATGGTTCCCGAGAACGTCCGGTAGTCGAGAGGATGGTCTTCGGTCTGAACGGCGAGACGGTTGGTCCCCGATTTGGCTGGGACCCCCTTGGGCACCGCCCACGAGACGAGAACACCATCGTGCTCGAGCCGGAAGTCCCAGTGCAGATTGGTGGCGTGATGTTCCTGGATGACGAAGCTCATCTCCTCGTCGGTATTCGACGCGGTTCCCTCGCTCGACTGCTGTCGTATCGGCTCAGGTGTCTGGCCCCGATGACGCTTGGATCGATAAACGTAGAGCGAATCCAGCGACCTCGACAAAAGATCGCCGTCGCTTCGAAGACGTTCGAGTACTTCGTCGAAACGTACCTGACGCAGACCCTTTTCTTCGAGTTCGGACCAGGTTCGAGGGGCCGCCACAGTCGGTTCGGCTCGACCTCGCAACGAGTACGGCGCCACCGTCGTCTTAGCAGGGTTGTTCTGGCTCCAATCGACAAACACCTTCTCCGAGCGTTCGGCTTTCGCCATGGTCGCGGTCACCAGGTCCGGCCAGTCCTTGGCAAGTTGTTTGGCGATCTTCTGAGCGAACTGCGACGGCCCCGAGTCGAGAGTAGTAGTCAATTCCGCGTAGACGTGAATGCCCGTGCTGCCACTGGTGACCGGATACGACGACAAACCCGCCGCCGCGAGCTTCTCCCGAACTGCCAGGGCCACTCGCGCGCAGTCGTACAGACCGGCCCCCTCGCCGGGGTCGAGATCGAATATCAACCGGGTGGCCGGGCCTGGCTTGCTCTTCACGGCCATCCATTGCGGCACATGTAATTCCAGCGCGGCGAGTTGGCCCATCAACGCCAGACCAGCAGCCGAATTGATAAGGGGATAGTCGAGAGTGTGGTCTTTGTGGTGAGCAGAGAACCGCGGCACCCATTTCGGCATTGATGCAGGTGCTTGTCGTTCGAAGAAGAAATCCGAGTCGACACCGTTAGGCCAGCGTTTCCTCGTGACGGGACGTTGCGAGAGATGTGGCACCATCGCCGGTGCGATCTCTCGCAGATATTCGATCACCTCCCCCTTGCTCGTCCCGGTATCTGGATACAGCACCTTGTCGAGATGGGTGAGGTTCAGTCGGTGTCCATCGATCGTTGTTGCCGGCATCGCGAAAATCTACCTCCGTGCTCTCCGCAGTTCCCCCATACCGAAGTCGTAGCCGATCCACGCACAACGAAACACGCTTGGGAAGGTGACGCAAGGTGGTTATGCAGGTCAAGTTTCATCACCGAATTCCCCGGCGATGATTGGAGTGAGTTGTCAGTCCGGTGCCCTGTCACCGGTGTCGATGGGTGGGGCGTCCTCTCGGTCGGCACGATTCCCCGGAACGCCTTCGTGGCGACGTTCCTCGGCGACCTGTTCCTCGAGGTCGTCGACGAGTTCGGTGAGATCCTGCTGAACTGCTGTATTTTCCGCAGGTTCCGAAGAAGCTTGTTGACCGGACCCGCTCGACGGTTGGCGGAATGAGTCCTTCTTTTTCGACTCGGGCATCGACGGTCTCCTTTCGTCGCGCGCTGTGCACGCGGTGGTACATCAATAGTTCACAGCCTACGTAGATGCCCGTGTTTGCTCGGAAATCTTCGTCGTTGTACCCAGCCGATGGACGAGGACAGCAAGGCGCGCGACTACGTCGCGGGACGTGCACTCGATGTCTACGGCGAGGCGGCTGAACTCCTTGCTCACCCGCCGGCGCCCTCGCACCGCAGAGCGTACTGATCGCCCAGCCGACTTAACGGGGAAAGTGCACCCTCTCTAGTGTCGGGGGTTGCACGTCTCGAACTGCAGTGCCTTACTACTTCTTACCGGTGACAGCGCTGTAGCCGATCGAGAGCACGGCAGCCGCAGCGATGCTGATGATCCAGCGGATCCAGTCGATTCCGCCCGTGTCGCCCTTGTCCGAGATCGCTCCCCAGACCCAGTACCCGATCAGAGCTCCGGCGATACCCAGCACGACGGTCACGATCATGCCGTACTGCTGCTTACCTGGCAGTACGAGACGAGCCAGGATTCCGATGACTGCACCGAAAATGATGGTTCCGATAATTTGTCCCATGACATCTCCTCAGAGTTCCTGCAAGACAGGGCCATTCGTACCACACCGTAGGGGACCCCAGTCGTCGATGCAGATTTCTGCGTCCGAGCTGACCGAGCTGGTGGGACGAGAGCCGGTTTATCCGTCCCGTCGAGCGAGGCCCAGCTACCCCGTCGCAGGTGGTACATCGTCGCGGTCGTAATCCTTGCCTGTTGCTACTCGTTCCTGCTCTGTCCGGTGTTCGAGGTAGGCGTCTTGATGCCTCTCCGAGAACTTCGCGTGCTCGCCGGGGTCTTTCGAGGCAGGGACTATGGGATCGATGACATCATCGAGGTTGGGACGGTTGTTCTCTTCGGCTGCCACAGTGTCTCCTCGGGTCGGCTACCGAGATCAGCTACCCCGTCGGAGCAGTTTGAAACCCCCGGGGTCGGCCGCACACGGTGATTAACTGAACAAGTGCCGGCCACACACGATTGGAGCGAGCAGAGATCGGTGACGCCGGCCGCTCGGCGGTCGTACGCAGCTCTGCAGGCTCAGCTTTCATCGCATCCACCGCGATCGCGGGGAAACGGTCGACCCGAATGCCACCTTCCCAATCCATGTTCGATGCTCCAGCGCGTTCAGTGGATGTGGCCCCGATACTCGGAAGGCTTGCGCGAGAGTCGGGTAATCCGCGGTGCGTTATGCAGCACCGTTATGGAGAAGAGTGGAGTGCGTTCGGCAGTCGGCTTCGTCCGCATGTGCTGTTGGGCGTCCCGGCCGAAAGCACGCCACGTCTGGGTATTACACGCGCGCAGTTCATGCGGCGAAATTGCTGGACATCGAGCATGCCGCGGGCGCCGATAGCTTTCCCGTCTGCCCCGCCGTATGACGGCGGTTCCGCCGGGCCCGCGACTCCGTTTGCCGGTTCGGAGAGTGTTCATCTCGCGCCCAATGAGCGACAACTCTGTTCGAGGGCCCGCAGCTTGGGCGCGGGAGGAGGGCCTACGAGGGCGGATGCCCTTCAAGAGCGAGCCGAAACTGGGCAGGAGCGCGCGAATTGTCCACCACGCAGAAGGCGTTTCCCTCGGTATCACGCAGGACTACGAAGTCGGCGTCTTCCGGATACTGCCAGTCGGCGCGACTGGCTCCGAGCAGAATAAGGCGCTCAACCTCTCGCTGTTGGTCGTTACGATCACGAGCATACAAATCGAGATGCAGTCGCGGATCCTGCTCCGCGTCCTGGTCGCTGCGCTGAATCGACAGACGCGGCTGTCCGTCCCTTCCATAGAGATTCGTGAAATCGTTACTCCCGTGCGGCGGGGTCGCACTTAAATCCAGTGCACCACACCAGAAGCGCACCGCGCGAAGCACCTTCCGCGCTCCGATCACTGTCGTTCCTATCACCAACATCACCTCAACCTACCGGCCGGTGACTGCCACATCCCTGCAACGACACCTATTCCGGTCTGATCACTTCGAAAACAACAGCGGCGCCATCCGAAAGTGCATGTCCTGCGAGGACGTGCCGCCAACGAACTCGGAATGCACTGACGATTTTCAATTTTTTGAAAGCCTTTGATCATGACCCTGCGGCAACCCCGTACTCATTGATTCAGAGGGCTCGTACTGTCCGGTCGATGTTCTCTCGCGTTGTTCGCAGAACGTCGGAGGGGGAGCGTAGTTTCCCTCCGACGTGTTCGGGTAGCCAACGACGCAGCACTGGACACCTACCGCAGGGACGTTGATTGTCCCGCAGGGACGTTGATTGTCTTGTGGGGACGTTGATAGTCCCCGGTTCAGTCGCTACCCAAGCTTTCCTCGAAATGTGTTCCCGCGTCTCGGGCCCCTCCCCTGGATATCTCTTAGCCGTGCATGACCGTTCCGTATCCGGGCAGGGCCTTCCTCCAGGACGACGGAGAATGATCCCGATCCCTTAGCGACCCGACCAGCTCGTCGTCATTGCTGTCGCGAGCGCTGCTCCACCGACCCATCCTCACAGAGGCGTGGTTCGCACATCATCTTCCGAACCTCGAGGCCCGCATCGTCTTTGTTCCCGGGGACCTGCTGCGTCTGTGCCGCGGAGGCGTCCTGACGCATCGCCCGTCGGAGCGTGGTGGCTGTTGCGAGCAGATAGCGTTCACCGGCGGTGTGATCGACGGCCGCCGTACCGTCGGCGCCGCGGGATCGTGCCACGAGCTCGAGGTAACGGTGTCGGTAGCGATGCGCTTCAGGTTGAGCGAGAAGGAATTCGGCGGCAGCCACGACCTCCGGGCTCGGCGCCGGCCGCGCCGGCCTGCGTGACCCGGGCGGCCGTGTTGTGACTTGTTGCGCTCGAAGGGCGTCAGGCCCGAAGTGTGGTGATCGCGGCGAGCTTCGTCTGGGCCGGGTGTAGTCATCGTGAACGTGTCCTGGTGTGGATCAAATTGAAGGGGGCGTCGTCGCGGAGTGGGGCGCACTTCCTCACGCTTCGGTGCTTGCAGGGATGTGGATGCAGCGAAGGATCACCCTGCCCGCCGCCGCTCCCATTCCGCCCGAATGCCGGTGTGCTCAGGGTGGACAGGTTTACCGAGTATCACCGACGACGCGGAGACGTGTGCCAAGGATGGTTCTCCCTGTTCGTTAGCTTCGCTTACAGACCGTATATAGGTTTTCGGCACAAAAAGTTACAAGCGTCGTCTCGGACTCGGTCTCCGAGCCCTTGCTCGCTGGGGGCGGAGCGCTCGTCGTGTCGACGTGTGGTCAGTCTGGTCGTTGATAGCGCATGTACAGGGAGTCGGATTCGAGGAGCACGTGCCGCAGCTGCAATGATCGGGGTACCTCGATCGTCGGCGTGGCGATCGATGCGGGAATCGGTTGTGGGCCTGCGAGAACCGGGGAGAGTGTCAAACACATGTCCTCGACGAGGTCG
>JADGMW010000228.1_pt1 | contig 30354 bp, 28 predicted proteins | sample 8641801 | NCBI WGS metagenome assembly JADGMW01 (sample SAMN16272018, study PRJNA661076) | feces metagenome | isolation source: fecal sample from diarrhoea affected cattle A | host: Bos taurus | place: South Africa: Lokaleng Village, Mahikeng | collected 2019-09
GCGGTCGGCGAGCGCGAGGACCTCGTCGAGCTCGGTCGAGACGATGACGACGGGGGTGCCGAGGTCGCGCTCGGCGACGATCCTGCTGTGCACGAACTCGATCGAGCCGACGTCGAGGCCGCGCGTGGGCTGCGAGGCGATGAGCAGGCGCAGCGGCCGGGACATCTCGCGGGCGAGGACCACCTTCTGCTGGTTCCCGCCGGAGAGCGTGCCCGCGAACGCGTCGACGGACGGCGTGCGGACGTCGAACTCGACGACGCGCTCGCGCGCGCTGGCGGCCACCTTCGCCGGGTCGAACGCGATGCCCCGCGCGTAGGGGGCCTGGTCGAACAGGTCGAGGACGAGGTTCTCCGCGACCGAGAAGTCGGCGATCACGCCGTCCGCCGTGCGGTCCTCGGGCACATACCCGACGCCCGCGTGCAGGACCTCGCGCACCGACCGGCCGACGAGCTCGGCGCCGTCGAGGAGCACCGAGCCGGCCACCGGCTGCTGCAGCCCCATGAGCACCTCGGTGAGCTCGGTCTGCCCGTTGCCCTGCACACCGGCGACGGCGAGGATCTCCCCGCGCCGCACGTCGAAGCTGACACCGTCGACCTGCCGCACGCCGGCCGGGTCGATCACGGTCACGCCCTGCACCTGCAGGGCGAGCTCGCCCGGGGTCGCTGGCGCCTTGTCCACGCCGAGGTCGACCGATCGGCCGACCATGAGCGCGGCGAGCTCCGTCTCGGAGTCGCTGGGGACTGCGCTGCCCACCACGGTCCCGCGTCGGATGACGGTGATGCGGTCGGCGACGGCGCGCACCTCGCGCAGCTTGTGGGTGATGAAGACGATGGAGGTGCCGGCCGCCTTGAGCTGCCGCATGATCTCGATGAGCTCGTCGGTCTCCTGCGGCGTCAGCACCGCGGTGGGCTCGTCGAGGATCAGCACCCGCGCGTCCCGGGAGAGCGCCTTGATGATCTCGACGCGCTGCTGGGCGCCGACCGGGAGGTCCTCGACGAGCGCGTCCGGGTCCAGGTCGAAGCCGAAGCGGTCGGAGATCTCACGGACCCGCTTGCGGGCCTCCGCGGCGTCGATGAGGCCGCCGCCGCGCACCGGCTCGTGCCCGAGCGCGACGTTCTCCGCGACGGTGAAGACGGGCACCAGCATGAAGTGCTGGTGCACCATGCCGATGCCGGCGGCCATCGCGTCGCCAGGCCCGGTGAAGGCGACCTGGGCGTCGTCCACGAGGATCTCGCCAGCGTCTGGCTCGTAGAGCCCGTACAGCACGTTCATGAGCGTGCTCTTGCCCGCGCCGTTCTCACCGAGCAGCGCGTGGATCTCGCCGGGCTCGACCACCAGGTCGATGTGGTCGTTCGCCACCAGGCTCCCGAAGCGCTTGGTGATCCCTCGCAGTTCCAGCTTCACGTGCCCCGGCTCCTTCAGCGTGGTTCGTGGTGGTCGACCCTAGCCACCTGAGCGGTGGGAGGGCCGAGACTTCAGGCCGATGGCCCGGGCTGTGGTTCGGCCCGGGCCATCGGTGAGTGCGATCGTCGTCAGCTGTTGGCAGACGGCGAGTCGACGGTGAGGTCGCCCGCGATGATCGACGCCTTGAGGGCCTCGATGTTGTCGGCGAGCTCGGACGGCACAGCCGTCTCGAAGTCGTGGAACGGCGCGATGTCGACTCCGGCGTTGTCGAGCGTGCCGACGTAGGCCTCGGAGGAGAAGTTGCCGGCGACAGCCTGGTCGACGGTGTCGAAGACGGCCTGGCCGATCTCCTTGATGACCGAGGTGAGGATGATCGACGAGTAGTCGGGAGCCGTCTCGTACCAGTCGGCGTCGACGCCGATGATCATGACGTCACCGGCCTCCTGGGCGGCAGCGGCGGCGCCGAGGCCGACCGGGCCGGCCACGGGCATGATGACGTCGACGCCCTGGTCGATGAAGCCCTTGGCGAGGTTCTGGCCGTTGGCCTGGTTCTCGAAGTCACCGGTGAACGAGCCGGTCTGCGCGTCCTTGTCCCAGCCGAAGACCTCGACGTTGGCGCCGTTGTCCGCGTTGTACTCCGCGACGCCGTCGGCGAAGCCGTCCATGAAGATCGAGACCGACGGCAGCTGGATGCCGCCGAACGTCGCGACCTTCTGGGTCTTGGACATGCCGGCCGCGGCGTAGCCCGCGAGGAAGGCAGCCTCCTGCGTGTCGAAGAGCAAGGGCTTGGCGTTGTCGTAGGTCACCGCGTTGAAGTCATCGTCGCTGAAGCCGGAGTCGACGAGCGCGAACTCGACGTCCGGGTTGGCCGCGGCGGCCTCCTCGATCGCGTCCTCGAGCATGAAGCCGACGCCGATGACCAGGTTGCAGCCCTGGCTGACGAGGTTCGTCACGTTGGGGCCGAAGTCAGTCACGGCCTGCGACTCGACCAGCACCGTCGTGATGCCGAGCTCGGCCTTGGCGCGCTCGAGGCCCTCGGCGCCCGACTGGTTGAAGGACTTGTCGTCGAACCCGCCCTCGTCGGAGACCATGCAGGCCTTGAAGTCGCTGCTGCCGGCGCCGGCCGTGGCCGTGGCGTCGTCCTCGGGGGCGCTGCCACAGGCCGCGAGGGTGAGGGCGAGCGCTCCACCGAGCGCTGCCACACGGATGATCTTCTTCACGCGACACTCCTGTTGTTGAATCGAGATGCTGCTGGTGACCTGCGATCCCGCGCGGCGTGACGCGCGGCGCGGGCACGGGCCCTCCATCGACACCCGCACGGGCATTCTAGGGACCCCCGCTTTTGGGCTAGTTACCAGCAAGTAGTAGGCGATCGGTTTCCGTTATCCGTTTGGGACATTGCTCCGAGATGCGGGACGTGCCGTCCCAACCCGCGGTCATGCGGGCCTCTCACTCGGCCGTGGGGGCCATCGCCGCGCGCGCGAGCAGCAGCACTCCGGCGTCGATCGCGCGCTCGTCGACCTGGAAGTCGCCCTGGTGCAGGTCGAACGAGCGGCCTCCCGGCGTCCGCGTGCCCAGGCGCGCCATGGCCCCGGGCACCTTCGTCAGGTACCAGGCGAAATCCTCGCCGCCCAGAGACTGCTCGGTGAGCTGCACCGCGTCGGCGCCCAGCACGTCGCGCGCCGCGGACTCGAGCACCGCGACGCTCTGCTCGTCGTTCTCCACCGGCGGCACCCCGCGCTGGTGGCGCACCTCGGCCTCGACGCCGTAGGGCGCGACCACCTGCTGCACCGCGTCGTGGAAGACGGCCGAGGCCCGCTCCCAGGCGCGCACGTCCAGGCAGCGCAGCGTGCCGCGCGCCGTGCCCGCGGACGGGATCGCGTTCGGCGCCGAGCCCGCCTGCACGGCGCCCCAGGTGAGGTTCACGCCCGAGCGCGGGTCGAGCCGGCGCCCGAGCACCGCCGGCACCTGCGTGATGACCTGGGCGAGCGCGAAGACCACGTCACCGGTCCGGTGCGGGCGCGAGGTGTGCCCGCCGTCGCCGCGCAGCGTCACCGTGACCTCGTCGGAGGCTGACGTGATGGGGCCGATGCGCGTGCCGATCCGCCCGACGTCGACCCGCGGGTCGCAGTGCACGGCGTACACGCGGCTCGCCCCGTCGAGCACGCCCTCCGCGATGGCGTCGAGGGCGCCGCCCGGCTGCACCTCCTCGGCCGACTGGAACAGCAGCCGCACTCCACGGTCGAGCGTGCCCTCAGCGGCCATCTCGGCCAGCACGAGGCCGGCGCCGAGCACCACCGTGGTGTGCACGTCGTGGCCGCAGGCGTGCGCCACGTGGGGCACGGTCGACGCCCACGGGACTCCCGAGGTGTCGGGCAACGGCAGCGCGTCGAGGTCGGCGCGCAGCACGACGCGCCGGCGGTCGCCCTCGGCGAGGCCGGGGCCGATGTCGCAGATCAGGCCTGTGCCGGGCAGCAGACGGGGGGTCAGGCCGGCGAGGCGCAGACGGTCCGCGACCAGGCGCGTCGTCCGCTGCTCGAGGCGCGAGAGCTCCGGGTGCGCGTGCAGGTCCCGCCGGATCTCGACGAGCTCGGGGCGCAGGGCGGCGACGCGGTCAGCGAGGTGGAATTCGTCTACAGGCACGCCGCGAGGGTAGACCGCCTGCCTGGAACAGCGCCGAGCCGGCCACCGCGACGGCCTCCCCCGCCGTCCCGCCCGTCAGGGCAGCCGCCTCAGAGCAGGTCGTCGCGACCGCGCGCCCGCCAGCCGTCGACGCCGCCCTTGACCTGCTGGGCGCGGTCGCGCGTCGTGACGAGGAGCGCGTCGGGGGTGTCCACCACGACCGCGTCCGGCACGCCGATCACGGTGACGGCACGGCCCGAGGACGGCACGACCAGGGCGCCGGTCGCGTCGATGCGCAGCACCAGCGCCTCGTCTCCCAGGGTCCGGGCGCCGTCGCCCCCGGGGGCCTCGGGCAGCAGCTCGGCGAGCGAGGCGAAGTCCCCCACGTCGTCCCAGGTGAAATCGCCCGGCACCATCGCCACGCCGCCCGCCGCGGCGACGGGCTCGGCGATCGCGTGGTCGATCGCGATCCGGGTGAGGGTGGGCCACACGCGGGCGAGGACCTCCTCGCGCGCCGGGGTGTCCCACACCGCCGCGATCTCCCGCAGGCCGTCGTGCAGGGCCGGGAGCTGCGCGGCGAGGTGGTCGAGGAGCGTCCGGGCGCGGACGATGAACATGCCCGCGTTCCAGCGGTACTCCCCGGTGGCCAGGTACGCCGCGGCGGTCTCCGCGTCAGGCTTCTCGGTGAAGCCCAACGCATGGCGCACGCTGGGCGCGCCCGCGATCCCCAGCCGCTCACCGGAGCGGACGTAGCCGAACGCGGTGGACGGGCCCGTGGCGGCGATCCCCACGGTGACCACGCGGCCCGCCCGGGCGGCCTCGACGCCCTCGCGCACCGCCCGGCCGAACTCCTGCGCGCCGTCGATCACCTGGTCGGCCGCGAACGACCCGAGCACGACGTCCCCGTGCCGCTGCTCGAGCACCGCGGCGGCCAGGCCGATCGCGGCCATGGAGTCGCGCGGCGACGGCTCGGCGAGCACGTCCTGCGGGCGCACCTCGGGCAGCTGCTCCTGCACAGCCGCCTGGTGACGCGCGCCCGTGACCACCAGGACGCCGTCCGGCCCGGTGAGCGGCAGCAGGCGGTCGACCGTGCCCTGGAGCAGCGTGCGCCCGGTCCCCGTCAGGTCGTGGAGGAACTTGGGCGCGCCGGCCCGCGACAGCGGCCACAGGCGGGTGCCCGCGCCACCGGCGGGGACGACGGCGTAGAAGCCAGGGATCACGTCGGTCATCGGGCCAGGGTAGCCATGACCAGCGGCGCGACGGCCGGGCCGGGTCCGCTGTGGGTTTCGTCACATTCGGTCAGATCCCCCGCGCCACAGGCGGCAGGGCGGTCGACCGTGAGGGACAAGTCACTAGAGTGGAGACCGAAAAGGACAGTGCTGTCCCTCATCCGACTGCCAGGAGGCTCTCCACGTGCCCACCGCACCGGCCGGCACGCTCTACCGAGGGCGTGAAGGCATGTGGTCGTGGGTCGCGCACCGCGTGACCGGCGTCCTCATCTTCTTCTTCCTGCTCGTGCACGTGCTCGACACGGCTCTCGTGCGCGTCTCCCCGGAGGCGTACAACGCGGTCATCGGCACGTACAAGAACCCCATCATGGGCATCGGCGAGGCCGGGCTGGTCGCGGCGATCGTCTTCCACGCCTTCAACGGCATCCGCATCATGCTCGTGGACTTCTGGGCCAAGGGCCCGCGGTACCAGCGCGTCATGCTGTACGTCGTCCTGGGGCTGTTCGTCGTGACCATGGCGGGCTTCCTGCCGCGGCACCTGGGCCACGTCTTCGGGGGCGCCTGATGACCACGATCGCTGAGCCGAGGGCGCCCCGCGCGCCCCGCAACCGCCGCAGCACCCGCGGCAACTTCGAGCTGTACGGCTGGATCTTCATGCGGGTGTCCGGCGTCGTGCTGCTGGTGCTCATCTTCGGCCACCTGTTCGTCAACCTGGTCCAGGGCGAGGGCATCAGCGCCGTGGACTTCGGGTTCGTCGCCGGCAAGTGGGCCTCCCCGCTGTGGCAGGTCTGGGACCTGCTCATGCTGTGGCTCGCGATGATCCACGGCGCCAACGGCGTGCGCACCATCATCAACGACTACGCCGAGCGGGACAGCGTCCGGCTCGCGCTCAAGACGGCCCTCGTGGCCTCGCTGATCGTCGTCGTGGTGCTCGGCACGCTCGTCATCTTCACGTTCGACCCGTGCCCGCTCGACAGCCCGGCGAACCTCCTCCCCTCGTTCTGCTCCGCCTGACCGCGGGCCGCGCCCGCCCCTCGCGGCGGGCGCGGCCCGCGCGTCTCGCGCCGATCCGCCTCAGGAGGCATCGAGCCCGATGCAGACCCATCAGTACGACGTCGTGATCGTGGGCGCAGGTGGCGCCGGGATGCGCGCCGCCCTCGAGTCCTCCGGCCGCACCCGCACGGCCGTCATCTCCAAGCTGTACCCGACGCGCTCCCACACGGGCGCCGCGCAGGGCGGCATGTGCGCCGCCCTCGCGAACGTCGAGGAGGACAACTGGGAGTGGCACACCTTCGACACGGTCAAGGGCGGCGACTACCTCGTCGACCAGGACGCCGCCGAGGTCATGGCCAAGGAGGCCATCGACGCGGTGCTCGACCTCGAGAAGATGGGGCTGCCGTTCAACCGCACCCCCGAGGGCAAGATCGACCAGCGCCGGTTCGGGGGGCACACCCGCAACCACGGCGAGAGCGCCGTCCGCCGGTCCTGCTACGCGGCGGACCGCACCGGCCACATGATCCTGCAGACCCTGTACCAGCAGTGCGTCAAGCAGGACGTGGAGTTCTTCAACGAGTTCTACGTGCTCGACCTGCTGCTCTCGCACGACCTGGTGGACGGCGACGTCCCCAGCGGCGAGGACGTCAGGGTCAGCGGCGTGGTCGCGTACGAGCTCGCCACCGGCGAGATCCACCTGTTCCGCGCGAAGTCCGTGGTCCTCGCCACGGGTGGCGCCGGCAAGATCTACAAGACGACCTCCAACGCCCACACCCTCACCGGTGACGGCATGGCCCTCGCCTACCGCCGCGGCCTGCCGCTCGAGGACATGGAGTTCTTCCAGTTCCACCCGACCGGCCTCGCGGGCCTGGGCATCCTGCTGTCCGAGGCCGCGCGCGGCGAGGGCGGCATCCTGCGCAACGCGGACGGCGAGCGGTTCATGGAGCGCTACGCCCCCACCATCAAGGACCTCGCGCCGCGCGACATCGTCGCCCGGTCCATGGCCCTCGAGGTGCGCGAGGGCCGCGGCGCCGGGCCGAACAAGGACTACGTGCTGCTCGACCTGACGCACCTGGAGCCGGCGCACATCGACGCCAAGCTGCCGGACATCACCGAGTTCGCCCGCACCTACCTGGGCATCGAGCCGTACACCGAGCCGATCCCCGTCTACCCCACCGCGCACTACGCGATGGGCGGCGTGCCGACCAACATCACGGCCGAGGTGCTGCGCAACAACACCGACACCGTCAAGGGCCTGTACGCGGCCGGCGAGGTCGCCTGCGTGTCGGTGCACGGCTCCAATCGCCTCGGCACCAACTCGCTGCTGGACATCAACGTGTTCGGCAAGCGGGCGGGCATCGCCGCGGCCGAGTACGCCGTCAACGCCGACTGGGTCGAGGTGCCCGTCGACCCCGAGGGCGGCGTCGTGGCCGAGCTGCTCGAGATGCGCGAGCGCCCGTCCGGCGAGCGGGTCGCGGACGTGCGGCGCGACCTGCAGCAGACCATGGACACCAACGCCCAGGTGTTCCGCACCGAGGAGTCGCTGCTCCAGGCCCTCGCGGACGTCCGCGACCTGCAGAAGCGGTACCGGAACGTGTCGGTGCAGGACAAGAGCAGCACCTTCAACACCGACCTCCTGGAGGCGCTCGAGCTGGGCTTCCTGCTCGACATCGCCGAGGTCGTGGTCGTCGGGGCCCTGAACCGCAACGAGTCCCGCGGCGGCCACTTCCGGGAGGACTACCCGAAGCGGGACGACGAGGGCTACATGCAGCACACGATGGCCTACCGGCGGCGCCCCGGGGTGCTCGCCCCGTCGGAGCCCGTCGCGGTGGCCGTCGTGGACCCGGACGCCGCGGGCGGCGCCGTGGTGGCGCCCGACCAGGAGGGCGAGCTCGTCAGCGTCCTCAGCGGGCCAGGGTCGGCCGCGCCCGGCACGTTCGACGTCAGCCTCGGGTACAAGCCCGTCGTCATGACCCGGTACCAGCCGATGGAGCGTAAGTACTGATGACTGCCACCCTCGACGCCACCACGGAATCCGAGACCTCCGAGATCGGCGTGGTGCCCAGCTTCGACGTGACGCTGCGCATCCGCCGGTACCTGCCCGACTCCCACGGGGACGAGGCGTACTGGGAGGAGTTCACGGTCACCGCGCACGGCACGGACCGGCTCCTGGACGCCCTGCACAAGATCAAGTGGGAGCACGACGGGTCGCTCACCTTCCGCCGCTCGTGCGCCCACGGGGTGTGCGGCTCGGACGCCATGCGGATCAACGGCCGCAACCGCCTCGCGTGCAAGGCACTGCTCAAGGACCTCAACCCGGGCAAGCCCATCCTGGTCGAGCCCATCAAGGGCCTGCCGGTGATCAAGGACCTGGTCGTGGACATGGAGCCGTTCTTCGCCTCCTACCGCGAGATCATGCCGTTCCTGATCACCGAGGGGAACGCGCCCACCAAGGAGCGCCTGCAGTCCGCCGCCCAGCGCGAGCGCTTCGACGACACCACCAAGTGCATCCTGTGCGCGGCGTGCACGTCGGCGTGCCCGGTGTTCTGGACGGACGGGCAGTACTTCGGCCCGGCCGCGATCGTCAACGCGCACCGGTTCATCTTCGACAGCCGCGACGAGGGCGGGGCCCAGCGGCTCGAGATCCTCAACGACAAGGAGGGCGTGTGGCGCTGCCGCACCGCCTTCAACTGCACCGAGGCGTGCCCTCGCGGCATCGAGGTCACCAAGGCGATCCAGGAGGTCAAGCGGGCGATGATCACCCGCGCCTTCTGAGGCCCGCCCACGGGCGCTCCCGAGAGCGCCGTCCCGCACGGGGCGGCGCTCTCGCCGTGCGTGGCCGCTCTCGTCGCGCGCTGACCCTGCGGGCCTACGCCCCCGACGCCGCGCCGCCGCCCGCCACGCCGCCGCCCGCCTCGGCGGCCGTCTCGCGCGGCGGGTTGGCCGTCCACGCCGCCGCGAGCAGCACGATGCGGGCCATCAGGTTGATCCACACCAGCAACGTGACGATCGCGGCGAAGGACGCCAGCAGGGCGTTCCGCTCGGCTCCGCTGGCCACGAGCGAGGTGCCCGCGATCCGCATGGCGCCCAGCCCCACCGCGGCGATCATGGCGCCCCCCAGCAGGTCGCGGAACGGCGGCCGCTGCCCCGCGAGCACCCGCACGATGAGCATGAACGTGCCCACGTCGACGACGAACCCCACGACGACCACCAGCACCCGCACGAGCGTCCCCGTGCCCTCGGTGGCGCCCAGCAGGTGGAGCGCGCTGTCCGCCAGGGAGGACGCCGCCAGGCTCAGCACCGCCGCCACCAGCACCGCCAGCGCGAGCCCGACGAAGCCGGCCAGGTCCCGCAGCTTGCCGAGAGCCGCGTTCTCGGGCATCCGGCCGGCGTCGAACATGGCGCGGACCGCTGTGCGCAGGGATGACAATGCCGACGTCGCGCTGACCAGCAGCACGACGCCGGCCACGATGCTCGTGACGTTCAGCCCCACGGTCAGCCGCAGGGAGTCCGGGTCCAGCACGCCGTTCTCTGAGCCGGTGTCGATCAGGCCGGGGAGGTTGGCGGCCACGGCGGCCAGCACGTCCTCGCGCAGGGCCTGGTCGCGGCCCAGCACCGCCATGAACGCCGTGTAGCCGATCGTCAGGCCCGCGAAGACGGAGAACAGGGTGGAGTAGGCGATGCCCCCGGTCAGCACTCCACCACCGGCGGCGCCGAACCGCGCGTTGGCCCGCCCCGCACGGCTCTGGTTCCACCACTCGACGACGCGCTTGGCCCAGGCGACCACCGCGGCGACCCTGGCCCGCAGCCCGCCCTGCTGCGCCTCGACGGAGCCCTCCGTGGCCGCCGCCTTGGCGTGCGCCTGCCCTGCGCCGACCGGCGCGCCAGGATCGGGCTGCGCGATCATCCCCCGACCCTAGGAGTCGAGCACCCGAGAGGCATCCTGGGCTGCGGCGCCCCTCGGGGTTCGGGGGCGGGGCGCGGACGTGGCTGTGCTGCCCGCCCGGCGTGCCGCGGCCTCGGATCGCGACGACACCGCCCCCGTCAGCGGGAACTCGTGCACCGGGCGCCAGACCTCGTCGTCGCCGTGCTCGTAGGAGTGGAACGCGCTCACCACGAACGTCGCCTCGAAGTCGACCAGCTCCTCGAACGCGCGGTCGAGGTCGGGCTCCGGCACCTCGTGGGCCACCGTGACGTGCGGGTGGTAGTAGAAGTTGAGGCTCTGCTCCAGGGGGCCGGTGCGGACCTCCCGCTCGAGCGCCTCACAGCTGGCGATGCCGTCCACCACCTGCACGAACACCACGGGCGAGACCGGCCGGAACGTGCCCGTCCCCCGCAGGTGCACCACGAACGGCCGGTGGCGGGACGCCGCCGCCGTGAGGTGCCGCTCGACGGCCTCGAGGTCGGACGGCTCGAGCACCGTGGGCCCGAGCAGCGTGATGTGCGGGGGGATGAACGGCGCCGCGGGATCGCCGAAGCGCCCGCGGGCGGCCTGCAGCAGCGACCCGTACGGCTCGGGGATGGTGATGGCCACCCCGATCCGCAGCTGGTCGCCCTGCCGGGCCGGCAACCTCATGCCCGGCCTCGCCGCGGCAGCAGGCCCATCCGGTCGTAGACCCGGTCGAGCATGCCCGACGCCAGCTCCCGCGCCCGCTCGGCCCCGTCGGCCAGGACGTCGTCGAGCGACGCCGGGTCGGCGAGGTAGCCGTGCACCCGCTCCTGGAACGGCGTGAGGAAGTCCACCACGACGTCCGCCAGGTCCTTCTTGAGGTCGCCGTAGCCCTTGCCCTGGTACTCGGCCTCGATGGCGAGCACGTCGCGGCCGGTCAGGGCAGAGTAGATGGTCAGCAGGTTCGCGATGCCGGGCTTGGCCTCGGGGTCGTACCGGATCTCCCGCTCGGCGTCGGTGACGGCCGAGCGGATGCGCTTCGCCACCACCTTCGGGTCGTCCAGGAGCTCGATGATGCCGTTCGGGCTGGCGGCCGACTTGCTCATCTTCGCGGTGGGCTCTTGCAGGTCGTAGATCTTGGCGGTCGCCTTGACGATGTGCGCCTCCGGCACGACCGCGGTGCCCGCCCCGAACCGGGCGTTGAGCCGCTGGGCCAGGTCGCGGGTGAGCTCCAGGTGCTGGCGCTGGTCCTCGCCCACCGGGACGAGCGCGGTGTCGTACAGCAGGATGTCCGCGGCCATGAGGACGGGGTACGTGAACAACCCGACGGTGGTGCCCTCCTGGCCGTACCGCGTGGACTTGTCCTTGAACTGCGTCATGCGGCTCGCCTCGCCGAACCCCGTCTGGCAGGACAGCAGCCACGCGAGCTCGGAGTGCGCCGCCACGTGCGACTGCACGAACAGGATCGACCGCGCCGGGTCGACGCCGGCGGCGAGGTACTGGGCGGCCGTGCGACGGGTCCGCTCGCGCAGCACCGCGGGGTCGGGGCCGACCGTCAGCGCGTGCAGGTCGACGACGCAGTACAGCGCGTCGTAGGACTCCTGGAGCGCCACCCACTGCGTGAGCGCGCCCAGGTAGTTGCCGAGGTGGAGCGAGTCCGAGGTGGGCTGCATCCCGGAGAAGATGCGCGGACGCTGGGGCGCGGGTGCCATTCGACGAGTCTCTCTTTCAGGACGTGCGGGGGGCGGGGTGCGTGCGTGGCTCCCGGTCAGGTGGCCTCGTCGTCATACGGGGCGGGGGCGCCGTCGGCGACGACGGGCGCGGCGGGAGCGGGGGTCGACGCCCGCCAGGAGGTGCCGGCGGCGGCCACCGGCGCGGCGGAGGCCCGTGCCCGCGGCCCGGTCGTCTGCGCGGGGGCCACGTCGTCGAGCAGGGCCTCGCGCACGATCCGCCGCGGGTCGTAGCGCCGCGGGTCGAGGGCCGCCCAGTCGACGTCCTTCAGGTCGTCGCCCAGCTCCGTGTCGACACGCGACTTGGTGTCCTGCACGAAGCCGCGCGCCTGGCGGGCCCACTGGCCGAGCTGCTCCGCGTACTTGGGCAGGCGCTCGGGGCCGATCACCAGGACAGCAACGACCAGCAGGAGGATGAACTCACCGCCGTTGATGTCTAGCACGGGGCCAGGCTACCCGTCGCTCACGAGCCGGAGGACTCGTCGAGCACCACACGCACGTCGCGCTCGTCGGTCCCGGTGCGCACCCGCAGCACCACCGTGTCCCCGGGAGTCTTCGCGCGGATGGCCACGATGAGCTCGTCGGGATCGGTGACCGGGCGGCCGTCGATGGCCAGGATGACGTCGCCCTCGCGGATTCCCGCCGCGTCGGCGGGACCCCGCGGCGTCACGGGAGCGGAGCCGCCCTGCATCTCCGTCGCGACCTGCACCCCCTCGCCTGCGTACCGCTGGTCGAGGAGCACGCCGATGATCGGGTAGGTGGCGCGACCGGTCTCGATGAGCTGCTCGGCCGTGCGGCGAGCCTGGTTCGAGGGGATCGCGAACCCGAGCCCGATGCTGCCGCCGGCGCCTCCGAACGAGCCCGGCGGCTGCGCGATCGCGGAGTTCAGCCCGATCACCTCACCGGCGGCGTTCACGAGCGGGCCGCCGGAGTTGCCCGGGTTGATGGCCGCGTCGGTCTGGATGGCGTTGATGAAGGCGGTGTCCGAGTCCGTCCCGCCGGCCGAGACCGGGCGGTTCAGCGCGCTGACGATCCCGGTGGTCACGGTGCCCTCGAGCCCGAGCGGCGCGCCGACGGCGATCACCGGGTCCCCCACCACGGCGAGGTCCGAGTCGCCGAGGGCCAACGGCACCAGGCCGGTGCGCTCGACCTTCAGCACCGCGAGGTCGTAGTCGGCAGTCTGGCCCACGACCGTGGCGGACTCCTCGGTGCCGTCGCCGAACAGCACCACCGTCGTGGCTCCGGCGGCCGTCGCGTCGGCGACCACGTGGTGGTTGGTCAGCACGTAGCCGTCCTGGCGCAGCACGAACCCGGACCCGGTGGCCGTGCCGTTGGGGCCGGACACCTGGATGGAGACCACGCTGGGCAGCACCGCCGCGGCGATGCCCGCGACGCTGTCCGGCGCCCTGTCGCCCGCGCCGGCGCCCACCGCGACCGGCAGCCCGGCCTCGGCGAGCCGGCCGTCGTCCAGGAACCGGCTGCTGACGACCCCGCCCACGGAGCCCGCGACGAGGGCGAGCACGACGAGGAGGACGACCCAGCGGAGCGGCAGGCCCCTGCGCCCGGGGGCCGTGGGACCCGCGGGGGGCGTGGCCAGCGGCGGCGGGCCGCCCCAGCCGTCGCCCGGCCACCGTGCCGGGTCCTCGAGCGCCTGCGCGGACGCGGGCCGCTCGACCGGGACTCCGTACGGCTGCCCGCCGTGGGGCGGGCCGTACGACGGCGCCGCGAAGGGGTTGGGCGCCTGCGTGGGCGCGGCGAAGGGGTTCGCCGGCGGCGGGCCGAAGGGCGGCTGCTCCTGTCCGGGGCGGCCAGGCGGGAAGGGGTGCTCGGGATTCGTCATCGCTTCTGCAACGCCTGGGTCACGGTGTCCCATCCTCGAATGATCCTGGCCTGCAGGCCGTCATCGAAACGTCCGCCGGGGAATCCGGCCACCACAGAGTGCACTGTCTCGGCGCCGGAGGCGGCCACTACCTCGACGACCAGGTCGTCGGCCTGCCAGGCAGCGTGCCAGGGCTGCTCGGAGAGCACGTACAGCGTCCGGTCCCCGAGAACGACCTGGGTCGTTCCCTCGAGCGCCTGCGTGTCGAGCCGCCCGGGCTGCTCGGTGAGGACCGCCGTCATGCCCGGACCCGCGAGGTCCACCTCGAGCCGCGAGCCGTCGGGGCTGACCTGGGCGTCGGTCACCGTCCACCCCTCCGGGAGCGCCACTGGGCACTTCCAGCCCGCGACGCTCAGCGCGGACCACAGGTCGCCGGCGGAGGGGTCGATGTCGGAGGCCGTCGTGGTCCCGCCGGCGGACGCCCCCGGGAGCATCGCGGCGAGCCCCAGATGGGCGGCGCGCGGCTGTCCCGACGACTCCGTGGAGTCATGGCCTAGCAGGGCCAGGGCCTGCGCCGGGTGGCTCGACGGGAGCACCGACGGCCGGTCGCCCAGGAGGAACAGCCCGCCGCAGACGACCCCCACGCACGCGGCAGCGGCGGCCGCCACCCGCACCGGACGGCGACGCGCGGTCAGGTCGCCGGTCATCGCATGGGGAGCGGTGTACGCGGCTGCCCTCGCGTCGGCGCCCGACGAGCCCGGCTGCGCGAACGGGTCGCGGCGCGGCGTCGGCGGCTCGGCGGGCTGGCAGCCGGCGAGGGAGAGCAGCCGGGCGGTCAGGTCGGGGTTGGGCGGGACGTCGCACGCCGCCGCCAGGGCGCTGCGCGCGGTGCGGGCTGCACTGAGCTCGGCCGCGCACTCGGGGCAGCCCGCGACATGGGCGAGGGCCCGCTCAGTGGCCCCGGGCGGGAGCTGGCCGTCGACCAGCGCCGAGATCCTCGTCCCCAGGTGCGCGGTCATCGGGCCACCGCCCTCTCGCCGAGCGCGTCCAGGCCGAGGACCGGCGCGTCGAGATCGTCGCCGCCGTCCTGCCGGGCCGGGTCTCGATGCTCGAGCGCCACCCGCAGACGGGCCCGCGCCCGGTGGATCCGGGAACGGACCGTGCCGAGCTTGATGCCCAGGGTGACGGCGATCTCCTCGTAGGACAGCCCTTCGATGTCGCACAGCACGACCGCCGCGCGGTATTCGGGGGGCAGCGCGTCGAGAGCCCGCTGCACGTCGTGGTCGAGGTTCTCGTGCTCGTACGCGCGCTCGGGAGAGTGCCGGCCCTCGGCGGCGGGGTACCGGTCGGCCTCCTCCCCCATGGCGTCCATCCGGATGCGCTGCTTGCGCCGCATCTGGTCGAGGAAGAGGTTCGTCGTGATCCGGTGCAGCCACCCCTCGAAGGTGCCGGGGGTGTATGTCGACAACGAGCGGAACACCCGCACGAAGACCTCCTGGGTGAGGTCCTCCGCGTCGTGCTGGTTGCCGGTGAGGCGGTAGGCGAGGCGGTACACCCGGGCGGAGTGGTCCCGCACGATCTGCTCCCACGACGGCGCCTGCCACGGCTGCTCGGTCACGGGGCTCGTCATCGCGGTCCTCTCCTGCTCGTCGCGGCGTGTCGTCCACGCGCGCGCCTGCGGGACCTAGTGTCCCAGGCGCGCGCCGAAACGCCGAATGTCGAGGTCCAGATCCCGCTCCCGTGCTGGCTCGGCACTAGGCTGACGTCCGTCTAGCACCACCATCGCGCGCCTCAGGAGGCAGCCATCTCGACCGACAAGGCCCAGAGCTGGGTGTACTCCGAGGGATACCTCACCGAGGACGACACCGTTCTGCGCGCGCGCGAGCGCGCCGCCCAGCTCGGGTGCACCCCCGTGCTGCCGGGCTCCGGGGCCGTGCTGCGGCTCCTCGCCGCGGCGGCGCAGGCCCGTGCGGTCGTGGAGATCGGCACGGGCGCGGGCGTCAGCTCGCTGTACCTGCTGCGCGGCATGCCCGACGAGGGCGTCCTCACCACGATCGACGTCGAGGTCGAGCATCAGCGGGCCGCGAAGGAGGCCTTCGGCGAGGAGGGCCTGCGCACCACCCGCACCCGCACGATCTCCGGCCGGGCGCTCGACGTGCTCCCCCGCCTGACCGACGGCGGCTACGACCTGGTCTTCGTCGACGCCGACAAGGAGTCCTACCCGGCGTACGTCGAGCAGGCCCTGCGGTTGCTGCGTCCCGGCGGGGTGCTGGCCATCGACAACGCCCTGTGGCACGACCGCGTCGCGGACCCGGCCCGTCGGGACGAGGTGACCACGATCATCCGCGAGGTCGGCCGCCAGGTGCGGGACGACGCGCGCCTGCTGCCCGCGATGATCCCCAGCGGAGACGGGCTGCTCACCGCGGTCAAGCGCTGACGCGGCGGGTCCACGCACGGCGCTCCCGCGGATCGGGCGCGGCCCTCTGTGGCGCCCGAGCGCGCCCGCCGGCCGAGGGGCCGGTCAGCGCAGCGCGGCCAGGTACCGCAGGAGCAGTCGTGCGCCGTACCCGGTGGCGCCCTCGGTGACCTCGTGCTTGTCCGACGCCGAGCGTGCCGGTCCGGCGATGTCGAGGTGCGCCCAGGTGCGGCTCCCGACGAACTCCCGCAGGAACAGCGCCGCGGTGATGGACCCACCGCCGAACTGGGAGCCGTCGATGGGCACGTGGCGCAGGTCCGCGACGTTCGAGCGGACCGCGGGCTGGTAGTCCTCGACGAGGGGCATGTGCCACACCGCCTCGCCCGACTCCTGGGCGGCTGCCTCGAGGGCGGCGACGACGCGCGCGTCGGCCGAGTACAGCGCCGCGTGCTGGCGGCCGAGGCCCAGGCTCGCCGCGCCGGTCAGCGTCGCGACGTCGATCAGCACGTCGGGTTCCAGCTCGGCGTCCGCCCAGGCGAGGGCATCGGCGAGGACCAGGCGCCCCTCGGCGTCGGTGTTGGCGATCTCCACAGTGCGGCCCCCGTACAGGCGGAGCACGTCTCCCGGGCGGTAGGACGAGCCGCCGAAGTGGTTCTCGGCCAGGGGCAGCACGGCGGTGACGCGGTGCTGGCTCCCCGCGGCTGCCGCCCCCAGCACGGTGGCCAGGGCGACGGCGGCTCCGGCCATGTCGGTCTTCATCGGGACCATCGCCTCGCGAGGCTTGATGGACAGGCCCCCCGTGTCGTACGTGATGCCCTTGCCGACCACGACCACGTGCCGCCGGCCGCGCGCGGGCGCGTCGCCGGCAGGCGTGTAGTCCACCGTGACCAGCCGCGGCGTGGAGGCCGACCCGGAGCCGACCGCGAGGATCCCCCCGAAGCCCTCGGCGGCGAGCTCCCGCGGCCCGCGGACCTGGACGGCCAGCCCGGCCTGCTTGGCCAGGCGGGCAGCCTGGTCGGCGAGCCAGGCGGGGTTCTTGGTGCTGGACGGCGTGTTCGCCAGGTCCCGCACGAGCCACGTCGCGGTGGCGTCCCGGACTGCCTCCTCGAGCGCCGCCGCGACGCGCGCGCCATGGCGCCCGAGCAGGACGAGCTCCTGCGCGGGCCGCTGGCGCGCCGCCGTCGCCGGCGCCACCGTCGCGGAGGTCGGCGTGGCGTAGGCGGCGAGCAGGTATCCCTCGACGAGGGCCCGCACGGCACGGGGCGCCCCGGGGCCCCCCTCGGAGCCGATCGAGGTGACCACGCGGTCGAGCCCGCGGGTCGCACGGGCCAGGGCCGCGCCAGCACGGCGCAGCTCGTCCGGCGTGCCCGATCCGACGCCCACGAGGACGACACGGCTGGGCAGCCCTGCCCACGGCAGGTCTGCCCCACGGCCGATCGGGCGCGGCAGCTGGAGGGTGTAGGCCTCGCCCGCGGCTCCGGTCAGGCGGCCTCGCTCGGCGGCCTCGGCCAGGTCGAGGCCGTAGCGGGCGGCAGCATCGGCGGTGCCGGCACGGGGCTGGAGGTCGGCCTCGTCCGGCGCGGACGGGGCGACCGGGAGGGCGATCGCGTCGACCCTGGGGTCGCTCAACAGCTCCGTGCCCGCCACCGTTCCGGTGGCGAGCACGACAGCAGGTGGTGTGCGCCCGGGAGCCGTCTCGACGGCCCGGGACTCTCTGCGGACCAACGTCAGCTGACGACCGAGGTCAGCGCCTCACCCAGCTCCTGGGCCTCGGTCGCGTTCAGCTCGACGACCAGCCGGCCGCCGCCCTCGAGAGGAACTCGCATCACGATGCCACGACCCTCCTTGGTCACCTCGAGCGGGCCGTCACCTGTCCTCGGCTTCATCGCGGCCATGCGGGGCTCTCCTTCGCGTCGTTCCTGACCGACCGAACGTCGTCGCGCGCGTGTCGAAGCACGCGCCGCTGCGAGCTGCGGGGCCGGATGTCCGGGATCATTCTAGGTCACCACGCCCCACAGTCGGGCAGGTCAGCGCGCCGGGTGTGCCGAATCGGTCACGGGGGCCATCCTGAGGGTGGCGTCAGCCGCCACATCTGGGCCACCCAGACCGCCTGCAGGACGAGCATCAGGACCACCACGGCGGCGAGCCAGGCCCGCCGTGCGAGGGCCGGACGGCGCACCACGCCGGCGGTCACCGCGCCCAGTGGGAAGGCCAGCAGCAGGAACCGGGCGAGGCTCGAGCCTGGCTCGATCGCGGCCGCGAGGTAGAGCGGGTACGCCGCCGACCACACGTGCAGCTCGTTGCCCAGCCGCCACGCGGCGGGGACCAGCAGGCAGGCGGCGAGCAGGCCGAAGCCGCCGACCAGCACCCAGGGCGCCGCCTCCCCGAACCAGAACCGCGACACGTAGCCCCACGGCTCGAACGGCACGATCTCCCGGACGCCACGCCACGACCCCTGGGTCAGCAGGTACCCGTCAGGCTCCCCCGTGGCCCAGCCGCAGATCAGCGGCCACGCCACCCCCGAGACGGCGGCCGTGACCCCCAGACCGCCCAGGCCCACCAGGTCCCGGGCCGTGAGCTGGTCCTCGCCCCGACGGCTCTGGCGCCAGCGCACCAGCGCGTGCACCACGACGACCGCGGCCATGGGCAGCGCGACGGCGCGGGTGAAGCCCAGCGCGAGGACCGCGAGCGCCGCCCAGGCGTAACGCCGCTCCACCACGAGCAGCAGCGAGGTCGCGACGAGGAGCAACGCGAGCGACTCCGTGTACGCCACCTGCATGACCACGGCCGTCGGGAACACCGACACGAGCGTGACGGCGGCCAGCGGGAGCCCTGGGCGCGCTGCCACGGCACGCGGCGCGCCGCGCTCCACGAGGCGGCGGATCACGACCGCTGCCCCGGCGCCGAGCGCGAGGGCGAGCAGTGGGGCGATCGTCGGCCAGTCGCCGCCGGTCAGGCGCATCAGGGCCCGCACCAGGTACGGGAACAGGGGGAAGAACGCCCACGGGTTCTGCTGGACGAGCCCGTCCTCGCCGCGCGGCAGCTCGGCGGGGTACCCGGTCTCGGCGATCTGCCGGTACCAGCTGGCGTCCCACATCACGCCGGTGAACTGCAGGTAGGACGGGCTCGCCGGGGTCCAGTAGTTGGCCTCCTGGGTGCGGGCGACGATCAGCAGCACCACGGTGGAGAAGGCCCGCGCGGCCAGGTACACGCCCAGCGCCTGCGCCCAGCCGGGCCAGCGGCGCGGGTCAGCGGCCAGCGGACTGGCCGCCCGCTCGGCGTCCGTCCCGCCTGCCAGGCCCTCGGGACGCTGTGCCGTGAGGTCCGCGCTCATCCCGCTGCTCCGCTCATGCCCGCCCCGGTCCGCTCACGCGATCCCCTGCCCGTTCACGCGAGGCCTCGGACAGCACGAGCCGGCGCGAGGTCGCCTCGGATCGTAGCGACCATGTCCAGCACACGTCTCGTGGCCAGCACGTCGTGCGCGCGGAACACGCGGGCGCCCAGCCAGGCGGCCACCGAGGTCGCCGCCAGGGTCCCCTCGAGCCGTTCCTCCACCGGCAGGCCGAGCGACTCCCCCACGAAGTCCTTGCGGGAGAACGCCATCAGCGTGGGGTGCCCGAGGGCGACGACGGCCTCGGTGCGCCGGACGAGGTGCAACGAGTGCCACGTGTTCTTGCCGAAGTCGTGCGTCGGGTCGACGAGCACCGCGGCGGGGTCGACCCCCAGGCTGACGGCGCGGGCCGCCGCCGCCCGCAGCGTCGCGACGACGTCGTCCACCACTCCGTCCAGCGGATCGGCGCCGGGGGCGTGGTCCCCGGCCGTGCCGTAGGCCACGCGCAGCGGGTCGGTGCGGGGCGCCGCTCCCCCGGTGTGCGAGCACACCACTCCGACGCCGTGCTCGGCCGCGACCTCCACGAGGGCCGGGTCGTGCCCGGCCCACGTGTCGTTGATCAGGTCCGCGCCCGCGCTGGCCGCCGCCCTCGCCACCTCGGCACGCCAGGTGTCGACGCTGACCAGCAGGTCCGGGTGGCGGGCGCGCACCCGCTCGACCAGCGGGATCACGCGGGCGATCTCCTCCGCCACGTCCACCCGCGGCCCGCGGCCGGCGCGCACCCCGCCGAGGTCGACCAGGTCCGCGCCGTCCTCGACCGCCTTGGCCACCGCCGCGTCCGCCCCCGCGTCCTCGAACCTGGCCGCGGGGTAGAACGAGTCGGGCGTGCGGTTGACCACCGCCATCACGAGCGGGCGCTCGGGTCCGAACGTGCGCCCGCGGAGCCGGAGGTCCGCACCCGCGACCGGCACGCCCGCTTGGGTCATGACACCGCGCTCTCGGAAGCCTCCCGCTCGGCGCGGGTCGCCTCCTCGACGGCTGCCTCCTCGGCGGCGCGCAGCTCGGCGCCGCGCTCGCAGACGATCCGCACGGCCTCGTCGGCGTCGTCCACCAGGTGGATCAGGTCGAGGTCGGCGGCGGCGATCATGCCGCGCCCCAGCACCGGCCCGCGCAGCCACTCGAGCAGGCCGGACCAGTAGTCGACCCCCACCAGGACGATGGGGAACTCGGTGACCTTCTGCGTCTGCACCAGCGTGAGCGCCTCGAACAGCTCGTCGAACGTGCCGAAGCCGCCCGGGAGCACCACGAAGCCCTCGGCGTACTTCACGAACATCGTCTTGCGGGCGAAGAAGTAGCGGAAGTTGACGCCCAGGTCGACCCACTGGTTCATGCCCTGCTCGAACGGGAGCTCGATGCCGAGCCCCACCGACAGGCCCCCCGCCTCGCTGGCGCCCTTGTTGGCCGCCTCCATGATGCCGGGCCCGCCGCCGGTGATGACCCCGTAGCCGGCCTCGGCGAGCCCACGGCCCACGGCCTCGCCGATCAGGTAGTCGTGCGACCCGGCGGGCGTCCGCGCGGAGCCGAAGACGCTGACGGCCGGTCCCACCTCGGCCAGCGCGCCGAAGCCCTCGACGAACTCGCTCTGGATCCGCATCACCCGCCAGGGGTCGCTGTGCAGCCAGCTGGCGCCGTCCGCGCCGGAGAGCAGGCGCTCGTCGGACGTGGTGGCGGGGATCTGGTCGCGGCGCAGCTGGAGCGGGCCCTTGCGGTAGACGGAGCCGTTGGCCCCTCGGTCGTGACTTCTCATGGTCTCGACTCTAGGAGGTCGGGCGGGCGTCTGCGGAGGGCTCCGGCGAGAGGGCGCGGCGGCCCGCCCGGGTCAGCCCAGCCACGAGCCCAGGGCGTCATAGCAGGCCTGGAGCTGCCATGCGGGGCACCGCTCGTCGTCCTTGTGCGCGAGCAGCGGGTCCCCCGGGCCGAAGTTGACGGCGGGCATCCCGAGCTCGGTGAAGCGGGCGACGTCGGTCCATCCGTACTTCGGCGCGGGCTCGCCACCGGTGGTGGCCAGCACGGCCGCGACGAAGTCGGCGGCGGTCGGGTCGTCGAGCCCGGGCCGGGCTCCCGCTGCCGCGTCGGTCACGGTCACGTCGTAGCCGGTGAAGACCTCGCGGACGTGCGCCTCGGCCTCGGCCACCGACCGGGACGGGGCGAAGCGGTAGTTGACGGTGACCGTGCACGCGTCGGGGATGACGTTCGTCGCGATGCCGCCGCGGATGCCCACCGCGTTCAACCCCTCGCGGTAGACCAGGCCGTCCACCTCGACGGAGGCTGGCTCGTAGGCCTCCAGGCGCCGGAGCACCTCGCCCGTGGCGTGGATCGCGTTGACGCCGATCCACGCCCGCGCTGAGTGCGCCGCGACGCCGGGGACCCGCACCTCGACCCGCAGCGTGCCGTTGCAGCCCCCCTCGATCCCGCCCGAGGTCGGCTCGCAGAGCACCGCGAAGTCCCCGGCCAGCCACTCCGGGTGCTCCCGTGCCAGACGGCCGAGGCCGTTGAGGTCCGCCGCGACCTCCTCGTGGTCGTAGAAGACCCACGTCACGTCCCGGGCGGGGGCCGCCAGGCGCGCCGCGAGCGCGAGCTGGACGGCCACGCCGCCCTTCATGTCGACGGTGCCGCGCCCCCAGATCTCCGCGTGCAGGCCCTCCCCGACGAGGCGGGTGGGCAGGTTGTCCGCCACGGGGACGGTGTCGATGTGGCCCGCCACGACGACGCGCGCGGGCCGGCCGAGCCGGGTGCGGGCGACCACCGCGTCGCCGTCGCGCAGCACCTCCAGGTGCGGGACCGCCGACAGCGCCGCCTGGATGGCGTCGGCGAGGGGTCGCTCCTGCCCGCTCGGCGAGGCGGCGTCGCACAGCGCCCGCGTCAGCGTGACGAGATCGCCGTGCAGGTCAAGGGCGGGGACGACGCCGGCGTCGGGGGTCGTCGGACTCGGGGTGGACGGGGTGCTCGCGGGCTCGGTCACAAGACGAACCCTAGCGAGGCTCCGTCTAGGCTGAGGAGATGAGCGCGCGCACGGCCTGGGGGTTCGGCCTGTCCACTGTGACCGATGACGACGTCACCCTCGACGTCTGGTATCCGGCCCCGAGCCTCGGCCCCGTCGACGAGGACGCGGTGGCCCCGGAGGAGCTCCTCGCCGCCGAGGGCGCTGATCCGGCCCGCCGGGTCAGCACCCGGGTGGTGCGCACCGTCGTGGACCTCGACGCCCCGCCCGCGGACACCGCCGACGCCTACCTGCGGCTGCACCTGCTGTCCCACCGCCTGGTCCCGCCGCACGGGCAGAACCTGGACGGCATCTTCGCCGTGCTGCCGAACGTCGTCTGGACCGACCGCGGGGCCTGCTCGCCGGAGGGCTTCGAGTCGACTCGCGCCCGTCTGCGCGCCGCGCACGGCGTGCCCGTCACCGTGTACGGGGTCGACAAGTTCCCCCGCATGGTCGACTACGTGCTGCCCCCCGGCGTCCGCATCGCCGACGCCGACCGCGTGCGCCTCGGCGCGTACCTGGCCCCCGGCACCACCGTGATGCACGAGGGCTTCGTGAACTTCAACGCCGGCACGCTCGGCACGTCCATGGTGGAGGGACGCATCTCCGCGGGGGTCACGGTCGGCGACGGCAGCGACATCGGCGGCGGCGCCTCGATCATGGGCACGTTGTCCGGCGGGGGCCGCGAGACGGTGTCCATCGGCCGGCGCACCCTGCTGGGCGCCAACGCCGGGCTCGGCATCCCGCTGGGCGACGACTGCGTGGTCGAGGCGGGCCTGTACCTCACGGCCGGGACCAAGCTGGTGCTGGTCGGCGCCGAGGACGGCGCGCCGCCGGTGGTCAAGGCCAGGGAGCTGGCGGGGGCCGACAACATCCTGTTCCGGCGCAACTCGTTGACCGGCGCCGTCGAGGCCGTCGCCCGCACGGGCGCCGGGGTCCGGCTCAACACCGCGCTGCACGCCAACTGACCCATGGCACGGCGGCGCCGGAACCGTTGGGGGCAGCGCCTCGCCCGTGGGGCGGGCGCCGCGCTGGTGCTGCTCGCGGTGCTGGCGGCGGGGATCGTGGTCGTGGTGCTGGTGCTCGTGCGGTCCGAGCCCCCCGAGGTCACCGCCGAGCGCTGCGTCGTCCAGATCGACGGCACGTCATGGGTCCTGTCGCCCGAGCAGGCGGGCAACGCGGCCCTGCTGTCCTCCACCGCCATCCGCCGTGGGCTGCCGGCCCGCGCGGTGACCATCGCCATCGCGACCGCGATGCAGGAGTCCCGCCTGATCAACATCGACTACGGCGACCGGGACTCGGTCGGGCTCTTCCAGCAGAGGCCCTCGCAGGGATGGGGCACCGTCGAGCAGATCATGGACCCCGTCTACTCGACGAATGCCTTCTACGACGGGCTCGTCAAGGTGCAGGGCTACGAGCAGCTGCCCATCACCGAGGCCGCCCAGGCGGTGCAGCGCTCCGGGTTCCCGGACGCCTACGCCCAGCACGAGGGCCGCTCCCGGGCGTGGGCGTCGGCCCTCACCGGGTTCTCCCCCGGGACCCTCACGTGCACGCTGCGCGAGCCCAGCGGACCCGGCTCGGCGTCGTCCTTCACCGCCCGCGTCGAGCGCGACTACGGCGCCCTCCCCGCCTCCGCGTCCACGGGCGAGGACGGCTCCACCACGGTGCTGCTGGACACGACCCCGCTCGCCCGCGGTGTGACGGGCGACCAGGAGCGGCTCGACTGGGCCGTCGCCCAGTGGTCCGTGGCCGTGGCTGCCGAGCAGCAGGTGACCCGCGTGTCCGTCGACGGGGAGACCTGGTCGCGTGGCACGGGCGCCTGGGCGCCGGCAGGCCGGGCGCTGCCCGCCGGCGAGGTCAGGGTGACCCTCGCCGGCGACGGCTGAGGTCAGCGGGCGTCAGGGGCCACGTAGTCGCGCACCGTGGCGCCGGTGTAGATCTGGCGCGGGCGCCCGATCTTCGTCTGCGGGTCGTTCATCATCTCGCGCCACTGGGCGATCCAGCCGGGCATCCGCCCCAGGGCGAACAGCGGCGTGAACATCGACTCCGAGAAGCCCATCGCCTTGTAGATGAGCCCGGTGTAGAAGTCCACGTTCGGGTAGAGCTTGCGGGAGATGAAGTACTCGTCGCTCAGCGCGATCTCCTCGAGGCTGCGCGCGATGTCGAGCAGCTCGTCGTCCTTGCCCAGGGCCTCGAGCACCGCGTCGGCGCTCTCCTTGACGATGGCGGCGCGAGGGTCGTAGTTCTTGTAGACCCGGTGGCCGAAGCCCATCAGGCGGACGCCGTCCTCCTTGTTCTTGACCCGGGTCATGAAGTCGGTGGCGTCGCCGCCGTTGGCCTGGATCTCGCCGAGCATCTTCAGCACGGCCTCGTTCGCCCCGCCGTGCAGCGGGCCGGAGAGCGCGTTGATGCCCGCCGCGACGGAGGCGTACAGGTTGGCGTGGCTCGAGCCGACGATCCGGACGGTCGACGTGGAGCAGTTCTGCTCGTGGTCGGCGTGCAGGATGAGCAGCTTGTCGAGGGCGTTGACCACCACCGGGTCGGCCTCGTACTGCTGGTACGGCACGGCGAACGTCATCCGCAGGAAGTCCTCGACGTACCCGCGCGAGTAGTCCGGGTACAGCAGCGGCTCGCCGTGCGAGGTGCGGTGCAGGTAGGACGTGATGGTGCGCGTCTTGGCCAGGATGAGCACCGTGGCCAGCTCGACCGTCTCCGGATCGAACGGGTCGAGGCTCTCCGGGTAGAACGTCGCGAGCGCGTTGATGGCGGAGGACATCACCGCCATGGGGTGCGCGTTGCGCGGGAAGGTCCCCATGAACGTGCGGAAGTCCTCGTGGACGAGCGTGTGGCGGTTGACCCGCTCGACGAACGCCTCGAGCTCGGTGGGCGTCGGGAGCTCGCCGTGCACCAGCAGGTACGCCACCTCGAGGAACGTGGACTTCTCGGCCAGCTGCTCGATCGGGTAGCCGCGGTAGCGCAGGATGCCCGCGTCGCCGTCGATGTACGTCACCTGGGACTCGCAGGACGCGGTGTTCATGAACCCCGGGTCCACCGTCACCATCCCGGTGTCGCGCAGCAGCGTGGACACCACGATGCCGGGGGTCCCATCGCTCGCGGGAACCACGGGAAGCTCAAAGCTCGTGCCGTCCACGGTCAGCTGGACGGGAGATGCACCGGCATCGGGCATGGCGTTCCTTCCTGCGACAACAGGTGACGCCGGGCGGGCGTGACCGATTCGTCGTTGATCGCGACCGCTCGGGCCGGCTGTTCGACCGTCTTTGGCCAGCCATGACGGTACCTGCGGCGCGCGCGTGCTGACCAATCTCAGAGGGCATTTAGTCCCTGGTGTGAGAACCATCACAGTCGTAGGTCACACTCGTCGCCTGGGCGCCTGTGACCTCTCGCGCGGCGTCCGCGCACTCGTGGCGGCGCCTCAGCCGGCGCACAGACGACGCGCCGCCTCGTCGACCTGCTCGTCGGACGCGGTGAGGGCGACCCGGACATGGCCCGCCGCCGCCGGCCCGTAGAAGGCTCCCGGGGCCACCAGGATCCCGCGTTCCGCGAACCCGGAGACCGTCTCCCAGCAGTCCTGCGGCAGCCCTTGCGGCCGGGTCCAGAGGTACAGGCCGGCGTGCGAGCCGTCCACCACGTGGCCCGAGCGCTCCAGGGCGGTCCGCAGCACCTCGCGCCGGCCGCGGTACACCTCGCGTTGCGCGGCGACGTGCTCGTCGTCCCGCAGCGCGACCGTCATCGCCGCCTGCACGGGCGCGGGGACGATCATCCCGGCGTGCTTGCGGAGCTCGAGCAACCGGGCCACCAGCACCGGGTCCCCGGCGGCGAACGCCGCGCGGTACCCCGCCAGGTTCGACTGCTTGGACAGCGAGTACACCGCCAGCAGGCCCGTCAGGTCATCGCCCGCGACGCGCGGGTCCAGGATGCTCGGCACCCCGTCGGAGGCCCACGGCTCGTCCCACGCGAGCTCGGCGTAGCACTCGTCCGAGGCGATCACGACGGGCTTGCCCGTGCGGTCCTGAGCGGCCCGGGCGGCGGAGACGACCGCGGCCAGCTCCTCGACCCCGAGCACCCGGCCGTCCGGGTTGCCGGGCGAGTTCAGCCACACCAGGCGCACGTCGTCGGCGCCGGGCGCCCCGGGGGCGAGCCGCGCCACGACGTCGTCCGCCGCGACCGGTCGCGCGCCCGCCAGACGGGCGCCCAGGTCGTACGTGGGGTACGCGGTGGCCGGGTGCAGCACCACGTCGCCGCTGCCCAGGCCGAGCAGCGCGGGGAGCCAGGCGACGAGCTCCTTCGAGCCGATCGTCGGCAGCACCCCCGCGGGATCCAGGCCGGGGACCGCCCGCCGCCGGGCGAACCAGTCGACGACGGCCGCCCGGAGCTCGGGGGCGCCATGCGTCGTCGGGTAGCCGGGAGCGTCCGCGGCAGCCGCCAACGCGTCGCGCACGAGCTTCGGCGTCGGGTCGACCGGGGTGCCGACCGAGAGGTCGACGATGCCCCCGGGGTGCGCGCGGGCCGTGGCGGCGTACGGGCCGAGGGCGTCCCAGGGGAAGTCCGGCAGCGCGCCGGTGGCCAGGCCCACCGAGTCAGTCCGTGTGGATCTGGAGCGGCAGCGTCGCGATGATCGGGTGGTCCTTGTCGATCTCGCCCATCTTCGCGGCGCCGCCGGGAGAGCCGAGGTCGTCGAAGAACTCGACGTTCGCCTTGTAGTACTCCGACCACTGCTCGGGGACGTCGTCCTCGTAGTAGATGGCCTCGACCGGGCACACCGGCTCGCAGGCGCCGCAGTCCACGCACTCGTCGGGGTGGATGTACAGCGACCGCTTGCCCTCGTAGATGCAGTCCACGGGACATTCCTCGATGCACGCCTTGTCCTTGACGTCAACGCAAGGCTGGGCGATCACATACGTCACGGCTGTCCTCCACGGACCGAGCAGGGTCGACGGTTCAGGCGATCATGCGGTGAGCGGCGCCCTGCGCGCCGTCCGACCTAGTATCCCCCAGGTGAGGACAGAGACGAAGTGGCGTCCGCCACGTGGGGGGCCACGATGAGCCGCCCGGACGAGCGGGCTTGGCGGGCCTGGTCGCCGGGGGTGCGCGTGGTGGTGCGACGCACCCTCCCCGACGACGACGCCCAGCGATGGACCGACGTGCTGGGCGACCTGGTGGCCGTCGACGACGAGGGGGTGAGCGTGCTGACCCGCCGCGGCGACACCGTCCGAGTCCCCGCCGCGGAGATCGCGCTCGCGAAGATCGTCCCACCGGCTCCCGCTCGCCGGCCGCGCGCGCGATGAGGCCCGGGGCCGACGGCGCGGGCCGCCGGCCGTCCGGTCACTCCGCGGGCGGCGGCCCGCAGACGATCTTGTCCGCTGCCTTGTAGGTCGTCGTCTTCGACTCTGTGCTCGTGATCTCGCCGTTGAGCGACACCTTGCGGGTCACGGTGACTGAGAACCCGCCGCTGCCCGCGGACTGCGGCTGGCAGGTCGGCGACGAGCTGTAGTGGACTCCGGCGGGCTTGACGTTCGAGCGCGCACTTGTCGTCGACTCGACGGTCCAGTACTTCGTGCTCCACGCGGCCACGTTCACGTGCCCGTCCGCGATCCATGCCTGGAGGACGACGCCGTACGGCGTGTTGTTCTTCCACTTCATGTCCACAGACGGGGTGTAGAGGGTCGCCTCCCTGCCCTCCGGGTAGCGCGAGATCCACTCGGAGTGCGGCTTGTGCTCCACATCCTCGAACCCGGCCTCGTGGCCCACGTTGAACGTCGTCGTCGCGAGCTGCGACAGCCCTCCGCCCATGCCGTCGACGTGCTCGCCGTTGTTGATCACGCCGGCGGCGATGTAGCCGTTGGCGGCGGTGACCGGCCCGACCGTCTCGGCGAGGCTGAAGACCTCCCCCGGGAGCACGACCGTCCCGTTGACGCGCGAGGCGCCCAGGGTGATGTTCTGGGTGCGCTTCGGCTCAGAGTTCAGCGGCGTCCTGAACTGCGCGACGACCTCCTTGACGCCCAGCGCCTCGAGCTTCGCGGTCGACTGCTCGGGGTCGGAAGGGACGAGCTCGACCGTGGCGCTGCGCACGTCCGCCACCGCAGCGGCGGCGACCGCGTCGGCGACCGCCTGCGGGTCCAGACTCGTCCCGGGCTCCCCTGGGATGACCTGGGGCGTGCCGTCCACGAACTCGAAGTGCGCGTCCGCGGACTCCGTCAGCAGGCCCGTGGTCTGCTCGAGCACCTCCGCCACGAGCGCGGTCCCGTCCATCTGCAGCGTCAGCGACGAGCCGTCGGGCGCCATCGTCGAGACAGCCGCGAGAGTGTCGGGCGAGAAGTTCACCACCTGGTCGGCGACCTGGAGCGACACCGGCGCCGCCACCACGCGCCGGGCGATGGCCTGCAGCGCCGTGTCCGTCTCCTCCTGCGTGATGTCAGGGGCGACGACCGTCGTGGGCAGCTGGAGCGGGCGGTCCGCGCTGAGCCACCCGGCGCGCAGGGCCTCCGCGGCGGCGTCGACGTCCAGGGACAGCCCGTCGACCGCGTCGGTGGCGTGGGCGTCGCCGTCCACGAACACGATCGCGCCGTCGACCGGCTCGAGCGCCAACGCGTCGTCCAGCCCTTCCACTGCCGTGGCGAACGCCGACTCGTCGACCACCGTCACCGGCTGCTTCTCGTCCACGCCCACCAGGTGCTGCCACATCCGCGTGGGCGACAGGTCGACCCCGGTGAGGGAGTCGACGGTCGCCGCGACGTCCAGTGTCAGCCCTGCGGACACCGGGTCGAGCGTCGCGCTCTTCTCACCCGCGGCGACCGGGACCGCGGACGTCGACAGGTCGGCAAGGCCGGTCCGCAGCGCGTCCTCGGCCGCGCCCGCGTCCATCCCGCCGATGTCCACACCGGCGACCGTCGCGCCCCGCGGGACCCTGCCCCCGAGCGCGTAGGCGGCGGCCACATAGGCGCCGCCCAGCACCACGACGACGAGGCTCGACACCAGCAGCACCCGCGGCCAGCGCCGCGACCGCTCCGGCGAGTCGAACTGGTCGAGCGGCGAGGTCGCGGCCGGCGGCTCCTCGGGCGCCGAGGCCGCTGCGGTGGCCGGGCCGGCGCCGTGCGGGCGGGACGACCCGGGGGCCGCCTCGGGCGGCGCCGCGAGGGCCGGCTGGGCGGGGGCGCCGTGGGGGCCGGGGGCGCCGGGGGCGCCGTCGGGGGCGGAGGCACGGGTCGACGCCGCCGTGCCCACGACCGCGGCAGCGCCGGCCGCAGCCGCACCGGCGGCAGCCGCACCGGCGGCAGCCGACGAGCCGGTCTCCGTGGTCTGCGCCTGCATGGCCTGCGCCTGCGTGGACGGCCAGCCCTGCCAGCCGCCGGCTGCGGCCGGCGCGCTCGGCGCTGCTGGTTCGGCGGGCTGGAGGGGCGGCACGACAGAGCGGCGCACCGGGGCGTCGCCATTCGGGGTCGGAGCGGTGGGAGGCAGCACCTGGGTGGCGGCTGCCGTCACAGCTGCCGCAACGGTCGGCGCCGCTGGAGCAGAGGGGGTGACCTGGGTCGGGGCGTCCGCGGCGGGCGGCTGCGGGGGGTCGGGCCTCGCGTCGGGCGCCAGCTGTCCGTCGGGCGCCTGGCCGTCGGCGGCCCGCTGCTCGTCGTGCGGAACGACCGGCACGACGCTGGCCGTCGCAGCCGCCGGCGCAGCCGTGCTGCTCGCCGCCGGGGTCGGCTCCGCCGCCGTCGTGGCGCTCTCCGCAGCCGGGCTCTGAGGAGTCTCCGGCGCGAGCTCGTCATCCTGGGGCCGGGCCACAGCCGCGGCCGCGCCGTCGTTCGCGACCGTTCCGCCGAGGGCGCCCGTCGCCGCGGCGTCCTCGTCCGATGCCGCCACGTCGCC
>JADGMW010000211.1_pt1 | contig 30324 bp, 27 predicted proteins | sample 8641801 | NCBI WGS metagenome assembly JADGMW01 (sample SAMN16272018, study PRJNA661076) | feces metagenome | isolation source: fecal sample from diarrhoea affected cattle A | host: Bos taurus | place: South Africa: Lokaleng Village, Mahikeng | collected 2019-09
TTGTAGCCCCGACGGGATTCGAACCCGCGCTACCGCCTTGAGAGGGCGGCGTCCTAGGCCGCTAGACGACGGGGCCAGGACACGCTTTTAAACGTGGTATTCAGTCTTGCTCTTGGATGCTCAGCAAGCTTAGCTTGTCTGAGTCCGGCCACAAAATCGACCGGATTTCCGCTGGGGTACCAGGACTCGAACCTAGAATGGCGGTACCAGAAACCGCTGTGTTGCCAATTACACCATACCCCAAGGTCTTGCTCACCAGCCTTGCCCGATCCGCTTCGCTGTTGTGCTCGGCGGCTCGTCTCCGGCCGAAAAGAAGATTACCAGTACCCCTGCCCCAAATACCAAATCGTATGGTCACAGGAGGTTTTTGCTTCATTTTCGGCCGGAGGACCGTCCGATCTAGGCGGTTACCGCTGCCCTACCCGCGCGCAACCGAGCAAGCGAGACCTCACGACCGAGCAATTCCATCGACTCGTACAGCGGAGGGCTGATGTGAGAGCCCGTGATCGCGACCCGAACCGGAGCGAAGGCCTTACGCGGTTTGAGCTCCAGATCCTCGATGAGGGCCTTCTTGAGTGCTTCCTCGATACTGGCCGCCGTCCACTCCGAAGTGGCATCGAGCGCCGCAAGAGACGCGTCCAGAACCGGACCGGCATCTTCCTTCAGATTCTTTGCCGCCGCGGCCGGATCGAGAGCAAACGACCCCTCGTCGACGAACAGGAATTTCAGCAGATCCCACGCGTCGGACAGGACGACGATGCGCGTCTGCACGAGGTCCGCCGCAACAGTGAACGTCGCTTCGTCGACGTCGGCGCCAATATGGCCGTGTTCCACCAGGAACGACTTCAGGCGGCCCGCGAAGTCGGCCGGCTCGAGCAGGCGAATGTGCTCGGCATTGATCGCGTCGGCCTTCTTCTGGTCGAAGCGCGCGGGGTTGGAGTTGACCTTGGAGACGTCGAAGGCCGCAACCATCTCGTCGAGTGAGAAGACGTCGTGATCGTCAGCGATGCTCCACCCGAGCAGAGCCAGGTAGTTCAGCAATCCCTCGGGGATGAAGCCGCGATCGCGGTGGATGAAGAGGTTGGACTCGGGATCGCGCTTGGACAGCTTCTTGTTGCCCTGACCCATCACGAAAGGCAAGTGCCCGAACGACGGTGTGAAATCGGCAACACCGATGCGGATCAATGCCTCGTACAACGCGAGCTGACGCGGAGTCGAGGACAACAGATCTTCGCCGCGCAGTACATGGGTGATCTTCATCAACGCGTCGTCGACCGGGTTGACCAACGTGTACAGCGGAATACCGTTACCGCGAGTCAGCGCGAAGTCCGGAACGGTGCCGGCCTTGAACGTGGTCTCGCCGCGCACCAAGTCGTTCCAGGTCAGATCGTGATCGGGCATGCGGAGTCGGACGACGGGCTTGCGTCCCTCGGCGACGTACGCAGCGCGCTGCTCGTCGCTCAGGTCGCGATCGAAGTTGTCGTATCCGAGCTTCGGGTCGCGGCCGGCAGCCTTGTGCCGCGCTTCGACTTCCTCGTTTGTCGAGAAGGACTCGTATGCCTCACCCGCGGCCAGCAACTTGGCCACGACGTCGAGATGCAGGTCACGACGCTCGGACTGGCGATACGGCGCGTGCGGTCCACCCACCTCCGGGCCCTCGTCCCAGTTGAGCCCCAACCAGCGGAGGGCGTCGAGGATGGCCTGGTAGGACTCTTCACTGTCGCGCTGCGCATCGGTGTCTTCGATACGGAACACGAATGTGCCGCCGTGGTGTCGTGCGAACGCCCAGTTGAACAAGGCTGTGCGCACCAAACCTACGTGCGGGGTTCCGGTGGGTGACGGGCAGAAACGGACGCGTACTTCGCTGTTGGTCATGGCTCACTTGGCTCGGCGATGATGGATGGTCGTACTACAGGTTAGTCCGGTAGCGCTTCCTCCACGCCCCCGATCACCTACCCGGTAGGACGTTGATTCGCGTCATGTCACCGTCGTAGTAGGCAAGTAGGCGCTTGTCCATCACCTTTCGCCACAGCGGCGGCACCCAGGCGCACACGATCATGACCGCGTAACCCGCTGGAAGTTGCGGAGCTTCGGCCGCACTTCGCAGGCTCTGGTACCGCAGACGCGGATTCGCGTGATGGTCGCTGTGACGCTGAAGTTGATAGAGGAAAAGGTTGCTGACGACGTGGTCGCTGTTCCAACTGTCCTCAGGAGAGCAGCGAACGTACGAGCCGTCAGGCCTCTTGGCACGAAGCAATCCGTAATGCTCGAGATAGTTCGCGGTCTCGAGGAATGTGAAACCGGCAATAGCCTGAACGGCCAACCACGGTGCGATTTCCCACCCGAACACTGCGATCAAACTGCCGAACAACACGACACTCATCGCCCACGCGTTCAGGATGTTGTTACGGTAACTCCAGGTCCGCCTCCCTTGACGCTTCAGACGAGCGCTTTCGATCCGCCATCCCGAGCGCAGGCCGCCGATGACACTGCGCGGCAAGAAGAACCAGAAATTCTCCTTGTATCGCGAACTGGCAGGATCCTCCGGCGTCGCAACACGGACGTGGTGACCATGGTTGTGCTCGACGTAGAAATGGCCGTAGAAGGACTGCGCCAGCGCTACTTTCGCGAGCCACTTCTCGAGCTTTTCGCTCTTGTGCCCCAATTCATGTGCCGCGTTGATCCCCACACCGGCAACCACGCCGGCGGTCATCGCGAGCGCGAACTTCTCCCCCGCCGCCATCGGTGCGTTCACCCAGCACCAGGCGACGAACACGAGACCGACGTATTGGAGGGGCAGGAACAGATACGTGCACCAGCGGTAGAAACGATCCTCCTGCAGATGCGGAATCGCTTCGTCCGGCGGGCTGTTCCCGTCTTCGCCGGCCAGGAGATCGATGAGGGGAATGACGATCACGATGAGCCAGGCCCCGATGGCCCAGAAGAGCCCAAGGCTGAATTTGTCGACCAGGAACCACGCAGCGAACGGACTGAGAGGAACCAGCAAACCCAACGGCCACAGGTAGCGCTTCTTGTCTCGCCACACGGGCCGCTGCCCGTTTCGTGCTTCCCCTGTCGCTGACCGGGAGGCTTCCGCGAAGGTCGTCATGTATCACCACGTTTCTGCGCAATCCACTCGATTGCCCCATCGGCTTCTATCCAGTTATCGGTTACCCTACTGCTCAGCGTTACATTTCAGGGAATTTGGTCTGTTACGGGCCGTGGCAGCAAACCGAGGGGCGAACCCTCCCAACCTGATCAATTCAGACATAACGCCAGGAGGATCAGTGGCGAAGCTTCGCCTGGCTCACAAAACTCGCAGGTCAGTCCCAGGGCCTGATCACTTCGATCCGAAAGGTAATCCCCATCAATCCCCCGGCGATAGTTACTATCTTGCAACTTTTCTTCGACAGACACCTCTCGACTCACCCCACGACGGAGGCCCCATCCAGTTGGGATGGGGCCTCCGTAGTCACATGACTGAAAGAACCGGGTCAGATCACTTCTTGGCGGTCACCGGGTTGGTGAGCGTGCCGATCCCCGAGACCGTGACCGACACCGAATCACCGTCGACGATCGGGCCCACTCCGGCGGGGGTGCCGGTCAGGATGACGTCGCCGGGCAGGAGGGTCATCACCGCCGAGATCCACTCGATGATCTTCGGAATGTCGTGAAGTAGGAATGCGGTGCTGCTGTCCTGCTTGACCTGACCGTTCACCTCGGTCTTGATGTCGACGTCGGACGCATCCAGGCTGGTCTCGATCCACGGACCGAGTGGGCAGAAGGTGTCGTGCCCCTTCGCGCGCGTCCACTGCCCGTCGTGACGCTGATGATCTCGTGCCGACACGTCGTTGGCGATCGTGTAGCCGAGAACCACGCTCAACGCCTTTGCCGCCGGAACGTCCTTGCACGGTTGACCGATGACTACCGCGAGTTCACCCTCGAAGTGCACCTCGTTGGAGGTGGGAGGCAAGACGATCGGGGCGCCCGGGCCGACGATGGACGTATTGGGCTTGAGGAAGATCACGGGATCCGCGGGGGCTTCGCCGCCCATCTCCGCAATGTGATCTGCATAATTCTTGCCGATGCAGATCACCTTGCTGGCGAGAATCGGAGCCAGCAGACGAACATCGGCGAGCGGCCAACTTCGACCGGTAAATGTGGGGTTCCCGAACGGGTGCTCCGCAATTTCCTTGGCGACGAGGGCATCCTCTTCACCTTCGATACTGACGAACGCAACACCATCGGGACTGGCAATTCGACCAAGACGCATGCCGGCCAGTCTATCGGGGTGTCGGAAACGACTGACGCGCGCAAGCCGAAAGGCTTACGCGCGTCAGTCTCGTGAAAGAAATCCTTACAGCGCTGCGGTGATCCGGTCGCCGATCTCCGTCGTGGAGATGGGGCCTTCGCCGCGGGTAGCCAGGTCAGCAGCGACCACAGCCTCGACCCGAGCGGCGTCGTCCTCGCGTCCGAGATGGCGAAGAAGCAGTGCGGCCGAGAGGATCGCGGCGGTGGGATCTGCGATTCCCTTGCCGGCGATGTCCGGAGCACTGCCGTGAACGGGCTCGAACATCGAGGGGTTGGTACCCGACGCGTCGATGTTTCCGCTTGCGGCCAAACCGATTCCACCGGTCACCGCGCCGGCGAGGTCGGTGATGATGTCACCGAAGAGGTTGTCCGTGACGATGACGTCGAAGCGCGACGGGTCGGTGACCATGTAGATGGTGGCAGCATCGATGTGGCAGTACGCGGTTTCGACGTCCGGGTACTCGGCTCCGACGGTTTCGATCGCACGTGTCCAGATCGCGCCCGCGTTGGAAAGCACGTTGGTCTTGTGGATCAGTGTGAGGTGCTTGGAACGTGTCTGCGCCAGCGCAAATGCATAACGAACAACACGCTCGGCTCCGAACCACGTGTTGATCGACACCTCGGTCGCGATCTCGTGATCGGTGCCGACGCGGATGGCGCCACCGTTACCGGTGTACGGGCCTTCGGTGCCTTCACGAACCACGACGAAGTCGATCTCAGGCTGGGCCGCCAACGGCGACAGCGCACCCGGATACAGCTGAGCGGGGCGAAGATTCACGTGATGATCGAGCTGGAAACGCATGTTCAGCAGCAGACCACGCTCGAGGATGCCAGGCGCGACGATCCGCGGGTCACCGATGGCGCCCAACAGGATTGCGTCGTGTTGACGGATCTGGTCCAGCTCGTCCGCCGGGAGCAATTCGCCGGTGGCGTTGTAGCGACGGGCACCGAGATCGTATTCGGTGGTTTCCAGATCCGGAACCAACTTGCCGAGCACCTTGAGTGCTTCGGCTGTGACCTCGACACCGATTCCGTCGCCCGGAATGACCGCAAGCTTCATGGAGTCCTCATCTCAGTAGAACTGTGCGCCTTTGTTAACCGCGGGCGGTTAACAAAGGCGCACAGCAAAAACAATCAGGAAAGGTCGACCTGGGCGACGCGAGCGTCGAGTTGCGAGACGATTGCCTCGACCTCGGTGTCACCGACGACGCGGTCGACACGCAGGATGACCGTTGCGCCTTCGCCTTCGGCGTCCTGGCTCAGTGCTGCAGCCAGGATGTCGACGCCGGCGTTACCGAGAACGGTACCGAGCACACCGAGAACGCCCGGGCGATCGCTGTAGTGGACGACGATGTTGTGACCCTCGGCGCGCAGGTCGAAGCTGCGTCCGTTGATGTTGACGATCTTCTCGACCTGCTGCAGGCCGGTGAGTGCGCCCGTGACCGACGTGACCGTGCCGTCAGCCGCAACTGCACGAACCTCGACCGCGCTGCGATGAGCCAGTGCCTCGGAGTGCTTCTCGACCGACACGGTCACGCCACGCTGCTCGGCAAGTGCCGGAGCGTTGACGAACGTGACAGCCTCGTCGCTGCTGGCGGAGAACACGCCGCGCAGTGCAGCCAGGCCGAGGATGTCGACGGTTTCGGCCGACAGCTCGCCGGTGGCGACTACCTGCACGGTCTGGACAGCTTCAGGCGACAGCGTTGCAGCGAGGAGACCGAGCTTGCGGACCAGCTCGAGCCACGGAGCAACTTCTTCGCCGACGGGTCCGCCGGAGACGTTGACAGCCTCGGGAACGAATTCGCCTGCCAGAGCGAGGAGAACACTCTTGGCCACGTCGATGCCTGCGCGGTCCTGAGCCTCCGACGTCGATGCGCCGAGGTGCGGGGTGACAACGACGTTGTCGAGCTCGAAGAGCTTGGAATCGGTGCACGGCTCGGTGCTGAACACGTCGAGGCCGGCGCCGCGGACCTTGCCGGAGACCAGTGCGTCGTAAAGCGCATCTTCGTCGATCAGACCACCGCGGGCGGCGTTGACGATGATGACGCCGTCCTTGGCCTTGGCCAGGCGCTCGGCGTTGATCAGGCCGGCGGTTTCCTTGGTCTTGGGCAGGTGCACGGAGATGAAGTCGGCGCGCTCGACGAGCTCGTCGATGGTGACCAGTTCGATGCCGAGCTGCGCTGCGCGCGCTGCGGGCAGGTAGGGGTCGTACGCGATGATGGTGGTCTCGAACGCGGCGAGACGCTGCGCGAAGAGCTGGCCGATACGGCCGAGTCCGACGACACCGACGGTCTTACCGAGGATCTCGACACCGTTGAACTTGCTTCGCTTCCAGGTGTTCTCACGCAGGGTCTTGTCTGCTGCGGGAATCTGGCGAGCGGTCGACATGAGGAGCGCGACAGCGTGCTCGGCAGCGGAGTGAATGTTGGAGGTCGGTGCGTTGACGACCATCACGCCGCGCTCGGTGGCTGCGGGGATCTCGACGTTGTCCAGGCCGACACCGGCGCGGCCGATGATCTTCAGCTTGGTGCCGGCGGCCAGAACCTCGGCGTCGACGGTGGTAGCGGAACGAACGAGAATCGCGTCGGCCTCGGGTACCGCGGCGAGCAGCGCCGGGCGGTCAGGTCCGTCGACCCAACGCACCTCCACACCGTCACCGAGCGCCTCGACTGTGGACGGCGCGAGCTTGTCGGCGATCAGAACAACGGGACGGCCAGGCTGGCTCACGTGCAAACTCCCTGATTAGGTGGGTGTGAAGGTGGTTTAACCACCGATAGTTTAGTGCGCGCTGACTTCGAATCCACAACGCGGTAGGCAATACCACATAGTGGACACTTTCGCGGGCAAATTCTCGATGGAATATGAATCCGGGCTCAACCGGCCCGGAAAACGACTCCGGCCCAATGCCGCGCTGGTTCAACGTAATTGAACCGGCGCGACATCAGGCCAGTGGAGACGTGGAGCGTGAAACGACGAATTACGCGGTTTCGGTGATCGGACGATCGACCCAGCTCATCAGGTCGCGCAGCTTCTTGCCGGTGACCTCGATGGGGTGCTCGGCGTTGGCCTTGCGCAGGCCCTCGAGCTCGGTGTTGCCGTTCTCGACGTTGGCAACCAGACGACGGGTGAACTCGCCGGACTGGATGTCGGCCAGGATCGCCTTCATGCGCTCCTTGGTGTCGGCGTCGATGACGCGCGGGCCGGAGAGGTATCCACCGAACTCAGCGGTGTCGGACACCGAGTAGTTCATGCGGGCGATGCCACCCTCGTACATGAGGTCGACGATGAGCTTGAGCTCGTGCAGAACCTCGAAGTACGCCATCTCGGGTGCGTAGCCGGCCTCGACCATGACCTCGAAACCGGTCTTGACCAGTTCCTCGGTGCCGCCGCACAGCACAGCCTGCTCGCCGAAGAGGTCCGTCTCGGTCTCTTCCTTGAACGTGGTCTTGATGACGCCTGCGCGGGTTCCGCCGATGCCCTTGGCGTAGGACAGAGCGAGAGCCTGGCCTTCACCCTTGGGATCCTGGTCGATGGCGATGAGCGCGGGAACGCCCTTGCCGTCGACGAACTGACGACGCACCAGGTGGCCGGGTCCCTTGGGGGCGACCATACCGACGGTGACGAACTCCGGAGCCTTGATCAGGTCGAAGTGAATGTTCAGGCCGTGACCGAAGAACAGCGCGTCGCCGTCCTTGAGGTTCGGCTCGATGTCGTTTGTGAAAATGCTCGCCTGAGCGGTGTCAGGTGCGAGCACCATGATGACGTCGGCCCACTCGGAAACCTCGGCCGGCGTACCGACCGTCAGTCCCTGCTCCTGTGCCTTTTCGCGGGACTTGGAGCCCTCCTTGAGGCCGATGCGCACATCGACGCCCGAGTCGCGCAGGCTCAGCGAATGGGCGTGGCCCTGGCTTCCGTAGCCGATCACAGCAACCTTGCGGCCCTGAATGATCGACAGATCGGCATCGTCGTCGTAGAACATCTCGACTGCCACAGTTCTCAACCTCTCCTTGGATTTTTACGTGTCTAAAAGTACTAGCGGGTGGCCGTGATCGACTTCGGCCCTCGACCGACTGCCACGACCCCGGACTGAACGATCTCCCGGATACCGTACGGATCAAGCATCCGCAGCAGGGCATCCAGCTTGGACCGAGTACCGGTCGCCTCGATGGTGACGGACTCCGGGGAGACGTCGATCACCTTGGCGCGGAACAGGTTCACCGTTTCGATGACCTGCGTGCGCACGCTTGCATCTGCGCGCACCTTGATGAGCACGAGCTCGCGAGCGACGGATGCTTCACCGTCCTGCTCGACGATCTTGATGACGTTGATCAGCTTGTTGAGCTGCTTCGTCACCTGCTCGAGAGGGAACTCGTCGACCGTGACGACGATGGTCATTCGTGAGATCTCGGGGATCTCGGTTCCGCCCACCGCGAGGGATTCGATGTTGAATCCGCGGCGGGAGAAAAGTGCGGAGACGCGAGCCAGCACGCCTGGCTTGTCCTCGACGAGAACACTGAGGGTGTGACTGGTGCTCACTTCTGATCCTCCCCTGTGCCCGCGGCGGGTCCGGCTTGCTCGCGTGACATGGCTTCGTGGATGACGGCGGGCTCGGCAACTGCCTCGTCGTCGTCGAACAGCGGCCGGATGCCCCGGGCCGCCATGATTTCGTCGTTGCTCGTTCCGGCAGCGACCATCGGCCACACCTGTGCGTCGGCGGTGACGATGAAGTCGATCACGACAGGCTTGTCGTTGATGGACTGCGCCTCACGGATCGCAGCTTCGACATCTTCTTCACGTTCGACACGAATTCCGTGGCAGCCCAATGCTTCTGCGAGCTTCACGAAGTCGGGGATGCGGATGGCGCCGTGCGTTCCGAGGTTGGTGTTGGAGTAGCGCTCTTCGTAGAAGAGTGTCTGCCACTGACGCACCATGCCGAGGTTGCCGTTGTTGATGAGGGCAACCTTGATCGGGATACCTTCGAGTGCGCAGGTTGCGAGTTCCTGATTGGTCATCTGGAAGCAGCCGTCGCCGTCGATCGCCCACACCTCGGTGTCGGGCATGCCCATCTTGGCGCCCATGGCTGCGGGAACCGCGTACCCCATGGTGCCCAGTCCGCCCGAGTTGAGCCACGTGCGCGGCTTCTCGTAACCGACGAACTGCGCGGCCCACATCTGGTGCTGACCGACGCCGGCGCAGTAGATGGCATCCGGTCCGGCGAGCTTACCGACGGTTTGGATGACGTACTCCGGGCTCAGCTGACCGTCGGTGGGGCGGTCGTAGCTCAGCGGGTACGTACGACGGATGTCGTTCAGGTACGCCCACCACTCGGTCAGGTCGAACGTGGTGCCCGTGGCCATGTCGGCACGGATCGCCTCGATGAGTTCGGTGATGACCTCTTTGCAGTCGCCCACGATCGGGACGTCCGCGTAACGGTTCTTGCCGATCTCGGCCGGGTCGATGTCGGCGTGGATGACCTTGGCGTCGGGCGCGAAGGAATTCAGCTGACCGGTGACGCGGTCGTCGAAACGCGCGCCGAGGGTGATCAGTAGATCGCTACGTTGCAGAGCGGCGACCGCGGCCACGGTGCCGTGCATGCCGGGCATACCGCAGTTGAGGTCGTGGCTGTCCGGGAACGCGCCGCGGGCCATCAGCGTGGTGACGACGGGGATACCGGTCAGCTCGGCCAATTCGAGCAGCTCCGGCGAGGAGTCGGACTTGATGACGCCGCCACCGACGTACAGAACCGGCGACTTGGCGTCGGCGATCAGACGCGCAGCTTCGCGAACCTGCTTGCCGTGCGGCTTGGTGACCGGGCGGTAGCCCGGCAGACGCATCTCCGGCGGCCACGAGAACGTGGTCTGCGACTGCAGGATGTCCTTGGGGATATCGACCAGGACGGCGCCGGGGCGACCACTGGCCGCGAGGTAGAAGGCCTCGGCCATGATGCGCGGGATGTCGATCGCGTCGGTGATCAGGAAGTTGTGCTTGGTGACCGGCATCGTGATGCCTGAGATGTCGGCTTCCTGGAAGCCGTCGGTACCGATCAGCGAGCGCGCCACCTGTCCGGTGATCGCGACGATCGGAACGGAGTCCATCTGCGCGTCGGCCAGTGGCGTGACCAGGTTGGTCGCACCGGGACCCGAGGTGGCCATGCAGACGCCGACCTTGCCGGTCGCCTGGGCGTAGCCGGTGGCAGCGTGGCCTGCACCCTGCTCGTGGCGCACGAGCACGTGGCGGACCTTGACCGAATCGAAGAGAGGGTCGTAGACCGGGAGCACGGCACCGCCGGGAATGCCGAATACCGTGTCGACCTCGAGCTCTTCGAGGGCGCGAACCACAGACTGGGCGCCGGTTACCCGCTCAGGCGGGAGCTGGCGACGGTTGGCCGTCTGGGTTGCGGCAGCCGCGGTTGTCGGGCTCGGTGTCCCTGACTTGCGCGGCGTGGGTTGAGGCCGTGCTGTTGGTGCGCTCACTGGGAAATCCTCTGATTCTGGCTCCGGGCAACAAAAAACCCCCGTCAGCATCTGCTGAGCGAGGGTGGCGCGTCGTTATCTGGTGAGTTGAAAAATCGACTCAGGCGACGACGCGCCGGCCGATTACGAGCAACTCATTCTGTTTCACGCACTCGACAGTAGAGGCGCTAGTCGCGAACGGCAAACTTGGTGAGTCGACCGTCCCAGAATCTGAGATACATCGGCTGCAATGCGAAGATGTAGAGGTGTCAACTTCGCAGCAGCCCGTGCCACCGGCTCAATCATCCCACACGCCGAAACCACTTCGGCACGTCATCCGCATTTCGCAGCTCGCTTACATGGCGTGCGCATTCCTTCTGTTCGCGGTCAGCTTCCCGATCTTCGGGTGGCCCGTCGCCTTCAGCTGGTTGCTGATCCTTCCGATCATCGCCGTCTATCTCGTCGCGCGACTGCGCACCACTGTCAGCCCCGACGGCCTCGAGGTCCGCTCGACATTCTCCAAGCGCACCCTCGCCTGGGACGACGTCAAGGGTTTCCGCTTCCCGAAGCGCAACTGGGCGCGCGCGGAACTCACCGACGGAACCGAGGTGACCCTGCCTGCGGTCAGCTTCGTCAGACTCCCCGAGATCGCGATCGCCAGCGGCGGCCGCATCACCGATCCCTACGCATCGGCGGCAGAAGCCTTCGCCGCCAAGGAAGCCGAAGAAGAAGCAGCGGCAGAATCGGAAGCAGAATCCGGGGTCGAGTCCGACAACGCCGACAACGGTTCGGTCCAGCCCGAAGAGAAGCGCCAGTAGCACGCGAGTAGCGTTGAAAGGCCCTCGCTTCTATTTGAGTGGACCAGCAACGATCACATAAGGAACACGCCCATGCCCCCGTTGAGGTCACGCACCACCACCATCGGACGTAATGCTGCCGGAGCCCGATCCCTGTGGCGCGCCACAGGAATGACGGATTCCGACTTCGGTAAGCCGATCGTTGCCGTAGCGAACTCGTACACCCAGTTCGTACCCGGCCACGTGCATCTCAAGAACGTGGGCGAGATCGTTGCCGAGGCCATCAGCGCGGCCGGCGGCGTCGCTCGTGAGTTCCACACCATCGCAGTCGACGACGGCATCGCAATGGGCCACGGCGGAATGCTCTACTCGCTCCCGAGCCGCGAGATCATCGCCGACTCGGTCGAGTACATGGCAAACGCCCACACGGCCGACGCACTGGTGTGTATCTCGAACTGCGACAAGATCACTCCCGGCATGCTCAACGCCGCGATGCGTCTGAACATCCCGACTGTCTTCGTCTCCGGTGGTCCGATGGAGGCCGGTAAGGCAGTGGTCGTCGGCGGCGTGGCCCAAGCCCCCACCGACCTCATCACCGCGATCTCCGCCTCTGCCAACGATGCCGTGTCCGACGAAGGCCTCGACGAGGTCGAGCGCAGCGCGTGCCCGACGTGCGGCTCGTGCTCGGGCATGTTCACCGCCAACTCCATGAACTGCCTGACCGAAGCCCTCGGCCTCGCATTGCCGGGCAACGGCTCCACGCTGGCAACTCACAAGGCTCGTCACGCACTCTTCTCTCGTGCGGGCACCACCGTGGTCGAGGCTGCACTCAAGTACTACCGCGACGGCGACGAGTCGGTGCTGCCGCGCAACATCGCGACACCGGCAGCGTTCCGCAACGCAATGGCTCTCGACGTCGCCATGGGCGGTTCCACCAACACCGTCCTGCACACGCTGGCTGCGGCACAGGAGGGCGAGGTCGACTTCGACCTCGACACCATCGACGCGATCAGCCGCAAGGTGCCGTGCCTGTCCAAGGTCTCCCCCAACTCGGATTACCACATGGAGGACGTCCACCGTGCCGGCGGAATCCCCGCGCTGCTCGGTGAGCTTCGCCGCGGCGGACTCCTCGAAACCGATGTGTCCACCGTCCATACCAAGAGCTTCGACCAGTGGCTCGACGACTGGGACATCCGCTCCGGCAAGGCAACCGACGAGGCGATCGAACTTTTCCACGCGGCTCCCGGCGGCGTGCGCACCATCGAACCGTTCTCCACGGACAACCGTTGGTCTGCCCTCGACACCGATGCGGCCGGCGGCTGCATCCGCGACGTCGAGAACGCCTACACCGTGGAAGGCGGCCTGGTTGTCCTGCGCGGCAACATCGCACTCGACGGCGCAATCCTCAAGACGGCCGGCATCGACGAGGAACTGTTCACCTTCCAGGGCCCGGCGCTCGTCGTCGAATCCCAAGAAGAAGCCGTCTCGGTCATCTTGCAGAAGAAGATCAAGGCCGGCGACGTTCTCGTCGTGCGTTACGAAGGCCCCAAGGGCGGCCCCGGCATGCAGGAAATGCTGCACCCCACTGCCTTCCTCAAGGGCGCAGGCCTCGGTAAGGAATGCGCACTGATCACCGACGGTCGTTTCTCGGGCGGAACTTCCGGGCTGTCCATCGGCCACATCTCCCCCGAGGCTGCCGCAGGCGGAGTCATCGGACTCGTCCAGAACGGCGATCAGGTTCGCATCGACGTCGCCTCGCGCACGCTCGAGATCCTTGTCGACGACGACGTCCTCGCCGAGCGACGTGCCAAGATGGACGCCTCCGAGCGCCCGTGGCAGCCGGTCGATCGTCAGCGCACCGTGACGACAGCACTGCGCGCCTACGCCGCTCTGGCAACGTCCGCCGACAAGGGCGCGGTCCGCTACGTTCCGTAAGTTCTGCCACGAATCGAAAAAAGATCCCCGGCCGCTTTTCGGCCGGGGATCTTTTCTGTCAGCGCACGGATCGAGATGCTCGTAGCCGATGTGACAGCCGCACAAGGTTTTCGGGCAGTCGGACGTGCGGCAACCAACTCAGCTCCACGAGATGCTCGCCAACAGGCGACTGCAGAGGATCGACAGAGTCGGGTTCCCCAACCCGCCTGTCGCCCCGATACGGGTGAACAGTTTGCAGAACCCGCACCGCACTTCCAAAACGGGATGGGTTGATGCAACTCGTCGACAGCAAGACCGACCGACAGGTACCGAATAACCGGGCGACACGCGGAGCACCAACGGAACGATATGAGCTATCAGACATTTCAGACCGAATCGCGCGTCCGGCTCGTGAGCGAATTCACTTGGACGTAGGGTTCCAGACACCAGCTGATCAATTCAGATACATGAGGGGGGATGACTTTCAGTCAGGTGATCATTTAGGTCAGTTCGAGTGAGCTGACTTGCACACAGCGCTCACCAGTGGTTCCCTCATCAGGTCGCTGAGACGCACATCACAACGACGACAGTCAGCCACCGCCCGTCACCCACAAGGTCGGCGGGAAACAACCAAGGAGCAATACATGCCCGGAGTCGGCATATGGCGCACCAAATCCGTCGAGCAATCGATCGCGGACACCGACGAGCCTGAGACAAAGCTCAAGAAGGAACTGACCGCGAAGGACCTCACGGTATTCGGAGTCGCCGTCGTCATCGGCGCAGGCATCTTCACGCTGACTGCTCGAACCGCAGGCAATGTCGCAGGACCCTCGATTTCACTGGCATTCGTTCTCGCTGCGATCGCCTGTGGCCTTGCCGCGCTGTGTTACGCGGAGTTCGCCTCCACCGTTCCCGTCGCAGGCAGCGCATACACGTTCTCCTACGCGACGTTCGGTGAGTTCGCCGCCTGGATCATCGGCTGGGACCTCATCCTCGAGTTCGCTCTCGCCTCCGCAGTCGTCGGCAAGGGTTGGTCGCTCTACCTCGGCAATGTCATCGGGGCCAGCGGCAGCACCACCGCCCACATCGGTTCGATCAGCTTCGACTGGGGCGCCCTGCTCATCATCGGCGCGATCACTCTGATCCTCGCGATCGGCACCAAGGTTTCCTCGCGAGTCTCCGCAATCATCACCGCGATCAAGATCGCAGTAGTTCTGCTCGTCATCGTCGTGGGCGCGTTCTACATCAAGAAGGAGAACTACTCCCCCTTCATCCCGCCGTCCGAAGGAACCGAGAGCTCTGCAAGCGGAATCCATCAGACCTTGTTCTCCTGGCTGACCGGTGCAGGCGGAAGTAGCTACGGCGCTTACGGATTGCTCGCAGCAGCCAGCCTCGTGTTCTTTGCCTTCATCGGCTTCGACGTCGTCGCCACCACGGCCGAGGAAACCAAGAACCCGCAGAAGTCGTTGCCGCGCGGAATCTTCGGCTCGCTCGCCATCGTCACCGTTCTCTACGTTGCCGTCACACTCGTCCTCACCGGCATGGTCAAGTACACCGAACTCAAGGACGGCAGTCCTCTCGTCGGCGATTCCAGCGCCACCCTCGCAACCGCATTCGAGGCCAACGGAATCGGTTGGGCACAAACCGCCATCAACTTCGGTGGCCTGGCCGGCCTCACAACAGTTGTCATGGTCATGATGCTCGGCCAGACCCGCGTCCTCTTCGCGATGTCCCGTGACGGCCTCATGCCGCGCAGCCTGGCCAAGACCAACGCCAAGGGCATCCCGATGCGCATCACGTTGATCGTCGGTGGCATCGTCGCCGTCCTGGCAGCCTTCTTCCCGATGGGCACACTCGAAGAGATGGTCAACATCGGAACGCTGTTCGCTTTCGTCCTGGTTTGTGTCGGCGTCATCGTCCTGCGCCGCACCCGCCCCGACCTGCCGCGCGGATTCCGCGTCCCACTGGTGCCGTTCGTTCCGATCGTCGCCGTACTCGCCTGCGGTTGGCTGATGCTCAACCTCTCGGTCGAGACCTGGATCCGGTTCCTCGTCTGGATGGCCATCGGTGTTGTCGTCTACTTCGCCTACGGTCACCGCAAGTCGGTCCTCGGTCGCAAGCTCAAGGACGGAACAGCCATCCCGTCCGCGAACGCCGACCCGGTACTCGTCAAGGACTGATCCTTCACAAACGAACCGCCGCTCTCCGATTCGGAGAGCGGCGGTTCGTTTGTTCGACGACGCGAGTTTCAGATGAGCGGATTGGCACCGTTCAGAAAGATCCAGGTGCAGACGCCGGCAGCGATACCGAGGATCAAGACCACGAGCGATCCGACAAACGGGCGGGTTGCCCAGCCACGACGACCGTCGAGCGCAATACGACCCGGGCCCGTCAAAATGATGACGCCCGCACAGATTCCGAGCAGCATCTCGTATTCGGTGCCGTCAGGGGCAAAGTACTCGAGGCCGGGGGCACTGGCCTGACGCAGCGCCCACGCGTTGATCATCACTGCAAGAACCGACGCCGCCGCAACGGGAGTCAGCAACCCGAGGATGAGGAGCGCACCACCGGCGACCTCACCGACGGCACCGAGTATCGCCATCCATTTTGCCTGCTGGAACCCGGCGTCGGCCAGCATCGTCTCGAACCCGCCGAGACCCGGCCCGTTCCAGATACCGGTCAACTTCTGCAGACCGTGCACCAGCGCGGTTCCGCCGACGGCCAACCGCAGTGCAAGCAGGCCGAGATCGAGAGTGCCTCGGCCCCGCGGAGTCTCGGTGGTACCTGCCACCGCTTCGGCGGTGGGGACGGCAGCGATCGGAGCGTCGTACGCCGTCTCGCGCTCGAGAGCTACTGTCGGCTGATCCGCACCCGGTGCTCGGTACGTCGGTATCTGCTCGGTCAGGGAATTGGCGTTCGTGGAACCGAAATCGAGATCGTCGTCGGTTCGCGGCAACGGATTCTTGGCGCTCACCGTCGGAAATTGTTCGGTGGGCGAATCATACGGACTGGACACATTGCCCGTCGGCTTGTCCGCATCCGACAACTCGCTGGGATCTTTTCGCTCGTCAGTCACATAGGTGAGCCTATGACCGATTCACGAACTCGACGGGGAACCTTGGTCCGGCGTGGCGGCATCTGCCGTGCGTTACGTAACGTCTTGGGCATGACTACGGGTAGGCATGCAGCGCTGGGCGCACTGGCTCTGATGCTCGGGACATCGTTGCTCGCAGGTTGCGCCGACTTCGACGAATCGACTGCCTCGCCGTTCACACCCGAACCGACCAACCAGGCCAGCGCCGAAGTACAGCCGGAGAACCCGCCGCCGTCGACCACGCCGCCGGCGCCGCGGACCGGCCCTCTCGGGCCGTGTCAGGACGCCGACACCGCCGTGATCGCAACCTGTCTCGACACCACCGGTGGGCTCGTCACACTCCCGGATGGGAATTCCGGACTGGTCGCCGAACGGCGGACCGGCCGGATCATGCAGGTAGCGCCCAACACGACACCGGTCGAGGTTGCCAAAATCGACGTCGACGGCAGCGGCGACGGCGGACTGCTCGATATCGCCCTCTCCCCCACATTTGTCGAAGACAACCTGATCTACGCCTACGTCACCACCGGAACCGACAACCGGGTGGTCCGTATTGCTCCCGGTGACACCGCCAAGGAGGTCCTCGGCGGAATTCCGCGCGGCGCGAGTGGCAACGGTGGATCACTGGAATTCGCGGCACCCGATCAGCTCATGGTCCTGACTGGCGATACCGGCAACCCTGCCGTTGCTCAGGATCCCGGCTCGTTGGCGGGGAAGCTGTTGCGAGTCCGATCGTTGACGCCCAACGCTGCGCCGCCTCGCCCGGAAGTTGTTCTGTCCGGAATCGGAAACGGCGGCGGCGTATGTGTCGATCCAGGCATCGCGACGTGGGTCACCGACCGAACCACTCTCGAAGATCGCCTCCAACGCGTCGGCGCCGACGGCACGGTGACATCCCCCGCGTGGACGTGGCCCGACCGACCCGGAGTCGGCGGGTGCATCGCAGCGCAGGGAGTGGTAGCTGTCGCGCTGGGGGCCGGCAAAGCGATCTCGGCGCTGGCCGCCGATCCGGGAACAGGAGCAGTCACGACCGCACCGTCGGCAGTGGCGAAAGACACGTACGGCCAACTGGGCGGTTTGGCGCTCGGATCCGACGGTTTGATGTGGGCGAGCACGATCAACAAGACCGCGGGCGAGCCGGGACCGAACGACGACAAGGTGGTCAAGATCCCGATGCCGAGTGGCAGCGGCGGGATCGACTGAGCCGCGATCGCCGAGCGCCATGTCTGTTCGGTCACGGGTCCCGTGACCGAACATGCACAGATGCGTACTCTTTTGTTAGCGGGGCTAAACACCACGCATTTGCCAGGACCGGTTGGCCAACCACGACAAAGGAGTCGGCATGAAGGCAATCCAGTACACGAGAATCGGCGCAGAACCCGAACTCACGGAGATTCCCAAACCCGAGCCCGGTCCAGGTGAAGTGCTCCTGGAAGTGACCGCTGCCGGCGTCTGCCATTCGGACGACTTCATCATGAGCCTGCCGGAAGAGCAGTACACCTACGGCCTTCCGCTCACGCTCGGTCACGAAGGCGCGGGCAAGGTCGCGGCCGTCGGCGACGGTGTCGAAGGACTCGACATCGGAACCAACGTCGTCGTCTACGGGCCTTGGGGTTGCGGCAACTGTTGGCACTGCTCGCAGGGACTGGAAAACTACTGTTCTCGCGCACAAGAACTCGGCATCAATCCTCCCGGACTCGGCGCCCCCGGCGCGTTGGCCGAGTTCATGATCGTCGATTCACCTCGCCATCTCGTCCCGATCGGCGACCTCGACCCGATCAAGACAGTGCCACTGACCGACGCCGGCCTGACGCCGTACCACGCGATCAAGCGTTCACTGCCGAAACTTCGCGGAGGCTCGTACGCAGTTGTCATCGGAACCGGTGGTCTCGGCCACGTCGCCATCCAACTCCTCCGCCACCTCTCGGCAGCAACTGTCATCGCACTCGACGTGAGCGCGGACAAGCTCGAACTGGCAACCAAGGTAGGCGCTCACGAAGTGGTTCTGTCCGACAAGGACGCGGCGGAGAACGTCCGCAAGATCACCGGAAGTCAGGGCGCCGCACTGGTTCTCGACTTCGTGGGCTATCAGCCCACCATCGACACCGCGATGGCCGTCGCCGGTGTCGGATCCGACGTCACCATCGTCGGGATCGGTGACGGTCAGGCCCACGCCAAGGTCGGGTTCTTCCAGAGTCCTTACGAGGCTTCGGTGACAGTTCCGTACTGGGGTGCCCGCAACGAGCTGATCGAATTGATCGACCTGGCGCACGCCGGCATCTTCGACATCGCGGTGGAGACCTTCAGCCTCGACAACGGAGCCGAAGCCTATCGACGACTGGCCGCCGGAACGCTCAGCGGCCGCGCGGTTGTGGTTCCTGGTCTGTAGATCGACGGTGGTGGAACGACCGCGGAGAAAACCACTGCGGTAAAACCCACTGCGGAAAAACACTGATGCCCGGCCGAATTCGTTTCGGCCGGGCATCAGTGTCAGAAATTCAGTGTGCGCTAGCTGCACGCCTCGATGACAAGTTCCTTCACACGAGCCGCGTCTGCCTGCCCACGAGTGGCCTTCATGACGTCGCCGACGATTTTGCCGGCGGCCTGGACCTTGCCACTGCGGATCTTGTCGGCGATGTCGGGGTTGGCTGCGAGTGCTTCGTCGACGGCCGCCTTGAGCTTGGTTTCGTCACGTTCGACGACCAATTCCGGGTGGGCTGCGACAACCTGCTCCGGATCGCCCTCACCGTCGAGGACGTGATCGACGACCTGGCGAGCAACCTTGTTGTTGAGCTTGCTGCTGTCGATGAGAGCTACGACCTGCGCAACCTGCGCCGGGGTGATCGGCAGAGCACCGAGTTCGACGCCGCGGGTGTTTGCCTGCTGCGAGAGGTAAGACAGCCACCACGAGCGCGCTGCCTCGGGCGAAGCACCGGCCTCGGTGGTCGCGATCACCAGATCGATGGCACCGGCATTGACGAGGTCTCGCATGACCTCGTCGGAAATTCCCCAGTCCTTCTGGATCCGCGCGCGGCGAATCCAGGGAAGCTCCGGCAAGGTGCCACGCAGTTCTTCGACCCACTCGGCGCTCGGAGCGACTGGCTCGAGATCCGGTTCCGGGAAGTAGCGGTAGTCCTCGGCCGTTTCCTTGCGGCGTCCGGCAGCGGTGGTGCCGACGGCCTCCTGGAAGTGGCGGGTCTCCTGGATGACCTCACCACCGGCGTCGAGAACTGCTGCCTGACGGCGCATTTCGTAGCGAACTGCGACCTCGACGCTCTTGAGGGAGTTGACGTTCTTGGTCTCGGTACGCGTTCCGAGTTCCTTGGCGCCGATCGGCATCAGCGAGATGTTGGCGTCGCAGCGCATAGATCCCTGATCCATGCGCACGTCGGAAACGTCGAGTGATTTGAGCAGATCACGAAGCGCCGTCACGTACGCACGAGCAACCTCGGGAGCGCGCTCACCGGCACCGTGGATCGTCTTGGTGACGATCTCGACCAGCGGCACACCCGCACGGTTGTAGTCGAGCAGTGAGTGGCTCGCACCGTGGATACGGCCGGTAGCGCCACCGACGTGGAGGGACTTACCGGTGTCCTCCTCCATGTGCGCACGTTCGATCTCCACGCGCCACGTCGTGCCGTCGTCGAGGATCACGTCGAGGTAGCCCTCGGTGGCGATCGGCTCGTCGTACTGGGAGATCTGGTAGTTCTTCGGCTGATCCGGGTAGAAGTAGTTCTTGCGCGCGAATCGGCCCCACGGCGTGATGGAGCAGTTGAGCGCAAGGCCGATCCGGATCGCGGACTCGACAGCGGCTGCGTTCACCACCGGCAACGAACCCGGCATGCCCAGACAGACCGGGCACACCTGGGTATTGGGTTCGGCACCGAACTCGGTGGGGCACGGGCAGAACATCTTGGTCGCGGTGCCGAGTTCTACGTGCACCTCCATACCCATCACAGGCTCGTACTTGGTCAGTACTTCGTCGTAATCGAGGATGTCGGGCGCATCGACAGCAGTCATGGTGATCAGTTTATGCGTCCGCGGCTCAGCCGAAGAATGCGGCTGCCTCCTCGTAGCGCTCCTTGGGCACCGTCTTGAGCTTGCGTGTCGCCTCGGCGAGTGGAACGAGGTCGATGGACGTTCCGTGCAACGCGACCATCTGACCGAAATCTCCGCGGTGAGCTGCGTCGGTGGCGTGAACTCCGAAGCGAGTGGCGAGGATGCGGTCGTGCGGCGTCGGGGTACCGCCGCGCTGAATGTGTCCGAGGACTGTGGTGCGAACTTCCTTACCGATGCGGCGCTCGATCTCGTTGCCGAGTTGCTGCGCGACGCCGGTGAAGATCTTGTGGCCGAACTCGTCGATGCCGCCCTCACGCAAAGTCATCGACGCGGGATCGGGCATCGCACCTTCGGCCACGACGCAGATGAAGTGGGAGTCGCCACGCTGGAAGCGCTTCTTGACCATCGCGCACACCTCGTCGACGTCGAACGGCTGTTCCGGAACCAGAGTCAGGTGTGCCCCCGACGCCAGTCCGGCTTGCAGCGCGATCCAGCCCGCGTGCCGGCCCATTACCTCGACGAGCATGACGCGCTGGTGTGATTCGGCCGTGGTGTGGAGCCTGTCGATGGCGTCGGTCGCGACGGCCAAGGCGGTGTCGAAGCCGAAAGTCACGTCGGTGCAGTCGATGTCGTTGTCGATCGTCTTGGGCACGCCGATCACGGGCACGCCGCTCTCGGAGAGCCAACTGGCCGCGGTCAGTGTGCCTTCGCCACCGATCGGGATCAGGACGTCGATCCCGTTGTCGTCGAGGGTCTGTTTGATCTGATCGAGGCCCGCGCGGAGTTTGTCGGGGTTCACGCGAGCTGTGCCGAGGATCGTGCCGCCGCGGGTGAGGATGCGATTGATGCGGTCGTCGGAGTCGAGTGGCACCTTGCGGTCCTCGAGCAGTCCTCGCCAACCGTCCCGGAATCCGACCACGGTACTGCCGTAACGACCGGCCGACGTACGTACGACGGCGCGGATGACCGCGTTCAAGCCCGGGCAGTCGCCGCCGCCCGTGAGGATTCCGATTCGCATAGTGCAGCACCTCTCGTGACCGGATTGTGGATCTTGATGTCCATCTTCCCCCAGTCACCGCATTGCCGCAGGATAGCGGCGTTGCCGAGCCGCAACGCCGCGCCGAGCGAGAGCACTAGCCCGGCGTGACGAGCCCGCTTTCGTAGGCCAACACGACTGCCTGGGCACGATCGCGCAGATCGAGCTTGGACAGCACCTTCCCGACATGGGTCTTGACCGTTTGTTCGGCGACGAACAAACGCTCGGCGATCTCGACGTTGGACAGCCCGCGGGCGATCAATTCGAGGACCTCACGCTCACGCGGGGTCAAGGCGTCGAGCGCTGCGGGTCGCGCGCGCGGGGCCGCCCGGCGACTCGTCACATCGGCGATCAGACGCCGCGTCACCGTCGGGGCCAACAAGGCCTGCCCTTCGGCGACGACGCGTACCGCCCGAATCAGTTCCTCGGCCGGTGCGTCCTTGAGCATGAACCCGCTCGCCCCGACGCTCAGTGCCTCGTAGACGTAGTCGTCGATGTCGAAAGTGGTGAGCATGAGAACTCGCACCGGCGGTTCCCACCCGGCGGACAGAATCTGGCGGGCAGCGTCGAGTCCGTTCATCTCGGGCATACGAACATCCATCAACACCACATCCGGGCGCAGACGCGCAACCTCGGCGACGGCGATCTTGCCGTCCGGCGCATCGCCGATCACGCTGATGTCGGGCTGGGCGGAGAGTAGGGCTCCGAACCCTTGTCGAACCATCGCCTGGTCGTCTGCGATGAATACTGTGATGGGCACTCGGACAGCCTAGGCGGGCATCGACGGCAACTCGGCCCGGACCTCGAACCCTCCATCCTCTCGCCGGTTTGCCAGCAGCATGCCGCCCACCGCCGAAGCCCGCTCACGCATTCCGCGGATTCCGTTGCCACCAGTGGTTTCCGACGCCGAGTGCTGATTGCCGCCCAATGGCGAAGGTCCGTTGTTCACGTACGCGCTCACCGATTGCGGACCGAAGGCCACGGCGACCTCGATGAGTCCGCCGGGTGAATGCCTGGCCGCGTTGGTGATCGACTCCTGAATGATCCGGTAGAGCGCAAGGCCCGTGGATTCCGAGACCGACGCTCGATCGCCGTCGACTCGCCACGACACCGGAAGTCCGGCACGGGTACTGCCGAGCAACAGTTCGTCCAACTGGTCGACGCCCGGTTGCGGAGCCGTCACCACGGTGTCCCCGTCGCTGCGCAGGACTCCGAGGAGGCCGCGGATCTCGTTGAGCGCTGCTCGCCCTGTCTCACTTATCGATTCGAATTCCGTTCGGATCTCCGGGGTGACTGCATCGAGCCGGTAGGGCGCGCTCTGCGCTTGCACGACCACCATCGACATGTGATGGGCCACGATGTCGTGCAAGTCGCGGGCGATCCGCGCCTTCTCCTCGAGGATCGTGCGCCGAGTGCGTTCGAGTTCACTGACTTCCTCCTGCTTGGCCAACTGGCGGCGCGAGAGAACCAACCAGCGGATCAACAGGCAGAAGACGACCAGCGCGCTCAGCCCGACGGCCCAACCGGCTCCGTCGCTTCCCGGCGCGTTGCCGAGGAAGAGCAGCACCGTGGCGATCCAGGCGACACCGACAACCTGAATGGGCGCCCGCAGGCTCACTGCGGCCAGCAAGGACATCAGCACGATGATGTGGACGACCTGCCACGGGTAGTCGTAACCGGACGTGTTGTCGAACACCAACGGGATGATCAGTGCCGAGACCGCCGATACCGCCCAACCCAACGGAGCGTTGATCCGGATCAGGACGAACGGAAATGCCGCCAACGCGGCGACGAAGGGCATGATCGGCGGTGAAACATGATGCGTCAGTTGCAGTGTCGGCCAGGCAATCGAATAGAGGATCAGAGTGATCACGACGACGACGATGTTCCAGAACTGACCGCGCGCCACGAAACTGGTTGCGCGGCGAACCTTCTCCGAATGTACTACCGCCCCGTCGAGCCCGGACAGCATCGACCCGGCAGTGGCGTATGTCGGCGCGGACACATCCGGTGCGCCCCTGTTCTTCCTTCGGACCTTGATCACTCGTCAAGCCTATGAAGGCGAACCCCGAAAGTCCTCATACTGCAGAGTGAGATCCCCCTACCTCCGAGGTATCACAGGGGAGGGAATTCTCACCCGATCGCGCGCCGGAGAACCCCTCCACAGAGCGATGACCGCCAGGATTGTCCGTTCATAGCGTGAACGGCATGCGGATCACACGAGTGAAAGACCTCTCGCGAAGCGGCGGTACCTGGGCTGCCTTGGCCTTGGCTGCAACGGCAGCGATTACCGTCACCGCCGGAGCGAGCGGCGCCGAGTCGCCGCGCACCGAGAATTCGAACGCATCCAGGGCCATCGCCACCGTGACTACCGCGAATGCCTCTGACGCTGCGACCACCATCCCGGCAGATTTCGCCGCATTTGCCGGCTACACCCCCACCGTGGTCGACGGATACCTCGCCAATCCCCACGGCGACTGCTCGTCCCCGGTTCCGCTTCCCGACGAATTCGACTCGGCCTGCAAAGCACACGATCTCGGGTACGACCTACTCCGCTACGCGCATTCACACGGAACGGAACTGGGGCCGTGGGCCCGGCAGGTCCTCGACGGTCAGCTCGACGAGCGAATGCATGCGGCCTGTGAAGACCGTACGTCCTTTCTCTCACGTGGGTATTGCTTCGCGATGGCCGATGTAGCCGTCACGGCGGTGAACGGAAACTCCTGGCGCCAAAGCTATCTGACACCGGTCACGGAATCTGGATTCGGTTACGGCACGGCCGGAGTTCTTGCTGTTTCCGCCCTCGGCTTCACCCTGATGCGGTCGCGGCGCCTCGCCCCGTCAAACGTCTCCATCTCCCCGAAAGCGATTGCAGCATGAGCGTTCTGAATGCGTCACGGACCCCCGTCCTCGCCCGAGTCGGGGCGCTGGCGGTCCCTCGAGTGTCCACGAGTGTCGCCGTGGCAGCGATGTCCGCCATCTCGCTGGCCCCCGGACTGCTGCCGAGATCAGCCGCACTCCAGGGTGTGTTCAGCGGACTGCTCGTCGCGGTCGGGCTGCTGACGGTGTGGGTGTTCTCCGCGATCGCCCGTCCACTCGTGCCCGATCGCGTCAAGGACCGATTCGACGAACGTCATTGGCGCATCTGCGCGTTCGGACTGTCGACGGCCGCCACCGCCGTAGCGATGTTCGCCGCCGCCGGTTGGCAGAGTTCGTTGCGAGCAGCGATGGGGGCACCGCCTGCCGGACCGCTCCACTGGGTGGAGGCGGGTTGCATTGCCGCGCTGACCGCCCTTGGCCTCTGGGGCATCGGGGTCGGGATGTCGAAGGCGCTGCGGTGGATGGGTTTCGCGCGGGGTGTGGGCGCCCTGGTCATGGGAGTCCTCGGAGTGCAGTTGGTCGTCGGCCCTGCCGTCTGGAACGGTCTCGCCGATTCGTTCGACAAGTCCAACTCGTACATCGACAGCGCTCTGACACAGCCACTTTCGGCGTCCGGGTCGGGCGGCCCCGATTCTCTGATCTCGTGGACGTCGATGGGGGCGGAGGGACGCAAGTTCGTCGCTGCCGGCGAAGACTCGGTGCGCGTCTATGCCGGTCTGGATTCCGCACCCGACGCCACATCACGTGCCGCTCTCGCGGTGAGCGAACTCGATCGCGTCGGCGGCTTTGCCCGCAACAGCGTCGTGGTGGCCGTTCCGACCGGCTCGGGGTGGATCGACACCCACGCCGTCGACGGTATCGAGCAACGGTTCGGCGGGGACGTCGCGATCGTCGGACAGCAATACTCCGACGCACCCAGCTGGGCGACATTCCTGTTCAGCCGCGACGACGCCGAAGAATCAGCCACCGCCCTGTTCACGGCTGTCGGCAGCCACATCGCCGCGATGCCCGCCGAGGATCGACCGGACTTGTTCCTCTACGGACAGAGCCTCGGCGCCGTCGGCGGAAGCGCCGCACTGACCGAGGCTTTGTCCGAGGGCAGTCCCATCGCCCCGTGCGACGTGTTGTGGGCCGGTCCCCCGGCCGGCGCGACACGAACGGACGGCGCAACCGTCCTCGCGAACACGTCCGACCCGGTGGTGTGGTGGTCGCCCGCCCTCGCGACACAGAAGCCGGATCTGAGCCGAGCGGCCCGGGATGCACCGATTCCTCAGTGGATCCCGGGTGTCACGTTCCTGCAGACCACCGTCGACATGCTCGGTTCGCTCGGTGTCCCCGCCGGCCACGGCCATCGCTACGGAACCGATCAGGGAATGGCTTTGGGGACGTGCTCCTGAAACTGCTGTGCGCCTTTATTAACCGCGGGGGGTTAATAAAGGCGCACAGCAAACAGGTCAGACTGCAGTTGCAATCGGGCCGCGAGCAGCTTCGTAGGCGGCACCGACGCGGTAGAGGCGCTCGTCAGCCATGGCGGGCGCCATGATCTGCAGGCCCACCGGCAGGTTGTCGTCCGCCGACAGCCCCGAGGGCACCGACATCGCGCAGTGTCCGGCCAGGTTGGTCGGCAACGTGCACAGGTCGGAGAGATACATGGCCAGCGGGTCGCCGACCTTCTCCCCCAACTTCCACGGCGTGAACGGGCTGGTCGGCGAGACCAGTACGTCTACCTTCTCGTAGGCCTTGTCGAAATCGCGCGCGATGAGCGTGCGGACCTTGAGCGCCGAACCGTAGTAGGCGTCGTAGTATCCCGAAGACAGTGCGTAGGTACCGATCATGATGCGGCGCTTGACCTCCGGGCCGAAACCGGCGGCGCGGGTTGCCGCCATGACCTGGTCGGCACTCATGTTGCCTTCGTCGACGCGCAGTCCGTAGCGCATGGCGTCGAAGCGGGCCAGGTTGGACGAGACCTCACTGGGCAGCACCAGGTAGTACGACGCGAGCGCATGCTCGAAGCTCGGGCACGAAACCTCGACAACTTCGGCGCCCAAAGCCTTGAGTTGCTCGACAGCAGCGTCGAAGGAAGCGATGACGCCGGGCTGGTAGCTGTCGGAGTGAAGTTCCTTGACCACACCGACCTTGACGCCGCGCAGGTCGCCGGCTGCACCTTCACGTGCCGCAGCGACCACCGGACGCACGGGGGCGTCGATGGACGTGGAGTCACGCGGATCGTGCCCGGCGATGACCTCGTGCAGCAGAGCGGTGTCGAGCACGGTACGACCACAGGGGCCGCCCTGATCGAGCGAGGAGGCGCACGCGACGAGTCCGAAGCGTGAGACAGTCCCGTACGTCGGCTTGGTTCCGACCGTCGCGGTGACCGCAGCGGGCTGACGGATCGAACCACCGGTGTCGGTGCCGATGGCCAGCGGGGCCTGACGGGACGCGAGCGCCGCTGCGCTACCGCCGCCCGAACCACCGGGGATGCGGGTGACGTCCCACGGGTTGCGCGTCGGGCCGAAGGCCGAGTTCTCGGTCGAAGAGCCCATCGCGAACTCGTCGAGGTTCGTCTTGCCGAGGATCGGGATGCCGGCCGCGCGCAGCTTCGAGGTCAGAGTCGCGTCGTACGGCGCGACCCAGCCTTCGAGAATCTTCGACGCACAGGTGGTCGGCATGTCCGTCGTGGTGAAGATGTCCTTCAACGCGATCGGAACACCGGCGAGTGCCGAAGCGGGTTCGTTTCCGCCTGCGAGCGAGTTGTCCACTGCTGCGGCGGCTTCGAGAGCCTGTTCGCCTGCAACGTGCAGGAACGCGTGGTACTCGGTGTCGACAGCAGCGATGCGGTCGAGATGCGCCTGCGTGACCTCTACCGAGGACACCTCACGCGAGTGGATCTTGCCGGCCAGCTCAGCGGCGTCCAGCGTGGTCAGATCGGTCATTCGCCCTCTCCAAGGATCTGCGGAACCGCAAAGCGATCCTGTTCGACTGCGGGTGCTCCGGACAATGCCTGCTCGGGGGTCAATCCGGGCACGATCACGTCGGGGCGCGTCACGTTGGTGACGGCATTGGGGTTCGCCATGGGCGGGACGTCGTCGGCCGCGACCTCGGTGACCACCTTGACGTGGTTGAGAATCGAATCCAACTGACCGGCGAACTCGTCGAGTTCGGCATCGGACAGGGCGAGTCTGGACAGCCGCGCGAGGTGCGCGACCTCGTCACGGGAGATGGCAGGCACCGCGGGGCCCCTTTCGGAAGAGGACGTGAACATTGCCGGTCCAGCCTAGTTGCTCGCCGCGACAGACCTGTAAGCACGCCTGCAGTACCGAACGACGAGCACTCTCACTGTGTCGATCGCCACGCCGGATTCCGGCGGTGTGTTTCGCTCGTGTGACAAGCATGTGCATCTGGCGTGACGCCGCCGCGGCGCCCACCATCGCAGGTTGAGCAAGTGCAAAGATGAGTCAGACCCGGGTCGACGTGATCCGGGCGAGAACCGATCAGCGAAAGGCACGCACGTGTCGTACCTGCTTCGCGTCCAACTGCCCGATCGACCCGGCAGCCTCGGCGCTCTCGCCGTAGCGCTCGGTTCGGTGGGCGCAGACATCCTCTCCCTCGACGTCGTGGAACGAGGCGACGGTTTTGCCATCGACGACCTCGTGGTCGACGTCGAACCGGGCGCGCTGCCCGACACTTTGATCACCGCTGCCGAGCACCTACCGGACGTGCTGGTCGATTCGATCCGCCCCTACGCCGGGATTCTCGACACTCACCGTGAGCTCGAACTCATCGATTCCGTTGCGACGGCCCGAAACGATCGACTACAGGTCCTCGTCGACGGCGCGCCGCGTGTACTGCGAGTCGGTTGGTGCGTCGTCGCGGACATCGGCAAGCACGGTGCGTACCGCGTCGTCGGTAGCGCCGGCGCGCCGGAAACCCATGCCACCGACATTCCGTGGATGCCACTGGACAAGCCCACCGCCCTCGACGGCGAGGCCGACTGGGTTCCGGACGTATGGCGCGACATGAACACCAGCCTCGCTGCCGCACCTCTCGGCTCCGGCAATCGAGTCCTCATGCTCGGTCGTCCTGGTGGGCCTGAATTCCGCCCTTCGGAGATAGCCCGCCTCGGCTATCTCGCGGGAATCGTGGCGACGGTCCTGGGTTGACCAGGCTGGGTAATCAGGCGAGACCGCGAACCATGACGGTCAGTTCCATACCGCGAATCGGCTCCCACGCCCGCTCGGGATCAGGGACGAAACCGTTGCGGTCGTAGATGCGACGCGCATCGACCATCTCGGGCTGCGTCGAGATGACCACCGAGTGATCGCCGCGGTCGTAGGCCTCGGCGATCACGGCGCGAACCAGTGCCGTTCCGGCGCCCGATCCCCGAGCTTGCGGCGAGACCGCGAGCATGCGGAACTCGAGTTCGCCCTTCTGCGCAACATCCGCGAAGGGCGTGCCGGGTTCGGCGATCGTCAACGAGCCAACGACCTCGTCGCCGAGAACGGCAACCAGTACCCGTCCCTGCTCCACCCGAGTTGCGGTGTCGCGCAGGCGCTCCGCGTACGGGGATCCGTCGGCGACGAATCCGCCACCCACGTACGACTGCACAGTCAGTTCACCGACGGTCTCGAACTCAGCCGGTAGAACTTCACGAATCTCGATCATGGCGTCACTATCGCACCCTGCACGCCAATCTCAGAAATCGGACAATGTCACTCTGATTCGTCCAATTCGGTGGGCGCGACCGCATCCGGGCCATCTTCGAGCAACCGCCGGAAGCCGTCTTCGTCGAGCACCGGCACACCCAATTCGACTGCTTTGTCGTGCTTGGAACCGGGCGCTTCACCCACGACGACAAACGCAGTCTTCTTCGACACCGAACCCGCGGCCTTGCCCCCGCGCACCAGAATCGCTTCCTTCGCCTGATCTCGCGAGTACGTCTCGAGCGAACCGGTGACGACGATCGAGAGGCCCTCGAGATTGCGCGGAATCGAGTCGTCTCGTTCGTCCTCCATGCGCACTCCCGCCGAAGCCCACTTGTCGACGATCTGCTGGTGCCAGTCGACGGAGAACCACTCCACAACAGCGGCGGCGATTGTGGATCCGACGCCGTCGACTGCAGCCAACTCGTCGACCGACGCTTCCCGAATGCGTTGCAGCGAGCCGAATTCGCCGGCCAACGCCCTCGCGGCAGTGGGGCCGACGTGCCGAATCGACAGTGCCACAAGCACTCTCCACAGCGGCTTGTCCTTGGCCGAATCCAGGTTGGCCAGCAAGCGTTTTCCGTTTGCGGACAGGGCTCCCGCATTGGTGCGGAAGATCGGAACCTCGATCAGTTTCTCGGCGTCGAGTGAGAAGAGATCACCCTCGTCACCGATGACCTTCGCCTCCAACAGCCCGGTCGCGGCCTCGTAACCGAGCACCTCGATGTCGAATGCACCGCGCCCCGAGACGTGGAACACGCGCTCGCGCAACTGCGCCGGGCAGTACTGCTGATTGGGGCACCGCACGTCGACGTCGCCCTCTTTCGCGGGTGCCAACAACGTGCCGCACTCGGGGCAGTGCGTCGGCATCACGAACTCGCGCTCAGTACCGTCGCGCACGTCTGCCACGGGACCGAGAACCTCGGGGATGACGTCACCGGCCTTACGCAACACCACGGTGTCGCCGATCAGCACACCCTTGCGCTTGACCTCGGATCCGTTGTGCAGCGTGGCCAAGGACACAGTGGATCCCGCCACCGTGACGGGTTCCATGTACGCGAACGGCGTCACACGACCCGTG